>Ga0194132_10003822_pt1 | contig 26269 bp, 27 predicted proteins | sample TA2KigOf80mmetaG_FD_148612 | JGI IMG/M metagenome (GOLD analysis project Ga0194132, IMG submission 148612) | Freshwater microbial communities from Lake Tanganyika, Tanzania - TA2015054 Kigoma Offshore 80m | ecosystem: Environmental > Aquatic > Freshwater > Lake | place: Tanzania: Lake... | reverse complement strand
AGCAGCACCAGAAAGGCGCCGAATGCGGCGAACTGGAAGAACGTATCGAGTCCGGTCCGCAGTGCGGGCCAGTCAAGCAGGACGTGCGCGCGGGCACCCACACTGGCGAGGAAGAACACCAGGCCGGCAAGGACGACCGCGGCATTAGCCATGGGTTAAAAGATAGATGCCACCGAGTCAGCCGCGATGGACAGCAGCCCGCCGGGCAACACACCGAGGTAGATCACGGCGATGAGCGCCAGCAGCAAGCCGGCCGTCGTCACGGCGGACACCGCAGGGCGGTGCTCAGGCGCCGTCTCATCACTCATGTACATCATGACCACGACGCGCAGGTAGAAGAACACCGACACAACCGACGTCAGCACACCGAGAATCGCGAGGGTGTACATCCCCTCCTGAATCGCAGCGTTGAAGATGTACCACTTGCCGATGAATCCCACCATCGGGGGGAAGCCGCCGAGCGACAGCAGGAACACCGTCAGCAACGCGGACAGGCCCGGGCGTTCCTTCCACATCCCTGCAAAGTCCCGCACATCGTCATGCGGCCGGTCCCCGGACGTGAGGGCCGCGAGCACGCCGAACGCGCCGAGGTTGGTCACGCTGTAGGCGACCAGGTAGAACAGAATCGCCGCCTTGCCAGCCGTGCTGGCCGCCACCAGGCCGACCAGCAGATAGCCGGCATGCGCGACGCTCGAATACGCGAGCATGCGCTTGACGCTCGTCTGTGCGACACCAACAACGGTGCCCAGAATCATCGTGAGCGCCGCAATGACCGAGAGGATCGGAATCCACTCGATGCGCAGCGGTTCGAAGGCCGACAGGAACACCCGCACAAAGGCGGCCATGGCCGCGACCTTGACGCCGGTGGACATGAAGCCCGTCACAAGCGTCGGAGCGCCCTGGTAGGCGTCCGGCACCCACATGTGGAACGGCACTGCGCCGACCTTGAAGGCAAACCCGACGATGAGGAGCACCATCGACAGGATCAGCAGGATGCTGGGGTCGAGCGACGACGAGGCGATGCGCATGCCGATCTCGTCGAGCTTCGTGGTGCCCGACACGGCGTAGGCCATGGCAATGCCATAGAGGAAAAACGCGCTCGAGAACGCGCCGAGCACGAAGTACTTGAACCCGGCCTCGACGCCCTCGGCGCTGGATCGCTTGATCGCGGTCATCACGTACACGCCGAGCGACATGACCTCCAGCGCGATGAAGATGACCAGCAGGTCCGTGGTGGACGCCATCATCATCATGCCCGCGATGGCGAACAACATCAGCGTGTAGTACTCACCCGACGGCAGGTGGTCGCGCTCGGCGTTGCCGATCGACAGCAGGATTGTCAGGATACCGATCGCACACAACATCACGTTGAAGAACACGGTGAAGTTGTCGATCGAGATGACCCCGAACCCCAGCATGCTGTGGTTCCAGTGACTGAAGATCGAAGTCACGATGGCCCCGGCCAGGCCGATCAGACCAAACACTCCGAACCACACACCGGCGGCGCGGTCGTCCTGCTTGCGGAACGCCTCGGCGAGCATCGTGGCACACGCCGCGAGGCTCACCATCAGGATGGGCGCGATGGACGAAAAATCGGCCATGTTCATCGCGCACCTCCTGGGAGCGCCTGCGGCGCACTGTCCGAAATGAGCTCGGAGGCGATTTCCGATGAACCCGGAGCGGAAATCGCCTCCGAGCTCATTTCGGCATTCACCGGGGCCGCACCGCGGACGTACTCGACGGCGCGTTTGACGGCGGGCTCCATCGGCTTCAGGAAAATATTGGGGAAGACACCCATGATGATGCACATGGCGACAATCGGCGCGATGACGATCCACTCGCGCACGCTCAGGTCGCGGAGGCCCTTGTTCTTCGGATTCGTCAGCGGCCCGTAGTTCACGCGCTGGAACAGCCAGAGCATGTAGACGGCCGAGAGGATGACGCCGGTGGCGGCAATCGCTGTCAGCCACGCGGCTTCCCGGAACGACCCGACGAAGATCATGAACTCACCGACGAACCCGTTCATGCCGGGCAACGCGATGGACGCGAGCGTGATGAGCAGGAACATGGCCACCAGCTTCGGCATCACGGCTTTCAGCCCGCCGTACTCGGCAATCAGCTTCGTGTGCCGCCGGTCGGACAACATGCCGACGATGAGGAAGAGACCGCCGGTGGAGACGCCGTGCGCCAGCATCTGGTAAACCGCGCCCTGCACACCGATGACGTTCATCGCGCAGATGCCCAGCACCACGAAGCCGAGGTGGCTCACCGACGAGTAAGCCACGAGCTTCTTCATGTCCGGCTGCACCATCGCGACGAGGGCGCCGTAGACGATGCCGATGACGGCGAGAATCGCGAGGTAAGGCGCAAACTGCATGGCCGCGTCAGGGAACAGCGGGAACGCAAACCGCAGCAACCCGTAGGTGCCCATCTTCAGGAGCACGCCGGCGAGGATGACCGAGCCGGCGGTGGGCGCCTGCACGTGCGCGTCGGGCAGCCACGTGTGGAACGGGAACACGGGCACCTTGATGGCAAACGCCAGCGCAAACGCCAGGAACAGCCAGGTCTGCAGGCTGGCCGGGATGTCGAGCGCGTAGAGGTCGAGCAGGTCGAAGCTGATCACGCCCACGGCGCTCTGGTGGTAGTAGGCCACCCAGATGATCGCCAGCAGCATGAGCACCGAGCCGGCCATCGTGTAGAGCATGAACTTGATGGCGGCATAGATGCGCTGCTCGTAGCCCCAGATGCCGATAAGGAAATACATCGGAATCAGCATCGCGTCCCAGAACAGGTAGAACAGGAACAGGTCGAGCGACACGAACACGCCGATCATCGCCGCTTCGAGCAGCAGCATGAAGAACGAGAACTCGCGCACGCGGTCGGTGACCGATTCCCACGAACACAACAGCGCAATCGGCGTCAGGAACGTGGTCAGAATGACGAGCCACAGCGTGATGCCGTCAAGACCGATGTGATACGAGATGCCGAAAGCCGGCAGCCACGTATACCGTTCGACAAACTGGAAGTCCGCCGACGTCGCGTCGAACCCCGTCCACAGGAACAGGCTCGCGAGGAAGGTGACCACCGACACACCAAGCGCCACCTGGCGGACGAGGGAATCTCTCCCCTTCCCCAGCAGGAGCACCAGCAGGCCTCCCAGAAGCGGCAACAGGACCAGAAGAGTTAGCGCCACAGGTAGTACCCCAGGATCGCGACGACCCCCACAAAGATCGACATGGCATACGCGCGGACCGACCCGGTCTGCACCCGCCGCAACACCGCACTCCAGCCACGCACGGTCAACCCGACGCCGTTGACAATGCCGTCAATGACGCCGGCATCCATGACCTTCCACAACGCGCCCGTCGAGAGGCGCTTGATCGGCTGCACAAACACCGCGTCGTAGAGCTCATCCACGTAGTACTTGTTGTAGAGCACCTTGTGGACGCCGCTGAACTGCGCCGCCAGCGCCTCCGCGCGGCCAAAGCCGTTCTTGAACAACGCGGTCGCCAGCAGGATGCCGGCAATGGCCACCGCAATCGACAGGCCCATCAGGCCCAGTTCGATCGCAACGTCTCCATGCACGGCGGCCGCATGTGCGACCTCCTCCCCGCTCAGGGTCATCGCATGGAAGCTCGGCTCGAGGAACGCCTCAATCTGGTTGTGCCCGCCAAGCGCATGCGGGACACCGAAGAAGCCCGCCACAATCGACCCGACCGCCAGCAGCACCAGGGCGATGGCCATGGGCCTGGGGGCGTCGTGGAGGTGGGCGGATGGGCCGCTGGGCGGATGGGCGGCTGAGTGCCCGGTGCTCCCGTGCACGTGTGCACTCGTGCCCTCGTGCTCCGGTGCACTATTCGCCCGACTGGTCCCCCAGAACGTCATGTAGAGGAGCCGGAACATGTAGGTCGCCGTGAGGAACGCGGCGACGACGGCGAGGCCCCAGAGGACGTAGTGACCACTGGACCAGGTCTTCCAGAGGATTTCGTCCTTCGAGAAGAAGCCGGCAAACGGCGGCAGACCGGAGATGGCGATGGTGCCGATGAGGAACGTCCAGAAGGTGATCGGCAGCTTGTCTTTCAGGCCGCCCATGAAGCGCATGTCCTGCTGGCCGTGCAGCGCGTGAATGACGGCGCCCGACCCGAGGAACAACAGCGCCTTGAAGAACGCATGGGTGTAGAGGTGGAAGACACCGCCCGCAAACGCGCCGACACCCACCGCCAGGAACATGTAGCCCAGCTGCGACACGGTCGAATACGCGAGCACCCGCTTGATGTCGTTCTGCACCAGCCCGATGGTGCCGGCCACAAGCGCCGTCAGCACACCGACGATCGCAATCACTTCAAGCGTGAACGGCGCGTGGCTGAAGAGCACGGCGTTGCGCGCAATCATGTACACGCCGGCGGTGACCATCGTCGCGGCATGGATGAGGGCCGACACCGGCGTCGGGCCTTCCATCGCGTCCGGCAGCCACACATACAGCGGCAGCTGCGCCGACTTGCCCGTCGCGCCCAGGAACAACAGCAAGGTCGCGCCCGTGAGCAACCCGGCTCCGGCCATCGTGCCCGCCTCCACCTCGAGCTGCGACACCTGAATGGCGAGCAGCTGGAAGTCCAGCGTGCCAAACGCGGTGAAGAGAATGAGCATGCCGAGGATGAAGCCGAAGTCGCCGATACGGTTGACGACGAAGGCCTTCTTGCCGGCATCAGCCGCAGACTGCTTGGTGTAGTAGAAACCGATGAGGAGGTAGGAACAGAGGCCCACCCCTTCCCACCCGATGAACATCACCGGGAAGCTGGCGCCAAGCACCAGGATGAGCATGAACGACGCGAACAGGTTCAGATACGAGAAGTACCGCGCGAAGTCGGGATTCGTCTCGTCGTGCATGTACGCCGTCGAGTAGAGGTGAATCAGGGTGCCGATGCCCGTGATCACCAGAATCATGATCGACGACAGCGGGTCGAGGCGCAGGGCAAACGGAATTTCGAGCGTGCTCGAGGCGATCCAGGTGAACACGTGCTGATCGATGGCGCGTACGCCCCCAATCGGCTCCAGCCCCAGCATCGTCCACACGGCGGCGACCGAGACGCCGAAGGCGCCGGCCATGGCAGCGGTGGCAATCCCACCCGACAGGCCCTGCGACCAGCGGCGACCGACGGTCGCGTTGATCAGGAACCCGAGAAACGGCAGAAGAGGAATCAGCAGCAGCACAGTCTCACCACTTCAGCGTTGTAAAGGCGTCCGGCGACAGCGTTTCGCGATGCCGGTAGAGCGCAATGAGAATCGCGAGGCCGACGGCGGCTTCGGCAGCCGCGACCGTGATCACGAAGAACGCGATGATCTGGCCGTCCACCGTGCCGAGGAACCGGTCGACCGCGACAAACGTCAGGTTGACGGCGTTGAGCATCACTTCGACCGACAGGAGGATGGTGATGAGGTTGCGCCGCAGGAAAACCCCGGCCGTGCCAATCGAGAACAACACGGCCGAGAGGGCCAGATACGTGTTGAGCGTGGGTTCAGGCAACACGATCAGCGGTCCTTTCGCGCGATGATGACGGCGCCGACCATCGCAACGAGAATCAGGATGGACGTGGCTTCGAAGGCAAACGCGTACTCCCGGAAGAGCCGCAGACCGATGTCCTTCACCGTGGTGCCCACCCCGTCAGCCATGAACGGCGCGTCGGCGATGGTGCGGAGCGCCCAGATGAGCTGCACGGCCAGGACCACCGCGAGCACCGCGCCGAGGCGCCGTGGCCCTGGGCCGATCACAAACCGTGGTTTCGGGTCGTTCCCCTCATCCTCCTTCGTCACGTTCAGGAGCATGACCACGAAGAGGAAGAGGACCATGATGGCGCCGGCATACACGATGATCTGCAGGACGGCCATGAAAGGCGCGTTGAGCAGCACGTAGAGACCGGAGAGCGCCGCGAAGGAGACGATCAGCAGCAGCACGCTGTACATCGGGTTGCGCTGGCCGACGACCAGCACCGACGACACAATCGCGACCACCGCAAAGAGCCAGAAGAACAAGGCATCCATAACGCTTACCACCCGTACCTGAGCACAAGGCCCGCCGTGACCAGGAGGTTGATCGTGGCCGCCGGCAGCAGCCACTTCCACCCGAACTCCATCAGGTGGTCATACCGGTAGCGCGGCAACGTCCAGCGCATCCAGATGTAGAAGAAGAGCAGCAGGAAGACCTTGGCGAGGAACCAGACCCAGCCGAGCCACTCGGGGAGGAACGGGCCGTGCCAGCCGCCGAGGAACAGGTTGACGGCGACCGCGGACATCGTGGCCATCGCGATGTATTCGGCCATAAAAAACAGCGCGAAGGTCATCGAGCTGTATTCGGTGTGGTAGCCGGCAACCAGTTCCTGTTCGGCTTCCGGAAAGTCGAACGGCGCGCGGTTGGTTTCGGCAACCGCGGCGGTCATGAAGATGAAGAAGCCGACCGGCTGCAGGAAGATGTACCACTTCGGGATGAAGCCGAACCAGTAGCCCTGCTGCGAGTCGACGATTTCGTTGAGCGACAGGCTGCCGGCCAGCATCACGACCGCGGCGAGCGAGAGGCCGAACGAGAGTTCGTAGCTGATCATCTGCGCCGACGAGCGGAGGCCGCCGAGCAGCGAGTACTTGCTGTTGGACGCCCAGCCGGCGAGCACGATGCCGTACACGCCCATCGAGGTGATCGCGAAGAGTGCGAGGACGCCGACGTTGACGTTGGCGGCCACCAGCTTCACGGGGTCGTCGAGGAGTCCGAAGAACGTGGTGTCGGCGCCGAACGGCACGACCGAGAAGGCGGCGAACGCGGCGGCCGCGCACAGGATCGGCGCGAGATAGAAGAGGAACGTGTCGGCGGCCTTCGGCCGCAGTTCCTCCTTCATCATGAGCTTGATGATGTCGGCCAGCGGCTGCATCGCGCCCCAGGGGCCGACGCGGTTCGGCCCCAGGCGCTGCTGCACGAAGGCGGCGACCTTGCGCTCCATGAGCACGAGGACGGCCGCTGAGTTCAGCAGCATGAAGAACGTGAAGCCGATGACGCCGAGATGCGCGATGAGCTGTGGATCCATGTCTTAGTGCGCATGGGCGTGCGCCCGCGCCTCCGATCGCCAATCGGCCTTCAGCGTGCAGCGGCCTTCGCGGACGTGGGCTTCAAATTCCTCGCGGAACAACCCGACGGTCGTGAGCACGGGCGTGGCCGCCGCATCGCCGAACGCGCACAACGTCTTGCCCGTGATGTTGTTGGCCACCGACAGCAGCAGGTCGATGTCCTTCATCTGCCCCTCGCCGCGTTCGATGCGGCCGAGCAGTTTGTGCAGCCAGTCGCCGCCTTCACGGCACGGCGTGCACTTGCCGCACGACTCGTGTTTGTAGAAGTAGAGGAGGTTTTCCGCCGCCCACACCATGCAGGTGGTCTCGTCCATGACGATCATGCCGGCCGATCCGAGCATCGACCCGGCCTTCATGACGCCATCGAAACTGGCGGGGATGTCGATCTGATCCGGCAGCAGGATCGGCACCGAGGACCCGCCGGGAATCACGGCCTTGAGCTTGCGGTCGCCGCGGATGCCGCCGCCGTACTGTTCGCCGTAGATGAGTTCCTTCACCGTGACGTGCATCGGCGCCTCGTAGACGCCAGGACGTTTCACGTGTCCGCTAAGGCAATACAGCTTCGGACCGCCGTTCTTCTCGGGCCCGAGCGATGCGAACCACTCGGCGCCACGCGTGATGATCGGCGGCACGTTGCAGAGGGTCTCCACGTTGTTCACCGCCGTCGGGCAGTCGTAGAGACCGGCCACGGCCGGGAACGGCGGCTTCAGACGCGGCTGCGCACGCTTGCCTTCCAGCGACTCAATCAGCGCCGTCTCTTCACCGGCTTCATACGCGCCGGCACCACGATGCACGAAGATTTCGCAGTCGAACCCGGTGCCGAAGATGTTCTTGCCGATGAACCCGGCCGCCCGCGCCTTGGCCAGTTCAGCTTCGAGCACTTCCTGCACGTGGTAGAACTCGCCGCGGATGTAGATGTAGGCGACTTTCGCGCCAATTGCGTGACACGCAATCAGGCACCCTTCAAACAGCAGGTGCGGATTGCGCTCCATCAGCACGTGATCCTTGAACGTGCCCGGTTCACTTTCGTCCGCGTTGCAGCAGATGTACTTCGGCTTCGACGACTTCTTGTCGACAAACTGCCACTTCATGCCGGTCGGAAAACCGGCGCCGCCGCGGCCGCGCAGGCCCGACGCCTTGACCACGTCCACGACGTCGTCGGGCGTCATCGACAGCGCCTTCCGCAGCGCCTCGTAGCCGCCCTGCTTCACATAGAAGTCGAGCGTGAAGCCGTTCGGCGTGTTCACGTGAGGAGTGAGGATGAGTTCCATGATGTTCCCGTGGCAGCCTGAAGTTCAGGCCGCCCTACGAGTGCTCCTTGTGCAAATGACACCCGGTCAGCGACGCGGCGCCCTTGGTGCGCAGGCCGTCGACGAGTTTCTGCGCGTCTTCGGGCCGCTGACATTCGTGCCAATCGTCGTTCACACTCACGACCGGCGCGCGGTCACACGCGCCCAGGCACTCCACTTCAAACAGCGAGAACGCGCCATCGGCGGTGGTCTCCCCTGTCGAAATGCCGAGCACCTTCTGCAACTCATCGGTGAGCCGCTCGGCGCCGTTGAGCGCGCACGACAACGTACGGCACACCTGAATGATGTTTTTGCCGACCGGACGCTGATAGAACATCGTGTAGAACGACACGACATCCTCGACCTCGGCCGTCGAAATGCGGATGGCCGCAGCCACCGCCTTCATCGCGTTGCGCGAGATGTACCCCTGCTGCCGCTGCGCCAGATACAACGCCGCGATGACGGCCGACTTGCGGCGCTCCGCCGGATACCGGCTGCAGATGTCTTCGAGTGTGGCGAGGTTCTCGGCCGTGAACACAAACGCCGGACCTTCGTCGGCCAGGGCACGCTGCGACTGGTGCATGCCCTTGCCGTAGTCCATCAGGGGGTGGAAACTCATCGGTCAACGTCTCCCATCACAACATCCGTGGAACCGATCACGGCGATGACGTCGGCGATCAGGCCGCCCTTGATCATGCTCGGCAGCGCCTGGCACGCCAGGAATGACGGCGCGCGCGGCTTGACGCGAATCGGGCGATTGCCGCCGTCCGACACCACGTAGAACCCGTGTTCGCCACGCGGGCCTTCGACCGGCACGTACGCTTCGCCCCTGGGCACCGTGAAGCCCTGCGAATAAATCAGGAAGTGCTGAATGAGCGCTTCCATCTCGGTGTAGACCCGATCCTTGGGTGGGGGCACCACGCGATAGTCGCCGCAGTCGTATTCGCCGACCGGCGAAATGCGTTCAAGGGCCTGCTGGCAGATCTTCACGCTCTCGCGCATCTCGACCAGCTTCACCTGATACCGCGCGAACACGTCGCCGGCCGTCTGGGTCGGCACCGTGAAGTCGAACGTCTCGTACTTCAGGTACGGCCACACCTTGCGCACGTCGTAGTTGATCCCGACGGCGCGAGCCATCGGCCCGACAAGGCCCAGCGCCAGCGTCTCTTCCTTTGTCAGGGCGCCGACGCCAATCGTGCGCTTCTGCCACACCTGGTTCTTGGTGAGCATCAGCTCGTAGTTGTCCAGCGCGGCCGGCATCTTGTCGAGCAGCGCCTTCACCGCCTTGTGATAGCCGCGCGGCAGATCTTCACGCAGGCCGCCGACCCGGATGTAGCTCGGGAACATGCGGAAGCCCGCGATCATCTCGTTGAGATTCAGCAGCTGCTCACGCTCGCGGAACGCGTACATCATCACCGACACCGCGCCGATTTCCATCGCGTGCGTCGCCAGCCACACCAGATGGCTGTTGAGCCGCTGCAACTCGGCAATCAGCACGCGGATGTACGTGACGCGGTCGGGCATCTCCAGCCCGAGCAACTTCTCCACCGACAGGCAGAACGACAGGCTGTTCGACTGGGCGCCCAGGTAATCCATGCGCTCGACGAGCGGAATCACCTGCTGCCACTTCTTCTGCTCGGCGGTCTTTTCGATGCCGGTGTGCAGGAAGCCAATCGTGGGATCGGCGTTGACGATCGTCTCGCCGTCAAGCTCGAGCACCAACCGCAACACGCCGTGCGTGCTGGGGTGCTGCGGCCCCATGTTGACGGTCATCGTCTCTGTGCGAATTTCCGGCATGTTTACAAACCCTGCTCTAACCACTCACACACGGCGTGAATCCATGTGCGGTGCACTTCCTGTATCCGCGCCGTCACGTCGCTCGGCACATTGACCACGACATCCGCCAGGGCCGTCGTGTCCCCGCCGCCGCGCCCCGTGAGGGCGATCGTCACCAACCCCTGCGCCTTCGCCGCCCGCAGCCCCATCGTCACATTCGGTGACCGGCCGCTGGTCGTGATGCCGACCGCCACATCGCCCGGTCGTCCGAGCGCTTCTATCTGGCGGGCAAACACCGCGTCGAACCCGAGGTCGTTGCCGGCCGCCGTGAGTACCGCGCCGTCCGTGGACAACGCCAGTGCCGCAATCGCCCGGCGGGTGCGTGTGTACCGCACCACCAGCTCCGTCGCCAGGTGCTGCGCGTCGGTCGCGCTGCCCCCGTTACCGAACACCAACACCGTACGGCCCACCGTCACCGCGTCGGCAATCAGCGCCGCGCCTCGTTCCGCCTCGGTGCCCGACGCCGCCAGAAACGCCCGATGGGTCTCTGCCGCATCGGCCACCGCGCGATCGAGCGCGTTCCTGAACGACACGTCAGTCAGGTTTCTGAGCGAGGCGTGCCGACGCCGCACGCGCCGCCTGAATGTTCGCCGCAAACTCTTCCGGCGTCAGTTCCATCGGCGACCACGCCGCCGCATCCTTCCGCACCTGCACCGGGTAGTCCTTGCGCAGCGGATGCCCCGTCCAGTCATCCGGCGTCAGAATGCGACGCAGGTCCGGGTGCCCGGTGAACACGATACCGAACAGGTCGTACACCTCGCGCTCGAGCCAGTTGGCCGCAGGCCACACCCCCGTCAGCGTTGGTACCCGGGGATCCGTTTCCGGCACACGTACCTTCAGCCGCAACCGCCGCGCGGGCGCCGCGCCACCGGGCTGCGCAAAGGCCTCGCCCAGACACGCCAGGTGATACACCACTTCATAGCGGGGTTCGGCCGGGTGGTAATCCACCGCCGTGATCTCCACGAGGAACGAAAACTGCAGCCCCGCATGATCGCGCAACGCCCGGCAGACGTCGACGATGTGTTCTCGGGAGACGTAGGCGGTCGGCATATCGATCGCGTCAGCCGGTTCGAGCACCGCGGCCGGTGCCGTCTGGCGGACAAGGTCGAGCACGGTCGTGTCGATCACATTCGACATGACTAGGCCGACATCCTGGAGTTATCGATCTTCCGCTGGAGCTGGACGATGCCGTAGATGAGGGCTTCGGGGCGTGGCGGGCAACCGGGCACGTAGACGTCCACCGGCACCACCTGATCCACACCCTGCACAATCGCGTAGTTGTCGAACACGCCGCCGCAGCTCGCGCACGCGCCCATGGAGATCACCCACTTGGGCTCGGGCATCTGGTCGTAGATGCGGCGCAGGACCGGGGCCATCTTGCGGGAGAGGCGGCCGGCCACGATCATCAGGTCCGACTGGCGGGGCGATCCGCGGAAGACTTCGGCGCCGAAGCGCGCGACGTCGTAGCGGCCGGCAGCCATGGCCATCATTTCGATGGCACAGCAGGCCAGGCCGAAGGTCACCGGCCAGATGGCCGACCGACGGGCCCACTGCACCATCTTTTCGACCGATGTGGTGAGGATGGAGGCTTCCGCCTCGGTGTGAATCTTGACGCCCGTGTTGGGCATCGCGATGGTCGAGGGACCACTCATCGCTTGACCTCCCGGCTCCAGTCAAAGACGCCCTTGCGCCACACGTAGATGTAGCCGGTCGTCAGCAGGCCGAAGAAAAAGAGAATCTGGAAATACGCCACCGGCCCCAGCTCCCGGAAGGCCATGGCCCAGGGGTAGAGGAAGGCGATTTCGATGTCGAACAGCAGGAAAATCATCGCGACCAGGTAGAACTTGACCGACTGGCGCTCCCGGGCGTCGCCCACGGGGGGCATGCCGCACTCGTAGGGGGCTGACTTTTCAGGGGTGGGTTTCCTCGGGCCGACCAGCTGGGACAGGCCCACCATCGCGGCGGCAAACCCGAGTCCGAGACCGATCATGATGAGGATGGGCAAAAAGCCGTCCATGGACGCGTATTCTCCCTCTATTGGTCACGCTTGTACGTCACGTGAACAAAGTGAGATGCTAACACATGGCCAGACACCCGTTCATGAACCGAGGCCCCTCCGCGCGCCTGCTTCCGGCGCTCCTGCTCGCCCTCGCGATCACGGCCAGCACGCCGACGGCGCAGGCTGACAGACCCGTGCCCTTCAAGGTCGGCGAGGTGCTCACCTACGACGTGTCCTGGACCGCGTTTCTGACAGCCGGCACGATGACCCTCTCGGTCAAGGAGCGGCAGTCCAACGCCGGAGATGCCCGCTACCACCTGATCGCCGAAGGCGCCCCGTCCTCCACCCTGCGTCGGCTCTATGCCCTCTATTACAAGGCGGAGTCGTGGCTTAACACGCGGACGCTGCAACCGGCCCTGTCCTCAATCTACAGCGATGAGAACGGGCGCAAGCGCCACAAGATCTCGACATTCCGTGGCAACGGACGGATCGACTACGAAGTGCGAACCGCGTCCACGGCCAGGTCAACGGTCACAGTGGATCCCACGTCGCAGGACGCGCTGGGCGCGATCTACGTGCTCCGAGCCCTGCCCCTCGTACCAGGTCAGCGGCCGCTGGTGATCCCCGTGGTGGACAGCGGCAAGTCGTATTCAATGCGTGTCACCGTCGCGGGCCGGGAACCCGTGAAGACCGGCATCGGCTCGCTGCCGGCCGTCAAGCTCACGCTCGCAGTGACCAACGTACACGACCGTGCCGCCGGCACCGACACCCTCACCCTCTGGATGTCCGAGGACGCGCGACGCCTGCCCCTGAAGATGCAGGCGGGTCTCACCGTGGGCAGCATCCAGTTGACGCTCGCGAGGGTGGCTGGGTGACCATCGTCCTCAACGGCGAGCCGCACCCCTGGCCGGCCCCGCGGTCGGTCGAGGCCCTGCTGGCCGACCTCCAGATTGATACGCGCACCGTCGCCGTCGAGCGCAACCGCGTCGTCGTCAAACGCGCGCGGTACGCCCAGACGGTCATCGAGGCTGGGGACGAAATCGAGATTGTTTCGTTTGTGGGGGGAGGGTAACAGTCCGCGGTCCGCAGTCCTCGTAGGGCGCCCTGAACTGTAGGGCGCCGACAATCGCAGTACACTTGCTGACCGATGCAGTTTCACGATACCCCGATTGGAGGCGCATTTCTGATTGAATGGACGCCGATTCCTGATGACCGAGGGTCGTTTGCCGTCGGATTCTCGCGCGAGGCGTTCGAGGCCCGGGGGCTGAACGCCCACGTGGCCCAGATCAACTTCTCCCACAACACGGCCAAGGGCACGCTGCGGGGGATGCACTTCCAGGCGGCGCCGTTTGCCGAAGCCAAAGTCGTCCGGTGTCTGAGGGGCGCGGCGTTTGACGTCATCGTGGACCTGCGCCCCGAATCCCCCACCTACTGCCAGTGGCATGGCGTGGAGTTGAGCCCGGCCAATGGGCTGGCCGTCTACCTGCCCGAAGGCGTTGCCCACGGCTTTCAGACCCTGATGGACGACACCGAGATGATGTACACCGTGTCGGCCCCCTACACCCCGTCGCACTACCGCGGCGTCCGCTGGGACGACCCGGCCTTCCGCATCACCTGGCCGGACACGCCGGCGCGGACGATGCACGAACGCGACCGCAACTACCCGGACTTTTCCCGATGACCACCTCCATCCACACCACCAACGCAGCGATGGCCGCCTCAAGTTCAGGCGGCCCTACAAGTGCAGGCGGCCCTGCGAACGATGCGCTGGTGATTGCCGACCGCACCTTCACGTCCCGCCTTGTCGTCGGCACGGGCAAGTACCCGTCACACGCGGTAATGCAGGCGGCCCACATCGCATCGGGCACCGAAATGGTGACCGTCGCCGTGCGCCGCGTGGACCTCGCGGCCAAAGGGGAAGGCTCACTCCTCCACTGGATCAACCGCGAGAAGATCTTCCTGCTGCCGAACACGGCCGGGTGTTACACAGCCGATGACGCGATTCGCACGGCGAGGCTGGGACGCGAAGCGGGCCTGTCGAACTGGGTGAAGCTGGAAGTGATTGGCGACGAACAGACGCTGTTCCCCGACAACGAAGCGCTGATTGAAGCCACGCGCGTGCTGGTGAAGGAAGGATTCGTGGTGCTGCCCTACACCAACGACGATCCGATCGCCTGCCGCAAGCTGGCCGACGCCGGTGCCGCTGCCGTCATGCCGCTGGGCGCGCCAATTGGATCAGGTCTCGGCATTCAGAATCCGAACAACCTGCTGATCATCAAATCGCAGGCGAAGGTGCCGGTGATTGTGGATGCCGGTGTCGGCACGGCGTCAGACGCCGCGATCGCAATGGAGCTGGGTGTGGACGGCGTGTTGATGAACACCGCAATCGCTGGCGCCGGCGATCCGGCATCGATGGCCGCCGCCATGCGGCACGCGGTGATCGCGGGCCGGCTCGCCTTCCGCGCCGGTCGCATAGCGAAGCGTATGTACGCCGCGGCGAGCAGCCCGACGTCCGGCCTGATCGGCACGTGATTTGCGCGCGGCTCGTGAGCGCTTGCCTTTCGTCTCCGACGATGGCATCGTCGTCTCGTCACGACGAAAGTAGTGGCAGAAAACGACACGCGATCCGCCGCGCAACTGGCAGGGACTGCAATAACTTTCGGAAACACCGAGCAATAGAAGCGCACAAGAAGCGGAATGAATCCTGCGTAGACCCTTTGCCTCATCGGACAGGAGGGCACATGGGACTAGGCAATGAGCAATTGGTGGTACGAGTCGCGAGGCTGGAAATCATGGAAGACACCGTGCTGACCGCTATCAAGGAAGTAAGGGACGCCGTCACGTCGCTCGAGCGACGCATGGACAACCGCTTCGAGCAGGTCGACAAGCGTTTCGACGCGATCGACCGGAGATTTGATGCAGTTGACAGACGTTTTGAAGGGATGGAGCGCCGCTTTGAGGGTGTCGACCGGAAGCTGGAGCAGGTGGATCGACGTTTCATGTGGATCGTGGGCACACAGATCGCCACGCTGCTGGCCATCGTTGCGGGACTCTTTGGCGTGATCACCAGGATTTTCTGACAGTGGCAGCCGACCTGACTGACGACCGTCGTGCGTGCCTCGCGCGCGAGCGCGCCGACGCCGACGCGGTGTACAACGCACGTCTCACCGCCGTCGATCAGGCGTTGCCGGCCGTGGTGGACGTCCCGCCGGCGCCATCGATCGACCAGTCGAAGCTCGACGCGGTCAACGCCGCGTGGCGCATCCTGCCCGAAGGGGGGCTCCGCGCGTTCATCTGGCGGCTGATCGGACCACCATCCACGCAACAGCAGCACTTCAACGCCACGCTGGTGGATCACCTCAACCGCGCCGCCGCCACCGAGCGCCAGTTGCACGCCGCGCTCGCCGCGTCACTCGACCAACTGCGCACTCACGCTGAATTACAACGCAAGTTCGAGGAGGCCCTGATTCACCTCCTTCAGAGCGTGACCGCGTTTGTCGACACCCGCGACCGCCACGGCGCCGTGCAGGCGCAGGACGAAGTCACGCCGCAGGTCAACGCCGTGCGCCAGGCAGTGCTCGCACTGAAGCGGGAGTTGGAGAGCACCCGGCACCGCGATGCCGAAGGCGAGCGCACCGTGCACCCAGCACCAAGCACCCCAGCACCCGCACCGAGCACCGAGCACTCAGCACTCAGCACCGCGTTATACGTCGGCTTCGAAGATCGCTTCCGCGGCTCACAAGCCGACATCCGTGCGCGCGTGCAGGATTACGTCGCGCTCTTTGCAGGCGCGTCGAACGTGCTGGATGTGGGTTGTGGTCGCGGCGAAGTGCTGGAGTTGTTCCGCGAGGCGGGAATCACGGCGCGGGGCATCGATCTCAACCCCTCGATGATCGACGTCTGCCGTGAGCGCGGCCTTGAGGCGACCGTGGCCGATGCGGTGGGATATCTGGAATCACAGCCCGACGCATCCGTCGGTGGGCTGCTGGCGATTCAGGTGGTGGAACATCTCGAGGCCGCGTATCTCTCGCGATTCCTCGAACTGGCGTTCCACAAGATGGCGCCTGGTGCGACGATGGTGCTCGAAACGATCAACCCGACGTGCTGGGTGGCGTTCTTTGAGAGCTACATCCGCGACACGTCGCACAAGTGGCCACTGCACCCGGAAACGCTGCAGTTCATCGTCGAGGCGCACGGCTTTTCGCAGGTGGGGGTGCAGTTCCGGTCCCCGGTCAGTGAGACCGGCAAACTGCGAAGGGTGTCATCGCCAGGAGGCGGCACAGTCGATCCGGTCGTCAACGACCTGATCGCCACGGTCAACGCGCATGCCGATCAGCTCAACGCACGCCTCTATTCCCACATGGACTACGCGATCATCGCCCGGCGCTGAGTCAGTACTGCCAGCGATACGCCAGCAGCTTCTGCCATTCGAAAATCCCCTCCCGCAAGCCGGCGCGAGACACGTACCAGGTCGCGGGGTCGAAGTGATCGTCGGTGGCTCCGCGTGTCAGCACCGTGATGCCGAGAGGTTCCAACTGCGCCCGGAACACGAGACGGGCTCTCGCGGTGTGCCACGGTGACGTGACCACCAGCACGCGACGCCATTGACGCTCGGAGGCGAGGCTGGCGACAGCCGCCGCCTCGTCAGCCGTCGACTGAATGGTGCCCGCCGTCACGACCAGACGTGATGCCGGCACACCAAGTTGCTCGAGCACGCTGATCCGTCGCTCGACGGCATTCGGCATCAAGACTCCACGCGCGCGGAGAATGGCCATCCCCGCCGGCTCCGGATCACGCGTCAGCACAATCAGGGGCGCCCCCCCAGAGGCAAACACGGCGGCCGCCTCCAGTTCACGGTTCGGAAACCCGCCGGAGAGGACGACCGCAGCGTCGACGACTGATGGGGGATCCTCGTGCACAAGCTGCGACCCGATCCATGTCAGCATCGGCCGGCGCCCCACAGTTGCGGCCAGGCCCGCCAGCACGGCGACCACCAGCAGGCACCCAAGGACGCGGCGGCGCCAGGGACGGCGTGCGACGATCATTGCGGCAGGTGCTCAGCGTACAGGTCGTCGAGGGACTGGCGGAGCGACACCACCGGGCGCCACCCCAGCGCGCGGAGGCGCCCGGCGTGACCAACCTGGCCGCGCACCTCACCGTCAGGATGCTCAATCACCTCCGGTCGAAGCCCCGCCCGCCGCACCAGCGTGGTCAACGCGGACCGCAGCCGGACGGCCCGGCCTGAACTGATGTTGTAGACCGTGCCGGAGCGTCCCCGCTCTGCCAACACCCGGAGCGCGCTGACCACATCGCGCACATCGACAAAGTCGCGATAGGCATCGAGGTTCCGCACGTTGAGCCGTGTCGCATGGCCCTCCGCGACGGCCGCGAGCTTGGCCGCAAACGCGGCCGGCACGCGATGACTGGGCTGCCCTGGACCGAAGACGTTGAACGGGCGGGCCACCACCACATCAAGTGCGTGGGCAATGGCGGCGCGCCCAGCCAGCGCCTCCAGCAGAATCTTGGACACGGCGTAGTAGGAGTGTGGCCGTGACGGCATGTCCTCCGTGATCGCCACCCGCGGCCCGCGATCGCCATACACCGCGCTCGACGACATGATCACGAGGCGCGGCCGGACGGTCAGACGCGCGACGGCAGCCAGCAGACGTTCGGTCGTCTCGAGCACCGCGGGGACGACGTCCGCGTCATCGCCGGTCGGCCCCCCGAGATGAAACACGACCCCCGGGCCGAATTGCGCGAGACGGCGCGACAGCTGGGAGGCGGTGCCGGCTGTGGCGAGCGAGACCGTCAACACCGTCCACCCATCGCGCCGGAGTGCATGCACCAGCCGACTCCCGATAAACCCGGATGCCCCCGTCACCACGGCCCTGCGGGTCCGAGGGACCTTAGTGGACATTGATGTCCCGGCGTGCCTCGTCTCCGTCAGCGTCGGTGACCGGCTCCAGCGCAAACCGCAGGCGCACCAGTTCCAGGCCCAGTTTGTGACTCAGGCCCACCAGGCGTTGTTCGACTTCAGGATCGAGCACGCCGGCGCTCACGATAATGGCCGAGACATGGCGATCGGCCACAACATCCTCCAGGGCTTCAATCCCGCCGAATACAAAATAGCCGCGGATCTTGCGCCCATGTTTCCGATGGTCATCGTCGAGGAAACCGACCGCGTGGAAACCATGTTTCGGATTGCCTTCGATTTCGCGAAGGAGCGTGGCGCCGCCATCGCCTGCTCCGTAGAGCAACGCCGGCCGCCCGACGGGCCTGCGGTGGCGGTAGGCCATCTCGCCGAGCGCGCGGAACGACAGACGTGATCCGACCAGCACCACCAACACGAGGACGAAGTCGATGATGAAAACCGTCGAGGACGTGAACGGCAGGGCGTCCCAGAAATACGTCAGCGTCGCCAGCGCGACCGAACCCAGCAACGCGCCCCACATGAGGGCGTAGAGGTCAGTCAACCCGGCGTACCGCCACACGCCGCGATACACGCCGGCAATCCAGAACGCGATGGTCTTGGTGGCCATCGCGATCGGCAACGTCGCGATAAACCCCGGAAACTCCTCGGCAAATTGTGAGCCTTCAAACCGGAGGCGATAGGCACCGTAGTACGCGGCGGAGATCAACACCAGGTCGAGCATCACTTCGAAGACCCGTCGTCGATAGGCCAGTTCGGTGAGCAGCGGAGTGTAGCGGCTGTTCTGCAGCACCGAAAGGTCTGCATCCTGGTAGACGCGGACCCGCGCCAGGGCCACGCCGAGCAGGACGAGTCCGGTGAGGAGCAGCACAATCAACGGTCCGACACTGTCGACACCGTACGCGCGCACGAGCACGGCGGTCGCCCCGGCGGCGGCGGCCAAACCGTACAACAACAACACGGCGGTCCGGTCGGGAAAGCCAAGCGCGACGAGGCGATGGGACAGATGGTCGGTGCCGCCCTGGCTGGCCGCGCGGCCGGACAACTTGCGCAGCACGGTGACCAGGGCCGTGTCGAGAATCGGAATCGCGAGGATCAGGACCGGCACGGCCAGCACCGAGAGCAACTGTTCACTGGTGTGCTCCTCGGAGGGGCTCGCAGCGAGTCCGGCCAACAGGAACCCGACAAACAGGCTGCCGCTGTCACCGAGAAAGATCGACGCGGGGCTGAAGTTATAAACAAGGAACCCAAGGAGGGCTCCTGACAGGGCGGCCGCGATGACCACTAGGCCTGGCGCTGCATCCGCTCCGGTAATCCCAAGTGTCACCGCGGCGATGAGACCGATGCCTGCACACAACCCGTCCATGTTGTCGAGCAGATTGAACGCATTCGTGATCGCGACAAACCAGAAGATGGAGAAGACGGCCGCCGCGGTGGCCGACGGTGCCCACTCGAGGCCCCCACCTTGCGACACGACGACGGCAGCGGCGGCGATCTGCGCGGCCAGTTTGGTCGCCGGCCGCAGGCCCACCAGGTCGTCCACTGCGCCCACAACGAACATCGCCGTGGCCCCCAGCAGCACCGGCCCCAGCGGGCCGTCAAATCCCGTCCAGGCCGCCACCAACAACGTGGCAATCACCACGGCGATGCCCCCCATCAGCGCCGTCGGCTTCCGGTGCCACCGATCGGCCTTTGGTTGTGCGACCAGGCCGTACCGCCGCGCGATCGCGCGTGCCGTCGGCGTCAGCACCAGCGCCGTGGCCAGCGCGACGACAAACACGAGACGGTAGTCCTGCAGCATCAGCGACCCCTCACATGTACCCGAGCCGTTTCAACTCTTCCCGTACGACGGGATTGGTCATTCTGGCGCCGACCGACTTGCTGATCGCGACAGGGTACTCACGAATGTTGTACCCCGGCGAGACGGCCTCATAGAAGGCCTCCATGCGGCGATGCAGCGCGTCGGCCACACCCGGTTCCGCCGCCAGCCGGCTGGCGTCCGGGGTCTCCGGCACCCCAACGGGCCACAGATAGCGCTCACCATTGGAGATCCAGTGGTACTTGTATTCGCTCGTGCGGACCGCCCGATGCAGCACACTGAGTTTGTAGAGGGTGTTGGGGAACTTCTTGAAGCGCTCCGGCAGGACGGCCGGAGGCGAATCGAGCACCAGCGCACGGTCGTCGGTGCCAGGGTCAAGACACACCGGCTGTCCGTCAAACGGCGTGGTGCCGCGCACCGCCTCCAGCTGGCCAATCCACGAAAGCACGGTCGGCACAAAGTCGAGTGCCGAGGTGAGGCGCCTGACCACCGTCCCGGCCGGCACCACCTTCGGATACCGGATGAGGCACGGCGTCTCAAACAACTCCCGCCACACGGTGGCGCCGTGATTGATGATGCCGTGTTCGCCGAACATCTCGCCGTGGTCGGAGGTGACGATCAGGATCGAGTTGTCCAGCACGCCGGCGTCGGCCAGTTCCTTCGTGAAGACACCGAGCTGATCGTCGCCGTAACACAGATCGGCGAGGTACAGCTGCTGCAGCGCAGCCATCGCCTCCGGCGCCTCCCCCAGATCGCCGTTCATGTACCCGTGAAAATTGAGTTGAATATCGATCGCTCCGGGATGGACGCCCGACTGGCCCATGACACGCTGGCGAAACGCCCTGGGCGGGAAATACGGCGTATGGGGGTGCAGGACGGTGGTGTAGGCAAACACCGGCGCCTTTCCCTTCGCCGCAATCAGCCGATCGCGGAGGTAGCGGAATGAGCTGTGCCCATCAAAGTACCGTGCGGCGGCTTCCACCTGACGCTCACGACCGGCGATGGCGCGATACGCGGACTTGAGACCGTTGAACGCCGCAGGCCACTTCCGCAAGAGGTCCAGCCCGCTGTCGCGCATTGAGCCTGGAGCCCGGGTGACGGTGGCTTTGCCCGGGTACACGAGTTCGTCAAACTGGAAGAGGTCCTCGTGGCCGGCCGGGGGAATAAAACTCGCCTTGCTGTGTCCGTAGGTCGAGTACCCCAATCCCTTGAGCATCGAGGACAACGTCCACAGGTCCGGCGGCACATCACACAGGTTGTGCACCATCCGGTGCCGTGCGGAGTGCTGCCCCGAAAATGTGCTGACGTGCGCCTGCGCCGAGCCCGACCCCGCCGCCTGGTGATCCCAGAGCAGGGCCCCTTCACTGGCCAGTCGATCAAAATTTGGCGTCAGACCGCCGGTCGCCCCGTACGCCCCGAACGCATCGCGGCGGGCCGAGTCCAGGATGACAAGAATGACGTTCGGATACACCTACATACTCCCCAGAAAGGCCTGCATTACTCTTTCGGCTCGAACATTGGAATCCCGCAGATCCAGTCCCGGAATCCCGGAGCCCCGTTCACCTCGAATCACGGACAGGACCGCCGTCGACAGGGCCGCAGCCAAGTCGCGCAGGTCCCTGACTGACGTCCCAACCATGTAGGGCGGGTATTCATCAGGCACCAGCCCCGCCAGCTCCGCCAGATTCAACTGCACCACCTGTCGCCCTGCCACCGCGGCCTCACACAGCAACATCGACGTCGCCCCGACGAAGATGTCGTACCGCTCAAGCAGGGCGATGCCGCCCGGTTCCCGATCCACCGGCACGCCGATCCCGCCGGCCGAAGGCAATTCTTTGGGATGCGGACGATACGACACGTCGCAGCCGGTGCTCACTGCCGCCGCGGCCGCGACCACCGCGTCCAGCACGCTCAGACCACCGACGATCGGCCGCAGCCACGCGCCGGTCATGGTGCCGTCGCTGACGACCGGCTGCGACACCACCACGATCCGCGGCCGCGACCGCGGTGCCGGCCCAGCCACTGTCTGCGCCAGATATTCGAGATTCGGATGTCCAACCAGCGGCGTCTCCACGGTCCCCAGCGCCTGCACCCGCGACTGGCAGAAGCGGTCGATACAGCCGACGACATCAGGCAGGTACGACGGCCGCCCCTCCGCATCAAGGAAGCGATCGAACCCCACCCAATGGTCGAGCAGGGTCAGCGTCCGTATCCCCAGCCGTCGAGCGACTGCCACAAGGCGCGCGTTCGTCAGGTCGAGCACGCGCGAGCTCGAAGTCGCGATAATGTGGGACGGTGCGGCAGCGGTGAGCCAGGCCTCGATGTCCGGTTCACTCGCCGGGACCGACGGCACCACGTCCCCCAGCGCCCATTGCCGCATCGGCACCCCTGCCATGATCGCTTCGGCCATCGGGTGCACGACGAGTGTCGCCTCCTCCGGCAACCCGGACGCGGCGAACGTCAGGACGCGCGCGAGCAGGATGCTCCCGCCCGGATCCTGGGCGTAGACGAGCAGGCGCATCAGACGTGACCGGCGGCCCGCAGGGCCTCCCGGTGCCCGAGTACGCGGCCAAACGCCTCCGCGAACTGCTCCACGTCAGCCATGGTGTTCGGGTACTTGCAGATATCCACAATGATGAGGGTGCGCATATGCAGGTCCTCCGTCACCGGACAGAGTCCCTTCGCATAACTGACGTCTCCCGTGTAGTGGCCACACGTGAACGGACACTGCTTCGGATACGCCGCCTTCCGCTGATACATGGGCAGCCAGTAGATCGGCTTCACGTACCCGGCATTGACCGGGAACCCCTCGGCCGCGAGGGCCTTGACGATGGTGGCGCGACTGAGGCCGAGGCGTTCGGGATCAAGTTGAATGGGATAGAGATAGTACGAGTGGGTGCATCCCGGCGCCGGTACGGCCGGCGTCACGCCGTTGATGCCCGAAAGCAGTGCGGTGAGCCGTTCGGCCAGCCGGCGCCGGATGGCGATGAGCGGATCCAGTTTGGCCATCTGCGCCACCGCCACCGCCGCGTTCACCTCGGAGAGGCGGTAGTTCCAGCCAAGGTGGCTCGGCACGTCGGCGTCGGGCAGGTCGCCCAGGACGACCTCGCCATGGTTCCGTATCAACTGACAATGCAGCGCGAGCGTGGGATCGTCCGTGATCACGAGTCCCCCCTCTCCGCACTGTATGGCCTTGTGGTAGTTCAGGCTGAGTGCTGCGGCATGTCCCCAGGTCCCGGTCAGTTTGCCGGCGAGCGTGGCGCCGGCGGACTGGGCATTGTCTTCAAACAGGAAGAGGCCACGTGCGTCAGCCAGCGCCCGCAACCGGTCGAGCGCCGCGGGATGACCGTACAGGTTCACGGCCATGATCGCGCGGGTGCGCGGTGTGATCGCCCGCTCAACCGACGCGACATCAAGACAGTACGTGGCGGGATCAATGTCGGCGAACACCGGCACGGCGTTGTGCATCAACACCGCAGACGCCGACGCGGCCATGGAGAATGGCGAGGTAATCACCTCGTCGCCGGGGCCGATGCCGGCGGCGGCCACCATCGCATGCAGTGCCGACGTGGCCGAGTTGAAGCTGATGGCGAACGCCGTGCCGAAGTACTTGCACACCTCGGCTTCGAGCGCCTTCACCATCCGGCCGCCGAGAAAACGATCGCCGACCCGGCCTGAGAAGCCGGACAACTCGCCGTCATCAATGACGTCCAGTACGAGGCGCTTTTCCTCGTCACCCATCATCGTGGTGTGCTTCGGAAACGGCGTGGTGCGCAGCGGGGCTCCTCCCAGCAGGGCGGGACGTGCAGGGGTGGCAGACGGCATGATCAATCCTCCAGGTAGACGCGGGTCAAGCCGGCGCAGGCGGCGGCAAATGAATGATGAGTATCGATGTAGGTACGCGCACGACCGGCGACCGCCGCCACGTCGGGCGACTCCAGCACACCGGCCAGCATGTCGGCAAACTGTTGTGGCGTCGCGTCGGCGGGAACCAGCCATCCGGTCTCGCCTGGACGCACCAGGTCCACGACGCCGCCGACCGCCGTCGAGGCCACCGGCACTCCGGCGGCCATCGCTTCAAGCGCCGTCACCGGCATCCCTTCGTTCCGTGACGAAATGGCCAGCACATCCATCGCCGCGTACGTCGCGGCGAGATCCGGTTCCCAACGGAACAGCTTGACGGCATCGGCCAGCCCGGCCGCCCGCACCCGCTGCTCCAGCCCGTCGCGGCACTCGCCGTCGCCGACGATCAGCAACTGTGTGTCCGCCCCTGCAGGTTGCGCGCGCAGGAGGATGAAGGCATCCAGCAGCAGGTCCTGATTCTTGATGGGCGCCATCCGGCCGACGGCCCCAATCACCTTCGACGCCGTCAGACCAAAGTGCGCCCGCGCGGCCGCGCGCGTCGGGCCACCCGTGCTGATCGGCACACCATACGGCACCACGCGAATCTTCCGGCGCGGCACGATCCGGTAGCGGTCGGCAATCTCCACCGCCTGCGACTCCCCCGGTACCAGCACCGCCGACGACATGAGCCCGAGCCCCCGCTCGATCGCCGCGACCACGCGTGACACCATCGGCGAGAAGTAGCCGCGAAACACATGGCCATGAAAACTGTGCACCCGGATCGGCACACCGGCGAGCCGTGCGGCCACACGACCGACCGTCCCGGCTTTCGCCGCATGCGTGTGCACAACGTCCGGCCGCATCTGTCGCAGCAGTCGCGTCATCGCCACGATGGCGCGCGCATCGCTCACCGCCACCTCGCGGCCGAGGTCCGGCAACACTTCAATGCGGCAGGCCGGACGGCCGACCACCTCAAAGGCATCGGCTTCATGAGGCCCGACCCGGCCGGTCACCAACGTCACCTCGTGCCCAGCCGCCGTCAGCCCTTCGCAATACCCGAACACCTGGGTCGCGATGCCACCGACATTCGGCCGCGTCATGACCTGCACGATCTTCACGACCGCGCAGCCTCAATGTCGCGCAACCGCGCGGGCAGTTCCGTCAGGTCGTGGATCCACCACCCCTCCCGCGGCAACGTCCCGTCGTGATGCACGCGGGCGACAAACGGCATCCCGACGTCGGCGGCCGCGTCCCGATCACTCTCCCCGTCGCCCACAAAGACCACGTCAACCGCGCGCCATCCCCTGCGCGCGAGCAGATCCCGCAGGATGACCGGCTTCGGCGTCGGCGACCCGCAGGCCGCCCAGAACGCCCCGGTCAGACCACGCACAGCGAGAATGCGCTGCAGTTCATCATGCGGCGTCCCGGACGCGATGGCGTACGGAGCCAGAGGCGCCGCCAGCACGGCCTCGACCCCGGGCACCAACGGCGCCGCCAGCACCTCGTCCCACACGAGGTCGCCGAAACGCTCGGCAAGCGCCGCCTCGCGGGCGGGATCGTCCGGCAGGCCAAGCAGGTGTGCGCAGATGTGCGCGATCTTCACATGCCGCGAAATGCCGGCATGCGCCAGGTGATAGGCGCGGATCGCCGGTACGGCCTCCGGCCACGCCGCAAAAAGCCGCTCGAACGCACGGGTCTTGATTCCCGCCGATTCGAGAATCACCCCATCAAAATCAAACACAATCCCGGAGAACACGCCCTACGTCTGCTGCGCGGGCCCCACCATCAGCAGTGCCATCGCCACATAGACCGGAATGCCAAAGCCCAGCAGAAACAGTGACGGCAGGTGCAGGAGCGACACGGCACTGACAAACACCATGAGACACAGCCCGAGTGCGAGCGCCCGCGAGGTGGCATCCGGTGCCTGGCGGCTCCAACGCCAGCCAACCCACAACGGAATCACATGGACCGCCACAAGCAGGAGCATGCCGACAAAGCCGAACTGTTGTCCGAACTCAAGATATTTCGTGTCAGATCGGGTCGCTGCCGCGAACTGCCCCTCGGTGGATCCGCTGAAGAAGACCTGATTCCAGGTGCCGAACTCCGCGCCAACGCCGAACAGCAGTTCAAACGTCGTAGTGGATCGTCTGGGCAGGGTCGCCGGGACCGACGACGCGGACCGGGGGGACTCGGGCGGCGGTGCCGCAATCGGTGCGTAGACCTGTGTGCCGGAGGCCACCAGCCGTGTCTGCCCCGATCCAGGCAGTGGCTCCAGCGCGTCGACCGACGGTCCGGATTGGATGTCGACCGACGGTCTGGATTGGATGTCGACCGACGGTCTGGATTGGATGTCGACCGACGGTCTGGATTGGATGTCGACCGACGGTCTGGATTGGATGTCGACCGACGGTCTGGATTGGATGTCGACCGACGGTCTGGATTGG
>Ga0194132_10003821_pt1 | contig 26278 bp, 24 predicted proteins | sample TA2KigOf80mmetaG_FD_148612 | JGI IMG/M metagenome (GOLD analysis project Ga0194132, IMG submission 148612) | Freshwater microbial communities from Lake Tanganyika, Tanzania - TA2015054 Kigoma Offshore 80m | ecosystem: Environmental > Aquatic > Freshwater > Lake | place: Tanzania: Lake... | reverse complement strand
TGGCGAGGTCGAGGCGCTCGCGCGCGACCTGGACGACACCGCCGCGATCCTGGCCGAGCGCGCCGCGGAGCGCGCGCGCATCGAGCGGGAGCGGGCGCGGCTGCTCGCGCGCGCCGAGGCCGCGCGCGGGCAGGCGGAGGTCGCGAACCGCGCGAAGGACGAGTTCCTCGCCACGGTCTCCCACGAGCTGCGCACGCCGCTCACGTCGATGCTCGGATGGGCGCGCATGCTGCGGACCCGGCAGCCGGACGCGGCACTGCTCGACCGCGGGCTCGAGGTCATCGACCGCAACGCGCGCCACCAGGCGCAGCTCATCGAGGACCTGCTCGACGTCTCGCGCATCATCACCGGCAAGCTCAGGCTCGACATCCGCGCGACGGTGCTCGCGCCGGTGGTCGAGGCGGCGCTCGACGCCGTGCGCGGCGCCGCGGAGGGCAAGGGCGTCGCGCTGGACGTCTCGCTCGATCCGAGCCTCGGCGCGGTGCGGTGCGATCCCGACCGGCTCCAGCAGGTCGTGTGGAACCTCGTGTCGAACGCGATCAAGTTCACCCCGGCGGGCGGGCGGGTCGCGGTGAGCGCGCGCGCCGTGGACGGCGATGCGGAGCTCGTCGTGAGCGACACCGGCAAGGGGATCGAGGTGGAGTTCCTCCCGTTCGTCTTCGACCGCTTCCGGCAATCCGAGCTCGGCAAGGCGAGCGGCGGCCTCGGGCTCGGGCTCGCGCTCGTGCGTCATCTCGTCGAGCTGCACGGCGGCACCGTGCACGTCTCGAGCGCGGGCCCGGGGCAGGGGGCGACGTTCACCGTGCGGCTGCCGCGCGCGGGCCGCGAGCTGCCCGCGGCGGTGGAGCCGGCGCGCCACGCGGCGGCGTTTCCGTCGTTGACCGGCGTCCGCGTGCTGGTCGTCGACGACGACCCCGACGCGCGCGAGCTGCTCGCGATGATCCTCGAGGAATGCGACGCGGAGGCCGTGACGGCCGGCTCGGTGCCCGAGGCCCTGCGCCGCTTCGACGACAAGACGCCGGACGTCGTGGTCAGCGACATCAGCATGCCGGAGCGCGACGGCTACGCGCTCGTGCGCGAGCTGCGTCGCCGCGCGGCCGGCGGTCCGCGTGTGCCGATGATCGCGCTCACCGCGTCCGCGCGCGGCGAGGATCGGCACCGCGCGCTCGCCGCGGGCTTCGACGTGCACGTCGCGAAGCCGGTCGAGCCGGCGGCGCTCGCGGACATCGTGACGGAGCTCGTCGACGGCGTGCGCCGCGCCCGTGAAGCCGGCGTGTGAGGACCGTGCGTATAATCGCGGCATGGCCTTCCTCACCGACCGCGATCAGGACGCCGTGCGCCAGGAGTTCACGAAGCTCGCCGGTCCGGTGAAGCTCGTCGTCTTCTCCCAGGAGCTCGAAGCGGCCGAGCTGTGCCGCCAGAACGAAGCGCTCGTGCGGGAAGTCGCCGCGCTCGCGCCCGACCAGGTCACGGTCGAAGTGCTGAACCCGGTCATCGACCGCGAGCGCGCCGAAGGCTACGGCGTCTCGCGCGTGCCGGGGATCGTGGTGGAAGGCGCCCGCGACTACGGCATCCGCTTCCTCGGCATCCCGGGCGGCTACGAATTCTCCAACCTGATCGACGCCATGATCGTGGCGTCCTCCGGCGAGGCCGCGATCAGCGCGGAGACGAAGACGGCGCTCGCGGGCCTGACGTCGGACGTCGACATCAAGGTGTTCTCGACCCCCACCTGACCGTACTGTCCCCGGGCCGTGCGCCTGGCGCAGCACATGGCGGTCGCCTCCGACCGCGTCCGCGCGACCGCCATCGAGGCGACCGAGTTTCCGGAGCTGTCCCGCTCGTACCGGGTGAGCGCGGTGCCGAAGATCGTGATCAACGACCGCGTCGAGTTCGAGGGCGCGCTGCCGGAGGCCCAGTTCCTCGACGCGGTGCTGCGGGCGGCCGCCGACGCCGCCTGACCCCGGGACGCTCTTCCTCTACGGCACCCTCATGCGCGGCGAGCGCGCGCACCGGCTGCTCGCCGGCCGCGCGACCTTTGTCGGCGAGGGGACGGTGCCCGGGATCCTACTGGACCTCGGCCGCTACCCCGGGCTCGTGGCGGGGCGGGGCCGCGTGCAGGGCGAGGTGTGGCGCCTGGACGCGCCCGAAGTTCTCCGAACCCTCGACGACTACGAGGGGTACAATTTCGAGCGCCGCACGACTACCGCCACGCTCGCGAGCGGACGGCGCGTGCGCGCGTGGCTCTACCGCTATCGCGGACCGCGCACGCGTGAGCCAATTCCCCAAGGCAACTGGAGGAGACATCGATGGCGATGACGCCCGCCGAGCTCGTCAAGGCCGATCACGAGCACCTGATCCATCCGCTGCACCACCCGATCGACAACGCCGAGCCGATCGTCTACGTGCGCGGACGCGGCGCCGTCGTCACCGACGCCACGGGCCGTGACTATCTCGACGGCCTCGCGGGCCTCTGGAACGTCAACGTGGGCCACGGCCGCGCCGAGCTGGCGGAGGCCGCCGCCGAGCAGATCAAGGAGATCGCCTACTTCTCCGCGTACACGGGCTCCTCGAACGTGCCGGCCATCACGCTGGCGAGCCGGCTCGTCGGGCTCGCGCCGAACTTCGCCGCGGTATTCTTCACCTCCGGCGGCGCCGAGTCCAACGAGTCGGCGTTCAAGACCGCGCGCTTCTACTGGAAGGCGCAGGGCAAGCCGAACAAGACGAAGGTCATCGCGCGCACGAACGCCTACCACGGCGTGACGCTGCAGGCGATGAGCGCGACGGGCATGGGCGCGTACTGGAAGATGTTCGAGCCGCGCGTGCCGGGCTTCGTGCACATCCCGACCTGCTATCCCTACCGCCAGGTGGACCAGAAGCCGGGCGAGAGCGCGGGCCAGGCGGCGGCGCGCCTGCTCGACGAGGCGATCGTGCACGAAGGGCCGGACACGGTCGCCGCGTTCATCGCGGAGCCGATCCACGGCGGCGGCGGCGTGCTCTACCCGGACGACGACTACTTCAAGGCCGTCCGCGCCGTCTGCGACAAGCACGAGGTCCTCTTCATCGCGGACGAGGTCATCACCGGCTTCTGCCGCACGGGCCGCTGGTTCGCGATGTCGCACTGGAACGTGAAGCCCGACATCATGTCGTTCGCGAAGGGCGTCACGTCCGGCTACCTGCCGCTCGGCGGGATCATGGTGTCGAAAGCGATCAAGGACACCATGGACAACGTGAAGCCGGAAGACCGCTGGATGCACGCGTACACGTACTCCGGCCATCCGACGTGCTGCGCGGTCGCGCTGCGCAACCTCGACATCATGGAGCGCGAGCGCCTGTGGGAGAACGCCGCGAAGATGGGGGACCGCCTGCACGCCGGGCTCAAGAGCGCGTTCGGCAATCACCCGCACGTGGGCGACATCCGCGGCGGCAAGGGCCTGCTCGCGGCCGTCGAGTTCGTCGAGGACAAGGCCACGAAAGCGAACTTCGGCGCCGACAAGAAGCTCGCGAACCGGCTCATGGCGGAGATGGCCAAGCGCGGGGTGATGACCCGCGTGCGACCGTCGCCCGGGGTGCATCCGAACGTCGGCGACTGCCTGTTCTTCTCCCCGCCGCTGGTGGTGACGGAGGCCGAGGTCGACCGCCTGGTGAGCGTGGCCGCGGAGTCCACCAAGGCCGTGATGGGCGTTTAGGGACGCTGGGGAGGGCATGGGAGGGAAGCCCGGCTCCCCTCCCGTGCCCTCCCCGGCGACGAGACGATGAAGCTCATCACCGCGCACCGCATCCTGATCGCCGCCGGCATCGCCTTCTTCGCGTTGTATGCGCTTCTCCAGGGACGCCAGTTCTTCATGCGGGGCGCCGGGGCGGCGGCGGCGGTCCAGGTCGTCCTCTCCGTTGGTGTCGTCGTCGGGCTCGCCATCTACTACCGCTCGCTGAAGCGGTGGGGGTCTCGCTGACGGCGGTCCTCATCTACGACGCGGACTGCCCCATGTGCCGCGCGAGCGCGCTCTGGCTCATGCGGCTCGCGCTCTCCCGCGGCGCGCTCGAGATCCTGCCGTGCCGCTCGCCCGTCCGTGCCCAGCGCTATCCCGCGATCACCGAAGCCGCCTGTCTCACCGCGATGCAGCTCGTCCTGCCCGACGGCCGCGTGCTCGCGGGCGCGGACGCGGTGCCGGAGCTCCTGCGCCGGATCCGCGGGCTCGGATGGCTCGCCACGGTCTTCTCCGTGCCCGGCATGCGGCCGCTGGCGCGGCGGGTTTACGCGTGGATCGCGCGCAATCGCATGCGCATCTCGTGCGCTGCCGGCCCGCGTCGATGGTCGTGACGACGCCCGCGAGGCGCCGCGTCGTGCCGTAGAGATCGCCGCACCCGGCGACGGGGCGCGGGCGCGCTTGACAGGGGAATGAAACTAGTGTTTCACTCCGATACATGAGCGTGCCACTCCTCCTCCTGCTGGTCGGCCTGCCGCCCGCGCCGTCGAGCCTGCGCGTCAAGGTGTGGCGCCGGCTGCGCGCGCTGGGCGCGGTGCCCTTGAAGCGCTCCGCGTACCTGTTGCCCGACACCCCCGACCGCTACGAAGACTTCCAGTGGCTCGCGCAGGAAGTGCAGCGCGAGGGCGGGGACGCGACGCTCGTGCGCGTCCACCAGATCGAGAACGTGACGGACGCCGCCATCCTCACGCTGTTCCACGAGCCCCGCGACGAGGACTACAAGGCGCTCGCGAGCCGGTATCGCAAGCTGCTTCAGAGCCTCGACCGGACGAAGGCGGCCGCCCCGAGCGCGCGCCTGCAGGACGAGCTCGCGAAGCTCAGGAAAGACCACCAACGCATCCGCGCCATCGACTTCTTCGACGCGCCGGTCGGCGCCGAGGTGCGGCGCCTCGAGGAGACCATCAGCATGCGCACCCGGAAACCCGAATCCGCGCAGCGTGAGGCGCCGCCCACGCTCGACCTCACGAAGCTGCGGGGCAAGCGCTGGGTGACGCGCCCGCGCCCCCACGTCGACCGCATCGCGTCCGCCTGGCTGATCCGGAAGTTCATCGATCCGGCGGCCACGTTCGTGTTCGCGGCGCCCGCGGAGTTCCCGCCCGACGCGATCCCGTACGACGCGCCCCACGTGGAGCTGAGCCACGTCGGCGAGGACTGCACGTTCGAGACGTTGATGAAGCGCGCGCGCATCAAGGACCGGCGGGTGGCGCGCCTCGCGGAGATCGTGCACGAGGCGGACCTGCGCGACGGGAAGTATCCGCACGACGAGGCGCGCGGCATCGACGCGGCGGTCCGGGCGTTCATCGCGGCGTCCCCCGACGATCACAAGGTGCTCGAGCAGGGCTTCGCGCTGTTCGACGGCCTCTACGCCAACACCTCGACGCGGGCCTGAGCCGTGGCGACGCTCATCCTCTCGCGCAGCGACGTGTGCGCGCTCCTGACGCTCGCCGACTGCATCGCCGCCGTCGAGCAGGCGTTCCGCGCCCACGCCGAGCAGCGCACGCTCGGGCCCGACACGCAGCTGACATTGCGAGGAGGAGATCGGTCATGAAATGGGTCACCCGTGAACGCGCGCGTGTGGATCGCATCGCCTGTCCCTGGCTCATCACGCGCTTCGTCGATCCGCAGCCCGAGTTCCTGTTCGTTCCGGCCCGCCAGGTGGCGGACGTGGCGCAGCGGGAGCGCGCGATCCCCTTCGACATCCCCGACGTGGAGCTCGGCCACCACGGCACGGAGTGCTCGTTCGACGCGTTCGTGCACCGGTACGAGCTGGACGATCCGGCGCTGGCGAAGCTGGCGCTGATCGTGCGTGGCGCCGACACCGACGACCGGGGCCTCGTGCCCGAAGCGGCCGGGCTCTACGCGGCGGCGACCGGATTCCAGGCGAACAGCCGCGACGACTTCGAGAACATGGCCACGCAGTTCCCGATGTACGACGCCCTGTACGCGTACTGCAGGACCGGGACGTCCGCGCCGAAGCCCGCCCGCGTGCTGTTCGTCTGCCTGCACGGCGCGGCGAAGAGCATCGTCGGCGCCGCGCACTTCCGGAAGCTCGCGAAGGCGCGCGGTCTCACGATCACCTCCGCCGCGGCGGGCGCCGAGCCGGATCCCGAGCTCGGGGCGAACGTGGTGAAGGGCCTCGCGGGCGACGGGCTCCAGGCGGCGCCGGGGCGGCCGCGGCCCCTCACGCTCTACGACCTCGAGAGCGCGAGCCGGGTCGTGAGCTTCGGCTGCGACGTCACGCCGAAGGCCGGCGTGCCGGTCGAGCAGTGGGACGCCCCGAACGTCAGCGACGGGTACGAGGCCGCGCGCGACGCGATCGTCCGGAACGTGGAGCGACTGGTCGCCGATATCGCCGGGAAGCGCTGACATGGCGCTCCGCCTGGACGGCTACATCGACCTGCCCGCGCACGCGGGGGAGGGCGGCTTCGACCACGCGGCCGTGCACGGAGCGAGCGGCCGCTGCTACGTCGCGCACACGGCGAACGACGCGGTCGACGTCATCGACCTGGAGGCGCGCACGTACGTGGGCTCGATTCCCAGGCTCACCGCGGTCGCGGGCGCCCTCGTCACGGAAGCGCCCGACTTCGTCTTCACGTCGAACCGCGGCGAGAACACGGTCGGCATCTTCGCGCCGGCGCCCGAGGCCGACGTCGCGAAGGTGGACGTCGGCATCCGCCCGAACGGCCTCGCGTACGATCCGCGGCGGCGGCGGCTCCTGTCGGCGCACGTCGGCGACCCGTCGATTCCGGGCTCGCACACCGTGTCGATCGTCGACGTGGTGGCGCGCGCGCGCCTCGCGGATCTGCCCGTCCCGGGGCGCACGCGGTGGACCGTGTTCGACGCGCGCGCGGACGTCTTCTACGTGAACGTCATGGATCCGCCGCGGATCGTCGTGGTCGAGTCGACGGACCCGGTACGGATCCGGTCGGTGATCCACGTGCCGCACGCCGGTCCGCACGGTCTCGACCTCGACGTCGCGGCGCGGCGGCTCTACTGCGCGTGCGACGACGGCGCGCTCGTGGAGCTCGACGCCGACAGCGGCGCGATCACGGCGACGGCGCGGATCGCCGGGGTGCCGGACGTCGTGTTCGTCAACGCCGCGCTCGGCCGCGTGTACGTGGCGATCGGCGATCCCGGCGTCATCGAGGTCTTCGACGTGCGCCCGATGCGCCGCCACGAGACCGTCATTACGGAAGCGGGCGCGCACACGCTGGCGTTCGACGCCGCCCGCAACCTCGTCTGCGCCTTCCTTCCGGCGACGCACCGCGCGGCGGTGTACGCCGACACACGCTAGCCTCGCCATGTCGACCACCGACACGCGCGCGACCTCGACCCTGGGCGGCCTCGTCCGGTATTTCCTCTACCTCGGTGCCCTGGGCTTCGGCGGGCCGGCGGCGCTCGTGGGGTTCATGCACCGCGACCTCGTCGAGGGGCGACGCTGGATCTCCGAGGACGAGTATCGCCTCGGCATCGCGCTGTCGCAGATCATGCCGGGCCCGCTCGCCGCGCAGCTCGCCATCGCGCTCGGCTACTTCCAGCACGGCGTGGTCGGCGCCACGCTCGTCGGGCTCGCGTTCGTGACCCCGTCGTTCTTCATGGTGCTCGCGATCTCGATGCTCTACGTCGCGTTCGGCGGGCTGTGGTGGATGCAGGCGTTGTTCTACGGCATCGGCGCCGCCGTCATCGCCATCATCGGGATCGCGGCGTACAAGCTCGCGAGGTCCACCAACCAGCGCGATCCGATGATGTGGACCATCTTCGTGAGCCTGCTGGCGCTGACGGTGTGGGCCCGCGCCGAGCTGGCGGAGTTCTTCGTCGTCGCCGGCCTCATCACGCTGTTCGCGCGCACCCGTCCCACCCGGCGCGAGGCCGTGCTCGCGGGGCTGGGCGGCCTCGTCGCGCTGGCGATCATCCTGGTCGCGGAGCGCTGGCTGGCGTCGATCGGCGTCGGGAACCAGCACCCGCTCCTGCAGATCCTCACGTTCTTCACCAAGGCGGGCGCGTTCGTGTTCGGCAGCGGCCTCGCGATCGTGCCGTTCCTGCACCAGGGCGTGGTGCAGCAGTTCGGCTGGCTGAACGAGCAGCAGTTCGTCGACGCGGTCGCGGTGGCGATGATCACGCCGGGGCCCGTGGTGATCACGGTCGTGTTCATCGGCTACCTCGTCGCGGGCTTCGCGGGCGCCGTCATGTCGGCCATCGGCATCTTCCTGCCGGTGTATCTCTTCACGATCGTTCCGGCGCCGTGGTTCAGCCGGAACCGCGCGAACCCGCAGCTCAAGGCGTTCGTCCACGGCGCGACGGCGGCGGCCACCGGCGCCATCGCCGGCGCGGTCGTGCTGATCGCGATGAAGGCCATCTACGACGTGCCGACCGCGCTCATCGCCGTGACGACGTTCGCCGTCCTCTGGCGCTACAAGGTGCCGGAGCCGATCGTCGTGCTCGCGGCCGGCCTCGTCGGCCTCGTCGCCTGGCCGCTCCTCAGAAGCTGACCCGGTGCCCGCCCCGCGCGTCAGGCCGCGGCGCGCGCGCGGGCGTCCGCGAGGTGCCGCGCGAGCGCCTCGTACACCGCCGGATTGAACACCAATCCCGTGTGCGACCCGCGCACGGTCGCCGTGCGCGTCGCGAGCGGATCGAGCGCGTAGCGCCAATCCGCGACGCCGTCGTCGCGCGTCGCCAGGGTGAGCAGCGGCACGCGGGGCGGGGGCTCGGCGGCGAGCGCCCGCACGGTGTCGCACGGGCACGCGAAGGTGGCGCAGGCCTCCGGGACGTCGCGCCGGCGGTGGATGCCGGCCCGCACCACGGCGGCGACCGCCCGCAGGCCCGGATGCAGGCGGAGCCCGCGCACCGGGGCGCCGAGCGTGGCGACCGACGCGATGGCGTCGGGCGCGCGCACCGCCGCCGCGCGCGCGAGCGCGCCGCCGAGGCTGTGGCCCACGAGGTGCACGCGGCGGCCGGTCCGCTGCTGCGTCGCGCGCACGTCCGCGAGCAGCGCGTTCGCGACGACGTCGAAGCAGTCGGCGTTCCAGCCGACGTCGGCCGCGCGTGCCGCGTACCCGAGCTCGCCGAGCCACCGCGCGAGCGGGGCGAGGTAGTGGGACGTCATGAGGAACCCCGGCACCAGCAGGACGGGCTCGCCGACACCGCGGGGCGCGCCGGCCGGCGTGCGCGCCCTCGTGCTCGCGGCGAGCCATTCGAACGGTGCGAGCGCTTCGCGCCACGCCGGGGTCCACGCGGTGCGCTCGTCTTCCGCGAACCGGGGCACCGGCGGCTCCGTACGTCGGTAGTAGAGCCGGGCGCCGAGCTCCTGAATCGCGGCCGCCGCGCCCAGGGCCGTGGCGATCCATCGCGCGATCCGTGATCCGTGGGTCTTCATGAGGGGGCCGAGGTACGCAACCCTGATGCCAGTGACGTCAATCGCCGTTCTATCTCAGAGAGATGCACGACGACTCGGCGCATCATCAACGAAGCATTTGACATAGCATATGATCAGTTCTACGGTTCGTCGACATGGCGACCAACGCCGGCCGTCTCCTCAAGGATCTTCGTGAAGCCCTGGACCTGACGCAGGAGCAGCTCGCACGGGCCCTTCGGGTGTCAGTCCCCACGGTGAGTCGCTGGGAAACCGGGAAGAGCAACCCGGACTCGCTCGCGCTCCACGCGATCGAGACGTTTCTCAAGAAGCGCGGCCCGCGGGGTCGCGCGTTGCTCGCACGGCATTTCCAGGAACGCGATGGCGAGGGACGCCGGCGGAGACGCGCGGCGACTCACGACGACGCGCCGCCGGCGAATGCGGCGACCACCGGGGTCCCGCCCGACGTGCCGGCGGCCGCCGCACCGCCGCTCGACACGCGGTCCATGGAGACCATGCTGTGGCGGGCAGCCTGCGCGATCCGTGGCGAGAAGGACGCGCCGAAGTTCAAGGACTACATCCTGCCGCTCGTGTTCATCAAACGCCTGTCCGACGTGTTCGACGACGAGATCGCTCGCCTGGCCGGCGACTACGGCGACGCGGCGACTGCACGCGTCGTGGTCGAAGCGGATCACAGCGTGGTGGCGTTCTACATCCCGCCGGAGGCGTCGTGGGCGGTGGTCAGCGGTCGCACGGCGTTCGCCTGGGCCGTGGAGCGCCGGCCGCGGACGCTGGGCGAGCAGCTCACCACCACCGTGCGGGCGATCGCGGCCGCGAACCCCTCGCTGAAGGGCGTGGTCGACATCGTCGACTACAACGAGACCCGCAACGGGGAGCGCGAGATCAGCGACGAGGCGCTCGCGCGGCTGATCGAGACGCTCAGCGATCCGCGCTACCGCCTCGGTCTTCGCGACGTGGAGCCGGATTTCCTCGGGCGTGCGTACGAGTACCTGCTGCGCAAGTTCGCGGAGGGACAGGGACAGAGCGCCGGAGAGTTCTTCACGCCGAAGGAGGTGGGCTGGCTCATCGCGCGTCTCGTGCGCCCGTCCGCGGGGGCCGACGTGTACGACCCGTGCTGCGGCTCCGGCGGCCTCCTGATCAAATGCGAGCTGGCGCGCCGCCAGCGCGAGCCCGCGGTGCGCCGTCATCTCAAGCTCTTCGGCCAGGAGCTGACCGGCGCCTCGTTCGCGATCGCTCGGATGAACGTGGTCCTGCACGGGCTGGAGGCCGAGATCGCCCGCGGCAACACGATGAGCAATCCGAAGTTCCTGACCGAGGGCCGGCTCAAGCAGTTCGACGTGGTCGTCACCAATCCGATGTGGAACCAGGACAACTTCGACCCGGCCGACTACGAGCGCGACCCCTTCGAGCGCTTCGAGAAGCACGGGGGCTTCGCCCCCGCCTCCAGCGCGGACTGGGCGTGGCTGCAGCACGTGCTCGCGTCGCTCAACGACCGCGGGCGGGCGGCGGTGGTGCTGGACACCGGCGCCGCGAGCCGCGGCAGCGGGGGGCAGGGGGAGAACCGCGAGAAGGCGATCCGACGCTGGTTCGTGGAGCAGGATCTGATCGAAGGCGTGATCCTGCTCCCGGACAACCTCTTCTACAACACGACGGCGTCCGGCCTCATCGTGCTGCTCAATCGCGCGAAGCCCCACGAGCGTCGCGGCAAGGTGGTGCTCGTGAACGCGAGCGCCGAGTTCCAGAAGGGGCGCCCGAAGAACTTCATCCCCGAGGCGTCGGTGACGAAGATCGCGGACGCCTTCGAGGCGGGCGCGGACATCGAGGGCTTCGTGAAGGTTGTCAGCGTCGAGGACGTGGCGGCCGGCGACTTCAACCTCGGGCCGTCGCGGTACGTGCAGCCGGTCGTCCGTATCGAGGAGTACGACATCCAGCAGACCCTCGACGACCTGGCGCGTCTCGATGCCGAAGCCAAATTGTTGGAGCGTGAGCTGGCCGTCACTTTTCGAGATCTCGGCTATCGCTGGAATTCCTTGCAGTGATGCCGAGATCTGTGGCCACCAGCCCTTGGGTGCTCCGTCCATTCTTGAGTTGCGTCTTGACGGATCTGCCGCGTCGGCCCTCCGTTCAGAAGAGGGACTACAAGAATGAAGGCCCGTATCCCGTTGTCGACCAAGGGGCATCGGTCGTTGCCGGATACACGGACCGCCAGGCTTTAGTACACGGGGAAGTACCCGTCATTGTGTTCGGCGACCATACGCGGGCGCTCAAGTACATCGATTTCCCGTTTGCGAGTGGCGGTGAGGGCGTGAAGATATTCCGCGCACGTCCGGATGTTGCAGAGACGCGCTACCTGTATTACGCGTTGCGGTCAGTCGCGATCCCGTCACGTGGATACAATCGCCACTTCGCCGTGCTTGGCGGTCGATCACTGCTGATTCCCGTGGACTTGCAGGAGCAGCGCGCGATCGCCCGCGTCTTGGCAATGCTTGAGAAGACGGTCATGAATCGTGCGGCCGTGGCGACCGCGCTCAGGGGGTTGAAAGACCGCACTCTTCGCACAATGCTCGGTGATGGCCTCCGCGGGGCCCGGACTAGAACGACGATGTTCGGGCGCGTGCCTGATAACTGGCGTACGGAGGCTCTTGCTGACATCGCTGAAGTCCAGACCGGTATCGCCAAGGGCCGAAGATACGCGCACGACGACACCGTTGAGCTTCCGTATCTCCGCGTGGCGAACGTCCAGGACGGCCGACTCGACTTGCGCGACGTGAAGTCCATGGTGGTCGCGTGCGCTGAGATTGAGAAATATCGCCTGCGTCGGGGAGACGTCGTCCTCACCGAGGGAGGAGACTTCGACAAGCTGGGACGAGGCTTTATCTGGGACGGTCAGATCGATCCCTGCGTGCATCAGAATCACGTGTTTGCGGTCCGGACGCGGCGCTCGGTCGTCCTGCCGGAGTTTTTCGCGTATCTCGCGCAGAGCCCGTACGGCAAGGCGTACTTTCGTCACGTGGCGCACAAGACGACGAACCTTGCATGCATCAATGCTTCTAAGTTGAAGGCGTTCCCGGTGCTCGTCCCAGAGGTAGAGGAACAGGAGGACATCGTCACGATCCTTCGGGCGCTCGACCGGCTGGTCGAGCTTGCGGAGCGGCGCCACGCCGTCCTGCGAAGCCTGTTTGACACCATTCAGCGGCAACTCACCAGCGGCGAGCGGCGTCTATCGGCGGGCTTGATCGCGAAGCTCTCGTCTGGCGCCGACGCTGGCAGCAGGGACGAGAGCGTTCGGACGAATGAGACCGCCGTCGTGGGAGCAGTTGAGCGAATGGTTCATGCCGTCGCGCCCGAGCGAATCATCCTCTTCGGGTCGGCGGCGCGCGGCGAGATGACGGCCGACAGCGATCTCGACTTCCTCGTCGTCAAGGCGGGGATGGACCGCGACGAAGCGTACCGTCGCATTCGGGACGAGATCTACCGAGATCGCCGTGGCGTCGGCCGGGCCGTCGACGTCATCGTGGTGACCCCGGACGAGGTCGAGCGCTACCGTGACGTCGTCGGGCACGTGATCCAGCCCGCGCTCGCCGAAGGGCGTGTCGTCTATGCCGCGTGAGGCCGATGTCGAGGCCCTCGCACGGGCGTGGCTGAGGCGCGCGCGCAGCAATCTGGCGCTCGCGAAGCAGCCCAAGCCTCCCGAAGTCGTCTGGGAAGACCTCTGCTTCGAGGCTCAGCAGGCGGCGGAGAAGGCCGTGAAGGCGGTCCTCGTGAAGCATCAGATCGCGTTTCCGAAGACCCACGATCTCGGCGTCCTGCTCGGGCTTCTGGAACAAGGCGTGCCCGCGGTGCCGGACGTGCTGTGGGAGGGGCGCGACCTGTCGCGATTCGCGACGGCGGCGCGATATCCGGAAGGCACGACGCCGGCGACGGAGGCGGACCATCGCGACGCCGTGAGGATCGCCGACGAAGCCGTGCGCTGGGCGCAGGGGCAGTTCGATGCCTAGCCTGGGAAGCGAGCGGCTGACCATTCAGGAGCCGCTCGTGCGCTACGCGGTCGAGATCGGGTGGGACTTCCTGCCGGTCGATACCGCGCTCACGCTGCGCCGTGGCGAATCCGGCTTGTTCCTCTACGAGACGCTGCGGACGAAGCTGCTCGAGCTGAACCCGGGGGTCGTGACACCGGACAGCGTTGACGCGATCGTCGCCCGCCTCGAAGGCGTGCGCGCGAGTGTCGACGGCAATGTCGAGACGCTCGCGTGGCTGCGCGGCGAGCGGTCGGTGTTCGTCGAAGCGGACCGTCGCGAGCGCAACGTGAACCTCGTGGACTTCGCGCATCCGGCGCACAACACGTTCCACGTCGCTGCGGAGTGGGAGTACACGAACGGGCAGTATCGCAACCGCGCCGACGTCGTCTTCCTCATCAACGGCGTCCCCGTGGCGGTCGCCGAGACCAAGAGCGCGCGCAAGCGCGACGGCGTGGAGGACGGCGTCGCCCAGATCCGCCGCTACCATCGCGAGACGCCGGAGCTCATGACCGCGCCGCAGGTCTTCGACGTCACCCACCTCATCGACTTCTACTACGGCGTGACGTGGAGTCTCGAGCGCAAGGACCTCTTCAACTGGAAGGACGAGGAGCCCGGCAACTTCGAGCGAAAGGTGAAGCGCTTCTTCGCACGCGAGCGCTTCCTGCGCATGCTGGGCGAGTGGATCGTCGTATTCCGGAAGGATGACGACCTCCGCAAGGTGGTGCTGCGCCAGCACCAGACGCGGGCGGTGGAGCGCGTGGTCGAACGGGCGCTCGACCCTGACAAGCGCACCGGGCTCGTCTGGCACACGCAGGGCGCCGGCAAGACGCTCACGATGATGGCGGCGGCACAGCAGATCCTCGCGCATCCGGCCTTCGGCCGGCCGACCGTCCTCATGCTCGTCGATCGCAACGAGCTGGAGAGCCAGCTCTTCGCCAACCTCACGGCCTACGGCTTGCCCTACGAGCGCGCCACGTCGAGAGCCCGGCTCCGCGAGCTGCTGCGCTCCGACTATCGAGGCCTGATCGTGTCGATGATCCACAAGTTCGACCGCGCGGACGCGAAGCTCTCCGAGCGCCCGAACGTCTTCGTGCTCGTCGACGAGGCGCACCGCACGACCAGTGGGGACCTCGGCAACTACCTGGTCGCCGCCCTGCCGAGCGCGACGTTCATCGGCTTCACGGGCACCCCGATCGACCGCATCGCCTACGGTCGCGGGACGTTCAAGGTCTTCGGCAAGGACGACGAGCGCGGGTATCTCGACAAGTACTCGATCGCCGAGTCGATCGCGGACGGCACCACGCTGCCGCTGCACTACACGCTCGCGCCGAACGACGTGCGAGTCCCGCACGACCTCCTGGAGGAGGAATTCTTCCGCCTCACCGAGCTGGAGGGCGTCAGCGACATCGAGGAGTTGAACGCGGTGCTGGAGCGTGCCGTGAACCTTCGGGCCTTCCTGAAGGCGCCGCATCGGGTGGAACACGTGGCCGCCTTCATCGCCGGGCACTACCGGGAGAACGTGGAGCCCCTGGGCTACAAGGCGTTCGTGGTGGCGGTCGACCGCGAGGCGTGCGCGCTCTACAAGGAGGCGCTCGACCGCCATCTGCCCGCGGACTACTCCGTGGTCGTCTACACCCATCACCACAATGACGGTCCGCTGCTCGTACGCCACCAGCTCGACGCTGACGGCGAGAAGCGCGTGCGCAAGGCGTTCCTGCGCGCGGACGGCACGCCAAAGCTTCTGATCGTCACCGAGAAGCTGCTGACGGGGTTCGACGCGCCGATCCTCTATTGCATGTACCTCGACAAGCCACTGCGCGACCACACGCTGCTCCAGGCGATCGCCCGCGTGAATCGTCCGTACGAGGAGGAGGGCGAGGTCCGCAAGCCCGTCGGGTTCGTGTTGGACTTCGTCGGGATCTTCGAGCGCCTGGAGAAGGCTCTCGCGTTCGATTCGGATACTGTCGCGAGCGTCATCCAGGACCTCGACGTCCTCAAGCGGAAGTTCGCGTCGCTGATGGCGGAGCGGGCGCCCGAGTATCTGTCACTGTGCCGTGGTCCCGTCGACGACAAGGCGGTCGAGCGCGCCATCGAGGCGTTCGGTGACAAGGACCGGCGGGAGCGCTTCGTGGAGCTCGTCAAGGACCTGCAGACGCTGTACGAGATCATCTCGCCGGACGTCTTCCTTCGCGATCACCTCGACGCCTACACGCAGCTCGGTGTCCTCCACGAGATCGTCGTGAACGCGTTCAGCCGGCGCCCCGCGCTCTACAAAGATCTGGCCCGAAAGACGGAGGCGCTGGTGCGCGAGCACGTCCGGAGCTACGGCGTGACAACGACGCTGCCCGTGGTTGCCATCGACGAAGCCGCGCTCGCCGCACTCAAGCGCTCGTCGGAGTCCGGGCCCGGCAAGGTGCTGAACCTCGGCCGCAGCCTCGTGCAGGCGACGTCGGGTGAGGATCGTCAACCCTATCTCGTACCCATCGGCGAGCGCGCCCAGGCCGTGCTCGAGGCCTACGACGACCGGCAAATCGGGACGGAGGCGGCGCTCCGACAGCTCGAGTCCCTGATCAACGAGTTCCTCGAAGCCCGGCGTGCCGCTGCGCAGAGCGGGTTCGACGTCAACGCTTTCGCGATCTTCTGGATCGTCAAGCAGGCGGGGGTGGCGGCTCCCGGCGATGTCGCCCGGGCGATCGACGACGCGATCCGCCGGTATCCCGACTTCCGCGACAATGCCGACGACAGGCGCCGGCTCAAAGCCGACCTCTATCGTGTGCTGCTTCCGGCGGTCGGCGCGGATCGCATGGTCGATCTCGCCGAGCGCCTGCTGGCGATCGAGCGCCGGTAATGTCTCGGGGTGTCGAGGCGCGGGCTGCCGCCGCGCCGCCGGCGGCTCGCCGGCGCTTCCGTACGCGGGTACGGCACTGGGCTGACCGCCTGGCGGTGAAACCGTTGACGATCGAGTTTCGGACGCTGCGATCGAAATGGGCGTCGTGCTCGGACTACCGCCGGCTGGCTTTCGCGGAGATACTTCTGTCGGAGCCGCGGGAGTTCCAGGACTTCGTCATCGTCCACGAGCTCCTGCACCTGCGGGTGCCGAACCACGGGCCACTCTTTCGTACGCTGCTGTCGGTGTATCAGCCGGAATGGCGGATCGTCTCGGCGAATCGTGTGACGGGCCACTGCTCGCGCCGCGGGCCCACGGTGCCGCCGCGCGGCACTCGCCCGGCGTCTCGCTCCTGAATCGCCATTCAGCTATCATGAGCCTCGCGCCGGCCGGCGACAGGAGAGGCCCATGGATCTGAACTATTCCCCCGACGAAGTGGCGTTCCGTGACGAAGTCCGTGGCTGGATCAAGCAACACCTGCCCGCGGAGGTCCGCGACAAGGTCCTCAACTACCGGGAGCTGACGAAAGAAGATCTCCTGAGCTGGCACCGCACGCTCGCGAAGAAGGGCTGGGTCGCGCCCTTCTGGCCGAAGGAGTGGGGCGGCACCGACTGGACGGTCGTGCAGCGCTACATCTTCGAGGAGGAGTGCAGCGCCGCGGGCTGCCCGCCGGTGGTCGCGTTCGGCGTGCGCATGTGCGCCCCGGTCCTGCTGCGGTTCGGGAACGACGCGCAGAAGCAGCGGTTCCTGCCGCGCATCTACAACGGCGACGACTTCTGGGTGCAGGGCTACTCCGAGCCCGGCTCGGGCTCCGACCTCGCGTCGCTCAAGACGCGCGCGGTGCGCGAGGGCGATCACTACGTCGTCACCGGCCAGAAGATCTGGACGACCCTCGGCCACTACGGCGACTGGATCTTCTGCCTCGTGCGCACCGACTCCAGCAGCGCCAAGCGGCAGGAAGGCATCTCGTTCCTCCTGATCGACATGAAGACACCCGGCATCACCGTGCGCCCGATCATCCTGATGGACCAGGGGCACGAGGTGAACGAGGTCTTCTTCGACGAGGTGAAGGTCCCCGCGGAGAACCTCGTGCACGAGGAGAACAAGGGCTGGACGGTCGCGAAGTACCTCCTCGGCTACGAGCGGATGGGCACCGGCAACATCGCCGGCTCCAAGCGCGAGCTCGGGCGCCTCAAGCAGATGGCCACGGCCGCGACGAAGAACGGCAAGCCGCTCATGGAGGACCCGCGCTTCCGCGACCGCCTCACGCGCGTCGAGGTGGAGCTGATGGCGCTCGAGATCACCAACATGCGCTTCCTCGACCAGCTCCGCGGCGGCCGCGCGCCGGGCGCGGACGTGTCGATGCTGAAGATCAAGGGCACGGAGATCCAGCAGGCGATGACCGAGCTGATGATGCAGGCGGCGGGGCCGTTCGCGCAGGCGTTCCGTCCCGTGGATGCGGACACGAGCTTCGACCGGCTCACGGGCTCGCTCTTCCCGCGCTACTGCAACCTGCGCAAGGCCACCATCTACGCCGGGTCCAACGAGATCCAGCGGAACATCATCGCCAAAGCCACCCTGGGATTGGGCTGAGACCATGGACTTCGAGTACACGGAAGAGCAGCGCCTGCTCGCGGAGACGCTCCGCAAGTTCCTCAACACGGGCTACACCTTCGATGCGCGCGCGAAGATCACGACGTCGGCCCCCGGCTACAGCGAGGACGTGTGGGCAACGCTCGCCGAGATGGGTATCCTCAGCGTGCCGTTCGCGGCCGAGCACGGCGGCTTCGGCGGCAACACGACGGACATGATGGTGGTGATGGAGGCGCTCGGCGAGGCCCTCGTCGTCGAGCCGTACCTCGCCACCGTCGGCCTCGGCGGCCAGTTCGTCGCGCGTGGCGGTACCCGGGAGCAGCAGCAGCGGATCCTGCCCGCGCTCATCCAGGGCAAGCGCAAGATGGCGTTCGCGCACACGCCGGCGGGCGGCCGCTACGACCTCACGCAGCTCGGGGCCCGCGCGCGCACGAGCGGCGACGGCTACACGCTCGAGGGCGACCTGCGGATGGTGCTGCACGGCGCCTCCGCCGATCTGCTCGTGGTGGCGGCGCGCACCTCGGAGGAAGACGGGGACACGCGGGGCATCAGCCTGTTCCTCGTGGAGCGCGGCGCCAAGGGCGTCGGCGTGAAGGAGTACCGCACGCTCGACAACTTCCGCGTGGCCGACATCACGCTCGCCGGCGTGACCGTCGATCGTGACGCGCTCCTGGGCGCCGAGGGCCGCGGGCACGCGCTGATGGAGGAGGTCGTCGACTACGCGACCGCGCTGGTGTGCGCGGAGGCGGTGGGCGCGATCAAGCACGCGCACGACGCCACGCTCGACTACCTGAAGACGCGGCGCCAGTTCGGCGTGCCGATCGGCACGTTCCAGGCGCTGCAGCACCGCATGGTCGACATCCTGATCAGCTACGAGCAGGCGAAGTCGATCGCGACGCTGGCGTGCGTGAAGGTGGACTCCGCCGATGCGACCGAGCGCGCGCGGGTCGTGTCGGCCGCGAAGATCAAGATCGCGGACGCGTGCCGCCACGTGAGCCAGGAAGCCGTGCAGCTCCACGGCGGCATGGGCATGACCGAAGAGCTGAAGGTCAGCCACACGTTCCGGCGCCTCACGGCGATCGCGTCGCTGTTCGGCGACGCGGACCATCACCTGGAGCGCTTCGCCAGGATCGGATAGGCTCCCCTTCGCTCCCGCGCCCCTCTCACCAGGAAAGGACTGTCCCATGGCCGAGTACATCCCGAGTCCGCGACAGTGGGTGCGCGACCAGGTCGAGCTGTACGAGAAGAGCGGCGGGACGCAGGGGACCACGCTCCGCGACACCGGGCTGCCGGTCATCATCGTCACGCACAAAGGGAACAAGACCGGCGCGGTCCGCAAGACGCCCCTCATGCGCGTGAAGGACGGCGCGAGCTACGTGCTGGTCGGCTCGGTGGGCGGCGCGCCGACCGACCCGGTCTGGGTGCACAACCTCCGGGCGAATCCCACGGTCGAGATCCGCGACCTCACGGTCGTGCAGCCGATGCGGGTCCGCGAGGTCACGGACGACGCGGAGCGGGCGCGGCTCTGGAAGCTGGCCGTCGCGGCGTTTCCCCCGTACGAGGAGTACCAGGCGAAGACGTCCCGCAAGATCCCGCTCTTCGTCGCGCAGCCGGGAGGGTCAGCCGCGTGAAAGTCGTCGACGCCATCGCCCGCATCCTCAAGGTCGAAGGCGCCGAGTTCCTGAGCGCCTACCCCACCACGCCGGTGATCGAAGCCGCGGCGAAGGCGGAGATCCGCCCCGTGCTCTGCCGCCAGGAGCGGGTCGGCGTCGGCATCGCGGACGGCTACGCGCGCGTGAAGAACGGCAGGACGCTCGCCGCCTTCTGCATGCAGTACGGCCCCGGCGCCGAGAACGCGTTCCCGGGCGTCGCCACCGCGTACTCCGACTCGACGCCGATGCTGCTCCTGCCGCTCGGCCATCAGCGCGACCGCGCGCAGGTGTTTCCGCTCTTCAGCTCGGCGCGCACCTTCGCGTCGGTGACCAAGTCGGTCGAGACGATCACCGCGGGCAGCCAGGTCGCGGACGTCATGCGGCGCGCGATCAGCCTCATGCGCATGGGCCGGCCGGGCCCCACGATGGTCGAGATTCCCGCCGACGTGGTGAACGAGGAGGTGCCCGACGCGCTCGTCGAAGCGTACCGGCCGGTGAAGGTGACCGTCGCGGGCGCGAACGCACGCGACGTCGACGCCGCGGCGCGCGTGCTGCGCGAAGCGCGGCGGCCGGTGATCCACGCGGGGCAGGGCGTGCTCTACGCCCAAGCGTCCGCCGAGCTGCTCGAGCTGGCGGAGCTGCTCGAGGCGCCGGTCATGACCACGATGGAAGCGAAGAGCGCGTTCCCGGAGGACCATCCGCTCGCGCTCGGCACCGGCGGCCCGGCGGTGAGCGGGCCCATCCTGCACACGCTGCGCGAGGCGGACGTGGTGTTCGGCATCGGCTGCAGCTTCACGCGTCACGGCATGGCGACGAGCATCCCGGCCGGCAAGACGCTCATCCACGCCACCAACGACGAGCGCGACCTCAACAAGAGCTACGCGGCCGATCATCCGCTGCTCGGTGACGCGCGCCTCGTCCTGCGCCAGTTCATCGAGGCGGTGACGTCGCAGGGCGGCCGCCCGGCCGGGCGCGAGCAGGTGCGCGCGGAGCTCGAGCGCCTGCGCGCGGCCTGGCTGGCGGAGTGGGCGCCGATCCTCGAATCGAAGGAAGTGCCGATGACGCCGTACCGCGTGATGGCGGAGTTCATGCGGGTGGTGAATCCGCGCGAGGCCATCGTCACCCACGACTCCGGCAGCCCGCGCGATCAGCTCCTGCCGTTCTACCGCGCGGTGTCGCCGCGCGGCTATCTCGGCTGGGGGAAGTCGCACGCGCTCGGCACGGGGCTCGGCCTCGTCATCGGCGCCAAGCTCGCGGCGCCGGAGAAGTTCTGCGTGAACTTCATGGGCGACGCGGCGTTCGGCATGACCGGCCTCGACTTCGAGACCGCGGTGCGCTGCGGCGCGCCGATCCTCACGGTCGTGCTGAACAACTCCGCGATGGCGATCGAGATCCCGCACCTCGTGGTCTCGCACGAGAAGTACGGCACGCGCGACATCGGCGGCAACTACGCGGAGCTGGGCCGCGCGATGGGCGGGTGGAGCGAGCGCGTGGAGACGCCGGAGGACATCGCGGGCGCGTTCGTGCGCGCGCGCAAGGCCACGGAGAGCGGGCAGGCGGCGCTGCTCGAGTTCGTCACCAGCCAGGAGACGCGCTTCTCGAACCGCGGCGTCCTGCGGTAGGCGCCGCTACGTCCGGGCGGCGCGCCGGCGGCGCACGGTGACTCCGGCGCCGCGCACGGTCGCCGCGCACGTCGGACAGAAGTAGCGGAGCTGGACTTCGTGGCCGCACTCGGTGTTGACGAGCTTCGCCTGCTTGTCGAGGTGGCGCGCGCCCCAGGTGGCGAGCGCGCCGATGACGACGCCGAGCTCGCGGCCGCGCGGCGTGAGCACGTACTGCGCGCGTGGCGGGTGGTCCGAGTAGAACTCGCGCGTGACGAGCCCGTGCTCCTCCATGGCCTTGAGGCGCTCCGAGAGCAGCGTGGGCGCGATGCCGGGCAGGGAGGCCTGCAGGTCCTGGTAGCGGCGCGCGCCGCCGAGCAGGTCGCGGACGATCAGCAGCGTCCACCGCTCGCCGACGAGCTCGAGGGACTTCGCCACGGGGCACGCCTGGCCGTACCGCTTCGCCATGAGGCGAGGATACGCGCCGGACGGGCCCTTGACAAGAAAACGTAGTCACTCTAGTTTCTGTAGTGACATGACGAGCCCCGCCGTCGCGACCGCCGCCGCCCCGCCCCTCGCCGCCCGCACGCGGTTGCTGCTCGAGGGCGCCATCGTGCCCACGCTGCTCCGCCTCGCGGCGCCGAACGTCGCGGTCATGATGACGCAGGCGCTGGTCAGCACCGCGGACGCCTACTGGGTGGGCCGGCTCGGGCCCGACGCCCTCGCGGGGGTGTCGCTCGTGTTCCCGCTGATCATGCTGATGCAGACCATGTCCGCCGGCGGCATGGGCGGCGGCGTCGCCTCCGCGGTGGCGCGCGCGCTCGGCGGCGGGCGCCGTGACGACGCGCGCGCGCTCGTCGTCCACGCGGTGCTGATCGCGCTCGCCATGAGCGCGCTCTTCACGGTCATCATCGTGGGCGCGGGGCCCGCGCTCTACCGCGCGATGGGGGGCCGCGAGGGGGCGCTCGCCGCCGCGCTGACGTACTCCAACATCGTCTTCGCGGGGGCGCTCGCGCCCTGGCTCTACAACACGCTCGCGAGCGCCGTGCGGGGCACCGGCAACATGGCCGTGCCCGCCGTGGCCACCGTGTGCTCCGGCCTCCTGCAGCTCGTGCTGTCACCCGCGCTCGTGCTCGGCCTCTTCGGCGCGCCGCGCCTCGGGATCATCGGCGCCGGCGTGTCGATGATCGCGGCGTTCAGCCTCGGCTGCGTCGTGCTGATCGTCTATCTGATGTCGCCGCGGAGCCTGGTGCCGGTGGCGCTGCGCGGCGTGCGCTTCCGGGCGGCGTTCTTCGCCGACATCCTGCGGGTCGGCGCCCCCGGCGCCGCGAACACCGTGCTGACGAACCTCACGATCGTGCTGCTCACGGGGCTCGTGGGGCCGTTCGGCACGTACGCCATCGCCGGATACGGCATGGGCGCGCGGCTCGAGTATCTGCAGATCCCGCTCGTGTTCGGCTTCGGCAGCGCGCTCGTCGCGATGGTCGGGACCAACGTCGGCGCGGGGCGCATCGCGCGGGCCGAGCATGTCGCGTGGGTGGGCGCGGGGCTCGCGGCGGCCATGACCGGCGCGATCGGCCTCATCGCCGCGCTCGCGCCGTCGCTCTGGATCGGCCTCTTCACCAGCGAGCCGGCGGTGCTGGCGGCGGGCTCGACGTATCTGCGCATCGTGGGGCCGTTCTACGGCTTCTTCGGGCTCGGGCTCGCGCTCTACTTCGCCTCGCAGGGCGCGGGGCGTCTGCTCTGGCCGCTGCTCGGCGGCTTTCTCCGCCTCCTCGTCGCCGCCGTCGGCGGGTGGGTGGTGACCCGCGAGCTCGGCTTCGGTCTTCCCGCGCTCTATGCGGTGATGGCGCTGGCGCTCGTCTGCTTCGGCGCGACGGTCGCGCTGGCGGTGCGGGGCGGGGCGTGGCGGCGCGGGCGCGCCGTCGAGACGGAAAGGGGATGACAGGCCCACGATGCTCGAGATGATCCGGAAGGTCGCGAGCGGCGAGCTGCCGCCGCCGCCGGTCGCGCGGCTCGTGGGGTTCACGCTGCGCCAGATCGAGCCCGGCCGCGCGATCGTCGACTTCCAAGCGGACGAGCGGCACGCGAGCCCGCTCGGCACGCTGCACGGCGGGATCCTGTGCGACGTCGCGGACGCCGCCATGGGCATGGCCTACGCCGCGACGCTCGCCGAGGGTGAAGCGTTCACCACCCTGGAGCTGAAGATCAACTTCATGAAGCCGGTGTGGGGCGGCAAGCTGGTCGCGACGGGGCGGGTGGTGAAGGGCGGCCGCACCGTCGGCCTCGTGGAGTGCGACGTCGTCGACGCGAGCGAGCGCCTGGTCGCGCGTGCGACCAGCACCTGCATGACGCTGCGCGGCGCCGAGGCCATGGGCCGCGGCGGCGCTCCGCTCGAGGCACGCGCAGGGTAAAACTTTTCATACGCACTAGCATCCCGCGTTCCGGGTCTCGATGCGCGTGTTAGCCTTTCTGCAGGAGCGGCGGCACGCCGTCCGATCTTCATCGCCCGAGGGAGTCGTCCATGCCGACCACGTACGTGTCCACGTCCATCGAGGGTCTGGACGCGGTACTCGGCGGACCGGGCCTCCCCGCGAACCGGCTCTACCTGATCGAGGGCGATCCCGGCACGGGCAAGACCACGCTCGCACTGCAATTCCTGATGGCAGGCATTCGTCGCGGGGAGGGGGCGCTCTACGTGGCGCTCTCCGAGACGCGGGAAGAGCTGCGCGTGATCGCCGAGTCGCACGGATGGAGCCTCGACGGCGTCGACGTGTACGAGATCGCGCCGGAAGAGAACCTGCAGCCGGACGCGCAGTACACGGTGTTCCATCCCTCCGAGCTCGAGCTGGGCGCCACCATGAAGGGCTTCCTCGACCACGTCGACCGCACGCGCCCGGTCCGGGTCGTCTTCGACTCGCTGTCGGAGATGCGGCTCCTCGCCGGCAGCGCGCTGCGGTACCGGCGGCAGATCCTCGCGCTCAAGCAGTTCTTCGCGGCGCGCGGCGGCACCGTGCTGCTGCTCGACGACCGCACCGCGGAGGGCCCGGATCTCCAGCTCCAGAGCATCGCGCACGGCGTGATCACGCTCCAGACGCTGGCGCCGGAGTACGGCGGGGCGCGGCGGCGGCTGCGCATCATGAAGATCCGCGGCGTGGACTTCCAGGCCGGCTATCACGACTACACGATCGAGCGCGGCGGCCTCCGCGTGTTTCCGCGGCTGGTCGCGGCGCACCATACGGGGGCCTTCAGCGAAGACACGGTTGCGACCGGCGTGGCGGCTCTCGACGCGCTGTTCGGCGGCGGCCTCGTGCGCGGGACGACCACGCTCTTCCTCGGGCCGGCGGGATCGGGCAAGTCGCTGGTCTCCGCGCAGATCGCGACGCAGGCGGCGCGCCGGGGGGAGAACGTGGCCATCTTCCTCTTCGACGAGGGCCTCGACACGTTCATGCGCGGCACGCGCGGGATCGGCCTCGAGCTCGCGCCCCTCGTCGAGGCCGGTCGGATCACCGTGCAGCAGATCAACCCCGCGGAGCTCTCGCCCGGGCAGTTCGTGCACACCGTCCGCGACGCCGTCGAGCGCCGTCAGGTCAGCACGGTCGTCATCGACAGCCTCAACGGCTACATGAACTCCATGCCCGAGGAGCGGCTCCTCGTCACGCATCTCCACGAGCTGTTCGCGTACCTGCGGCAGTGCGGCGTGCTCACGCTCGCGGTCATGAGCCAGCACGGGATGGTCGGCCGGACGGAGAACACCGTCGACGTGAGCTATCTCGCCGACGCGGTGGTGCTGCTCCGCTACTTCGAGGCGGCGGGCGCCGTGCACAAGGCGATGTCCATGATGAAAAAGCGCGCGTCGCGGCACGAGACCACGATCCGTGAGCTCTTCATCCGCGACACCGGCATCGCGCTCGGCCCGCTCCTCAACGACTTCCGCGGTGTCCTGACCGGTATCCCCGAGCAGCTCGGCGGTGCGGCGACGGGCAGCGTCGTCAGGGATTGACATGGACGACTCCGGCAACCGCATCCTGGTCCTGGCGCCGCTCGGCCGCGACGCCGAGATGCTCGCGAGCGCGCTCCGTGGTACCGGCTTTCGTCCCGAGATCTGCGGCGACGCCGCCGCAGTGGCCGCGGCGCTCGAGGGGGGCGGGGGCGCACTGCTGCTGGCGGAGGAAGCGCTCACCCCCGCCGCGGTCGCCCTGCTCGTGGACGCGGTGGACCGTCAGCCGGCATGGTCGGATCTGCCGATCGTCGTGTTGACGAGCGGTGGCCGCGCCACGGAGCCCGGCACCGCCGTTCTCGACAACCTGCGGCGCCTGGGCAACGTCACGTTCCTCGAGCGCCCCGTACGCGTGATGACGCTGCTCAGTACCGTCGCGGCCGCGTTGCGGGCCCGCCGCCGGCAGTACGAGGTGCGCAATCATCTGCACGAGCGCATGCGGATCGAAGAGCGCCTGGTGGCCGAGGGCCGCGCGAAGGACGAGTTCCTCGCGATGCTCGGCCACGAGCTGCGCAACCCGCTCGCCGCGATCGCCGCCGCGACGCACCTTCTCGAGCGCACGGCGCTCCCGGACGACGGCTCGGTGCCTGCCCGGCGCGTCATCGCGCGCCAGATTCGTCACCTCACCCGGCTCGTGGACGACCTGCTCGACGTCAGCCGCGTCACCAGCGGGAAGATCGACCTTGCCCGCAAGCCGCTCGACGCGGGTGTCGCCGTGCGGAACTGCGTCGCGGCGCTCCACGCGTCCGGCGCCCTGACCCGCCACCGGATCGCGGTGGAGACCGAGCCGGTCTGGGTGAACGCCGACGACGTGCGGCTCGACCAGATCGTCAACAACCTGCTCGTGAACGCGGTGAAGTACACGCCGGCGGACGGCGAGATCCGCGTGCGCGTGCGACGGGACGGCGACGCGGCCGTCATCCGCGTGGAGGACACGGGACACGGGATGGACCCCGAGCTCGTGTCGCGCGTCTTCGACCTGTTCGTCCAGGGCCGGCGCGGCATCGAGCGCGCGCAAGGCGGGCTCGGCATCGGCCTGACGCTGGTGCGGCGGCTCGTCGAGCTGCACGGCGGCACCGTCTCGGCGGAGAGCGAGGGCGCCGGACGCGGGAGCCGCTTCACGATTCGGCTGCCGGCGGTGAGCGCACCCGCGACGGCGCCGACGGCGCCCG
>Ga0194132_10003819_pt1 | contig 26295 bp, 23 predicted proteins | sample TA2KigOf80mmetaG_FD_148612 | JGI IMG/M metagenome (GOLD analysis project Ga0194132, IMG submission 148612) | Freshwater microbial communities from Lake Tanganyika, Tanzania - TA2015054 Kigoma Offshore 80m | ecosystem: Environmental > Aquatic > Freshwater > Lake | place: Tanzania: Lake... | reverse complement strand
ATCGAGAGCCTAAATCCCTTGAAAAAGGGTGATAGCAATTCAGAAAACTTATGAATATCGGCCGTACATTAATTATCATTCAGTTTGCGCTAAGCACCACAACTGCTACGGCTATACCGGAGTGGGCGCGTAACAACGCGACTAAACGCGATGGTCATAAGCTCGCAACAGTTTGCTCTGGGTCCGGCCCATCTATTGATATCGCTCGAGGCGAAGCTATTCGAGGCTGTAAGGCATCCGCCGCTGACTTCCTTAATCACAGTGGCCGCGTGCATGCGATTCTAACCGAAACTAGCGAAGGTGTGGACTTCCATCAGTCGGTCGAAGATCACGTCACCTTCAAGGGACTCACCTGCCTGCCATCGCGAGAACAGATCGAACTACAAGACTCGGGATCGGTTCTTCTTTGGCTTCAGTGCCAATTCGATTTATCTCAGGCTATCCTGGGAGAGGATGAGCAGGCCGCGGAAGCAACTTCTAAGCCTACTTCACAACATCCCAAACACCTTACAGCATTGCGCGATACAAAAATCCAACCAGCAAGGGAAAGCATTAGTCGCGAGAAAATTGTGCTCAACATCGCATCGGTACCATCTTGTACAAAATTAGTATTCAAAGGTCCGCGTGCGCGAACTGTGAGCTGCAGCGGACATCCGGCATCCGTTGTGATATTTCCCGAAGATGAAACCGTGACCATCGAAGCCAAAGGATACACCCCAAAATCTCTCGATTTAAGATCGAAAAAGTGGAAAAACCACGATGCCGTCCAGGTGATCCTCGATGCTCATTAAAGCAATTTTTGCTGTACTACTCATCTCTGGCTGCGTCTCCGCACCTGTCGGGATTTATCTTCCCGCGGAATTAGGCCCTCTGCATGAGGTGCGCGGTTATCTAACACCCTTGGACAAAGAACTAATCGCAATCACAAAGAATGATGACCCCCTCACAACGGACCCTCGCAAAGTTTTCTCCTTGTACTGTAACAATGGCAAACCTAAACGCAAACTCACTACCAAGATTAAAGCCGTGTTACCTAAACCTCCAAAAGGTATCGTCATCGATAAAGCAGCAGAAGTGCGCGAGGCCATCTACCGCGGATTCCGCGATATTGTAAAATCGTTCTACAGATGGGACAGCTACGCCGATGCTACGAGCAAAGATCGGGGCGATCATCTCTCTCCATTTTACGCACTTACCGATACATCCGCAGACCACTTCGTCAAGATGGCCAAGGACAATCGATACAACGACGACCTGCAAGTATCGTTACTGGCCATTCACGGGCAGCCAACGCTGCTTTTAGCTACGAGCTCTGTCCCTACCTATAAGACGGTCACTTACTCTGGCTCGCAGCCAGGGATGTTTCAGGTCAAAACAACGACAGAAAAAGCGCAAAATCATGGGGCGATTGATCTAGTATTCCCAAAACGGCCATGGCGAGATGTCGAGGGAAAAGCGCTTTTCCCACTTTATCCTGTGATCCCCTTTGAGACCATGTACTTTCCCCGGTACTTTACCATGCTGATTCCCGAGGCGACGCAGCAGCAGTTATTCGATAGACAGAGTTATTTTCTCCGGGATGATGGTAGTTTCAATCTATCTGCTGCGATCCAGGACCGTTACAAACTTTGGGATGACTACATTGTCGCCCAAACCTCGCTCAAAGAATCGCAGACCGATGACCCGCAAATTATCGATTTTGAGGTAGATCTGAATCTATCGGCTTTCTGTAACTATGGTCGCTTGATTGATGATCTGGTTACAAATTAACTGTGCCCTGACTCAAGGCCAGATACTCCAAATGGGACCGCTAAGCCCAAGTTCAATGCCGTCTGCATGACCGGTATATGGCGAGTAAGATTCGCCCCCCTGCGGTACAATGCGCCATGATTCAAAACGCTTGACATAGTTCACATAGAATACGCTCAAGAAAAAACCCATGGCAATTTCCTGAGGTGCGTGGACTACAGTCGCCTCGCGCTTAATAGCGTCGCCGTAGCGACTAAATTTCATGCTTAACTCGGCTTTCTTAACGAGGGTTCGTCTCGCACTTACAAAAAATCCAGCTTGCGTGATCTTCTGTACAGGGACGTAAATGGAGGCACCGAGGTAACCGCCAGTGTAGCCCAAGTTGACTGACTCGTTGTAACCCATAGCGCGTCCAGAGCCAGAGTATGAGCTGCCGCTCGTTTCGTCTGAACTATCGGGTGAGGATATGGAATTCATATCGATACCGACAGTGCCTACGAGTCCTAACCAGTCAAAAAAATGAAAACGCCAGTCCACACCCAATTTAAGCCCGATGCCATCCTCAAGGCGGAAATCGCGACCCATAGACTGCGTGGATCCGTCGTAACTCAAATTGTAGTTTTTTTGGCTACGTATGGCAAAAGACGCATCAAGTCCGACATTACCGCCAAAGCGGCCTTCCAAAACACTCGGTCTGATACCACTGCATTCCTTCCCGTCGCCACCAGCAGCGCTACAGTTTATCGATGGATCCGAACTAATAACACCAGCAAAGCCGGTGCTAGCTCCGATCAAGGCAAAGCCTAAAAGGAGAGAGGGGAGATACATCCCAGCTGGACACTCCCAACGGGCAGCGAATTGGCAATTATGCGTAGTCACCCTGCATCCAAATACGAAAATTGAAATCTCGATCTTGGCTTAATTTTATCACGGTCTACGGGACCCAGGTAGCAATTTGATCACAACCATGATAGGTGGCATGATCAATGATGCCTCCCAACTCGTAAATCACAACTGTATCTAAAGGCATCTTGCCATGACCAAAATACCACTCAATTTAGTCTGGCTTAAAAAAGATCTGCGCCTTGCCGATCATGCGCCCCTTGCAGCTGCGATGATGGCGGGTAACGCTGTCGCTGTCTACGTATACGAGCCGAGTTTCATTGCTGCAAATGAATACCATACGTCGCACCACCTTTTCCTTAATCAATGTCTCGCTGAACTTGAGGCTAGCTTGAGCAGTGTGGGCGTGCCACTCGTGACGCGTATCGGTGAGATCCCAACAGTACTCGATGATCTGCGCCGAAGCCACGGCATCGCCGCCTTGTACTCACATCGCGAAACGGGACATCAGTTAAGTTTCCAAAGAGACCTACGCGTCAAGGATTACTGCCAGGAATTCGGCATTTCTTGGCAGGAATTTTCGCAGAACGGTGTCATAAGGCGCTTACAATCTCGTGACGGATGGGCGGCAAGGTGGAACATGAGAATGTCCGAGCCTATAGTGCAACTACCAAGTAGTTCTGTCGTTTTCAGGGGCGCGATAAAATCTGCCGGTCTAGTGGGAGCAGATACCTTTGGCAAAGACCGCACGACAACAAAAATTCTCCAATTAGGTGGGGCCACACATGCCGCAAAGACGCTGAGTAGCTTTTTTGAGATCCGCGGCAAAAACTATGCTACTGAAATGTCGAGCCCCGTGACCGCTGGAGATAGCTGCAGCCGCATCAGCACCCACCTCGCTTACGGCACTATCTCTATGCGCCAGATCTACCACCAACTACTGCATTATTTGGCTTTAGCCGAGGATGCCCCACCAGCAGCTGCCAAGATTACAAAAAAGTCTCTACGTGCCTTTGAAGCACGGCTACGCTGGCATTGTCATTTCATGCAAAAGCTTGAAGATGCACCCCACATCGAAAGCAAAAACATGGTTTCAGCTTACGACGGTCTGCGCGATGAGCTGACTCACCCCCACCTATTAGAGGCTTGGTCTCAGGGTGAAACGGGATATCCGATGATCGATGCCTGTATGCGTGCGCTACTCGCTACTAGCTGGATCAACTTCCGTATGCGAGCCATGCTAGTTTCATTCGCAAGTTATGACCTATGGTTACCCTGGCAGCTCACCGCCCGTCACTTGGCGCGACACTTTCTCGACTTCGAGCCGGGGATTCACTACTCGCAAGTTCAGATGCAATCGGGCACGACTGGCATCAACACGATACGGATCTATAATCCGACAAAACAGCTTCTAGATCATGATCCGGAGGGCACTTTCGTCAAACGTTACCTCCCTGAGCTCACGATGGTTCCCAAAGAATATTTGGCCGAGCCTTGGACGATGCCGCAAGGCTTACAAAAGGAAATTGGCTGCATCATCGGTAGAGATTATCCGGATCCAATCGTCGATCATGCCACGGCGGTTAAAGCTGCCAGACAGAAGCTGGGCACTGCCAGGCGGTCCAATAACGCCAAAGCCGAGGCTAAAGAAATTCTGGCCAAGCATGGCAGTCGCAAGCGACCAAGCCGCAGAAAATCTCATCGTGAGGGAGATTGACCACGCAGCCAACTTAAATTAAACTTTTAATTATTTAGTATTAATTCTCATAATTCATAATCCGCGAAAAAGGGGGTCCCCTATGAACCGAATGATGCGGCTAGCTGGTTTCTGTTTTTGGGGTTTAACAGTCGCTAGTTCTGCTCTAGCGGCACCCGTGCAGATACTTCGTGGTGCCGCTAGCAAGTACGCGGTCAATCCAGACAACATCTTGTATGTCGATGGTGACATCACCATTGTCAAGGCGATGGATGCCAATTTCACTGATTTCTCTGATCTATATGTCGTCAACATGTCTCACCGTATCGCGTGGCCAGATAATGTCGACGAATACGGTGAGGTGGTCCACTTCGAGCCCTCGCGCTTTGCCTTAATGCAACTCCACGACAACAAGGTTGAGGAACTAGCTGGCCGCCTGCACGGTGAAGGGTTAGCTTGCGGAACGCTTCTAAAGTTAACCGGGCGCAGTATTTTTCCGACCAAAGCGGCGACACCAGTACCTCTCATTGATATAGCGACAACTGATGCAAGAATTGATGAACTCACGAGGAGCGTGAAAGACGGGCGCATTCGCTCTGACATCGAGGGCCTGGCCAACATCCCAACGCGCTACCATGGAGCACCTTCGGGCAAGGGTGTGGCTGATTATCTACTACAGCAATACCGAACGCTCCAGGGTGCACGTAGCGATGTAAGTGTTGCCACTTACGATCATGGACGAAAGACTAATCAGCGTAGTCTGGTCGTCCGGGTTCAAGGCAAGTCTCGTCCTAACGAAGTGATCGTCCTCGGCAGTCACCTCGATAGCGTCAATTGGCAGGACGGGACCTCAAAGCGCTCACCTGGCGCTGATGATAATGCCAGCGGGACCGCTACTAACTTGGAAATCTTTCGGGTACTCATGGAACATCATGTCCAGCTAGAGCGAACGCTTGAGATCCATGCCTACGCGGCCGAGGAAATCGGTCTAGTCGGCAGCCAAGACATCGCTAGCGCCTACAGATCCAAAGGAGTTCCTGTCGTCGCTATGATGCAAATTGATATGGACCTGTGGCGCGATGACTCCGAGCCAGCCAAGATTTGGTTGGTCAGCAACCAGACGAACGATGGATTTAATAATGGGTTAGGACAGCTCGTCGATCATTACGTCGGGTTACCATGGGCTAAACGCCCGCTATCCGGCGGCAGTAGTGATCACGCCTCCTGGCATCGCGAGGGTTATGCCGCGGCTTTTCCCTTTGAAAACCCATCGAATCACAACCCACACATTCATACTGCCGACGATACCATTGATACATCCGGAGATTTTGATTTAGCTACGGGTTTCGCTAAACTTGGGCTTGCATACGTCGCCCACTACGGCGGCATGACCCAGCCCTGATGGGTACCGTCTCCTAGGTTAGGGCATCATGCCTTGCCAGCGCAGCCGCCACCGATTTCGGTGTCGGGACCGTTTTGAAGGTGAAACCGCAGTCTTTAAACCAGGTGGAGCTAGCTAGCTGCTGGCTCACCTCGGTGGACTTCGCTATTTCCTCTGCCACTCCGACCAGCAACCCCCGCAAGCCAATTTGATCCAAAGCATTGAGTCGAGCACCTAGTTGACCGGCATGCCAACGGTGAAAAATCTCAAGATGAACCTTAGCTCCCTTAGCTGTGACGAATGTTACATCGGGAAAACAGTAAGACTGCTGGCCTATGGGTACATGGTCTATACCCACGCTGGCCTTGTATGTTCCACCCCGCTCATTAAAACTATCGATAAAGCTGGTAATCTCTGGCGGGATGAATACTGACATTTTCTTGTAATGACTTTCGATACCGACTTTTTGATCTAGCTCTAGAGAAAAATATTTACCCTTGACCTTGAGTCCGGCCACTAAGCTCCATTTTTTTAGGTGGAGTACATAAGGGAAAAATTGTGCGAGCCGCAATCCATAGCTCTGTGCATTCTGAAAAATCCGAAGAGGCCCACTGAGCTTGCAACGAATGTCTCGCGCATCTTCGCCAACAATGATCTCAGTCATTAGACGTTGAAACTTCAAACTGCGAAAAAAACTGCGTCGCTCCTCAAGGCTAGGATTTTTGATTTGAATCTCAACATCCTCTGCCATCATCAGCAGACCTTGGATCTGTGCGCAATTATATTTGTGAAGTAGCGCGGTGGCCGCAATGGTCTCAAATTCCTCTAGAACCCTAAAATCCGGCAAATCTGCATAAAGCTGCTCTTGCAGCAGCGAAATTGTGGATCCTTGCGCCTTGGCAAAGGCCTCCTGAAACTCTAATAGCGAGGCAAACGAAACCTCTTCCCGTAATTTTTGTGCTTGGGCGAGTAGCTGCTCACGCCTCAAAGCTACAGCACCGTCATCCTCGACTTCGCTCGAGCGATCCAACAGTAATTTGCGCAAGCCAGCTGCATGCGGATGCTGCCCCAACTCGCTGCAGTTAAGCTCTTCGTCGAGTTCACTTAGGCGTCGACCAACATGACGTTGAAAGATCGCGATCATCCCTTCTGCGACCCGAAGCAGTCCGGCATCTTGTGGATCTACCAGAGTGGGATAAACGCGATCTTTACGATTACGATAGCGGAGTAGATCCTTGGTAAGCATCGTGCTGCCTGCGACGTTGGTTGACAAAATATTCGCTCGTACCTTGAGCAATAACTTCATAAAGCACGGCGCGCTTACCTGGGCGCGCGCGGAGGATGCGTCCTAAGCGTTGCACGTGCTCGCGCACGGTGCCTGTTCCAGACAGGACTACACCGATACTGGCCTCCGGAACATCGACGCCTTCATTTAATACCCGAGACGTCGCCAAAATAGTGATCGCACCACTACGGAAACCATCGAGAAAGGCCTTGCGCTCCTTGGGACGAGTTTGGTGCGTCAAGACAGGAACAAAAAATTCCCGCCCGATACGGTAAGCCATAGCATTGTCATCGGTAAAAATGATGACTTGCTCACCTTTGTGGCGACCAAGTATATCCCACGTCGCTGCCAACTTACCGGATGCCGCCTGTGCGAGTCGCTTTTGTTCACGATAGGCGCGCATAGCCTGTCGCCCATCAGCAGAACGCGCTGCCATACGGACGAATTGCATCCAATCGGCGCCCTGATTGAACCTAATCCCAGAACGCTTGAGAAAACTTGTATAAGTGGCACGCGCCATTTCGTAGGCTTGGCGCTCCTGGTCACTCATCGGGACCTGAATATTGAAAACATCGTATGGAGCGAGAACCTTAGACACCATCTCCTGTATCTTGGCTTCATAAACTAACGGTCCCACCAGCTCGTAAACTACACTCTCGCGCCCATCAGCGCGCTCCATGGTTGCCGAGAGTCCAAGCCGAAAAGGTGCAATCGATGCGAGCGCTATAGTTTGATACTGCGGAGCCGGTAGATGATGACACTCATCGAATATCAGTAAGCCATACTTAGCGCCAAGTCTCTCGATATGGAGCAAAGCTGAGTCATAAGTAGCGACTGTGATGGGCTGCGGATCGTGGACACCGCCTCCCAGTATACCGATCTTACACGGTGTGGCATGGACCCTTAGAAATTTACTGAGGACCCGCTCCCACTGCTGCATGAGATCGATAGTCGGCACCACAACTAAAGTTGAGCGACCGGTCATAACAATGGCAAGGACTGCCGTGATAGTCTTGCCGGCGCCAGTGGGGAGAGCTACGCAACCAGACTTCCCGCTGTCCCTCCAGGCACGCAATGCTTCGGTTTGATGCGACCTTGGAACAATCGGTTCGGCGAGCGCCAAGTCTAAGGTTTGATAATCTCGCGCCTCATCTTGCCACTGCTGACCGTTGGCTTTGGCGTCTATTAGCAACTGACGATAACACCGCGCTGGTGCACGCCACTGAGATGTGCGCTGATCCCAGGTCATACCCGACCAGGGGGGATCCGCCTTCTGATGCGACGGCATCGCCACTAGCGTCCCTGCTTCAAATCGCAATGAAATCATGGAAATACAACCCTAAATCCCAGCCAATTGCCCACGGTATACCACAAATTAAGGCTTAAGTTGCCAGTAATATACCGATCCATTCAGATAATCGTCGGGCGCACGTGTCGTAAGCCAAAGGCGGTCACCCGCATCGACATAGACGTTGCTGAGCTGCTTCAACTTATCAGATAACTTTAGTTCCCCGACTTTGACTATGTGAAAACAAGAGTCATAGCGCAGTACATGTATCTTACGTTGTGCAGAATCACCTAAATAGACCAACTTAGTTTTGGTGCTGTAGCCTATACCAGCCATTGCCGCGGGTTTAAGATCGTCAGCCCCCTCAACAAAGCATCGGCGCGTCAAAATACAACTTGAAGACTCATCACCTGCGCCGCAACGCATCTCCAACACCGGATACCCAGGTATCTTGGTTGCCAGGAGGTAAGTCGAACCGTCGTTTTTTTTGCCACTCCCTTCCCGCTTTGCCCAGCCAGTGATTTTTCGGCCCGGGCTGCGCATCCAATTTTTACGAAACTGCGCGCGGAGTGCTGCAGTCTCGACACGCGTTGGCTCACCACCGCGATCAGCTGGTGGTTTAATGAGATCCCATGCCACGGTCCTCTTCGTAACCTCGCTAGAATCAGCCGTAGCCACCTCCCTTATGCTAAATTCAGTGCCATCGAGAATGAGCCACCGCGTACCAACCAAATCGGCACCTACTAAATCCGATTCACCGATCCCGGCCGGAAGAGGACGACGCACCTGATGTTCGATGGGGCCAAAAACGCCCTCTCGATTTTTGCCATTTTTTTGCCAATTAAGACTTAAAAACATGGCCTTACCTTCGGGGAGTAAGACGATTTTGTCGTCCACTACAGCGATGCCTGAGATCTCTTTTATTGCGGTCTCAAGAGAAGACTCAGGAGTAGGTTCTGACAACTTCTCAGATGCCACCTTTGCCAGTCCTAGCCTTGGTAGCGCAGCTAAAGCCACTAGCATAATATAATTTCCAAGCATCCTTGTCAGTCGACCAAGCACGATACTGCTCCTTCTGAACTTTGGCACCCCGAAATCATGCTGCTATAATATGGGTACCACTGCAACTTCATCTATCCCCTGACGCATAACTAAACCCAGTTGACGAGGTCCGGCTTTGACTAACCCTCAGTCCTCCGTAAATTACACCCATTATCTACAAAACCGCAGCACCTCTGAGCGTCTAGCGACATTAAAGGCCATGCAGGACGCTAATCAGTATGTTCCAATCTCGGTGGCGGAAGATCTGCTTAGCCTCGATCTGCTTAACGAAGAGAAACTAGCAATCTTGTCGCGCACAGGAAGTCGGGACGGTCTTGCACTTGAGCACTTCCTCATCAATCAAATCGCTCATGCTCCACAGGAACTCGCCGTTTCAGCCCTCCGACTTTGGGCAGAAAAGACAGATAATTTACTGTGGTTCCGCATGCTTCAGGTGATCAAGTCACCGCTAGTCTCGCAGCGCCTATTTTACACCATAGTCGACCTAGCTCAGCACACCGGTGGGGCTCAGCTACTGCGTGTTGCAGCAGGTGCCGACGGCATCGAGGAAATGTCAACAGCACTTCACGGTCTACTACTCCAACGCGCGTGTCAGTGGCGCGTGGATGCGGAGCGTTTGCGCGCCTTAGCCAATCGTAGTCTGCAGCAGGGTGTCGGTATTCTTCATCCCGACGACAAGTCCATGGTGTCAGCACTGGGCTACCTCGCCATGTTCCACCCGTTGGATTTGCAGACATTTGTCGGTATACCTGATTTCTCAGAACCTTGGCGTGATGTACTGAGAGTCATTATCCAATCTGGCTCCCAGGCCAAAGTAGCAACCAAAAATGTTAAGTCTAAGTCGCCTTCGCAAGTTGCTCTCGACCTGCCGACATGGCCGCCGCTTTGGCGTCGCCATGAGCTCTCTGACGAAGCCATTGCAGCCGCTCTTGCTGCGAGTCAAACCATTGAGCCTCGAACGTCATGGGAAGTTTTCGCCGGAATTCCTGCCGAACGACTTGTCACCATCGTAGCTAAGATAGAGGATCATAAGGCTTTTGCCGTCTGCCTCGCGAACATCATTGGACTTGTTCCCTCTCCCGTGCCGTCTACACTTTTGGAAAATTTGCGGACGCGCCTGACCACATCCGAGAATCCAGCGGATCTCCTTACGGCACTCCCGTTGCGTATCCGTCTGGACCTTACCGATGAAACTTCTACGCGTTCGAGTCACCTCCCATTTGCTGCCGTAAAGAGAGAGCAAGCCAAGACCCTTAGTGGTGAGTGGCCGATTGAGAGCACCCAGTTCCGTGATTACGTTGTGGACGGGACCGCCCAAGCGACGGCAACCGCAGAGGATCCGCTCCAGCTAGCACAGCGTAAGCGCTTTTTCGCTCATGCTTACGAGCAGAAACAAGTGACACCTGCCTCAGGTGACGACTTTTTTACGCTATTAGTCGATTCCTGGCAGAAGCCTAGCGAGCAAAAACTCGATAAACTGGCTTCTGTCTCGCGGCAAGTCGATGGGTTATTTAAAATTTGTTACATCAACACTCTGGGTAGATTCCACGGTCAAGATCAAGCGGTGCTAAAGCTCATGGACTTCGTACGATCTCAGGACGGCAATTACCTCCGCGCCGTCGTGCAGTCTCTCGGAGAAATTGGCACTCCCAGAGCGGCCCAAGAGCTCATCGCCTGCTTAACCCGACCAAACTTCAGTGCCAACCTGCAGGTCGAAATCTGCACGCAGCTCAAAAATCTTGACCTGACTAATCTCCAAAACGAATTACTCGCTGCACTTAACGATCTCAATGTCACTGAGAAATCAGATCCGCTGATCCTTGAGGTGCGGGACATGCTCACCGGGCTTCTGCAGATTTCGGCGAACAATCGCCCTGTGCGCGAGCCAAGGGAAACAGGTTCAACAGTTGAGATCAGTGACACACGATTGGATCAAGAGCTCGGCGGTAAGATTCCAAATTATCGCGAATTATCGAGCGAGGTGAAAAGAGCGCTGCGGACGGCCCTATTCTTTCACATACAAACGACGGCAAACAGCGCACCGTCTTCCATCGATCTCAGCCCAGTCATCGATATGCAATACAAGTCGCTTGAGTTACTATTCCGCGAAACATATGAGGAACCATGCTCGCGACTCATGCATACTGGGGTTCTGCAAAGGCGCCTCGATATTATCGGTTACGCTCGACCAATCCCAAAGGCCATGGATGACTTCGAGCACTTTATCGAGACCCTTCCCATAGTCCGTGAGATTCCGTTCTTCAGTAACTTTAAACTACGCAAGATGCTCCGCGCGATTTGTCAGTTCCGTCCAGGCAAGCGCTTTACGCTCGATGGTCTTAAGGCTTTTGCCCTCTTCTTCCTGTGCTTCTCGCGCACACAGTGCCCTTATAGTTTGAATGGTATGTTCGGACTTGGATTCAAGGATGACCTAACGATGTTCCAATTCTGTAAGTCATTGCACGTTTTTCAAGACTTCCGTAACCGTGCTGCGCACGAGGGGTTTCACCCCGATGCAGCGAACGATATCGACGGGATTTGGCGCTCTACGGCTGAGATTGTCCAGACCGTATTTCAAACCAAAGCTTACCTCGATAGCGGTGCCACAGGACAAGGCGACCAAGGCACCAGGAATCGTCCAGCTGTCATTATTGAAAAGAAGGTATCTTGATGGCCAAATCCGCATCTATCTGTTTGCCGGTGGTTTTGGCACTGACATGCGGTGCTAGCGCCTGCGTTTTACGTAACTCACGCCATCTTAGTCCCACCCCAGCAACACCGTCGCAAGCGCCGACGACGACACCAAACGCGACACCCTCGCCTCCCGCGGCGCCGTCTACGGTAACAACGACACCGGGCAAGTTGACTCCTGATAATGACGTCATTGAGTATGCCAAGCTTTGCAAACGCGAACTTGGCATCGAACATTTACCTACATTACCGCACTGGAATTGCCTCGACGGCAAAGAGGTCCCAACGACGATTCAAGGATTACCTCTCGATGCAGATAACTATAGGTTATTAACGCAACATAAAATTGCCTGCGACACGCCTTCTTGGTTAGGCGCAGAGCCTTGCTCCAATTACGGGTTTGTGACTCATCGCACGCTGGCCCCCAACGTCGAAGCCTATCTGATTTGCCGCGATCAAAAGTTTACCAATCACCGCGATAAAGCTGCCAGACTAGCTGAATTTAAGGCATCTCCTGGAGCCGACTCTTTCAATAGTCTTTATGCCTTTGATAGTTTAGGCATGATCTGGACCAATTCAAAGACTGGCAAGACCTGCTTCTTCGACTTTGTAGGCACTGTGTACGGTGGTTATATACCGTCCCCAGACGACGATCATATCCCCGATTTTCATGAGCTGCCCGATCCTAAACCACCTACCGAATTATCGACGGGAACTATTGTGAGTCAGGTCTGGAAGCGCAACGCCCGAGGGACATGGCGATCGCCAGAGCATTTGGCTGACAACGATGCCTGCATCCTGTGTCATGATACCGGAGCACTGAAGGGAACTCCCTGGGTCGAGACGGTCATGACCATACCGGCAAATCCAGTGAAAGTGCCGATGATTCTGGTGGGTAAATCCATCGCCAAATGGAAAGACAAGTACCCGGTAAAGGCTATCTCTACGACTCCAGTTACTGTCAACGGCAAGACTGAGCCACAAATCTGTACGACCTGCCACCGCATTGGAAACCTAGCCACTTGTAACGCCGATTTGGGCTACTCCATTGGAGCAGCAATCCCTCCCAACGTACCGTCTACCACGTCTAAAGACTTCTTCCATAGAGTTTGGATGCCACCGGCTCCTGAGAGCTGGAAGGGCAAGAGCGACAGTGAGCTGGGTAAATTATGGAACGATGCCTATGGCCCTCACGTGAAGCGCCTGATGTGCTGCTGTAAAAATCCGAATGCTATTAATTGCACGTCCCAGGATATTTTAGCCTTCCCACTGCCAGATCCTGTACCTGGAAAGGGGCCGGAAGTTTGCTCTTAAGGTGACGCTTAGTGAGAGGGATACATTGAAGCAGATTGCAAATGTTCTTTTGATAGCCGGTACCTTCATTACTCAGGTTGAGCTTGCATGGGCCGCTCAAGATCCGCCTATTGCCAAGGATCTAACTTTATCGATCAAAAGTTTCTGTCAACAATTTGAGAGCTACGGCAGCCAAAAAAACCTAGCATCGGCGACAGCTCAGTGTATCGAATTGATCAACTCTGGAGTGAGTCAAGGTCGCTTTCGCTTTGATCGCGTTCAGGCCATGCAATGCCTCGATGCGCAGAAGACCAACAAATCGTCACAGACATGTACGCAAGTGTTACTTGGTTCACGGAAAAAATCCGAAACATGCGAGTCTTCAAATGACTGTGTGATGCCATACGTATGCCTAGGAGCTCAGGCCAGTCAAAACGGGAGTTGTAATCTACCCCTCGAGGCGGGAGCTACCTGCGACGACGAAGCTGTTTATGCCAGTAAATTTTTTGCTGCAAGTAACCGTGGGATGTGTGCGCCTGGTCTCAAATGTCTAGTGGGACGGGTACAAAAGTGCTCTCAATAATCACGAGCGCACGAGCACTCATTTAGAATACATCTCGCTCGAGTTGGGCAAAATCATAGGCAGTGCTAGTTTCAACAGACTTCAGGGCCGTGCCGACAGTGCTAGCACGCATATCGTCGCCTTTCTGTTTAAAGTAGCTATGTAGGACCCGCAGGCTAAAGATAAACTGTGGATCAACCTTTAACGCTTGATGTAGAGCTCGGAGCGCTTGCTCATTCTGCCCCGCATGGAAATAGGCCATTGCCAGATTGTGGTGGGGTTGCGCAAACATCTTACCTGTATCACTCTGAGCAGCGAGTTCGTAGTACTTGATGGCCCTACCAGGATCACCTTGATCAGCGTAATACATACCCAGGTTATTGTAGATCCGCCCCGGATTATGAGCATGGGCGATTTCATTGAGATAGAAGGCCTCAACATCAGCCCATTCAGCGGTACGGGCCCAGGTTCGGGCGCTTGCCAACGACAATAGCCCTAAGCCCATAGCACCCGCAGTAATACCTATGCTCAGGACTTGCCGACGTCGCCACGCCCAATCTGCCGCAAGTCCGATCAACAAGGATATACCGATCATTGCCGTATATAACCAATGTTCAAGAAACATGGCATTGAGCGGGACAATACCGCTAAACGGCAACATGGCTGAGGCCACAAAAGTGACGCCCAGAGCCACCAGTGGGCGGCGGCGCGCCAATAGACTAGCGACTGCACCCACTATGATCAAGCCTAGTCCAAAAAGCCCGCGTGCATGCAGGAGTCCAGCGTATGCCGTATAAGGTTTTTCATAGAATAGATGCCGCGGCCAAATCAGTAGTGTCATATAATCCCAGATCACACTCACAAACGTCGTTAACCTAAGTACCAAACTCTGCGTATAAGGATTGGCAGCGTCCGTTAACCCTATTGCATCACCAAACTTAAAGAGGGTGAATTTAGCGACGACACTGGCGGCAGCAAGCACACCAACGACAGCAAGTGCCGCTAATTCATCGGCTCTTGGTCGACGCTTCTCAATTAGACAAAAATAAAGGATCAGGAACAGCAAGATCGGAGCCAAAACCACGCCACTTTCTTTGCTGAGCATGGCTAGCGATACGACTAGCATCAAGGCGATCACTTTTGCTCCAACTGCCCAAGGACGAGTCGACGATCGCTTATCTCCCAAATCTATGGGTGTCATGAGTAAGATTGCCGTCATGATAAAGAATGTAGCCAAGGGATCAGACAGTCCGGAAATGTAACAAACCGCTTCCGTCTGAACTGGGTGCAAAAGAAATACCCCCGCACCAAGACCTGCCCCAACTAAACTTAGACCCAGACGGCGCAACCACATTAAGAGCATCATCCCTGAGCCAAGATGCAGAAGCAACGGCACCAGATGATATGGCAATGTTGTAGATTGGCCAAAGCGCGCGTAGAGCAAGGCATAAACCATTTGCTGATTTGGTCGGTAGAAGTTCCCCTTGATGTTTGCGCCTTGAGTGACGGTCGAGGTATAAAGTTTAGGCCAGTTTGCGAGATCCTGGACTAGGCTATTTTTTTGGATAAAGTGTTCATCATCGAAAAAGAACGGGCCCTCAAGACACGGCCAATAAACGGCGATCGTTGCAGCGGTTAGCATGCATATCGTCAATGCAGCTTGTAATTTTTGCCTTAAGTTCATGGGCATACTTAGATTTTACCTTGGATAACGAGAGGTGCCTAGGCTATGGAGAAAAGGCCAAAACAGGCCCAATTGTCGAGTGATGTCACCATTAGCTACACCGAGCACGGCAGCGGCACCCCGTTGCTTTGCATCACCGGGATCAATGCGACTCAAACTATGTGGAGCGCGCGGTTTATCGCTGCCTTAGCGGAGCATTTTCGCGTGATCACCTATGATCACAGAGGCGTTGGCGGCAGCGTCGGTCCGAGGCCTCACTCAATTACCGCCTTCGCAGACGATGCTAGACTCCTGATCCACTATCTCGGTTTAAAGCAGGCTCATGTATTCGGTGTCTCAATGGGCGGGATGGTCGCTCAGCATATGGCGGTCTATTTTCAGGACTTTGTCGATCACCTCATCTTGGGCGCAACAGCCTGCGCCGGGCATTTAGTGCGCCCTAAACTCAAGGTGCTGCTGGGGGCTCTGTTTTACCTTAAGCCAGATCTGGCGGCCCGCGCCCTTGTGTCTGATAACTATCTTAAGGCCGACCCGAGCCACCTGCCACGCCTCCTCGCTACCATGAAATCATCGTCAGCGGGGACCGCCGTATTCCTGGAGCAGTTAGTGGCCATAGCCTCGTTCAATTTACGAAGCGAGATTGGCAAAATCAAAGCTCCAACTCTTATTTTGTCCGGCACTGATGATCAAATTATCAGTCACCAAAATTCTGACCTTATAGCCGCGGCGATTAGCGGTGCTTCATTGATTAAGTGGGACGGTGTGGGCCATCTCTTCCCGCGCGAGCGACCAGAGGCAACGGCTCAAGCACTTTTTGACTTCGTCTGTAATTCAAGACGTTAAAAGCGCGCCTTAGTGGGTCACACGTCGCGGTAAGGCAGGTTCCTCGATAGGTGACGATGGTAATTCCGGTGCCAGCTCAAAGCTCACAAGAGCACCTGGCGCCTCTTCCATAAAAGCCGCGTAAAATCCCTCAGGTCCAAGACCTAATGCTGAAATCAAACCATCGACACCGCGCGCGCGCTCGATGCGGGCCGCCATATTGGCACCAATGCGCCCAAAGATCCCCTCACTATCTTCTAAGCGCAAGAGCTTAGTCCAGCGTGCGCGTGCATCCTCATCCAAAACTAAAATATCGCGGACATCTAGATAATTGGGCGTGATGAGACTGCGCTGTTGCCAACTGAGGATCCCACGATGATTGGCGGCAAGACGCTCACCATGAGATGCTACATAAGTAGACAAACCTTCGATCCAAAGACTGCCCAGTAAATTGCGATTCAGATCAGCGTTGCTACGCACTGACTGCTGCGACATTTGAGAGAGCGGCAAGGGAATGCCTGTCAACTTACCCGCAGCCAGATTTGTCAGACCCGCGCCGTAGAGTCGATGCACCAGGTGCGTCCAAGCCTGTTCAGGACTGCTCGCGCCCAAGGAGGTGTCAATACTGTCCTCGTAGGGTTCAAACGGAATTTCGTCGGCTGCAGTTACCAGACGGATCTTCCGCGGCAACGGGATACCGGGCGGCAAATAAGAGGCAATCAAGGGGTACACCCACTGCTTAAGCTCGTGTTTCCGCGCTATCACTGCGAGGGCGATGGGGGATGATGCACCGGCCGTCCCTCCGTCAACAGTGAACTGCACATAGGCGGCATCTTCCTGCCGCACGGCCTCCCATACCTTCTGCGGCGCCTCGGAGCTGGACGTAGCACACCCAGCACCGGCCAGGTGGACCACGAGTGCCACGTGCAGTTTGATTCTCAGAAGTTGTGCCATATTGGCTTTAGTGCTAGTTTCCCTGGCACTGAATGGCAACACAACTCGAACTATATCAGCCAACATCGAGGGTTCCGATGAGTCAAAAAGTTGCTCTAGTTACCGGCGGATCACGAGGGATCGGCGCAGCTTGTGCCTTAGCATTAGGCCGCGCCGGTTACAAGGTTGCTGTGCACTACCGCTCGGGCGACGAGGGCGCGCGCGCCGTCGTCGCCGAGCTACCTCAAGGCCAGGCCAAAGCCTATCGCTACGATCTGAGCGACCCGGCTGCCCCCCAGGAACTTGTCAAGGTGGTCAAGGAAGATCTTGGATCTCTTGATGTTTTAGTGAATAACGCCGGCGTAGCGATCGACCAGGTGTTGGCATTTGCCAAGCCCGACGACTTCGACACGCTCATGGCAACCAATCTGAGGCCAGTGTTCCTACTATCGAAATTTGCTGCCAAGGTTATGATTCGGCAACGCAGTGGTAGGATCATCAACCTGAGCTCTGTGGTTGGTCATACCGGCAACGCAGGGCAGAGCCTCTATGCGGCAACCAAAGCAGCCATCACCGGATTCACCCAGAGCATCGCTCAGGAACTAGCAGCAGCGGGCATCCTGTGCAACTGTGTTGCTCCTGGATTCATTGCCACAGATATGACCAAAGACCTCAAGGACGAGGTTAAACAAGCTATTTTGTCGAAAGTACCGCTGAAGCGACTAGGTACCCCTGAGGACATTGCTCACGCAGTGGAGTTCTTAGCTTCGGACAAGGCGGCCTACATCACGGGCACCACGCTACACGTTAACGGCGGTATGTACACAACCTAACCCTGAATCGATCAGGACGATTATGACTGCACGACAGGCTACGCCAGTCCCTGTGATCACTGGCATGGGACATTATTTTCCGCCGACTAAGTTGACCAATCAATTCTACGAGGGGCTGGACATCGGTTCTTCGGCGGCATGGATTGAAGAGCGCGTTGGTATCATCGAGCGTCGGACCGTACTAGCGCTGGACGACGTCACCAAGCTAAGGCGTGGCGAAACCACGCTGACAACCTTGCGTCAAGAAGGTCGCATCATGCCGATCGGTGAGATGTGCCGCGAGCCATGGCGTATGGCTAAAGAGCGCTCCGCACAGGCATATTATGATCCGAACGTGGTGATCTCGGGAACCTCAGTTCCGGATTGGGATATCCCAGCTAATGCCTGTGCGATCGCTGCAACGCTAGGCCTCGAAACCACAGCGTTTGACGTGAATTCTGCATGCAGTAGTTTCGTCGTTGATTTGCACGTGGCACGGGGACTTTTACTGAGCGGTCAGGCGACGGATATTGCCATTTTTAATGCCGAGAGATATTCAACCCGAGTCAATTTCGCTGACCGCGCCAGCTGCGTACTTTTCGGTGACGGTGCTGCCGCCTCTATCGTCTCGACGCGACCAGGTGCTAGAGGCCTCGCGGTGCGCGACACGGTCGTGATCTCATCACCGGCCGGTAGCCAGCACGTGAAATTACCAGATGGTGATTTCTTCTCGCAGAATGGGGCGGCCGTGCAAAAATTTGCCGTCACCAAGACTGTGGCTGTCACACAAGAGATTATGAAGCGACAAAATTTGCAGCCTGATGACATCAGCTATTTCGTTGCTCATCAAGCTAACTACCGGATGCTGATGGCGGCAGTGGAAAAGCTCGGCTTTCACCACGACAAGCACCTATGTAATGTCCAGCACCACGGCAACCAGGGTGGCGCAGGCGCACCCAACGTGCTCTCGATGAACTGGGACAAATACAAGGTAGGTGATCTTATTGCCGTCGCCGTCGTTGGTTCAGGACTCACCTGGGCCGGCGCCCTGCTTGAAGTCGTATAAGACCACTGACGTGCTTACTCTGACAGCAAGATCTGTACACCAGGATAGGATGGCGCCTGTCCTGGTTCTGCCTCGGCTAGAAATAGCCACTTGAGTAGAGCTTGATAAAAGCCGAACAGTGGTACTTTAGCAGCGATATCGTTACGCAGTGTCTCGCGCTTGGCTTTGAATCCTGCGTGACTTTCCTTAGTCAAATACTCCTGCTCATCATAATAATTGCGCAGCGGCTGTACTTGGATTTCAAACGTACGGCCACCCCATTGTACGACCGACTTCATAGCAGCCCAGCCACTAGCTTTGCGACTGTCCTGAGTTAAATAATTCTTGGTTTCTAACAACTCCAAGTGGAGCCGATCGTCCCGCAATTCGATGCCAATTCGCTCTAATTGAGCCGCACTCCAGTTAGCAGTGAAGAGTGAATCGTGCAGTGGCAGAACGTCAGACGTCGAGCCGACGACGATCTTGATACCAAAAACATCTTTGACAAACTGACTAAGATGGCTCATCTGTTTATCGCGTCTCACCATACCGTCTAGGTCAAAAATCTCATCGACCACTTTGTTCCAGATTTCCTCTTCCGCTTTAATGCGGCTGATAATCTTCTGGATCTTCATCGGATTGGGTTCGGTCGGCTGATATTCGACAAAGTTGGCCACGAGCGATGCCGGACTCCACTTCACCCCATCTGTAAAACGGAGCTTGGCTAATTGCCGCGTGCCCAAGTCAAGGTCCGAGGTTGAATAGAGATCCTTGGACGATAGTCCTTGAGACAGGACGAATCGCTCTTTGGTCGTGTCGATCTCGCCAACGACTACCGTGCTCAACTGATAAGAAGCAAAGTAATGGTCACAAATCAGTTCACTCAGCTGATGCAGCGCGCGCTCGCCACGCAGAATCATGGCACTGAATGCACGCCTAATCTCCCGCAGTTTTTGCCATGAAAAATATATCTCGTGATTGGCATCGGGGCGCGCTTTGATGTCGCTCAAGATAGTCGTCAGATAAACGACAAAATCGTTAAGCAGCGGCTCTCTCGTAACCATACCTAGCGGCGAGATCAAACTTCTGCCTTGGAGTGTCTCAAAACTTGAACTTAGATCCATGACTCTGTTTCACTGATAGTCTTAAAGCCTCAGGCGCTTCATTGTTGCTCTTGGGGCGGCCCCCAAACTGGGGCCTGCGCCTCAAAGAGGCCGGTCTTAAGGAGCCGTTGGTTGCTGCCGTCGCGATTCATGACGTAAAGCTGACGCGCCCCTTTGATATCACGACCAGGCTGGCGACTCGACTCAAATACTATGAGCTGTCCATTTGGCGACCAGGTGGGATGCTCGTTATCGCCTGAGCGAATCGTGAGGCGCTCAAGACCTGTGCCATCGATATTCATCATAAAGATGTCAAAACGATCGATGTCTCTATCGTAGCCAGCGAATGCAATCTTACTGGAGTCTGGTGACCAGGACGGGGTCGCATTCCACCACCCAGCGTAAGTGAGCCGCTTATCACTCAAGACGCGCACATCCGATTCACCGTCCCACTTCAACTCCGCGCGAAAAATATGCGGATTGCCAAAACGCCCAGACACAAATGCCAGCCATTTCTTGTCTGGTGAGAACGAAGGATCCACATCTAAACCAGGACCACGGATAATGGCACGGGACCTTTTACCATCGGGAGTGATGGCAAAGATATCGGCGTCACCCTCCGCCGAACCTGTAAAAGCTACCACTGTGTCGGTTGATGCCCAGTTACTGCCGCTATTTAGGCCTTTACGCCCGGACAGCTTGCGTTTCTTACCGGTCGCAATCTCATATATGAAGAGATCAGGATTTCCATCCTCGAACGAGGTGAAAGTGACAAAACGACCGTCATGGCTGAAAGCTGGCGAAATATGTGGCGCCTGACTTGAGGTGATAGCTTGGGCATTGGAACCATCGAAATCCGAGATGTAAACTTGCTTATAAGAGGACCTGGTCGCCTTACCGACAAATAGGAGGCGCGACGAGAAAATTCCAGGCCGTCCCGTGTATGCTTGCAGGACTCGGTCTGCATATCGGGCAATGACTTGCTTGACCTGCGCCGGACTGACCTTCGAGTACTTCTTGCCTACCATCAATTTACGCATAGTGATGTCGACAGTGCGTAGCGTCAAAATAAACTCACGGCCGTCACGGTCTATCTCCCCTACCGTGAGCGACTCCACCCCACTAGCGCGCCAGGCATTCAGATCAATGCCATCAAGTCCTTGACCCGCTGATTGCGCTTTCGGATTTTTGCGCAAGATCTCTTGATACCCAGCGCTGGACATAACACTGAAGAGCCCAGAAAAGTCGAGCAGGCGACCGAGTTCCGCAGTCGCTTCACTGCTGATCCGCGCCAACTCAGGGTCTGCACCACCGCCCAGCGGCGGTACGGCCGTGACCAAACGACGAAAGCTTGGATTATCGATGTTGACCGTGAACACGGGCGTCGCGGCATAAAGCCCTGACGACCACAGGGTGGCAAGGAGCCCACATCCTGCAACTACAGCCATTAAAGTCTTTGCTACTGTTTGCTTGAGTCTAGTCATACTAGCTCACTCCCTCCTAGACACCTCTGGGCGAAAACGCCACCGCAATCGGCTGGCCAACAAACTCAGTTGGTGGTCGCGGTAGTGGCACGGATGCCCGTACAGCTCGTACTGTATCGTCATCATAGGCTTGGTTGCCAGAGGGTTCTTTAACCCGCAATTCGATAAGCTCGCCATTTTCCGAGACCGAGATAATCAGCACCACAGATAGAGCCGTACCCTTGATACCGAGTGCTTCAGGCACTGCATAATTCCGCCTGATCGCTTGAGACAGCCGTGACCTGTAGGCATTCATTTTACCTTTAGCTACTGCAGACCCTGCGGTAGGACCGTCCTTGCGCAGCGCCTCGCCCAGTCTGGCCACGGCATCTTTTTCAGGAGCTTGTAGTGTTTTGGCCGTCTTCTGTTCGGCGCGTAGACGTTCAAGTGCAGCACGCTTTAGAATCTCAGCCGCAGCCAGCTGATTGTCTGTCTTGTTATCGGTCTTAACCGGCAGATCCTGCGGCTTGGGTTGCGGCTGTTCGGCCTTGGCTTCAGCCGGCTTGACGGGTTGTGGCGTCGGCGCCGGCTCTGGCAAGAGATCCTCCGGTTTGGGCTCATCCTTGACAGAAAACTTCTGCGGCAATTGGGGCAGCATTTGCACTGGAACCTTGGCCTCTGGTCTCAGCTCGGCCTGGGGCAAGGTCGTCTTGGACGGAGCCGAGGCCTCAAAGTCCGCCATGATCTCGGCATCCATGGACCATTCATCCATGTTGATTTTGGGGCTCTGATTGAGGATCTGCCATGAGCCCACAGCTAAGACGAACGTGTGAATGATCGTCGACACCCCAATAAAGAACCATAGTAGGCGATCCTGAGCATTGACAGCAGGAAGCACGGCAAGCCTACCGCGACCAACACTCGGCTCCATTTGTCCTACTGATGTTTCGGCTTCAACCACTGATAATGCGACTCACAAGAGTATGGATGAACGATTTACATGGTTAACGCGTAGCTTGTGGTGATTGCTGTGCTTGCGAATTTGTCAGCATAGCAAGTTTGGTCACACCGGCTAGCCTGGCGGCACTCATCGCCGTGACGACCCGACCATAAGGCACCCCGGTATCGGCACGGATGTAAAGTTCCTTTTTCTGCCTAAACTCATAAATAGCCTTGAATTTAGCCTCAAGAGCGGCATCCGCGACTTGCTGCTTGTCGAGGTAGTAAGCGCCCTGCCGATTGATGGAGAGTACAATCCTATCCTCATCAACGGAGGTGCCGCGGGCCTTGCTGATCGGTAGATCGACTTTGATCCCACCGATGCTGAGAGGGGCGGTCACCATGAAGATGATCAGGAGCACCAGCATCACATCCACGAGAGGGATGATGTTGATCTCCGCCAGAGCCTCTTGCTCATCACCGGCGCGTTCCTGGCCTATTCTACCGAATGCCATAGGACCTCACTTTACTCAGATGCGACTGTCTAGAGGCGATTGCACCGCGGCGGTGGGGGCAGACCCGACACTCGAGCGTGGTTTGTCGGAAACCAAATAACGCTCAACAATGTTAAGGAAATCAGCCGTAAATCCATCGATGCTACCAACCAGGTAACGCACTCTGGCAGAAAAAATATTGTACCCGACTACCGCTGGGATCGCCGCAGCCAGTCCGAAGGCCGTTGACACCAGAGCCTCGGAGATACCAGGAGCTACAGCAGCTAAGCTCGCACTTCCCGTCTTGGCAATCCCCTCAAAGGCTCCCATGATCCCCCAAACGGTCCCGAAGAGACCTATAAAAGGACAGGCCGAAGCACTAATGGCCAACATCGACATGAACTTCTCGAGGCGACGCCTCTCGAACATCTTGGACTTAGCGAGAGCTCGGTTAATGTTGTCCAGGGCCGCGTTCACGGCGATCTCCGAGGAGGCAACCTGGCCTAGCAACTGACTGCCGCGGACTAGCTCGGCATAGCCGCTACGGAACACCTCACGCACTGGACTATAAGGGTATTCAGCCAAGCGACTGTTAAGATCGTTGAGGGAGCGAGAGTCCCAAAAGCTCTTGGTGAAAGCCTCCCCACTCTTGGCCAAGCGCTGCAGATAGACGTACTTGGCGATGAGTACTGCCCAAGTAACTACCGACATCGACAAGAGAATCAGGAGACAGGTGAAGACGATAAATCCACCCTGCATGGCCCGGCTAAAGATACCCGTACCGCCAGCATCTGCCTCGGCCGGCGCTGCAGCGCTCGCAGGTTGCATGGCTGGTGCCGGCTCCATCGTCGTCACGTTAGCCTCTGGGCCTGCCGCCCAGGCGACGGCGTTGCCATCCGCTAAGCCGCTTGGCAACGGCACTACGTTGCTCCAAAGAATGATGCAGAAGAGCCACGATAGAACCCGGCGCGCGCATTCCCGCATAGCGATAACACCCCGCAAAAAATTAATCCGCTAAGGTCTCACTATATACGAATTTTGCCGGCATTAACAGAAGGTAACGGGAGCGTCCAGGCATGGGGTCACAACTACCACTGGCCGCTCGACCCCGTAGTCTAAAAATACCCGACGGTTTAGGTCCAAAAACGCCTGTCCGAAAGCGTAACGACTAAGGAGGCTCTCGTCCCAATGCCCGAGAAACGCCGCTGCAATGAAGACAGCCTCGATGGTCGCCAGACCCGCGTCTGGATCGCGGTTCTGCTTATTGCGGCGTGGGTAGGCCGTCACAAATCCTGGCGGGATACGCACCAGTCGCGGCAAGGGCTGCTCGACCAGCCTTAGGACCGCACCGAGGCGCTTCCAAGTGCAGTCTATCGCCGCGAGCACATTAACCTCGTGGCGCTGGCTGCTCGCCACGGCATCAAGCGACACGCCGTCAGGATGAAGCAGCATCTCTCCCGAAAGCGCCGGAATCGGACGCCCCCGGTGGTAACGGACTATCTCCATGGCGGGATGGTCAGCTAGAGGTAAAATCGTACACTTGTTGATCCGCTCGCTGCGATCAACCAAAACTTGAAAGCGCATCATTAGTAGTCGTCTTCGTCTTCTTCGTCGTCGTCGCCGTAGTCATCTTCATCACCCTGATCATCGTCGTCATCGTCATGATCGCCGTGGTCACGGTCGTCATCGTCATCGTCATCGACATCGCCACCGAGATTTCCGCCCTCAGGATAGGGAATCTCCCGATCACCATCTTCGTCGTCGAATTCCGGCTCGTAGGCTTCGTCGTCTTCCTCGGCTTCTCGCTCGAGAAATTCTTCTTCCTCTTCCTCGTCCATCTCATCGATGTCGTGCTCGTCCTCAGCAAGATCTTTACGCCGCTCAAGCCACTCTTTGGCCTGATCATCGGAGTCAAAACCGGCCTTAACTATACGTCCAGACTGGATGTGATAAACCTTCCACACTGCTTGCCACCTTCCTGTTTCAAATGGAGTTGTTGCGGCGGTCGTGAATTGACCATGACCGTGCGGATAACACGAGCTTATTTAATATTCAAATGCAGACCGTAGTACTGTCAAGATAGGGGCAATTATTTTAGGGTGTTAGGGGGCAAAAAATGCCCAGCATGACGCCCCCAACCTGGACCTTGAGACTGGCTGTCATTTGCCGTCACCCAATCGCGCACCTATCCAAGGCGACGCCCCGAGCTTATACCCTACTATCAAAGCATCGCAGGCCGTCTAAACACCTTCATCTCTAGCGCGAAGCCGAGCACCACTGTTCCTCTAAATATAGTCATTTATATATGTGCCCTGGCAGCTTCTCTCTCAGAATGCTCAAACGCAGCAACAAATTCCTCTAGCTCTATATTGCTCATATCGGCCTCTTTCCTCCCGACATCCCTCCAGCTACTGACAGCGGCCTCGACCTCGCCAAGTATCGTCTTGGCGCGAATCTGGGAAATATTGAAATATTTAAGAACAGACCAGAGGGCCACTATGCTTGCATCAGGTCCAGTCTCTTCTGAAATCCAAATTTTCAAATCACGCTGACGTTCAGGAAAGGGGTTTATGTCGAATGCAGGAGCAAGGCGCCAGAGGTCACCAGCAGAGTGCAGAAAGCCGTGATTGTGTAGGTGGTCATCGACGTTTGTGATCAGAATTGAAAAGGCTATTCTTCTCCAAAGTTCGTGAACTACCGCTACCCCTAAAGGGGTAAGGCTTCCGATAATTGCTTGAAGCCGCAGCTTCTCGCTTTCTCATCTTTTTTAACGCTTCGCCGTCCTTGCCAGATTCGCTTCGCTAAGCTGGTCTTATGCGGACTCCACGTCCGATACCCGCCTTGCAGCGAGCAACCCCGTTCCAGGGTCGAAAATGACTTGTACGCTAGAAAGTTATGTCAGTTTTAATCCGCGTTGGCGGGGTGAGTGTAGCCACGTACAGGTACACTCGACACAACACTAAGGTTTTTACCGATGCCATGTTTTGGGCATCGAACCCGTACCTTACTTGTCAAAGAGCGGAGGGATAATATTCGATGCAATTTACTTATACAAACGGATTTAGCGGCGGTATTCGCTAACGCGAAACCTTAGTGGATCGCCTTGACCGCCCCATAAATAAGGCGGATTGCGGCGATCATTTGTTCAAA
>Ga0194132_10003817_pt1 | contig 26296 bp, 26 predicted proteins | sample TA2KigOf80mmetaG_FD_148612 | JGI IMG/M metagenome (GOLD analysis project Ga0194132, IMG submission 148612) | Freshwater microbial communities from Lake Tanganyika, Tanzania - TA2015054 Kigoma Offshore 80m | ecosystem: Environmental > Aquatic > Freshwater > Lake | place: Tanzania: Lake... | reverse complement strand
CAAAGGCCTACAGGTCTCCGACGATGAGTTTCAAGCGCTCAATATCAAACCCGGTAAGTTTCATGGCGATTGGAACTATACGCTTCTTCCTCGCTCTTAATCGGTAACTTAATTCTTGCCCATGCCTTAGTGGACCGAGAGACACAGCAACGTCAACAGAACCCAAGCTACCGTTATCAGCCGGATAGTATTTACGATGGCTTGATTCGTTCTCTGTTTTCAAAGTTTCACCGCCTCGCCGACCGTTACGAAGTTTGCATAGCCAAACGTGGTAGCAAAGATCGCAACCACGCTCTTCAATCAGCCATCGAGCATGCGGAACGAGAATTCGAGCGGACATTCGGCTTTTCGCGAGGAGGGAAAGACGCTTGGCAGATTACTATCTCAAACCCTCAAAAGACCGTCTGCCTACAGGCTGCTGACTATTTTCTTTGGGCAGTGCAACGATTCTACGAAGTGCGCCGCCACCCGCAGACGCGCGAAGAAATTCGTGAAGATCGCTTCCTGAACATGCTTTGGTCTCAAATCGGTGAGATTCATGATCTCGATTTTGGCGGGACGCACGGCACGTTCTTCACTGCACAGCGCCCCCTCACTCTTGAAGAGCGCTTTGGAAAGAAGCGCCGGAAAAAGAAAAAGCTGTGAGTATAGGAGCCCCGAAGGCTCTCACGGCACGGGGCCGAGTTTCGCTCACAGCAAAAGCATTATGGCAGAAGCTTTCCTCAAGTTCAAATCCTGGAAGGGTGGTCTTAAACTAAGAACGTAGCAAGTTTTAAGGTGCGAGATGCCTATCGAGTAACGCCTGGCAAACGAAACGAGATGGCGCGAAACGTGGTGGCATTGTAGAGGTACTGCGATGATACAGAATGACCATGAACTAGAAGTAATGAGAGAGCGGCTCGCTAAGATGGAACGGGTGCTCGAAGCCCTACGCAAAAACGCTCGCCTGGAAGAATGGCCAGCATTGAGTTCTGGTTACTGCCTGGAGATTGAAAGAGTGCAAGGAGAAATCCTCGACTATTTGATGACACCGGTGTCCCTCGAAGAAACCGCAGCATAAATTCCCGTGATTGCACCTATCATCGGAAATTGTGTTGCCCCTGCGGTATCCGTACACATACACACGCTGCATGGCTGATGAGGTGAACAACTTCGCGGTCTTGCCCAGCGAAAACGAATCTGAAATACAAAGCGCGTGGGTTTCTGGATAAAGCTCCGTCAAGAATGTGCTCACGCGTTTGCTGTCACTCCGCCGGCATCGGACTTCTCTCCAGAAGACATTGCTCTGCTGGAAAAGATCGCACGCCTGATTGTGAACCGTGGTATGGCAGCTCCGGCCTTACTGTTTCTTGAATCTCTGGGGCCACTGAGCTTTCTTGGTAGCCAAGTTGTCTATGGGCTCAAGCCGTTTCTCGACGTTGTCATTGACCCAGCAGACGCTGAACGACTGGCGATTCTTTTGGAACGACGTGATGGCATTGATCAGTTGACACTTTGTATTCAGCAACGGGTAGGATGAAGAGCACGAGTACGCAGATGTTGCTTGCCACTAGCAGATGAATAGTACAGATTACTTGGAGAAAGCTAAAAGCAGTTATAGAGGAGCCCGAACATGCTTAGACAATGCAGCGTTCGACTCTTGTGTCAGCCGTTGCTATTACGCAGTCTTTCAGGCTGCCATTGCGGCATTGATCGATCTGACTGATTTCCGACCTCAAGGCGGAGAGTGGAGCCATAAGGCAACCCAAGCAGAATTTAACCGGCGTCTCGTGATGCGCCGTAAAGTCTTCCCTGGAGCAATTGGGCGAACCCCCTTGACCCTCATTGAGTGGCGACATCGAGCAGATTATTCTCCGATAACCACAAATCGCCAAACGGCAAAGATCGGAGTTTCGCTAGCCGAGGCTTTTTTTGCTGCAGTAGAGAGTCGGATAGGAAAACCATATGACCCGAAAAGCAAGCCAACTTAGAAAGTTTCCCATAGAGACGCGTGACGCGCTTGCCCAGTATCTCGCCGAGCTTGAGAAGGCGTATCCTCTGGGAAGCAAAGCCTGTCAGATTCTTTCGTGGGCAGAATATGGCACGGATAGTTACCTTGTAAAAATTGCCCCGCCACCAAGTGAAAAACAATGGCGTAAGCTCTCGCAACATATGGCGAAGATCGGGACTCGCATTTTGGCGGAAAGCGATCAGTTCTTCATTCTCACTACGTAGACGTTTCCTCACCACCGCATGACTCCTCAAGACCTACGCGTCATTCTGGCCACTGATTGTGGTAGCACGACCACCAAAGCTATTCTCATTGAGAAACTTGGGGACGAGTATCGGCAGACCCATCGCGGTGAAGCGCCTACGACCGTTGAAGCACCTTTTGAAGATGTAACTCGCGGTGTTCTCAATGCGATCCAAGAAGTGGAAGAACTGTCTGGCCGCACGATCCTTGATGGCGAGCGCATTATTACTCCGGCAAAGGATGGTACCGGAGTCGACATTTATATCTCAACTAGCAGCGCTGGTGGTGGACTACAAATTGTCGTGGCCGGGGTTGTCAAATCGATGAGTGCGGAAAGTGCACAGCGCTGTGCGCTTGGTGCCGGGGCGATTGTTATGGATGCCCTGGCAGCCAACGATGGGCGCCCGAGTTATGAGAAAATCGAACGCATTCGTCACCTGCGACCTGATATGATCTTACTTGCGGGCGGCACTGACGGCGGCACGATTCCCCATGTCGTCGAAATTGCTGAATACATTGCTGCGGCTGATCCGCGCCCGCGCCTTGGTATTGGCTATCAACTGCCCATTATCTATGCGGGCAACAAAGATGCGCGTCAGCACGTGCAGCAAATCTTGGGAGACAAAACCGCCTTATCGATTGCTGACAATATCCGGCCAATCTTAGAACAAGAAAACCTCATGCCCGCACGGCATAAGATTCACGACTTGTTCCTGGAGCATGTGATGGCGCAAGCGCCAGGATACAAGAAATTGATCTCCTGGGCTGGTGCGCCAATCATTCCCACGCCTGCGGCAGTTGGCATGATTATCGAGACGCTAGCCAAGCGCGAGAGCATTAACGTTATCGGAGTAGATATTGGTGGCGCGACAACAGATGTGTTCTCGGTCTTTGCTGGGGTGTTTAACCGCACCGTCAGCGCTAATCTCGTCATGAGTTACAGTGTCGCGAACGTTGTCGCTGAGGCTGGTCTCGATAACATTCGTCGATGGCTCCCTTTCGAGTTTGAAGAACAAAGCCTCCGCAATCAGATCAAGAATAAGATGATTCGCCCGACGACGATCCCGCAGACCATTGGTGATCTGCAAGTCGAACAAGCCATTGCCCGAGAGGCCCTGCGTCTTGCTCTTGATCAACACAAAGAATTAGCCGTTGGCCTCAAAGGGGTACAACAGGAACGCTCAGTGTCTGATGCATTCACACAAGCTGCATCAGGCCAAAGTTTAATCGACATGTTTGCCTTGGATCTGATCATCGGCAGTAGTGGCATTCTTTCGCGTGCACCACGACGTGTGCAGTCGATGCTGATGATGATCGATGCCTACGAACCGCTCGGCATGACCCAGCTCGCGGTTGATAGTGTTTTTATGATGCCACACTTAGGCGTGCTCTCAACGGTGAACGAACACGCTGCAACCGAAGTCTTCGTCAAAGACTGTCTTGTGCCACTTGGCACCTGCGTCGCGCCCCAAGGGGCAGGCAAATCTGGTGAACCATGTTTTTCGTATCGCTTACTGTTTCCTGAGGAACGCGTCCTCGAAGGAACAGTCTCCATCGGCGAACTTCGCTTCTTACCCTTAACGCTCAACCAAGAAGCCGCAATCGAGGTAACCCCGACGTGTGGGTTTGATTTCGGTACAGGCAAAGGCAAGAAACTGACCGGCAAAGCGAAAGGCGGGGTTGTGGGACTGTTTCTCGATGGACGCGGCAGACCAATTACGATCGCTGATAAGGAGGCTGTCCGTCGGCAAAGCACTACTCCAACTGATTCGTCCGACAGCAGGGCGGGTGTTGTTTGCCGGACACGACCTTACCGCGTTCAGCAATTCTCATTTTGACTTCGTGTAACCGTCAATGTAGGCCGGAATAAGCGTAGCGTTTCCGGCAAGCGCGCGCCGGGAACGGCCTGCGGCCTTATCCCGGCCTACGTATCTTGCCCGTAGGCGACTCCATCGGCGCGTTTGGGTTCATAATGAGAATTGCTGTACCGCGTTAGATCGTGAGGCGCTTATCCCTTATCGGCGGCGCTTGCAGGTGATCTTCCAAGATCCCTACTCGGCCCTGAATCCGCGGATGATGGTCGGCGAAATTGTCATGGAAGGCATGGCCGCGCATGGCATTGGTCATAATCGCGATGAGCGCGAACAGCGCGCCAGAGACATTCTCGTGCAAGTGGGCCTCGATCCAGATGTGATCTATCGTTACCCGCACGAATTTTCTGGTGGCCAGCGTCAACGTATTGGTATCGCCCGCTGTTTAGCGGTGGAGCCGGAATTTATTGTCTGCGATGAAGCCACCAGCGCTCTGGATGTCTCAGTTCAAGCACAGATTGTGAATCTATTAGAGGAACTCCAAGCTGACCTTGGGCTCACCTATTTATTTATTACTCACAATTTGGGCGTGGTCGAATATCTCGCCGATGAAGTTGCGGTCATGTATCTTGGGCGTATCGTTGAATATGGCAAGACTGAGGAGATTTTCGCCAACCCACGTCATCCCTACACCCGAGCGTTACTCTCCGCCGTTCCTAAAATTGATCCACAGACGAAAATGGAAAAAATTCGTCTGACCGGAGACATTCCCTCGCCGGTGAATCCGCCGTCTGGGTGCCATTTTCACCCGCGCTGCACGCAGGTCATGGAACAGTGTAAAACTGTTCCCCCATCAATAATCGAGACGAGACCGGGTAAAGATAGTCACACCGTATGGTGCCATCTCTATAAGTAAAAATGCATTTCTCAGGCGAGGTCGACCCTACCAGTGTTTGCTGACAGCAGCAAAGAAATGAGTCGGACAGTAGACTCTGCGCTCATTTGCGCCCGTTGCCGGTTTGCCACAGTCCGGCCACTCGCATCGTTGGGGTTTTTCGTAAGCAGTTAACAGACGAACCGGTTGACGTGGGGACGTAGAACGGCCGCCAAATCGTGGAGAATTCTGCGATGGCATATCGACTCCTCTCTTTTAGTGACAGGAAAGTGAGCTTCCGTGGCGACGTGAAAGTCACGAGTCGGTTGTCGCTTCTCCCCATTGCTCAGGCAACGGTTGCGGTCCCGGAACGATGCCAGCGATATCCGGATCTTCTGCGTTAGGATCGCGTGGACCGTTTGCTGTCTTGTTTTGTTTGATTTCTAGTCGGCGTGCAGCTTTGTCTTGTTGTTTTTGTTGTCGTGCGCGCTCTCTCTGGCGTTTCTGAAACGTCGCGTGAGAATTACTCGCCATCAATGACCTCCAATGACTTCTTTTCGCTTTTTTGCTTAGCGGCGCTGTCGTTAGCACGAGACAGCACCGCGTCTGTACCCGCAGCGACGATTATGACCCCTGGTGTTTGTGGATTACCAACGTCGTTCGCGACCACCACCACCACGATTCCCACCACCAAAAGAACGCCCGCCACCACCTCCACCACGCGGCTCTTGCGGTTTGGCTTCATTGACCGTCAGTGCACGACCATGCAACTCCGTGCCGTTGAAGCGTGCTACCGCCTGCTGCGCTTCTTGATTCGTGGACATCTCCACGAACCCAAATCCACGCGACTTGCCAGTCATCTTATCCATAATGATCGTTGCCGATGAGACCGCACCGACCTGGCTAAAAAGATCTTCCAAATCTGCATTCGTCGCCTGAAATGAGAGATTGCCAACAAATAACTTCGTAGCCACAGATACCTCCATCAAAAAAAAAGGCCCCGGAACCTATGAGAGGGTTCCCGGGGCCTCATCTGTTTCGAACCAGCTCACTGTAACGAACGGCAAGAGCCGAACAAGGAAGCAACTGTAGCAGGCGAGAGTGACAAGAACAAGCAAGGCACGGGAACCGGTAGTCAGTAGAGGAAATCAATGAAAAATTAAAAATGCAGAATGTAAAAAAGCGCTTTTCTTCGTCCTTATTCTTCATTTTTAATTCTTCATTTTTCATTAAGTAGTCATGTTGACTACTGGCTACTATTTTCTTTTTCACTCCCACCGGACTGGTATCCGCACCAAAAGTGAGCTATGGTATAGTCTACTTATTAAGCAAACGAACCGCGAGCAAGCTTCTTTCTCTTTCCTGCAAGATGCTCCGCTCAGGAGCTGGCCCTCTGGTTGCCTAGATCCGAGTCCCACGTTTCCCAGGTTCTTTCTTTAACCTTCACTTGTAGGGAAACCTACAGGCATATCCGTCTGTGGTACTGGGCATCATGGACAAGGAGAATGTAGTTTGTCGACATTTGCTGAACTCGGGCTTTCGCCCGAATTGTTGCGCGCTGTGCGCGACGCTGAGTATCACACCCCAACCCCGATCCAAGAACACGCTATCCCTGCAGTACTTCAAGGCAGTGATGTTCTGGCTTGTGCGCAAACGGGTACTGGTAAAACCGCCGGATTCTTATTGCCGATCTTGCAGCAGTTGGCACAAGGACAATTATTTTCACCCCAGCTCCGGGCGCTCGTTCTGAGTCCAACGCGTGAGTTAGCCTCGCAGACTGGTGATAACGCACGTGCCTATAGCAAGTATTTGCGGCTTCGTTCCACAACGGTCTTCGGCGGAGTGCGCCTTGGGCCACAAATCGAGCGCTTGCGCACCGGTGTAGATCTCCTCATCGCCACACCAGGGCGACTCATGGATCTTGTCGAGCGTGGCACGGTGAAGTTTAATAAGCTTGAAGTGCTGGTCTTAGATGAAGCTGATCACATGCTTGATCTCGGTTTTCTGCCCACGGTACGGCAGTTACTCCATATGCTCCCTACCTCTCGTCAAACCTTGATGTTCTCAGCCACTATGCCGCCAGAGATTGAACGTCTGACGCGTGAGATGTTGCAATCACCAGTCATCATTAACGTTGGTCGCCGCGCTACGCCAGTCGAAGCTGTCCGCCAGGTCTTGTATGCGGTTGAAGGTGAGAAAAAAAGAGACCTTCTCTGTCATTTGTTGCAGCACGGACATATGCGTCAGGTGCTTGTGTTCACCCGTACGAAAGTTCGTGCCGACCGTCTGACGCGACACTTGGCCCAGAAGGGACGGCGCGTTGCCACGCTCCACGGAGGCAAAAGCCAAAATGCGCGGACGCAAGCCCTGAGTGGGTTTCGCAATGGCAAAGTTGAGGTCTTAGTGGCCACAGATATCGCCGCTCGCGGCCTTGATGTCGATGGTATCTCTCATGTTGTGAACTTTGACGTTCCGCCAACGGTTGAAGAGTATGTGCATCGCATTGGTCGGACAGCGCGCGCAACAGCTACTGGGGACGCGATTTCGCTCGTCTCAGCCGATGAAGTGCCGTTCATTCGTACCATTGAACGCGGCATTGGCAGCCCTATCCCACACCAGATCGTCAAAGGCTTTGCTCCTGCCGTTGATCACTTACAAGCTCCAGCGCGTCCACCGCTGTCTCATGCAGCTCGTATCGCTAACGGCTCGATCCGACATTTCGCCCCCCGTCGTCGTGCCCAGCGATCTTTGTAAATACAGATAGAAACAAGGCAACTGCGGGCCCAGTCCGCCCTACGATACCGTGCCTTTCGGATGTAGGGCAGGCTGCGCCTGCCGAGCACATTAACACATCACAGACTCATAACGGTCCTGTCATGTTGCTGTAACACTTCCCTCGTACCCTTCTCGCCAATTCGTGGCAGGGAAGGAGTAAGAAGGAATGAGAAAACTGACAGTTACTTTGTGGAGTAGCCTCGTCGCGATCGTGCTCGGAGCGACTCCCGTGTCGGCACAGAAGCGCAGTGTGGCAGAAGAAATTCTTGAGATCCTGCGGGCAGAAAATAAAATCAGTCAGGACAAATATGATGAGTTAATGAATCGCGCCAAAGCCGAAAATGAAGCACGCGAGGCAGGGGTTGAAGCCTTTAGCCGTGATCCTGTCAAAGCCATCAAAGCAGAGAGAAGTCTTGATTGGTTAAACCGTTTCACCTTCTCAGGCGATGTCCGTGTCCGTATGGAAGGGTTCTATCAAGACCAAGGGCGCAATGCGAACGCACGCACCCGTGAGCGATTCCGTCTCCGCTTTGGCGCGCAGATGAAAATTAATGATGAATTACTCGCAGGCCTACAACTCGCGAGTGGCGATCTCAACGATCCAATCTCAACCAATGAAACACTCACCAACACCTTCGCCCGTAAGCCCATAAGTATCAATCAAGCGTACATTACCTTGACTCCGAAAGAGAGTATTGGCCTGGGAGATTGGACCTGGAACCCGATCTCAATCACCGCGGGAAAATTTAGTAACCAATTCTTCAGGCCTCGCGCGGTCATGATTTCGGAATTAATTTTCGATGACGATCTGGTGTCAGAGGGGTTACATGAAACCTTCACGCTCTATGAAGGCTCTGAAGGACTCTTACGTCGCTTCCAATTGAACGCTGGACAATGGATGTTTCGTGAAACGGCCCGTGCTGCTGATGGTTGGATGATCGGCGGACAGGCGGTCGCAGCACTGCAACTCTTACCCAGTACGCGCCTCACCGTAGCCTTGGCTGACTATTACTTCTCCAAGGAGGATCTGATCGCTCAGGCTCGTAACGGCAACAGTGCGCTCAAAGTCACCAATTCCGTTATTCTGCGGGACGGTACAATTGTCAGAGGTGGCTCCTCGCTCACCCCTGGTACCGGGAACAAACAATTCAATCGTTTCTTAGGTGGGTTCAATGTCCTCAATGGTTCGCTGCAACTCGACTATAACACGGGCTATGCCAAATGGCCTCTCGTGTTCATCGCTGACTTTGCCCATAACACTGACGCGAAACGCGGCAACGATCTTGCCATCTGGGCTGGCGCCAGCCTTGGGCAAACCAGAAATCCTGGAGATTGGGCATTTTCGGTCGCTTGGGCACGAACAGAAACGGACGCGTTACTGTCGGCCTTTAGTTACAGCGATTTCGGTCGTGATGGTGGCACCAACGTCCAAGGCCCGTTCGTGAAGGTCGACTATATGTTGTTTCCGCGCCTGACGATCTCAGCCAAGAATCACTTCATCTCTTTCATCGACCGACCAAAAGGCGAGTCGAATTCGACCCTTCACCGCTTCCAGCTTGATGCGCAGGTGGCGTTCTAAAGCGGAGCATCGGAAACCTCAACGTCCTCCCTCATGACCTATCGGCTCTGTCATTCTGAACGCAGTGAAGAATCTCTCTGAGAGACCCTTCACTGCGTTCAGGGTGACAACCCCCAGGTCAGCCGCACAACAGCAGAATTAACCGTCACCAAACCATCACCATCCTGTAACACGCTTGTAACAATTGTGTAGCAAACTCACTGTAAGGAGGTAAAAAGCAATGCATGTATCTCTCTGGCGTACGGTAACCGCGGCCTTTCTGGCGATGGGTACCTTAGCAGCCGGTCCAGCGAACGCCCAAGAAGCCTTGAAGGTCGATCCCGCAATTCCAGCCTACAAAGCCGCGAGCGGCATCTCCGGCAATCTCAACAGCATTGGCTCAGATACCTTGAACAACCTGATGACCCTCTGGGCTGAAGGATTCAAGAAGCTCTATCCTAACGTCAACATTCAGATCGAAGGGAAAGGGTCGAGCACCGCGCCGCCAGCGTTGATTGAAGGAACCGCGCAACTTGGACCGATGTCACGCCCGATGCGCGGCACGGAAGTCGATGCCTTCGAAGCGAAATATGGGTACAAGCCAACCGCTTTGCGAACCTCACTCGACTCACTGGCAGTGTTTGTCAATAAAGATAATCCCATCAAGGGGCTAACCATGCAACAGGTTGATGCGATGTTCTCGAAGACTCGCCGCTGCCGCATGCCGAACGAGGCAAAGGTGTGGGGAGAAGTTGGTGGTGATGGGGGCTGGGTCACCTCACCCATTAGCCTCTATGGTCGTAACTCCGCCTCGGGAACCTACGGCTTTTTCAAAGAGCACGCGCTGTGTAATGGCGATTACAAAGACACCGTCAAGGAACAACCTGGTTCAGCCTCAGTCGTGCAAGGGATTAGTGAGGACCGCAATGGCGCCGGCTACAGCGGTATTGGCTATGCTACCTCTGGTGTTCGCGCCGTCCCCTTAGCGACAAAGCAGGGAGATCAGTTCGTTTCAGCGAATTACGAAAACGTCGCCAGTAGCAAGTATCCGTTGAGCCGCGCGCTACTGGTGTACATCAACCGTGCTCCTGGGCAACCACTCGATCCCCTCGTCCGTGAGTTCGCTAAGTTCATCATGAGCAAAGAAGGGCAAGAGGTCGTTATTAAAGATGGTTACTACCCTTTGCCCGCGTCGGTTGTGAATGAAGAGCTGAAGAAGTTGCAGTAGCGCATTGGCGGGCACAGCCCGCCCTACACGGGAACTTCCTGAATGTCGGGCAGGCTGCGCTTGCCGAGAAAAGAGGATTAGCTACATCAGAAGCTAATGAACCTGATGGAAGATTTACAACAACGAGAAAGAGAACAGCAGCAAACCTCGCACACGTCGGTCAATGTCCGTTTATCCGTAATGGAAGATAAAGGCCGACTGCGACGCAAACAGCTAGCCGACAAAACAGCGGATTACCTTATCACAGCCGGTGGGATCGCGGTCATTCTGAGCATCGCAGCCATTCTTTTTGTCATTGTTGCCGAGACACTTCCGTTGTGGAAATCTCCAACAGCAACCGCAGTCGCAACTCTCAACGTCAAACAGTCGGAGCAATCATCGCGTCTGCCCCTGGCATTCGGTGTCGATGAATATCAATCGATTGCGTACGTGTTGCACGATAGCGGGACAGTCGATTTTCTCACCATTCCCGGTAATCACCTCGTGCAGCGTTACGAAATTACGACCCGACAAGGACAACGGATCACTACGGCATACCGCAACGGGCTCGCGCATGACATCGCTGTCGGTACCGCTACAGGCAGCGTCATCCCACTACGTATAAGCTTTACCACAAAGCTCCACGACGGAAAGCGCACCATTACTCCTGAAGTCAAGGAACAGAAAGTGATTCAGGTCGACCCCCAAGGGCGGGCAATCACTCGACTTGTCTATCATGCAGAAGACGGAAAAGTCGCCCTCGCCGCACTGCTCGGCCCACGTGAGCTGCTATTCCTCGCGCAAGAAGAGCGAACAACGCCATTAGGTGAGACCAGTATCGAAGAAATGCGCTCTGATCTTTCTTCCTCACTCCCAGCAGATGTTACCACCCTCGCGTTGGATAAGTACCATGTAAACCTCTTGGCCGGAACGACAACGGGGGAGGTTCAACACTGGGACATCACTGACCTTGCCGCTCCAAGGTTGACCGAATCTTTCACAGTCAGCGACCCCCCTGGGACACACGTAACTGCCTTAGGCTGGTTGCTCGGCGATCGCTCCTTGCTGGTGGGCGATGCTGCAGGACACGTCAGCGTGTGGTTTCAGGTTCGCGATCCGCAAGATCCAGAAAAGATGCCGTATCATCGCGTCCATACCCTGCGTTCACATTCCGCGCCAGTCACGGCGCTTGCCCCCTCACCACGAGATAAAGGCTTCTTGTCTGCCGATACCCAAGGTCATGTCTTTCTCCATCATGCCACTTCCCAACAAACGCTTCTTGAAGTACGTAGCGAACAGAGTCGGATTGAACTCGCGAGTTTTGCCCCCAAAGCCAATGGAATTTTCACACTCACAGAGGCGGGGAAACTCCTGGGTTGGTCCCTGTATAACCCACATCCAGAAGTCAACCTCAGGGCGCTATTCGGGAAAGTTTGGTACGAAGGCTATGACAAACCTGAGTACACCTGGCAGTCCAGTAGTGGAAGCGATGAGTTCGAGCCAAAGTTTAGCCTGGTTCCCCTTGCCTATGGGACACTCAAAGGCACGTTCTATGCCCTCTTGTTAGCCGTACCGATCAGTATCTGCGCGGCAATGTACACTTCACAGTTTTTGCACCCAAGTTTGCGTAATCTGATCAAGCCAACAGTAGAAGTGATGGCAGCACTGCCGAGCGTGGTGCTCGGCTTCTTTGCCGGCTTGTGGCTCGCACCCAGGGTCGAGAAGATGGTCCCAGGTATCGTGCTCATGTTCTTCGTACTACCGCTCGTAACCCTGGTGGCGTCGTTTCTCTGGCGCAGGCTCCCCCTCTCGGTTCGCAGCCGTTTGAAACCTGGGGTCGAACTCTTTTTTCTGGCTCCGCTTTTAGTGCTCACCGTAGCGGCGTGTGCCTATGCAAACGGTTGGGTTGAAGCAGCATTTTTCAACGGCAATTTTCCGCAATGGCTCTATGATACGACCGATATCCGTTACGACCCACGTAACTCGCTGGTTGTCGGCTTCGCAATGGGGTTCGCCGTTATCCCGATTATCTACACTATTTGTGAAGACGCATTTTCCAACGTCCCACAACATTTAGTATCGGGCTCGTTAGCGCTTGGTGCGAATCGGTGGCAGACCGCGATGCGGGTTGTCTTGCCTACGGCGAGTCCAGGGGTCTTTTCGGCAGTCATGATCGGATTTGGCCGCGCGGTTGGAGAAACCATGATCGTGCTGATGGCAACTGGCAATACACCGGTCATGGATTTCAGTGCATTCAGTGGGTTCCGTGCCCTTTCAGCCAACATCGCGGTGGAGATCCCCGAGGCCCCGCATGGCGGGACCTTATATCGCATCCTGTTCCTGGGAGCCCTGTTGTTGTTTGTACTCACGTTCCTGGTAAACACCGCCGCAGAAGTCGTGCGTCAGCGGTTGCGGGAACGGTATAGCAAAATCTAAAACGTCTGCCTGGGAGCGCGGGCGTCCCGCCCGCACCAAGGGCGACCGAGACGGTCGCGCTCCCAGCGAAGGTTGAGCAAACGTGAACAAAAACTTCTGGCGGAGTGGTGACCCATTTATCTGGCTCACGGGTGGGGCGCTGGCGTTTAGCCTTATCATGATCGTTTCACTGATCGTGATTGTCGGAGCTAATGCGCTGGGGTTCTTCTGGCCGGATCGACTCGTGCTTGCCAAGCTCAAGGATGGGAGCGAGTTCCTTGGCCAAATTCGCGGCCATGAAGAAATTCTGCGCTCCACACTGCAAGCGGGAGTACCGCAACATCGCACGCAGTTTCAAGTCGCAAACCGTGACTTGTACGGCTCTGACTTTCGTTGGGTCAATGACGAGGAGATTGTCTCACAGCAACAACCACTAGGGGCCATATACTTTGAACGTTGGGAATGGGGTCCGCTCTTCGGTACGCTCAAACAGATTACCCAGGATGGACACGTGATTGCCGATGGCCCTCAGCAAAGCTGGCAGAAGTTTCAAGAATTGCACCCGCGAACACAGGAGGCGCTTGAGCGGACCCGTACGATCGAACGCGAGGACATTGGCGACATTAATTACCATCTGGAAAAGCTCCGCTTGGCCCTCAAAAGCACGCAGGGTTCCGCCGGGACAGAGCAACAGGTTACGGCCATAGAAAAAGAGATGGCCTCTTGGCAGCAACGCTATGAAGAGAAATCTAAAGAGCTGCAAACGCTAGCAGCCGAGAACTCACGCTATCGCATGGTCGTACAAGCTGCGGGTGGACGAGAGAAAGAGATGCCGATCTCGGGCGTGGTGCGTGCATTTATGCCCAACCAAATGAGCTGGGGCCAACGCTTTGGTCTCTATTGCTCTCGATTATGGGAGTTCATTTGGCATGAACCGCGCGAATCAAATACCGAAGGCGGCATCTTTCCAGCGATCTTTGGCACGGTGATGATGGTAATGGTTATGAGCATTATCGTCGTTCCGTTCGGCGTGATCGCTGCGCTCTATCTGCGCGAATACGCCAAGCAAGGGCCAATGGTTCGCGCCGTACGTATTGCAGTCAATAATCTCGCCGGTGTTCCATCAATCGTCTTCGGCGTATTTGGGTTGGGATTCTTTATTTATCTCATGGGTGGCAGCATCGACCGCTTGTTCTACTCAGAGGCACTTCCGACACCGACGTATGGAACCGGTGGCATCTTGTGGGCCTCACTCACCTTAGCACTGCTTACAGTCCCAGTGGTGATTGTTTCCACCGAGGAGTCACTAGCAGCAATCCCACGAGAATGGCGCGAGGGCTCACTGGCACTGGGAGCGACGAAGTGGGAAACGATTCGCAAAGTTGTGTTACCTGGCGCGCTTCCTGGGATCTTGACCGGAATGATCCTGGCAATGGCACGCGGAGCCGGAGAGGTTGCTCCACTCATGATCACTGGTGTGGTAAAGCTTGCACCTAACCTGCCGTTAGATAGTTACGCACCGTTCTTCCATATGGAACGCAAATTCATGCACCTTGGCTTTCATATCTACGATGTCGGCTTTCAATCACCCAATGTTGAAGCCGCCAAGCCGATGGTGTTTATGACCACACTCTTGTTGATCGCCATTATCGTGATTCTCAACCTGACCGCCATAACCGTCCGTAACCGCTTGCGTAGCCGTATGCGGTTCGGGACATTCTAAAAATGAAGCACCTATGGACAAACAACGGCCTCTCACTCACGCCGCGTCAGTGACACTCTCGCAAACGAACGGGAATGTGCATGCAGTCGAGTCTGAACGAACAGTCGAAATCGAAATCCGTGACACGTCGCTTTTTTACGGTAAGAAGCAAGCTTTGTACGATATCAACCTGGACATTGGCCGTCATGAAGTGACCGCATTCATTGGCCCTTCGGGATGCGGCAAGTCTACGTTATTGCGTTGCCTCAATCGCCTTAATGACTTAGTCGACGGAGTCAAAGTCACTGGTAGTATCCGCCTGCACGGGCAAGAGATCCTCGACCCCACACTCGATGTTACCGAACTTCGCAAACGAGTCGGTATGGTCTTTCAGAAGCCGAACCCGTTTCCGAAGACCATTTACGAGAATGTTGCTTACGGACCACGCATCCTTGGGATTGGCAACAAAGCCCGACTCGACGAAATCGTCGAACGCAGTCTGCGCAGCGCAGCGCTATGGGAAGAAGCCAAAGATCGCTTGCATGACAATGCGCTGGCTCTCTCTGGTGGGCAACATCAACGCTTATGTATCGCTCGCACCATCGCAGTTGAGCCACAAGTCGTACTGATGGATGAACCTTGTTCTGCACTCGATCCGATTGCAACAACCAAAATAGAAGAATTGATCCACGAACTGAAGCAAAACTACACCATTGTCATCGTCACCCATAACATGCAGCAAGCTGCACGTGTGTCCGATTATACGGCTTTTATGTATCTCGGACGGTTGATAGAATTTGGCAAGACAGACAAGCTCTTTACCACCCCAGAAAAGCAGGAAACAGAAGACTACATCACCGGTCGCTTCGGATAGTCATTAAGGGAATATACCATGCCATCACTGCACACTGACCGTCAGTATGAAGAAGAACTGCAACAACTTCGGGCGAAAATCCTGGAAATGGGTGGGCTCGTCGAGAAACAGATTTCTGACGCGATGACTGCGCTCATTGGCCGCAACTCGCCGCAAGCACAGGAGGTGATTGCGCGTGACCACACCGTCAATTATCTCGATGTCGTGACCGATGAGAGCTGCACCCGTCTCCTAGCCCTCCATCAGCCGGCAGGGCGCGACCTGCGGCTCATCATGACTAGTCTCAAGATTACCACCGATCTTGAGCGGATCGGTGATATTGCCCAGAACATCTGCGAGCGTGCACTCGAACTCAACCAAGAAGCACCGCTCACGTTCTCTCATGATCTTCCCCGCATGGCGGAGTGGGCACAAGCGATGCTCCGCGACAGCCTCGACGCCTTCGTACGCGAAGACACCGAGTTAGCGTTACAAGTCTGTCAACGTGATGATGCGATCGACAGTTTGACGGCAGAGGTGTTTCGCACCATGCTCTCACACATGACACAAGAACCACAGAACGTGAGTCGTGCCATGCGCCACCTCTTCGTCGCTAAGTACCTTGAGCGGATTGCTGACCACGCCACCAATATTGCCGAGATGGTCATCTATATGGCGAAAGGAAAAAGTATTCGTCATATGTCACCGCCGCCGGCGTCGCTGTAAAAATTAGGCTGTAGGCTCCGGGCTCTGGGCTCTAGGGATCCATTTCTTCCCTGAAGCCTAGAGCCTCGCGTCTAGAGCCTCTCTCTAGGGGTTCATGGAAACACAAACACACAGTAAGCCAGCAACCGTTGAAACAAAACGCAAGATTCTGCTTGTCGAAGACGAACAAGATATTCGTGAACTGGTTCGTTACAATCTGGAAACCGAAGGATTTAGCGTAGTCGAAGCAAGTGACGGTGAGATTGCCTTAAAGCTGGCGGCCAGTGAAAGGCCAGCGTTAGTGATCCTCGATCTGATGTTGCCCGGTATTCCAGGGTTGGAAGTCTGTCGCTTATTGCGCACGAAAGAAGTAACAGTACAAATCCCGGTGCTCATGCTCACAGCTCGGGCGTCGGAAGTCGACAAAGTGTTAGGTTTAGAAATGGGGGCCGACGACTATGTCACCAAGCCATTCAGCCCGCGCGAACTTGTGGCCCGAGTGAAAGCGGTGCTCCGTCGTACGTATGGGCCAACGCTTGATCGCCCGCATGAGGTGTATAACAAAGGCCGCCTGCATATTGATTACGACACGTACGAAGTAACGCTGAACGGTCACGCCGTGCAACTCGGCCTCCGCGAATTCGAATTGCTCAAGTTCTTCGTACAATATCCAAACCGGGTATTTAGCCGGACCCAGATTCTTGACCTCGTGTGGGGACACGATGCCTATGTCGAACCACGAACCGTTGATGTCCATATCCGCCGCCTGCGCCAGCGGGTGGAACAAGATGATGCGAATCCCACCTTCATTTTGACGGTACGCGGCGTGGGGTATAAATGTAATCCTGATGCCCTCAAAGAATAGCATCCTCTTTCCGATTCTCACCCTCGCATTCCTCGCGCTCATTGCCGTTGGCGGCCTCCTTCTGTTCTATCTGCTGCCCTATGTCCATCGTCCAACCCTGCTATGGTACGGCGCGGCTGCACTCGCAGTGATCGCTATTGTTGGGACCGTTGTATTTGTGGTTCGCCTCCAACGGCGGTTGCAGTACCTTGCGCAGTTTCTCTCGTCAGCTTCAGAGCGAGATAAGCCACCCTCTTTACCTGTATGGAATGAAGATGAGGTCGGTGCCCTCGAACGCGGTATCCAGCACCTCATGCTCCGCCAAGATGAACGCCTGCGAGCATTGCAGGCCGAGCAAAAGAAGCTCGAAGCGGTCTTGCAGAGTATGGCCGAAGGAGTGGTGGTGATCAATCCTTCGGGGAATGTCGTCCTTTGCAATCGCGCGGCCCAGGAATTATTTGACTTACGACAAGATCAGGTATGGTTAGGAAAGCCGCTCCAGGCCTTTTCACGCCATCCGCTGTTACAAGAATTGCTGCGCGAAGTTGCCAACCGACGCCCTGGGGACTCGCCGGTCACACGTGAGATGCACGTCGAAACCAAAGACGAGCGCTATCTGGCGGCGAGCGCCATGCAGATTTGTGAAGATGGGGCCACGGTGAGTGGATACGTCCTGGTCTTCTATGATCTCACACGGATCAAACGTCTCGAATCGGTTCGTGCCGACTTTGTCGCGAACGTTTCGCATGAACTCCGCACCCCTCTAACGGCCATCAAAGGGTATGCAGAGACATTACTTAACGGAGCCCTGAAAGAACCTGTCACTGCACAACGCTTCCTGGAGATTATTGATCGCCACTCAGAGCGCCTGAGTCGCTTGATTGACGACCTGCTCACCCTCTCCAACCTCGAACTGGGCAAGACTGAACTACTGCAAAAAGACGTCTCCATCCCAGATTTAGTAAACGAGGTCTTTGAAGTCGTGCAAGAGAAAGCCGAACGCGCAGGTATTTCGCTTATTCGAGACTGCTCCACGGAACTCCCGGTTTTGATTGGCGATAGCGATCGACTTCAACAAGCGCTAGTGAATCTTGTCGATAACGCGATTAAGTACACACCAGACGGAGGGACAGTTACGGTTTCGGCGCAGACAGTTCAGAATTCGGGCTTTTTAGCTTCTAGTTCCAAGTTTCAGAGCTCGGAACACCCAACACCCAACACCCAACACCCAACACCTCTCCCTCATGTCTCGGGTCCCAAGCCCCAAACCCCAAACGAGTGGGTGGAACTGACCGTCGCCGATACTGGCTGCGGTATTCCTGAAGAAGATCTCCCACGCCTCACACAACGTTTCTATCGAGTCGATAAAGCACGGTCACGCGAACTTGGAGGCACCGGGCTCGGGCTCGCCATCGTGAAGCACATCGTGCAGGGACACAATGGATTTTTGCGAATCGACAGCAAACTCAAACACGGTACGACTGTTCAACTTTTCCTTCCCTGCAGATCTCCCGAACTCACGAAAACGACACCGGCCCTTCATTCTTAACTTCCCCTTTTCGTTGCCATATCAGATTCCGATTGATTCTTTTGCGGAACTCCGGCAAAACAGAGCGACTGCAGGAAGGGGTGGGCATGGAGTTAATTGTCTTCTTGATTTTTATCGCGCTGGTGTTTGATTTTATTAACGGCTTTCATGATGCCGCCAATTCGATTGCTACTGTTGTCTCCACACGTGCGCTGTCGCCGTTTCAGGCGGTATCATGGGCTGCGTTTTTCAACTTCATTGCAGCGTTTGGTTTTGGCGTGCATGTCGCCACAACCGTCGGGAAAGGTATCATCGACCCCGCCATCGTCGATCCATACGTGATTTTCGGCGGGCTCATGGGCGCGATCGTGTGGAACCTGATCACGTGGTTTTATGGTCTGCCAAGTAGTTCGTCTCACGCCTTAATCGGTGGCTTTGCTGGCGCCGCCATTGCCAAAGCAGGGTTTAGGGCGGTTATCTTCAGCGGCTTTTCAAAAACTGCGACATTTATCGTCCTCTCTCCTCTGATCGGTTTAACACTAGGAGTGACAATGATCGTTGCCGTGTTGAACCTGTGCTGGCGAGCGACACCGGGACGTGTCGACAAGTACTTTCGCCGCCTCCAACTCGTCTCTTCGGCGTTCTACAGCCTTGGCCACGGTACCAATGACGCCCAGAAAACGATGGGGATCATCACCATTCTCCTCTTTAACGCTGGTTATCTTGGGGACACATTTTATGTGCCGTTTTGGGTCATTATCGTTTGCCATGCAGCGCTGGGGCTTGGCACGATGTTCGGTGGGTGGAGCATCGTGCGTACTATGGGCATGCGGATTACCAAGTTACAGCCAGTCGGTGGCTTTTGTGCAGAGACCGCTGGGGCACTGACGTTACTCGGGACTGCGTATGCCGGTATTCCTGTGAGCACGACTCACACGATTACTGGAGCGATTGTAGGAGTAGGTGCAGCACGGCGCCTCTCTGCTGTACGCTGGGGAGTCGCTCGTACCGTCGTGTGGGCGTGGGTGCTGACAATTCCTGGCTCAGCGTTTATTGCGTCGATCACTTACCTGGTCGGTACGCCGCCGCTGAAGTTAATTTTTTAATAGCGGTTAGCCATCAGCTTGCAGCGGTCAGCTCTTTCATCAACTTAGCAAAGGCTGAACACCGAGGGCTGACTGCTATTAGCTAACTATATCTTCAACGTCACCCCTTCAATCACATTCGCGACGTCTTCACAGCTATCGATCGCATTCTCGATCGACTCGTAGATTTCCTTCCACTTGATGACACTGAGTGGATCATTCGCGTGCTCCTCAAACAGCTTGGCAATCGCAGAGCGGTAGACGAAATCACCCTCATTTTCTAATCGATTGATCTCAATGCAGTGCTTGAGGATCACATCAGCCTGCTTGAGATTGCGCAGCTCGCCGATCGTGGTCTGTACCTCTTTGACGCTGTGGATCAGAATATCTGCCAGGAGCGCAGCATCAGACTGCACTTCGGGAATACGATAGAGCGAGAATTTATCTGCCGCCGCTTCAACGTGGTCAAGAATGTTATCCAGCGAACAGATGAGGCCGTGAATGTCTTCACGATCAAGCGGGGTCACAAACGTTTTATTAAGTTTCTCGATCGTCTCATGGGTTATGAGATCCGCCTCATGTTCAATATCTTTGATGCGCTTCGCTTTGAGGGGCACATTAGAATAGTCCTTCACCAAATCACCAAGCGCCAGCACGCCCTCATGTACTTTACCGGCACCGCGCTCGAAAAGGTCATAGAAATTTGTATCTTTGGGGAAAAGGCCCATATGTTCGTTCCTCCCTCTGGTTGACCACTATATGCCATACTGTTGACGAACCCACGAGAGGGCATCGTCATGGGTCAACAACTGACCTTCAAGCTGCGCATCATCTACCGCGTCAAGAATCTCTTTGAAGCGTGGCCCAGGTTGAAGCCCAAGGCTAATTAAATCACGTCCGGTTAATAAACGAGGCGGTGCGATTTGTTCAGGTCCCAGCTTCGCAAGTTGTTGACGACAGAACTCATAAGGACCGAGGTCTCCACTTGAAGACAACGCATCAATCCGTGCCAATTCTAGCAGTTCTTCAATTCCGTCCTCACGCAAAAAGCGCTTGAGGGTCGAAGCGCGCATCTGCGGCGCGCTGATCAAGCGGAGATGATTTTTGACTAAGTAGGCAACACGCTCCCATGTCTCACGTGAGCGTTTGAGACGTTGGCAGATGTCGATCGCCATCTCAGCACCGGTTTCACAATGACCGTAGAAAGTAATGCGCTTGTCGCCCTGTGCACGACACACCGGCTTGGCGACGTCATGTAACAATGCCCCTAACGCTAAGGTCTCAGTCGGATGGTCCAGCTTAGCTAGCAAGAGGAGCGTGTGTACGAACACGTCGCCTTCAGGATGAAAATCCGGCGATTGTTCGACCCCGCGCATCGCTTCAATTTCGGGAAGAATCACAGGCAGTAATCGTGATTCAGTCAACAACGCAAACGCGCGTTGCGCACCACCGTCGGTAAGAATTTTGCTAATTTCGTCGCCGATCCGTTCCCAGGCCATATCAACGATAGTCGGCGCCAGGTCTTGAGTTGCCGCAAATGTCTCCGGCTCGATCGCAAACCCGAGTCGAGCAGCCAGGCGCACGCCGCGCAGCATCCGTAAGCGGTCTTCCGCAAAACGAGCGTAGGGATCACCAATCGCACGGATCACGCCAGCCGCAAGATCCTGTCGTCCCTTAACGTAATCGATGACTTGCTCAGTCGAGGGATCATAAAACATGCCGTTGATGGTGAAATCACGCCGCTGCGCATCGTCATGCGCATTACTAAACCGCACCTTGGTGGGATGGCGGCCATCGACATAGACGCCATCAGAGCGGAAGGTAGCAACCTCGACTTGGGTTCCAGCGTACAACACTAAGACGACACCAAATTGCACACCAACCGGAACTGTTTGCGGAAACAAACGCATGACCTCGGTCGCGGGCGCATCAGTCGCCACATCATAATCTTTCGGTTCAACACCAAGCAGCTTGTCACGCACACAACCACCAGCGAAATACGCAGTAAATCCACGCTCACGCAGTGCATAGACAATCGCTCGGGCATGTCGTTCTTTGTCAGTCACTGGTGCATGGTGGCACGGGACGCAAGGGGGATCAATGCGCTGGGAACGCAGCAGTAGGCCGTTTCCGGCCTACTGACCTTGCAGGCCCGCGTACGGCTAGTTACATTTGCCCGGCAATGAGATTAACAGCACAGGAGATTTGCCAGGCGACTGGTGGAACGCTCGTCCGTGGTTTTGCGGATACCGTTTTTACTGCGGTCTCCATCGATTCCCGCACCGTACCCACAGGTGCGCTGTTTGTTCCTTTACCCGGCACACAAACAGATGGACACGCATTTTTGTCCGCAGCAGTCCAGCACGGTGCAGCCGGATTCTTTTTTGCCGAACACGTAAATCCCGAACTCCCTGCCAATGCCGTGGCCATTCGCGTCAAAGATCCCCTCGCCGCTTTACAGCATGTAGCGACGTGGTATCGAAACCGTCTGCAGGCACGTGTCATTGGTATCGCCGGTAGCAATGGGAAAACGACGACCAAAGAACTGATGGCACAGGTGTTCGCCTCGCAAAAGAAGACCTGGTCGACGCAGGGGAATCTGAATAATCATATCGGCTTGCCGTTGACCATTTTACGAGCCGATGACGACGTGCAGGCCATGGTGCTCGAACTCGGCACCAGCGGTGCTGGCGAGTTAACGACACTCAGTGAGATTGCCCGCCCTGAGATCGGCGTCATCACGTCTATTGCTGAAGAGCATACAGAAACACTGAAGGATCTCGCCGGGGTGATTGCCGCAGAAACTGAGCTGATCACCGCACTCCCACCACAGGGATTGGCTATCGTGAACGGTGATCATGCGGGGCTCCTTGAGGCCGTTCACCGACAAGCACGATGTCGAATTGTCACTTTTGGTGAACTAGATACAAACCAATTTCGTATCAGCAACCTGCAGGTCACCCGGCAGGGCACCCATTTTGCCCTCGCAACTCCGGCAGGCACCCACGACGTACAACTCCAATTGCTCGGCAGCCATTTCGCCCTGGCCGCGGCGGCCTCCATCGCGGCTGCGACAACGTGTGGTATTGCGCTAGCCGATGCGTGCGCAGCGCTCAGTACAGCGAAAGGAGCCGCACGACGCATGGCCGTAGTGAATGTCCCAGCGCGCCGGCTCACCGTGCTCGACGACTGCTACAATGCCAACCCAGCGTCGATGCAGCAAGCCTTGCTCACCGTACAACAGGTACGGACTGCGGGAGAACGCGTCATCCTTGTACTGGGAGATATGCTGGAACTTGGAGACCTCAGCAAGATACGCCACCAACAGATTGGCACCATGGCCGTAGCGCTGCTTCCCTTGCCCGATTTAGTTGTCACCGTTGGCAAAGAGGCTAAACTTATTGCTGCAGCGGTCAAGAAAACCCCCGTGCCGGTTCGTTGGTTCGCCAAATCCGACAGAGCGGCAACGTTTGTCCGTAAAGAGATAGACCGTTTTCATGGACCTCAACTCGTTCTCGTCAAAGGCTCGCGTGGCATTCGCTTGGAGGAAGTGACAAAGAAAGTGGCAGAGATGTGAAACGTAAAACGCAACACGCAACACGCAATACGCAATACGCAATACGTGGTACGTGAAACGTGATGCGTGAACTTTGAAACACGAAAGGAAAATTCATGTCTACGAAAGTCGGTATCCTCATGGGAAGCGATTCTGATCTCGACGTGATGGAAGAAGCAGCGAAAGTCTGCGAGGAGTTTGGCGTTGGCTATGAGATGCATGTGCTGTCGGCGCATCGTTCACCTGATGACACCGCCCAGTTCGCCAAGCAAGCACATCAAAAGGGACTCCAAGTGATTATTGCTGGTGCCGGTGGAGCCGCACATTTGGCTGGTGTTGTCGCAGCCCACACGCCGCTGCCAGTCATTGGTATCCCGGTTAAAAGCAAAGCCTTGCAGGGGCATGATTCATTGCTATCGATGGTGCAAATGCCGCCAGGAATTCCTGTTGCGACTGTCGCTATTGATGGTGGCCGTAATGCCGGACTGCTGGCGATTCAGATCCTTGCGGTGAAGGATACGGAACTGTTCGCGCGCATGGTCAAGTTCAAAGAAGAGCTTGCTAGGGCGACGTTGGAAAAAGATCGCAAACTACAAGATCGTTTACGCGCGAAAAAAGCGTAAGCGCATTGAGGGCCACGCAACACGCAACACATGTTACGCGAAACGCGTTGCGTAAGGGGAAAACAGTGGCTTTTCGCTTTCATCGGCAACCTTGTTGACGATCCCCGCCATCTTTGCCTACTCTGTCTCTTATGATTTCTGTACATGATGCTGTAGGAACGATTCTTGACACCGTCCCCCTTTTGGCAGGCGAACGAGCTGGCATTTTAGACGCTACCGGTCGAGTGTTAACGGAAGAGATCCGCTCTGGGCGTGAAGTCCCACCGTTCGCCAACTCGGCTATGGATGGTTACGCCGTGCGCTGGGATGACATTCACGGTGCGACGATTGATCAGCCGGTCACACTAGGGGTCCTTGAGGTTATCCAAGCCGGTGCGGTTCCAAAACATGTGGTAACTCCAGGATCGGCAAGCAAGATCATGACTGGTGCGGTCATGCCGGCGGGAGCCGACACCGTTGTAAAGGTCGAAGATACAGAAGAAGTTGAAGGGCGAGTGTTGATTCAGCGCAGCGAGCGACCAGGCAACAACGTGCGTGGAAGTGGCGAGGATATTCAACGCGGACAGGTAGTCTTGGAAAAGGGGCGGACGTTACGAGCCGCTGATATTGGTCTGTTGGCATCGGTCGGACGCAGCCTGGTCCTTGTTCGGCAACGACCACGGGTGGCCATTCTCAGCACTGGTAATGAACTCGCCGAGATCGACGAAGCGTTACGACCTGGACAAATTGTGAACTCGAATGCCTACACCTTAGCCGCTGCTGTGCGTGAAGCCGGAGGCATTCCCGTCCCGCTCGCTATCGCCCGCGATACGCTGGAAGAAATTCGTGCCGCTTTAGCCGAAGCCGTCCGTCATGATGTGGTGCTCTCCACCGGTGGGGTCTCAGTTGGTGACTTTGATTTTGTCAAACAAGCGATGGACGAGTTACATATGCATCGCTTGTTTTGGCAGGTGGCACAGAAGCCGGGAAAACCGTTGACATTCGGCTTGCTACGTGAACGCCCGTATTTTGGCCTTCCTGGCAATCCTGTCTCTGCGCTCGTGTGCTTTTACCTGTATGTTTTGCCAGCGCTCCGCAAAATGACAGGCCATAAGAAACTGTTCCTTCCCACTGTGCATGCCTCGATGGGCGCAGAAGTGGCAAAAGCCAAAGGCCTCACTGAATTTGTCCGGTGTCGTATCACCCACGAGCACGGCCACTACATCGCGCATTCGACCGGCAATCAAAGTTCAGGCGTGCTCAGTTCACTGTCCCTTGGAGAAGGACTGATTGTCGGTCCACCAGAAATGCCCCTGCTGCCGAAAGGCTTGGGCGTGCAAGTGATCGTGCTTGATAGTGATGAATTCGCAGGAGAAACGGTTCCGTTCTAAATGGCTAGAACCCTCCACCAGTGCGGAATCCGCCGCCACCACCACTGGGTCTCTCACCTCCCGAACTTCCACCAGGAAACCCAATACCACCACTTCCCCAACCATCGGGAAGCCGTATGCCGCTGGGAAAGCGAAAGGTATCTGGAAAGCCGATGTCGCTTGGCCGCGGGTAGGATGGGCGGCGAAACCGTTGGTTTCGTTGCATGGTACGCCACATTTGTTCGGCGTTAATCATGCCACGAAGAAACTGGCTGATGAGAATACTGACCGCATCGCCATTGCCAAAATCTGAGTATGGGGAATCGTATTCCTGCTGCTTGAACTGCTGCCGGATCTGTTCGAGTTCATGCAATCGCTGCAAGTTGCCGTGGCGAATCGTTTGATGCTCTTGCAGGCTACTCTCAAGCGTATTTTCTTCATGTTGCTGTCGGATCAGGTCGTTCACGATGCGGTCATCTTCAGCACTGGCAGTGAGCTGCGCTTCCCGTCGCAACTGCGGCAACGGTTCAGCACGCAGGCTGGTCGCCAGCAGTTCCAGCGCTTCCTGAAACTGACGATCTTTGCCGACGGTATAAGGTTCGCGCTGCTGCAGTAACAACGCATAGCGCTTTTCTTCCTCAGCGATGGCGTGATCGAACTCTTGCAGTTTCGTTTTCGCGGTAGCCAGCTCTTTTTCGCGCACGAGGCCGCCCTCAGCTTCTTCAGCAGTTTGTTCAAGAGCCGCCAGCTTCTGCATCTCGGCTTCTGCTTGCTTCTCCAAACGATCGACGTGTTCACGTAAGCGTACAGGAATATCTAACAGGGTGGCATAGTTGCGGCGGGCCTGCTCAAAGCCAATGTGGCGGGCAACAAAACGATCACCTATGCGCGCAAACGTACCGGCCTTATACACCGAGGTGCCATAGCCACGCTCCCATAGATACATGAACAACCGATCAGCTTGATAGGGTTTCGCTTGTTCACCATTGGTGGCTTCTGTACGTTGCGCTTTTTCCTCCGCCGCACTAAGGCGGTGGCAGGAAACAACTTACCGCAATAGTGATTGACCGGAGTGGAGAGCCTCTGCACAAGAGCAGGGATGAGAGACGAGACCATTGTGTGCTGGCTTCGGTCTAAGTATCGAAGTCTGGTCGAAGAGCTGGATGAACGCGGGCGAC
>Ga0194132_10003816_pt1 | contig 26305 bp, 16 predicted proteins | sample TA2KigOf80mmetaG_FD_148612 | JGI IMG/M metagenome (GOLD analysis project Ga0194132, IMG submission 148612) | Freshwater microbial communities from Lake Tanganyika, Tanzania - TA2015054 Kigoma Offshore 80m | ecosystem: Environmental > Aquatic > Freshwater > Lake | place: Tanzania: Lake... | reverse complement strand
CCAGCAACCAAGGAGGCAGGTCATGCGGCAATTGCCGCCACGAGCAGCCGGTCCGCAACAGGTAAACAATGGCATTAACAATCTCCCGCCGCGGATATTGGACGGGCCGCCCAACGCGCTTCGGCTTAGGAATCATCGATTCAATCAAGCCCCACTGAGCCTCGTTGAGGTCACTGGGGTAGCTCTTGCGCTGCGTTTCAATCGGAGTCGACAGGGGAGACCTCGCTGTTGATCTGGGTTCCCATGTTCTTTTAATGCATCGAATCTCACTTGTCCAGCGGATTTCCAATCTATCATCGGATTTTTAAACACCCTCTAAGAGGAACTCGCCTGGGTGACTCGAAAGCCCGACGCGAAAACCTGAACCACCGCCGGAGAAACCTGGGCCGACAGGTTCTCGATCGATCGGCTCATCTCGCTAAGCGCCGGTGACGGCCGAGCCTTTGCAGCCGGCTGCCCAAGCAATGTCGCGGACAACGGCAGCACCAGGGCCGTGAGCACTATAGCCTCCGGCCGAAGCACTCGGTTTGCGAATCGTAACCGTTCATGCATAGGCAAAACCCTCCGCGGGACGCTGGCAGTGTGTTCGGGCACTTCAACCCGGGTCGCCACAATTTCCGAATCTCAATCAAAGGCTAGCCGATGGAACAAAGCCAACCGCATGCCGTTCGAATTTGACGACTTTCATTAGAGACTACAACGGCCTGGCAGCCTTCGACAACGAAAGCTTCGCTAAACCTTGCTCCAACCGGCCTTCGCCTGTTACTTGATCTCCTTGCAAGTGATAGGCGATTCGACCGACAATGCAGGCAGGCTGCATGCAGACTGCCCAGTTTTCTGCTTGACGGCCACCGAGCCTGAGGCTTCTGAAGCGTGGGGCTACGCGTTGACGAAACGTAAAAAGATTGGCCTGATCGTTGTGCTGGGGACGGCAACAGTGTCTGGAGCTCTCCGGCTTCACAGTATCTACCGGCAAGAGTCCGCCGGCGCCCCATCCAAGAAAACAGCCGGAGGCGATCGCATAGTGCCCGTAGGTACTGCCGCGGCACGCACCGGGACTGTGAGAGAAGAGATCTTACTCACGGGTTCACTGCGCCCCAAAGAGCAGGTGGAAGTCACGGCGAAGGTCACTGGGCGGATGGAGAAGATCGCTTTTGAGCTGGGCGATTCTGTCAAGAAGGGAGACCTGATCGCCGTTCTCGAAGGTGACGAACTGCAGCAGCAGGTGAATCGGGCAGCGGCGGCGTTAGCCGTTGCGCGTGCTTCGTCCCAGCAAAGGCGCGCGCAACTGGCGAACTCAAAAGCAGAACTAAGCCGTGCGGAAACGCTGCTGCGCGAGGGGCTGATTCCGAAGCAAGATTACGAATCGCGCATCACCGCGTTCCAGGTCGTGGAAGCCCAGCTGCAATTGGCTCAGGCGCAGGAGCAAGAAGCGCAGGCACAGCTCAACGAACTCAGCATTCGGCTTTCGCAAAGCAAGATCTACGCACCGATGAGCGGCCACGTGGCTCGGCGCCATGTCGATGTCGGTGCTTTGGTCACTCCCTCCACTCCCATCATCTCTCTGGTCAATTTGGCGACGCTGGTCACCAGAGCAAATGTCCCCGAGCGCGAGGTGGGCAAACTGCGTGTAGGCAACAAAGCAACGGTTGAAGTAGACGCCTTCGGCAACCGAAGATTCCTGGGGCGCGTGGCCCGAATTGGGCCAGTACTAGACGCCTCTACGCGCAGTGCCACGGTCGAAGTGGAGATCCCGAATCCCGACGGTGGGCTCAGGGCAGAAATGTTCGTGCGTGTCACCCTGGATCTGGGGACGACCCGTCCTGCCGTCTTAATCCCTCGCGAGGCCCTAGTTTATCGAGGGCAGCAGGCGGGTGTCTATCTCAACCAAGCAGGAACACCGGTTTTCATGCCGGTCGACCCAGGGCTGACAGTGGATGCCGAAGTCGAGGTGTCTCCTCTGAAAGAGGGCACAACTGTGATCGCCCGAGGAGCGAGCATGCTCCGCGAAGGTGACAAGATTCGAATTTCTGATGACGCCGGCAGGAACTTAGAGGCCTCTTCCCTCTCGCCGTCCCCGACGACTCCGCGCTAGCCGGAAGGTGAAAAGGTGAGATGATATCAGCGCTTGTTCTGTTCATCCCGTGAGAACGGCTGGAGCAGTCGGCTGGTTTGGCCAGATCGAATCCTCAGGCCAGCCAAGTGAAAAATCCCGTTCAGCCGCTTTTCGAAACTGAAGATCACGCTACGATGAGCCTATCTGAATTTTCGATCCACCGGCCAGTCACGGTTCTGATGGCGGTCCTCATTCTGATCTTGCTCGGCGGCATTGCGTTTGTGCGGCTTCCCGTAGATCTCATGCCCGACATCGTGTACCCCACCATCAGTGTGCGAGCCGAATACCCAGGCGTGGCTCCTGAGGAAATGGAGAATCTCGTCGCTCGGCCTCTGGAAGAAGCGTTCAGCTCGGCCCCTGGCGTCGAGGAGATCCGTTCCTCTTCCACCGAGGGATCGACTTCCGTCTCGGTGTCTTTCAACTATGGCGCCAATCTCGACGAGGCGGCCAACGAATTGCGAATCCGCCTGGACCGCCGGCGCAACACGCTTCCCGAAGACATGGATCCGCCGATCATGTTCAAGTTTGACATTTCGCAGTTCCCTATCATGTTCATGACGGTGTCGTCTGATACCCAGGATCCCAAGTCGTTGCGGCATTTCGTCGAGAAGCAACTGCAGTATCGCCTGGAAAGGGTGCCCGGTGTAGCGCAGTTGACTATTCGCGGCGGTCTACGCCGTGAAATCCACGTAGATGTCAATCTCGAAAAACTCAGATCTCTGAGGCTTTCGGTTGCCCAGGTGGTTCGTATGGTGACCCAGGAGAACCTGAACCGCCCGGTCGGCCCGGTCGCGGAAGGACGTTTCGATGTCTTGTTGCGCACCCAAGGCGTGTTTCAGAATCTGGACCAGATTCGAAATCTCGTCGTAACGACACGAGACACCGTTCCTGTCTATCTCCGTGACATCGCCACGGTTGAAGATTCTCACGAAGAAGTAAGACAGATGGTCAGTGTGAACAGTTCTCCGGCTGTGCGCCTGTTTGTCAACAAGCAATCAGGCTCCAACACGGTTGAAGTGTCCAATGCGGTGTGGAAGGAAATCGATCGAATCCACAAGGATTATCCGAATGTACGGATCACTTCGACGGGAGACTCCGCGCAGTATATCAGGGCCGCCGTCAACAATTTGAAAGACGCTACGATACAAGGCGGAGCGTTGGCCATCCTCATCCTGCTGCTGTTTCTGCGCAGCTTTTCCAGCATGCTGATCATCGGGGTGGCAATTCCGATCTCCGTCATCTCCACGTTTATCCTCATGTACCTGGCCGGGTTCACGCTCAACACGGTTTCCTTTGGGGGCTTAGCGTTGGGAGTTGGAATGCTTGTGGACAATGCTATCGTGGTGCTGGAAAACATCTTTCGCCTGCGCGAAGCGGGTGAACGTCCAAAAGACGCAGCGTTGAAAGGAAGTAAGCAGGTCGGCCTTGCCATCACTGCCTCGACCTTGACTACCGTCGTGGTGTTCGTTCCCGTACTTTTCATGCGAGGCAGCTCAGCAGTCACCTTCCAGCAGCTTGCCTACGTCGTGGCGTTTTCTCTGCTGTGTTCGTTGCTGGTGGCACTAACACTTATTCCGATGCTCTGTACAAGATTCCTAAGAAATGCTGACTCGTCGAACGGTCGTTCTAGGTTTTTCGGCGCGATCTACACGTGGGTTGGAACCGGCCAGGTTCGCCTCACGCAAAGCTACGGATCAGTCCTGCAGTGGTCCTTGAAGCATCGGCCCGTCGTATTGACTGCCGCCATTTTGCTCCTGGCCGGCTCCGTCCGACTTGCTTCCCTGATTGGTGTTGAGCTGCAGCCTGAAACCGATGAAGGCGAGGTGCGCGTCACTGTTGAAATGGAGCCCGGAACCCGCGTTGAAGTGACAGACGCACACATGCAGCGGTTGTCCCGTATCGTGAACCAGAATGTGCCGGAAGTGGAGAACCTCATGGTCGAGTCTGGCGGAGGCGGCTTCAGTCGTTCCTCCGGACAGCACCTTGGGGAGCTTCGAATTCGTCTTGTGGACCAACGTCACCGAACCCGTTCGGCACAGCAAATCGCCAACGAGCTGCGGCTTCTGTTGGCCAATCAGCCAGGAGTCATCGTCCGGACCAGAGTCTCAGGAGGAATGATCCGCCGCGGCAGCCGTTCTGGCGGTGGCGATCGGCTTCAAGTGGAGGTCCGCGGACACGAGTTCGACGTGCTTGAAGATCTCGCCAACCAGGTGCGAAGTGCCATGGCTGCCATCCCAGGCGTGCCCGACGTTCAAGTGAGCCGTCAGCCTGGCATGCCAGAAATGCTGGTTTCGGTCGATCGAATCAAAGCTTCGACTATGGGTTTGAACGTCTCTGATATTGCGGATGCGTTGGAGACAGCGGTTGGGGGCCGGCGCACGTCCATGTATCGCCAGCAGGGCGACGAGTTCAACATTCTGGTTCGCCTCCAGGAGCGGGATCGTCTCAAGCTATCACAGGTGGGCAAAATCCCTCTGACCATCGTTGCCGGTGAGACAATTCCCGCGGAAACTGTTGTGCGCATGCGTCGTCAGGAAGGACCCGTGTCCATCGACCGCGCCGACCAAGAGCGCATCATTACTGTTTCCGGAACACTCGCAGACCGCGATTTGGGTAGCGTGATGACAGAGCTGGATGCTGCCCTGCGGCAGATCTCACGTCCTGCGGGTTACGAATTCAAGTACGGAGGCGAGTACGAGGAACAGCAAGAAAACTTTCGAGAGCTGACCTTTGCCGCGATTTTGGCCCTGATCCTGGTCTACATGGTCATGGCGTCCCAGTTCGAATCCTTGCGAGATCCGTTCATCATCCTCTTCTCAATTCCGCTGGCCGCGATTGGTGTAGTGGGCATTCTTGTGCTCACCCACACGACTTTCAACATGCAGGGGTTTTTGGGAGTGATCGTTCTGGCGGGCGTCGTCGTGAATAACGCCATCATCCTCATCGATTGTATGAATCAGCTACGGCGCCAGACAGGCTATGCCGTGCATGACGCAGTCGTCACTGGCTGCACGCGCCGATTACGCCCCATTCTCATGACCACGATCACGACGGTGCTCGGACTGATTCCCATGTCTTTGGGAATCGGAGAAGGAGGCGAGCTACAAGCGCCGCTAGCGAGAGTCATTATCGGGGGTCTCGTGACTTCCACGCTCATCACGTTGGTTGTCATTCCAATCGTTTACCTGATGCTCGAGGAGAGAACAGAAAGAGTCCGCACTCACGAATCTTCCCGGCGAGGAACCGAACCGGTGCCAGCGCGATAGGAAACCAGGAACGACGCTTGCCGGAGTGGGGAACGCGTATAGGGTTAATCGGCTCTTCGGTGTGGCGGCTACGGCCGGTAGCCCTCGGGCAGTGTCAACTCGTTCAGCTTGTTGGCAGCAACTTCGGGTGGTGTCCCCGAATCCCAGCGCCGAGGCTGCAGCTTCCCTTCTTGATAAAGAGATTCCATTGGCCCCCAGACGCGGTCCACCCGATCTTCAAACAAATCACCGATCAGCAAGTCGGTCACAGTGCCCTTCAGGTCAGGATACTTCTTCACAAACTGGCCGAAGCTGAAGCCATCGTAGTATTCGCAGACCAGCCGCCGCATTCGGTCAACGCCGTTGTTGAATACAGGGCCCCACCGGCCGAGCTGCGATCCGGTCAGATTTCCTTGCCGAAGCCCGTCTACGATCGAGTCTGCGGCCAGTTGTCCAGACTTCAGGGCCAAAAGTACCCCCGAAGAATAGAGCGGGTCGAGAAAACCGAAAGCGTCCCCGACAAGGACCCAGCCGTCCCCAGCAACCTGTGTGGATCGATACGAGTAATCTTTGGTAGCGAAATAGCCCGTCACTCGCTTCGCCTGCGAAACACGCTGAGCGACGGCCGGGCAATTGGCCACTTCTTCGTGGTAGGTCTGTTCGTGACTACCCGATCGCTTGAAGAGATAGTCAAACGGTCCGACAACACCGACGCTCACCCGGTCGTCATGCAGCGGGATGTACCAGAACCATCCCTTTTTGTTCCCGGTCTGCAGCACCAGGGTTGCTCCTTCGTCCCTGCCCATGTCGCGGTAGGCGCCTTGCCAGTAGGTCCAGACGGCTCCCTTGTTCAAGATCGGGTCCCACACACGCAACCCCAGCTTGTGCATGAGCAGCCCGCTTTGGCCGCTGGCGTCGACGACGACCTGGGCGCGGATTTCCCGCTGAGAATCGTCCGCGTGATGTGTCCTCACCCCAACGGCACGGCCATTTTCAAAGACGACTTCTCGTACCCGCACTCCCTCATGGGCCTCGACGCCGCACTCGCGAGCGTTCTCCAGCATCATCTGGTCAAACTCACTGCGGACCACCTGCCAGGTTTGAGAGCACTCGTGCGGTTTGTTGTCCCAGAAGTAAAAGGGAGCCGACTGTCTGCCATTAGAACTGACGAATTGCACACTGTGCTTCTTCACGAAATGGCTGTTTCTCAGTTTTTCGAGCATTCCCAACCGTTTCAGCACCCAATAGGTTTCCGGGATGAGCGATTCGCCGATGTGAAAGCGTGGGAAACGTTCACGTTCGAAAAGCTGAACTCGAAAGCTTTGTTGTGCGATAAGAGCTGAGGCCGTCGACCCAGCCGGGCCGCCTCCAATAACCACCACATCGGTTTCGTTTCCGTTTCCAGAACGCGACATAGTTAGGCAACTCCTTATCGTTGTACCCAGCGTTTCGCTTTCATCTCAAAACGCGGCAGGCTGCCAGCGGGTACTACAGAAACCGGGATGCGCAGGGTAAACGCAGTTCCCAACCTTCTCTTGACCTGTTCGGCGAGGCCAGAAGAATCTCGACACTCTGCGCCGGGCTCCACCTCGATCGCAACCTCGGCCAGCTCGCGTCGTTTCTCGACAAGCACGCGGTATTCTCCCACGTCCGGGCAATTCCTTACAATCTCGTCAACTGCAGCTGGGTAGAGGTTGACTCCTCGTACCGAAACCATGTCGTCGGTTCGACCGAGAATGCCGCCGTGTAACGCCATCTCGTAGCTGCCGCACGAGCAGCGTCCAGGTCCGGCCTGCTTCACCAAGTCGGAGGTTCTGTAGCGCAAAGCAGGCGATCCCCAGCGACCCAAATTGGTCAAGACGAGCTCGCCCGTCTGGCCGGGTGGAGTTGGTTCGCCGGTTCTAGGATCGATCACCTCAGCAATGAAGTCCGACTCCAGCACGTGAAGCACATCCGGCAAGGCTGGGCATGGATAGCTCACCGGGCCTGTCTCTGTCATGCCGTGATGATCGAGAACTCGAGCGCCATTCCAAGACATCTCGATCCTCGTCCTAACGGCCGGAATGCTTCCGCCTGGTTCTCCCGCGACGACGATCTTCGAAACTTTGGTCGCAGAAAGGTCGAATCCTTCCTCACTGGCAACTTCGGCCAGATGCAAAGCGTACGTGGGTGTGCAGCAGATCGCCGTGACGGCGTTCTCTCGCATGATGTTGAGCCGCGAAGCGCTGCTGAGGCCACCCCCTGGAATTGAGAGAGCGCCGAGCCGTGCCGCCGCTTCAAAAGCCGTCCAGAATCCAAGGAAAGGGGCAAATGAAAACGCAAAAAACAGTCTGTCGTGCCGGCCAATCTGCGCCGTACTGAAAACTTGAGCCCAGCAATTCAGCATCCAGTTCCAGCTCTCTGTGGTATCGAGCCAACGCAGGGGAAATCCGCTGGTCCCGCTCGTCTGGCAAAAGCGTGTATAGCGTTCCAGCGGATAGCTGAGGTTTGTCCCGTATGGGGAATGGCTGCGTTGGTCGTCGATGATCTCCTGTTTCAAAGTGAAAGGGATCCGGTGCAGCTCCGCCAGAGGCAAGTCGGAACCGACACCGGCGGTTGCAAGCCGGGCCGAGTAGAACCGGTTGCCCGAAAGCGTTTCGAGCAAGGCACGCAGCCTGGCCTGCTGCTGCCTTTGGAGGGTTTCGCGTGAGTTGAGCCGGGAAGCAATCATGACTCGATCTGAAACGGCAAAACAGGACTCCTTTTTTAGCGCTCCCGCGCGTGAGTTAGCCGCGCCAAGGCGTAACCGCCTGAAGCTACGCCGTGCATTGTTGCGGTCTTCCGCCGCTTCTGAGCCTAGTCTCCCGGTGAGGCAAAGAGGTGATCCGGCGCGGTTTCGATCAAGCCTGCGATCTCGAACGGTATGGGCACCGCCGTCATCTTGCCGGTGAATTTGTCGCGCGACACGCACGCCGTCACCACGTTTCCTCGTGCGACCTCCTTGCGGCTCATGTGGTCTAGCTTGCGGAAAATAAACGTATACGCCAGGGATTTCTCCCCTTTGGCACGAACGAGCAAGTGAATTTCAACGCGATCTTCAAAACGCAGCGGGTGTCGGAAATCGCAGTCGGCGTGAACCCTTGGCCACCCTACGGTTTCGTGGTCGCGTGGATAGATCGACTGCCCAAGCGAACGGAAGAACGCGGTTTCAGCCGCTTCCATGAACCGGAAAAAGTTCGAGAAATGCATAATACCCGCCGTGTCCGTTTCGGCGAAATCAACCTGGCGAGTCAGTTTGAATTCGTAGGCCATAGAATCTCCACATTCCTGGGCTTATCTTGAGGCGCGATCATAAGGCCCCAGAATCTCGACCACCTCCGCAAGGACTGCGCTGGAAGGCAGCAGCAACCGATTGCGGCGACCGTACAAGAGTGGATAGCCATCGATCTGAAGCGCCGCGCCAATGAGCACATCGGGCTTCACCGCAAAATAAGCCGATGGCTGGCTGCTGTGTTGGATGTCAAAGTCCTGGAGCACCCTGCCGAGAGGCAGTTTTCCTTCGAGAATCTCTCCGCGTGCTTCTGGCAATAGGTTTGCGAGCTGAATCCGAATGGCGCCGAACTCGACGGGCTGTTCGCTCAGATCAAGAACCAACGACACCTGGCGAAGCATCACGCCGGCGGACTGTTCTGCAGCCAGGACACGAAGGTGGATGCGCTGGCCGTAGGCCGCCTCCAGCGTTGGTGTCATGTCGTTCTGGTGTGCCAGCAGGCCCCGATAGGGTTCCGGGATCTTTGGACTCTCGACCTTGACAGCCTTCGGCAGAGCCATCCCAGCGGCACGATAAAACGACTCCAAAGGATCGAGCAGGTGTTGAAACTCGGTCATGGAGCCTCGACACCGCGAAAGGTAAGGCACGGCTGTGCACAAGGTCTCCAGACCAGTAGATCTCGGCCACCCATTTCCCGCGATTGCCGTCTCTTACGCATAGCGCGCGCTACGATGTTGTGGAAGAAAGAAGTCGAGCAGAAGGCGGTCGACCCGCAGAAGCGCTTCACGGGTCAACTGCAAACTGCCATTGGTGAAGTCAAGGAGTCCCTGGCTGCGCAGTTTCTCCAGGCGCGAAGCAAAGCGCTCCCGCGGATCGATACCGAACTTCGTCCGAAAGTACTCGAAACTGACGCGTCCGAGCTTTAGCTGCAGGATAAACTCTCGAATCATCCGCTCTTCGTGCGAGGGCGTGAGAGCGCGATAGACCGGCAGCTGGCCTTCTTCCAATGCCTTCAGATAAGGCGCCCAGTCATGTTGGTTCTGAAAGTGAGTGCCCCCGACGTGGGAGAACGAAGCCACGCCCAGCCCCACAAGGTCCGCACCACTCCACAATAGGTCTCGATAAAGGAAACGGGTCTTCGACGGGCTTCGGACCGCGGTATAGGCACTTCCCACCTGATAGCCCGCCTTCTCCAGTTCGGCAAACGCTTCCTGCACCCACTGGCGCTTCATGTCCCAGCCGGCCACAGGCGCTACCGTCGCACCATCCGCTTTCATTTCCTTGAACAGTGTCGTGTTGAAGGGAATCTCCATCTGATAGATGGTGACGCTGTCCGGAGCAAGCGCTAGCGTTTTCCGCACACACTCTGCCCAGTTCGCCGAAGTCTCGCCCACCATGCCGGCAATGAGGTCGATATTGATCTGCGGGAATCCGGCCGCCCGTGCGAAGTGGTACGCCCGATCGATTTCCTTAGAGCCATGGGCTCTCCCATTGATCTCTAGAATCTGGTCGTCGAAATTCTCGATGCCGAGGCTCAGTCGTGTCACACCGAGTTCTCGAATCACGGCCAGCTTGGATTCGGTCAAGGTCCCAGGCTCGCACTCGAAAGTGACCTCCTGTGCCGCATCCCAGGTCAGAAGCTCCTTCATCCGGCGAACCAATGTCGACAGCTGGCGCGAAGAAATGTACGACGGCGTACCTCCACCGAAGTAGATGAACGCGGGCTTGCGCTCACCCACAAAACGCTCTGCCGCATAGAGCTCAAGCTCGCGGACGGCGGCATTGAGATAGGCTTCGATCTCGTGCGCATCTTTTTCGGTATACACCTTGAAGTAGCAAAAGCGGCAGCGCTTTCGGCAGAAGGGAATGTGTAAATAAACTCCAAGCGGTGTGCACGGATCAGGCTCGCGACCCAGGGCCTGAAAAGCCTCGCCCACGCCTTCCTCTTTCCAAAAGGAGTAGGGCGGATAGTTCGAGACAAAGTAGTTGCCCGCCTGTGTACTGGCCTCGGTCAGCTGTGTGACATCAGAACCCATACCGTCACGCCCCGAACTGCTGGCTGCCTCTCTCCACGATCGAAACGCTACGACTTGCTTCTCGAGTCCCAGGAACCCGGCTCCAGCTGCAGATTACCATGGTTTTCCCAATGGGCCACACGCCCTGCCTGAAAAGTCACTGTGGCGTTGGCTCTGGCAGCACCCAACGCAACACTGGCGGCGTTATGACCGCGGCCGCCAACGCCATCAACACCATCATGGCAAACAGCGTTGGTGAGATGACGTGCAAGTCGAATCCAATATTCAGGACAATCAACTCTATGACGCTGCGCGTATTCATCAAGGAGCCCAGGGCCATCGCCCGACGCCAGTCGAGAGCCATGAAGCGCGCCGCCACCACAGTCTCACCGAACTTCCCTGCTGTCGCCACCAGGATCATCACTCCGCAAGGCTAGTCTTTCTGCTGCTTGTAAAGTATGACCGCAGACAGAACAATCAACCCCTTGGCCATACCTTGCGAGTAGGGAGAGACATTCAGAAGGTTCAGCAAGTTATTGGTCATGCATATCACGAAGACTCCGAGCAAAGTGCCCCAAAGCGTTCCCACGCCGCCTGACAGCTTCGTGCCACCCAACACAGCCGCCGCAATCGCGTCGAGTTCGACGCCTCGTCCTGCCCACGGATCCCCTACGGTGACGCGGGCGCTGAAAATGATGGCACCCAACGCAGCCGAGAGGCCACTGATTGCGTAAGTGATGACCTTGACACGCCGGATGCCAATGCCCGACAACCAGGCTGCCTCCTCGTTACCGCCGATCGCGTACACCGCCCGGCCATAAACGGTGAACCGTAGCAGGAGCCCGCCAAAAAAGTAGCTCACCAGCATCGCAATGACAGGCACGGGAACGGGGCCAATGCGACCTGCCCCAAGGAATGCGTAGGCGCCACCAATGCCACCGATGGGACTTCCACCCGAAATTGTCAAAGCCGCCCCACTGGCCACGCCCATGACGGCCAGCGTAACAATGAACGGAGCGACCTGCCGCCAGACGATGATCGCTGCACTTGCCGACCCGATCGCTGCTCCCAGCGCCAAGGTCAGCAGAAGAACCACCGGCAGAGGATAACCTTGGCCACCGTCGAACAGCATCGCAGCAACCACACTGCAGAGGCCTAACACCATGCCGGCTGACAAGTCGACTCCTCCCGTGAGAATAACGAAGGTTGTGCCAAGCGCGACCACCCCCAGCATCGACGCTTGCAGAAGCACATTAGTCAGGTTTCGTTGTGTCAGAAAATACGGTGAAAGCACACTGCCGGCGATCATGATCAACGAGAACGCCGCGATGGCACCACTGCCCGTGCCCAGCCGCTTCAAAGATTGCGTCACCCTTCCCAAAGTTGCCTCGTGCCGAGTGGTTGCCTGATCTGTCTGTTGCATGCTTCAGATGCTCCAGAGTCCTTTTCACCTTCGCTGCCGAGCCTCGCTATGCGACGCCGCCAGGCATGCCGAAAAACGATAACCCGCCACCTCAAACCGCGTCCAGCAGGCCTGTGCCTGCCGAAAAGCGACGAACCACACCAACCAGCCAAGGGAACACCGCTTGAGTCGCGTTCGGCCCGTCGTGGGGGCCACGCCAAGATGTGTGGCATTGCGTTCCCAGGAATCTCAGCGGCGGCGATTATCCAAGGTTCTCGGGACCGGCGGCAGTATATACTTTGGAATGCCGACTTCGCACCAAGGAGCTTGCCCATGCCTGCCAGCCACTGGCTTTATTCCTGGAAGACGATCGTGATCTTGTCCATCCTTTTCCCTCCACTTGGTTTCGTTCTGATCTGGTTGCGCCCTTCCACACGACTGTCCCGGCGAATCCTGAACTCCATTTATGTCTCCATACTTGCGATCTTCTATCTGCACCGGTTCGCCGGGTTGCGTATCGAACGCGATGGCAGCGGTATGATGCCGATCCTTACCTTTCAGAAAAGCAGTGAAGTTAATTACGCTGAACTGGAGCGCAATCGTGCCCGGCACGCCCAGCTGCCCCTTAGCCAGCCAGTCGCCGATGACATTCGTATGGCCGCACCGGCCAGCGTGGATGAACCGGCCAAGTTGCTCGAGAGCAGACCCAGCCAGCCTGCCAGCCCAGGAACAATGCCGAAGGCGGAGCCTGCCAAAAGCACCAGCGCCTACTGGACCGATTTCCGAGGTCCGAAACGCGACGGCAACTACAAAGAGATGGGAATTCTCACCCGCTGGCCTGCCCAGGGACTTCCTCAGCTTTGGAAACAGCCGATCGGGGGCGGTTACGCTTCATTTGTCGTCGCGGCTGGACGCGCTTTTACCATTGAGCAACGTCGTAATCGAGAAGTCGTGGCGGCCTATGATCTCGAGACGGGCCGTGAGCTCTGGACCGATGGGTGGGAAGCGGACTTTCGAGAATCCCTGGGTGGTGACGGTCCCAGAGCAACGCCAACCTGGCATCAGGGCCTTGTCTATGCGCTGGGCGCCGTCGGCGAATTGCGATGCCTGGACGCACGAAGCGGAAAGCTTCTGTGGAACCGCAACATCCTGAGAGACGCTCAAGCCGAGAACTTGCAGTGGGGCATGTCTGCCGCGCCTCTGATCGTGGACGACAACGTGATATTGCTCCCCGGAGGCAGGCCCGGGAAGTCTGTGGTGGCCTACAACAAGAACACAGGCACGCCTGTCTGGCAGGCACTCGACGACAGGCAGGCCTACACATCCCCGATGCTGGTTACGCTGGCAGGACGCAGGCAGATCCTGATGATTAGTGCACAGCGCGTCGCTGGGCTGTCAACGGACGATGGCAGGGTTCTCTGGGAGTTTCCCTGGGTGACGAGCTACGACGTCAACAGCGCCCAGCCGCTCGTGATTGGAGACAACCAGGTGTTCATCTCTGCAGGTTACGGACACGGCGCCGCGCTTGCCGAGGTAGCTCGTTCAGGCGATGGCCTGTCGGTCAAGCTGTTGTGGCAAAACGTGAACATGAAGAACAAGTTCAACAGTTCCGTCTACCAAGATGGACACATCTATGGGCTAGACGAAGGGATTCTGTCCTGTGTGAACGCTGCTACCGGTGAACGCAAGTGGAAGGGGGGCCGCTATGGCTATGGCCAGGTTCTGCTGGCAAGCGGCCATCTCATTGTTCTGACGGAATCGGGAGAGCTTGTGTCTGTGAAAGCGACGTCGGACAGCCATGTAGAGGTGTCGCGCTTCCCAGCGATCCAAGGTAAGACCTGGAACCACCCCGCCCTGGCCAATGGGCTATTGCTCGTGAGAAACATGACAGAGATGGCGTGCTTCAAGATCACGCCATGAGGCCTGAGGGCGCCGCACAGGGCGGCTTGTGTGACATTCGGCCCCTGGCAAGCCTGACAAGGAACGCGCTACTTGCCTGCGGCGGTTTGCTGTCGGTTCCCGGATTCCGGCTCTTCCCGCGCTGGAGTGGAATGAAGGAAGCACCCTCACTCCGTATTCGGCAGTCTGGGCTGGTGAGAAACGCCTTAGAAGATGAATTTCAGTCCAAATTGAATGTGGCGCGGGCTTTGGGCGGAGGAAATCCGTCCCAAGGTGGGCGACCCCACAAAAATATCGGGCAGGTCGAAGTTCGGACGATTGAAAAAGTTGAAGAACTCAGCGCGAAACTGCAGGGTCTTTCCCTCGCTCAACACGGCCTGCTTTACCAGCGAGACGTTGACGTTTTGCAGCCCCGGCCCATCCAGGATATTCCTTCCAGAGTTTCCGAAGCTGCCAAAGGTTGGGAAGGCGAAAGCTGAGGGATCGAACCACCGTTCTGGCGTCCTGCGGTCGAGCTTCGCATTGGAGATAAGGTTCGGACGGTCGTTGGCGCCGAATCCCAGGTTGGCGCGGCCCGTGTTGCTCTGATCGATCTCCCGCAGCAGCGCCACGGTAAACGGCCTCCCTGTCTGCATCGTGACGATTCCGTGGGTTTGCCAGCCCGACAAGAAAGACGAAATCCAACCACGATCTCCCAAGAAAGTGTGACCCCGCCCCACGGGAAGGTCGTACGAGTAGCTGAAGGACAGCCGGTTTCGAACGTCGAAATTCGAGCGGCCGCGCTCAGCCTTGAGATTGTAGCTGTCTTGCGGGTAGTTCGCGTCGCCAGCACTCGAGAAAAAGCCCGAAGCATCGTCGACAGACTGAGACCAGGTATAGGACGCGAGCAGACTCAGTCCAAAATCCAGCCGCTGCTGCAGTCGCGCCTGCAGGCTGTGGTAGCTGGAACTGGCGCGCGACTCGACCTGGTTGATGTCGTCGAACTGCGGCACGGGCCGTGGGTTGAAGGGCTGCGGGCTTGGCCGAGGCTGGTTGATGTCGCGCCCGGCAATGAGTTTTGTGCCCTTCGACCCGACATAACCAAGTTCCACGACCCGCGCTTTGCCAAACTGCTGTTGCAGGTTGAAATTCCAATGTTGCACATAGGCTGTCCGAAGATGCCGATCGAAGGCTTGAGCGGAATCTGGCAAAGCGAACGGGAAGAAGCTAGGAAATGGGTTGCTTAGTGTGAGCGGCAGCCCTGGCAACGAAAAATAGAAGCTCAAGTCATAATAGGGCGCGTTGAAGTACAGCCCTTCTCCAGGCGCCAACGCCGACTGGTCGTAGTAGACGCCGTAGCCTGCTCGCACCACCGTCTGCTCCGCGCAGCCCGGAGTCCAGGCCAAGCCGAAACGCGGGGCCACGTTGTTCCGATCGGAGTGATAGCCACTACGCGGCATGCCCTCGGTACCCACGCGCACAAGCGACCGGCGTCCGGCATCGTAGAGGTTTGCGCGATCTTCAGCATCGACCGGCGGGGAGTTGAACTCGTAGCGAAGGCCCGCAGAGACCGTGAGTTTCGGATGGATTCGCAAGCTGTCCTGCGCAAAGAAGTTAAAGGTCTCGGTGCGCAGATGTTGGTGATTGTCGATGCGCGCGCCTCCCGTCAAATAGGGAAACCCGAGCAGCACGTCCGCCAGTGCGTTCCCTGTGATCACAATGGGGGCCGGACTGGCAAACGTGAGGAATCCGCGAGATTGCACATCGCGAAACGCATTTTGCTGAATGCTGCGCACATCACCACCGAACTTCACGACGTGCCTGCCGCGGGCATAGGTCGCCTGATCCAAAAACTGGAAACTGTTCGTCGCACTGAATTGCGGGTTGTTGTACTCATCTCCGAGCGGTGAATAGCCAGTCACGGTGATATAGCTGAGTCCAAAGTCACGCGGATTCGGAGACAGCTCAGGCAAACCGACCGCCCGATTGAGGCTGCTCTTCTGATTCTCTTGAATTGCGCCGCTGGCAACGCGCCCGTAGGCGAAGCGTGCTTCGTGAATCAACGAGCCCGACAAGGTGTGTGTCTCGCTGACGGTTACGTTCTGGTTGCGCCTGGGAATGTTCGTACCGAAGCCCGGAACCGTCGAGAAACCAGGTGAAAATGGATCGTACAGAAATCGATCTCCAAAGCTATAGCGAATGGCCAGTTGCGAACGTTGGCTCAGACGATGATCGATGCGAGCGTCGAATTGATCTGCACGGTCGCGCAAGGTGGGAGAGGAGACGAAGTTCTGGAATGGAGCCGGCCGGTTCGGCACAGGGTACAGCGCTGCAATGGCCCGGCCGATCGTGTGTTGGCGCTCGATCGGGATTCTAGCTTCAGGAAATGGCTGCTGAGTAAATGGGTCTCTGGGGTGCGCAAAGGCGCTCCTGGAGAAATCCCCGGCCCGCTCGAGCAGGGTGGGTACACTCGCAATGCGGGTGATTCCTTCGCGTGCTCGGGTTCCTTCGTAGTCGGCGAAGAAGAATGTCTTGTCCCGAACGATGGGGCCACCGAGCGAAAACCCGTACTGGTTGCGCTGGTATTTCGGTTTCGGCTCGTCTGGCGGCGCAAAGTAGTTGCGGGCATCCAGCGCCCCGTTGCGGAAGAACTCGTACACCGTGCCGTGAAAACGGTTGGTTCCCGACTTCAGAATCACGTTCACCTGGCCACCACCGTTGCGCCCAAAGGCTGCGTCGTGCGTGCTCGTCAGAACCTCGAATTCCTGGATGGCGTCGACCGGGGGTTTCACGCCAAAGGTATTCAGCTTGGGATCGACGTTGTAAGCCCCATCTAGCAGGAACGTGTTCGCATCTTCACGGGTCCCATTCACGTTCAGCGCGAAATCGCCGCGCACTGAGCCAGCCGAGCCTGGAGCCGGCGGGACGGCGCCCGGCACCAGCAAACTCAACTCCAGAAAATTTCGGCCATCGAGCGGCAGGTTCACGATCTGCCTGTTCTCGATTACCGTTCCGATTGAGGCCGAGTCTCTGCGCAGCGGGGTCAACAACGCGTCGACGAGGACTTCCGGCTGTTTCAACGTTTCCAACTCGAGCGTCACGCTGGACCGCAGCTCCTGGTTCACGAACAGCGCGAGGTTCTCCGAGTGCGTTTGATGCCCCGCATGCTCGACTTCAAGCCGGTAGCTTCCGGGCGCCAGGAAGGTGAACACAAAACCGCCATCGGTTCCAGTAGTCGCCGAGCGGACCTCGTTGGTCGCCTGATTCAATAACCGCACTTGCGCACCGGCGACGGGCAGCTGCTTGGGGTCGAACACCCGTCCCCGCAGGGTAGCACGGTGGGCCTGAGAAAAGCCGAGCTGGTGACTTGCTACGAGAGCAAGAACGACTGCGAGAAAGTTTCGTCTCACGATCGCTCCTTTCTAGGAAAGAGCAGGCGGCGTGACAACTCTGTCCGCTCCACGCCAGCCAAGGGCATGACCTTGATTCTGAGAAGTCGAGGTTTCTTTCGGCGGCATCTACTCGAGTTCCGCCAGGTGCAGGCACCGAGCTGAGCCGCAATCCAACCGCCTGACCCGCCTGGTGCCTGGGGCGGGAATCGAACCCGCATGGCCCTTTCGGGCCGACGGATTTTAAGTCCGTTGCGTCTGCCATTTTCGCCACCCAGGCCGCGAGGATGAGAAGTGCAACGCTGGAATGTGGAAGAATATAACAGTTGGGGTGAAACTCCAAGCTGACCCTTGTCGAAAAACAGGGTCCCGTCAAAGTCGTGAGCCTTCCCTGACGGTCGGGCTTACTGAATAGCCGCATCGACAAAATCAGTAGCCCGCGCGTTAGCAAGGGCTCGACCTCGACTCAAGGACTTACGAGACTTTGACGGGGCCCTGTGTCGAAAAAGGACCCTGCCGAAGTCTGGGCGGCTCCTCCCGACAGTCGAGCTGCGGAAGGCCATCACGGGACGCTAAGTCGGCAGAATTCGGACAAGCCCGGAATGCATGTCGCCATTGAATATGGGCGCAATCCTGTTGTAGCATGAGCCCCGAAGCTCGGTTGGATGATGAAACGAAACCGAAAGGCCTGATCTACTTTCGGTCTGCAGCCTCTCGTTTCATGGACAGAGCGTGTCTACCGGTTTTCAGCCGGTATCTGCCCAAGTGCCGGAACGCGAGGAATTGGGTCGAACGATCCCCTGGCGGTTTCGGAGAGCAAAATCATGTTGGTGAACAAGAGCAAGAGGATGCAGTGCAAGATCACATCGCTGGACAGAGGCTTGAGAATCCTCAGCATCCTTGCAGCGGAAAAGGACGGCTTGGGAGTGACAGAGCTGAGCCGGCGCTTGGATGCCGACAAGAGCGTCGTCTATCGGACCCTCTCGTCCTTGATGATGCACACCTTTGTAGAGCAGGAGCCTGTCACCAAGAAATACGCGCTCGGCCTGAAGGTCATGGAGTTGGCCAGCAAGCGGCTTAGGAACATCGACCTCTTTTCCACCTCCAAACCGTTCCTGAAAGATCTGGCCCGGCAAACCGGAGAGGTCGTGGTGCTTGCCGTGATGATTGGCGACGTGCTGGCGTATTTGGATCGCGAGGAGGGGGTTGGCGCCATCGATCTGACGGGCGGACTCGGCCAGCCAGTCCCATTGCACTCGACCGCGTGTGGCAAGAGCATCCTTGCCTTTCTCCCTGAAGACGACTTGGTCCGCATCTTCAGAGACAAAGGCCTTCCAGCCATCACTGAGAAGACCATCACGAGCTTCTCAGCATTCAAGATCCACCTGGCAGAGGTCCGGCTGCGCGGCTACGCGATCGACGACGAGGAGACCTATCACGGAGTCCGATGCATCGCAGCTCCCATTCGCAATCACAGCAACGCGGTTGTGGCGTCACTGTCGCTTTCCAGCTCGACTCAGCGCATTACGCCGGCAAACCTCACCGTCTTTGCGGACCTTGTGAGAGAAACCGCAGCGCAGATCTCGGCCCGTCTCGGTTACGGGGATGCGGTTGAGGCGACCCGGTCAAAGCGAGAAGCGTCGGTCGTCAACCTTTAGGAGATCCTGGAGCTTGGTCGCTTGAAGGAACTTCAAGGATCGGCGCTCGGCGATAGCCCCCGCTGAAAGTCCGACAGTATCTCCGCCTGGCCAGCTTGCTCTCCCCAAACGACGTTATCTTCCACGCGCATTCCACCTAGCGCCACGCCTCGATCGAAGAAATACAAACCCGGTTCTAACGAGGTGACGTGGCCCGGCTGGAGGGTTGCCGCTTCCCCGGGCCCGAGAATTGGCCGGTCCTCGTGATAGGCGAAGCCCAGCCCGTGTCCCAGGAGGTGCGTGATGCCATCCCCAAACCCGTGCCGGCGCATCACCTCCCAAGCCACCTGGCAAAGCGCCTCGCCTGTGCTTTCGCCAGGTCTGTACGCAGCTATTGCTTCATTTTGCGCAGCCAGGATGGCCTCGTGCATTCGGGATTGCCGGTCCGTTGGCGGGCCCACAACAAACGTTCGAGTGATGTCTGCCCAGTAGCCATCAGCATGCAGACCTAGCTCCAGCATCACGGGATCGCCGGCACGGAGTCTTTTTTCGGTCGCATGATTTGACATCGTATCGGCGATGGCGGTGCGGGCTGCGCCCGATGTGATCTGGGGAGGGTCGCAATAGGTGTACCGGATACCCCCATGCCCAACCGACTTCAACACGGCACGATTCACCTCAGCGGCCAAGTCAACTTCACGGATGCCTTCGCCGGCATGTCCGTAGAAGGCCTCGATGCCAGCCCGGGCAACCTGGTGCGTCCGTCTGAGCCTCTCGACTTCCCGAGTCGTCTTTCTCGCCTTGAGCTCGCTGATGGCGTTGGTGGCGTCCGCCGCCACCCGAAATACGCCGGGCAACTTTGTTTTGATTTCGTCGTATGTGAAGAACTCTGAAGGCAGCTTGTTCGGCCCGTAGTGGTGCATCGCCGCATCGAAGCCGACGCTCTCGAGACCATAGCGATCGCGGCCTTGCTGCAGCCGATCGATCATGGCACCGATCGGCTCGACACCATTGAATCCTCGACACCAGTCGAAAGTCCAGACATCGTCAGCCCAACTCTCTTGCTGGACGAATTCCGCTCGCCACCAGGGCGCGATCACCAGAACCTGGCCGTCCGCCGTCACGACCGCGGCCGTGTGGGTACTGCCGGGCAACATGCCGCTGGCCATCACGATGTTGTCCGGATGAAAAAGGATGAACGCGTCCCAACGGTTCCGACGGAGGCTTTCTTGGATTCGGGCAATCCGCACTAGATCTTTTGGGGGCATTGCGCTCTCCTGGCGGCCTTTTTTTGCTGAAGCACTCCAGCTGGATGCGGCACGAAAGCCGGGCAAACCGGGATTCAGGCAGTTCTCTTCGCCGGGCCGCTCCCAGACTGCCTTGTCTTTCCGCCTTCGGTCCGACACAGAGTCACAGGGACTTGGGAATTGCAAAGAAGAAAGTGGAACCACGTCCCTTTTCCGAATCGACCCAAATCCGGCCTCCGTACGTTTCCAGGACGCGCTGGACGATCGTCAAGCCCACGCCCGTACCTTCGACGGTTTTCAGGTCTTGTATCCGGTAAAACAGATCGAAGATGCTGCGGTGGTCCTTCGGATCGATGCCTACGCCATTGTCCTTGACGTAGAATCGATACTGCTTGTCGTCCTCGTCGGACCCGATTTCCACCCGGCCCGATTCCTGGTAAGCAGAGAACTTCAACGCGTTTTCGATCAAGTTGGAGAAGATTTGTCTCAGACCGTGCCGATTGTACCGCAGCGCCCGAACCTGGTTGTTATTGCAGACCTGAACGTGTTTGTTCGCTTTGACTGAAGAGTTCATCAGGATCTCGTCGAGGGTTTCCTGCACGTCGATGAGGTCTAGTTGAGGTTCTGTCCTCCCGATCTTGGATAGTTCGAGCACATCTTTGATGAGCAGCTCCATGTGATTCAGATTCGCCTGGATCCTGTTCAGATAGTGCTTGCCGTTCTCGCTGAGTTCGTTTCCACACTCCTCCACCAACAGCGAAGCCATTCCGCCCAAAGCGAGGATCGGGTTCCGCAAGTCGTGAGAGACAATGAAGAGAAAAGACTCTAACTCCTTGTCCTTTCTTACGATCAGTTCCGACTGTTTCCTGGTTTCGGTCAAAAGCCCTACATTTTCGATCGCGATCGCCGCCTGAGCGGCGATTCCCGCCATGATGGCTTGTTCGCGAGAAGAAAACCGCCGCTGTTTTCCTTCGTGATCCAGAGTCATTGCGCCAATCAGGTTGCCTTTCGAGATGAGCGGAATCACCAACACCGTGCGGATATTAAGCAGCCGGACCAGATCGGGATTGATGAGCCCCATCTTGCCAGGTTTGACCAGCACACTGCGCTTCTCGTCCACGATTTTGTTAATCAGTGCCATGTCACCGTACTTCAACCTCAGGCCCAAAAACAACCGGACTTTTTCGGGTTGGTCGCTGGAGATCCATGAGGGGATGAACTGCCGGTCCGACTCGTTCCACAGGAAAATGGTGCAGCGGTCGACACTCGTCATCTGCAGGCAGGTTTCACCGGTCACGCGAAAGACTCCGTTAATGTCGGGCGACGCTCCGAGCTGGTGAGAGACCTCCAGCAGTGTCGCGCACACGTCCGCCTGCTCGGCCTTGGCCGACAGTACCCAGACCAGTGAACCGAGCACCAAAGAAAGCGCGAAGCCGAGAGCCAAGACGGAGCTGCCAAGGAAAGTAATGTTACCCTCGGGCTCCTTTTGCCAGAGCACCAGACTCCAGTTCTGATCGCCAACCGTCATGGTTTCTTTGACGTAGCTGGAGGAGGCCTTCCAAGACGTCCCTTGCGGTTCGTCACCAAAAACCAAGGCGTCTCCGTCGAATACGCCAATGTTGTACTGCTGGCGGAGAACGGAATCGAAAATCAACGAAAACAGCGTCTCAACCTTGAAGATCCCAACGACGGCCCCTTCGTACTTCCCGGAGCGAAAAATCGGGACGATGACGCCGAGTCCCTTTCCCCCTTGGGCAAAGTTGAGCACTGGTGTCACAGTTACCGTCTTTTTCTGAATAGCCCGCTGCTGGGCACGCTCGCTACTCGCGCGACCCGCTTCATCGATGTCTTCGACTGAAAGAGGTTCGATCCAAACGACCCGATGCGAAACATCGCCAAACTCGATCGCCTGAAATCCAGGAATCTGGCTGATGATCGTGCGGCAGAATCCGAGAAACTCCCCGTGTTTGATAGACGAACTGTGCAGCCAGAAATTTCTGACTTGCATCAAGACCGAGATCTTCTCGTTAACAAACGCCTCGATGCCGTTCTTGAGCTGATTGGCGCCAATCTTGATTGCTTGGCTGCGCTTCTGCCGCTCGGTAGCTTCAATCGTGTGCCATAGATAGACCGTCAGACTCAAAAAAACGACGGTCACCTCGAGGGAGAATAGGACTTTCTTCGTGTGCATACTTGGAGGTCAGGGGCAGGCAATCTGCCCTGGAAGGCGCGCTGACTATACCAGACTCCAATCAGCCGAATCAATCAGCCGAAACCGTCATATGACGTATCTGCAAGCAATCTGCCTCTGGCCCAGGCGGGCGGATTCTGCACTCAATGGGAGTTATCAACAATATCTGTGGAAAAGCCTGTGGAAAACTGGCTCTTCAAGAGTGAAACCTCCAGTGAAACTTACGGAATTACCGACTTGCACATGAAATGGCCACCCCGACAAGCCCCAGCAAATACGCCGCTTACTGAAGAGTGTCCAACCGCTCAACGACACTCCCGTGATCGGTCCGCGCAACGGCCTATCTGGCTTGATTTTTCCACAGAGTGCCCACGGAATCCCCCGTCCTTCAAGGCTTCTGCCGGTTTGGTTAGGCAAGACTTGCACCAACAGGGAAGTTGCGCAATGTCGATTCCCCAAAGCCTCATTCGATGGGCATTGAGGGCGGGTTCTCACCGCAGTGGCCCGCCCTAAGCCATGCTTCGAAAACGCGAGGCGCTGATCCCAGAACTGGCTGGCTTTCAGCCTTGACGGTGTCTCTAAATAATTGATTAAGAATTGATTAAGATCTCAGGCCCACCCGGCACCGCTTGGGGCCCTCTGGCAACCGGGCGAAAGGGATTGTCTTGCTCAATTGGCCTCACTGCCCAGGTTGCCCAGAATGCCACCGATCGCAATCTGGTTGAGGTCGAAATACTTCCGGGCAACCTCGCGAATCGATGCCGGTGTCACAAAATCGAATTGGTCCTGGTAGTTCTGAATCTCCTCGAGGCTCAGTCCGGCGACTTTGAGTCGAGCGAATTCGAATACCTGGGACTGGCGCCTCTGTAGGCGCATCTTCCAAAGGCCGCTGGAGAAGCTCTGGCCCCGCTTGAGCTCCTCTGCCGTCACCGGCTCGTCCAAAAGCTTTTTAATCTGTTCTCGAAATGCCTCCATCGCAAGCCTGCGGCTTCCAGGAGAAGTCGCGAAGTAGGTCATGAAATAGCCACCGAGCGAGGCGGGCTCGTAATCGGCATTGACGGTGTAGGCCAGAGCCTGTTTTTCCCGAATCTCCTCGAAAAACCTCCCACCCAGAGCCGAAACCAGATTTGCCAACACTGTCAGCACACGAGTCTCCGGCTCGGAAGCGCCTGGGGTTAAAAACCCTGCTGCGGTGGCCGACTGCGCTCGCTGTCGGGAAACGGTTTTTTCCGTTGGCCGCCCCGGCGGCTTAACTGGCAACGCCATCTGGAGATCGATGGGCTCCGCGCCAACGGTGCTGACATAGCCCGAAAGTCTTGCGACAAGTTCGCTTCCTTCTGTGTCGCCAGAAATCGCGATCACTGGAATCGCCTTTTGGACGAACTGAGAATGCCATTCAAGCAAGTCTCCACGAGTGACGCGTGCCAATGATTCTGTTGTACCCAAAGGAGGTAAGCCGTACGGATGCTCCGCATAAAGGGCCTGTTTCAACAGCTGGTGCGAGAAGAGCGGTTGGCTGTCGGTTAGTCGCGTGGCTTCAGCGGCCAGCAGAGCCTTTTCTTTCTCGATCTGCACCTCCTCGAACTGCGGCTCCTGAATCGCTCCAAACAACGCATCGAGATTCTTTTCGAATCCCAACTTGAGGCCAGTCAACAGGAATCCAAAGAAATCGGCTTCGACTCGCGTTTGGATGCTGGCGCCGTTCTGTTCGAAGAGAGATACAACGGGGGACCGGCTCATTCTCAGCGTTCCTTTGGTAATCGTGCGGACCATGAGTTCTGTAATCCCGTTGTTGCTCCGGCCTTCAAAAACCCGCCCCCCGGGGAAGAAGATCCCCAGCGAGATGAGGGGAAGAGCCCGGCTTTCTTTCACCATGACTTCCGGGCCGCGCAGCAGCTTATACGTGGTGAGAGGCGACTCGACCCAAGCAGAGCTGACCTCGGTTTCCCGCACTTCTGTCAGCGGTCTCGGTGCCTTGCTCTTCTTGTCATCCCGGGGCTTTTCGGGAAGCACCGCCGTGAGTTCGGCTTCTTTCAACGCATCGGGAAGCCGTTGTTCAACAAACGCTGTGAGGTTTTCTGCCGTCGCGGCCCGCAGCCTCGCGCTCCTGGGCAAATACTCGAGTACAGTGCATTGGGGCAGAGTCAGATGGGTCTTAGCCACTTGAATGACTTGCTCGGGCGTCACAGCCCGGAGCTTTCTGACCAGGTCGCGCCACTCCCGATGGTTGGAGACCGCTTCGGAACGAGCTAGTTCGAAGCCAAAGCCAACCAGTTCCTCACGGTCCAAGTAGAGTTTGGACTCCAAGAGACGTTTTGCCCTCCCGACGCTGTCGTCGTCTAAAGCTCCCGCTTTGAGTCGCTCCAATTGGGCCCAAACCGCCAGCTGCACACTGTCCAAACGTGAGGGGTCAAGAGCAAAGCGAAGGGCCCAATAACCCTGATTTCGCAGCTCGAGTGGTTCGGACCCGATGGAACTGACCCAACCCCTCTCCGCTTTAAGTTCGCGACCCAAGATTGAAGCCTCTCCTTCTGCCAGGACGGCGCGTAAAACCTGGCTGGCGTGCCACAGCGGTGCCGAACGCGCGGGCGTCGCGAATCCAAGGAAAAGCCTGGCCTCGGCGATGTCACCGGTGAGCTGCCGATACTTCAGCTTCCTCTGCACGAGCTCAGGCGGAACTGGTCGGGCTTCGACCTTGCCTGACGGCATGGTTCCATACTTCTTGACGACTTCATCAAGCGCTGAACGTTTGTCCACGTTCCCGCTGATGACTAGCACAATGTTGGAAGGAATGTACCAGCGCCGGTAGAACTCGACGATGTCTCTGCGGCCGAGGGGCAGCAAGGTCGATTCGTCGCCAATGCGCCATCGGCCCACAGGACTGCCTTCAAAGGCAGTCTCATAGAGCTTTTCCAATGCGAAGGCGTCTGGCGTATCTGCCTTCCGCCGTGCCTCCTGCAAGACAACCTGGATCTCGCGCTTAAGTTCCTCCTCGGCGAAAGCCGGGTCTTGCAGAGCATCGGCCTGAATATCGAGCCCTTGGCGAAACTGCTCTGAAGGCAAGATCGTGTAGTAGTGGGTATATTCGTAGAACGTTTCGGCGTTGAGCGACCCGCCCAGCGCTTTGGTTTCCTTGGCCATCACCCCGACTGACCGCCGCGTGGTCCCTTTGAAGAGCATGTGCTCGATCACGTGAGCGATGCCTCGCTGGGGCTGGGGATCATCGAGATAGCCAGCCTTGACGTAGGTGGAAATGCAAACCAGCGGCAAGTCTTTCCGTTCGTAGACGACCAGAGTTAGTCCGTTCTTCAGGACAACCTTGGTGTACTCGTCCTGGTCGTCTCGAGAAACAAACGGACCGAGAATTCGCAGGGGTTTGTCGGCTGGAACGGGCGAGCCAGGAGCTGAAGCTTGGGGTGGGCGGGGGTTTTGTGCCGCCAACACAGTCGCGCCCAGGAAGAGCCATGCGGCGATCGAACAAGCGATGACCCGCCTAGTTTGCATAGGGATCCGTGACGGCCACAGGACTTCTCGCCCCCGCCTTTCTGCGGTGCCGGGCATAGAGCAACCCCACGGCGCACGAGCCTCCGAAGAAGTCCAACACGCTGTCGCTCCAGACGCCGCTGCGGTTGGACGCGAACGTCTGGCGCACCTCGTCGGCAACCGAGTACAGCAAGACGACGCCGAGCGTCCAGACCGCCACGCGCCATTTCCAGAGAGGCCCGTGTCCTCGCAGGAAAGCCCGATACACCAATATGCTCAGCACGAAATACTCGGCGAAATAGCCTGACTTGCGAATGAAGAAATGACAGGAATCCATCAGCTCCGGCGAAGAAAAGGCGATAGTCTGCCGGGCATGAGAAAACCAAGAACTTCCAAACCCAAAAGCATTTTGACGGTGAAAGAGTTTCGCCAGCAGTTTGGAGATGAGGAGC
>Ga0194132_10003814_pt1 | contig 26309 bp, 25 predicted proteins | sample TA2KigOf80mmetaG_FD_148612 | JGI IMG/M metagenome (GOLD analysis project Ga0194132, IMG submission 148612) | Freshwater microbial communities from Lake Tanganyika, Tanzania - TA2015054 Kigoma Offshore 80m | ecosystem: Environmental > Aquatic > Freshwater > Lake | place: Tanzania: Lake... | reverse complement strand
AAAGCGTCGATGCCGTGGTTGCCAGGCCGGGCGTGCGCCGCGCCCGGCGACGAAAGCCGCAACGGGATGGCAACGCCGAAGTCGTTATAATGTCGATGGTTGTGTCGAGTCGCCACGGCACGGATTCGTTGCCGGGGTGCGGAGAGGGGGGTGGCAACGCAACGAATCCGTCGCGGCGGCTTCTGCTCTGTCCAAGGCAGATTTTCGGGTTGCAGGATGCGTCTCCCTATCCATCTGCTGGATGTGATGGGGTCTACGAACCCGTAGATCAAGCCCGGACAGTGCACTACGATTCCGGCAAGTACAGCATGCGCCCGCAGCTCTTGCATAGCACGAACAGGCTTCGGCGTAGTTCGGTCTGATTCTGCGGGGTGATTTCAGTGTAGCAGGAGGCGCAGACGTTGCCTTCGACGGCGGCCAGGGCGTCTTCGCCCATGACGCGGATGAGGCGGTCGTACGGCGCCTTGATGTCCTCGGGCAACGTCTTCTCGACCTCCGCCAGCCTGGCGGTGACTTCCTTGTGCTGATTGGCCAGGTCGGCCATGCGCGTCTCGTAGTCGCGGGCCAGCTGCTCGGCCTGCGCTTTCGTGTCCTTGAGATTCTTCTCCAGTTCCGGCAGCTTCGCGGCCCGTTCCTCGATCTCGGTCAAGACGGCAAGAATCTCGTCCTCGATCTTGGCCACCTTGTCGCGCGAATGGCTCAGCTCGTGCTTGAGGGCGTCGTACTCCTTCTTCGACATGATGTCGTTCAGCTGCTTCTCGTACTTCTTGATCTGCTCGTCGATGGACTTGAGCGAGACTTCCTTCGCGTGGGCCTTGACCTTGGATTGCTTGAGTTCGTCCTGGGCCTGCTTGAGGATCTGCTCCTGACGGGCGACCTTGTCCTTCTGTAACTGCTGCTGCTTGGGGCCCTGGTCGATGCGCGTGGATAGATCCTTCGCGTTCTTGCGCAGGCGGTGAATCTCACGGAGAATCGTTCCTGGTGTGGACATTGCTGCTCCAGTTGGCGAGCGGGGGCGTTAGCCCCCCGATGACAGAATACGGCCGGCGAAGGCGTCCTGCCATCAGGGGGGCTTACGCCCCCCGCTCGCCATTGTGCAACAAAAAAACCGCCGGTCGTTAGACCGGCGGTTGTTGTGGTCAGCGGCGTTGCTGGCCGTCGAGGAAGCCCTCGAGCTGCCGGCTGCGCACGGGATGTTGTAGCTTGCGGACCGCCTTGGCTTCTATTTGCCGGACGCGTTCGCGGGTGACCTTGAAGATGCGGCCGACCTCTTCGAGCGTGTAGGTGTAGCCGTCGCCCAGACCGTAGCGGAGCTTGATGATTTCGCGCTCGCGATACGTCAGCGTCTTCAGTACCTGGTCGATCTTGTCCTTGAGCATCTCCTGGGCGGCGGCGGAGACGGGGGACTCGACTCCTTCATCCTCGATGAAGTCGCCGAAGTAGCTGTCCTCGCTCTCGCCCACCGGCCGATCGAGGCTGATCGGATGGCGGCTGATCTTGAGGACGCGGCGCGTCTCTTCGATCGAGATGCCGGCGGCCCGGGCCGTCTCCTCGATGGTCGGCTCGCGGCCCATCTCCTGCAGAAGCTTCTTGGAGACGTTGCGCAGCTTGCTCATCGTCTCGATCATGTGCACCGGGATGCGGATGGTGCGAGCCTGATCGGCGATGGCGCGGGTGATGGCCTGGCGAATCCACCACGTCGCGTAGGTGCTGAACTTGTAGCCGCGGCGATACTCGTACTTGTCCACCGCCCGCATCAGGCCGGTGTTGCCTTCCTGGATGAGGTCGAGGAATGACAAACCGCGGTTGCGGTACTTCTTGGCGATGCTGACGACCAGGCGCAGGTTGCCTCCGGAGAGGTCGCGCTTGGCCTGCTCGTACTCGGTGAAGCGCTTGCGCATGATCTCGACGCGCTTGCGGAGCGTGAACGGCTCCTCAAGGGTCATCTGCATGAGGTCGCGCAGCTCTTTTTCCAGGTTGGCGCGATCCTCGCGGGCAGCGCGCTGGCCTTTCATGTCCTGGACCTGATGCTCCAGCTCATCCATGCGCAGCGAGATCTGTTCCAGCTTTTTCATGAGCGGCTGGACCTTCTGCGTGCGGATGGACAGTTCCTCGACCAGCGTGACGGCCTTGCGGCGGCGAATGCGCAGGCTGCGCTTGAGGCGGCGGCGCTCCTCGTCCGGATGGCGCTCGTCGGTGCTCGCCTTGAAGTCCTCGATATCCTGCTCGAGCAGCCGTTCCAGCGTCTTCAGGTTGTGCGGCATCCGCTGCAGGATCTTGTCCTTCTCGAGGTTCTCGGTGAGCGAAACCTTGACGGTGCGATCGAAGGGTAGCTCGCCGCTGTGCACGCGCTTGAGGGTCTCGACGACATTGCTCAGGGCGTAGTCGCACTCGAGGACCTTGCGGCGGAAGCGCTTGCGCGTGACCTCGATCTTCTTGGCGAGCGAGATCTCCTCGTCGCGCTTGAGCAGCGGAATCTCGCCCATCTGCGTGAGGTACATGCGGACGGGGTCGTCGATCTTGCGGTCGCCCTCCTCCTCGACGAAGGCGACGACGTCGGCGTCGCCGCCGCGCGTTTCGAGGTCGGTGCGGCTGGGGCTATTCTCGCGCTCCTCGGCATCGTTCTCGTCGATCAGCTCGATGCCCTGCTCCTCGAGAACAAGCAAGAGCTGGTCGAGCTTCTCGGGATTGACGGCGTCGTCGGGAAGGTACTCGTTGACCTGGGAATAGGTCAGGTAACCCTTCTCCTTGCCGGTTTCCAGCAAGGTCTTGAGGCCGTCGTCCAGTTTCAAGTCCATCCAAACCTCCTCGAATTGGGCGGGACGTTTTCTCGGTTCGGTTTCAAGAACCCGTGTGCTTTTGAAACTGCCGCAGGATTTCGACGGCGGCATGATCGTCGCCGGCATCCTGTAGCTGATGTTGTAGTTCCAGCTTGCGTCGCGTGGCCAGGCGCTGGCGAAAACGCGCCAGCACGTCCTGGGCAAAGGCCTGGCGATTCGTCTTGCCCTGGCCGCGTTCTTCAAGCTCGCGGGCCCGCGCCATGAGCGGCGCGTTGTCCACCCGTGCCCGCAAATGCTCCAGGTCGGGGGGATATCCTTCGTCCTGCAGCCTGAATAGCTCCTCGATCAAGCGCCGCAACCCCGGATGCTCGATCTGCCCCGGTTCGATCTCCGCCCGAGCCGTGGCGACGAATGCCGGCTCGGCCAGCATCGCTTCCAGCAACTCGACCTCGTGAGGCGCGGCCTTCGCCGTGCGAGCTTCGGGCGGCGGTTCGGCACTTCCCCCTTGCAAGGCGCTCCGGTCGCTGACGCTGTCGGCGCGCCTGGCGCGAATCTCATTGAGTCGTTTCCATACATTCTCCTCCTTGAGTCCAGCTCGTGTAGCGATGCGGTTGACGATCAACTCCATCTTGATCGTGTGCGTTTCGGGAGCCAGGGCCAACACGCCAAGCACCGCATCGACCGCTCGGCGCCGCCCCTCGACGCTGGACCCTTCCCGAGCCCAGACGCGATTCAACTTGAATTCCAGCACGTCCACCGCATTTGTCAAGGCCGACTGAAATTCCTCCGGCCCGCGCTGTGACAGCAGATCGCATGGGTCCAGCCCGGCGGGCAACGTGGCCACGCGCAGGTCCATCTCGTTCTTGACAAACACCTCCAGGGCGCGATCGACGCCGGTCTCCCCCCCAGCGTCGGCATCAAACACCAGCACGACCTTGTCGGCCACGCGCCGCAGCTGCTGCACGTGTTTCTCGTTCAGCGCCGTGCCCATCGTCGCGACCACCTGCGGGATCCCCACCTGATGGGCCATGAGCACGTCGGTATAACCTTCGACGACGGCGAGGTAGCCCGCCGTGGTCGCAGCTTGCCTGGCCTGGTCGATGCCGTACAGCTGCTGACTCTTGCTGAACAAGATCGTTTCAGCCGAGTTATAGTACTTGGGCGCTCGGTCCGCCCACGGCGAAGTGGGCAGGATCCGCCCGCCGAAGCCGACCGTATGCCCGCGGGCATCGCGAATCGGGAACATGACCCGGTCGCGAAAGCGGTCGTAATACCCCGGTCCCTCGTTGCGGCGGGCGATCAGGCCCAGCTGCTCGAGAGTGTCGGCGGATAATCCAGCGGAGGCAGCCCGCTGCGTCAGCCATTCACCCGTTCCCGGTGCGAAGCCGAGCCCAAAACGGCGAATGGTTTCACCGTTGAGGCGGCGTTCGCCCAGGTACTTCCGGGCGGCGTCGGCAAGCGGCGACTCCAGCAGGCAGTCGTGAAACTGCCCGGCGGCCCACTTCATCTGCTCTAACATAAAGGCGCGCGTGGCCGCGTGCGGCGAACTTGAATGATTTTTGAGCGAAATCCCGGCGCGCCGCGCCAGTATCTCAAGCGCTTCGAGAAAACTGACACGCTCCTGTTCTTGAACAAAATTGATAACGTCGCCGTATTGGTTACAGGCCCAGCAACGGTAACGCTGCCGCCGCGGATCGACGTCGAACGATGGCCGGTTGTCGTCGTGAAAGGGGCACAGGCCCTTGTAGGTCTGACCGGCTTTGCGCAGGGAGATGTACGTGCCAATTACATCGACGATGTCATTGGCCGCCTTCACCTGCTGGGCTAGGCTTACGCGGTCATCCACTGTTCACCCGCGCGGCAGAAAAGAGCGACACCGAACGGCCCCAGGCTCGGACCCTTCTCTCGGCATCGCGCTCTGTGATCAAGGCGGTTAAAGTGAGCCGTCCGGGACAGAGGAAGTAGTGCGGCCGAAGAATCAGCCCGAGAAAAAAAGATGCCTCTGATGAATCTCTCCGCTCCCCGGCCCGCATCCTGCTCTGGCCTGCCTTTCCCGATCCTTGACGCAAGTCACACTGCCCAAGCTGCTTGGTTCCAACATCCTGTTGAACCGCAGGAATTATAGCCAGGGCCTGTAAACCGGTCAAGCTAGGCAAGCCGGACCTCGGCCTGCTTGCGTTTCGCGCTCGCGCCGCGACTTGCGAGACATCCGAGCGCGGATCGTGAACACGGAGGTTCCAGCTATTCCGATTTTGCCCTGAACAACGATGCTGCCGGTTGCCGACAAGAATAGTTGAGTATTCGCATCGAAAGGAGACAGGGATGGTGAAGTCGCGTGCATGGCAAGTGTCTCTGGCCGGTTGCCTCTTGTGCTGCGGACTCAACTCCGCCTCGGCGGCGCCACCGAGCGTTGCCCAGATGCTGCAGTTTCAGCCACGGCAACAGGGCGTGAACTGCTCCACACCCACCCCGGAGGAGCAGCGTTCGTGCAAAGTCAAGCTCGCTCCAGGCAAGCGGACGGGCAGCAGCGCCTGGGTGCTGGAAGATGGACGCGGACTGCCGCTGCGCCGCTTTTTCGACAGCAACGGCGACAAGAAGATTGACATCTGGTCCTATTACAAGGACGGCATCGAAGTCTATCGAGAGATTGACACCAACGCCAACGATCGCGCCGATCAGTATCGCTGGCTCAACACCGGCGGCATGAAGTGGGGCGTCGATAGCAACGAGGACGGCAAGATTGACGGCTGGAAGATGATCTCCGCCGAGGAAGTCGGACACGAGGTCTTCGATGCGGCAGTGCAGCGCGACCTGCATCGCTTGCAGGCCCTGTTCGTCAGCGAGGCCGAGCTGCGTGCCTTGCCGTTGCCCGCCGGCCGGGCCGACCAGGTTCGCGCTGCCATTCGCGACGCCGCCCGGCGCTTCCAGGCCACGCTCGACAAGATGCCCACCCTTAACAGCTCGGCCCAGTTCCGGCAGGTCGAGGCCAGCGTGCCGCATTGCGCTTCGGACGGCGGCGAGGAAGATCTCATCCACTATCCGTCGCGCGCCATCCTGTTCCAGAGCGGCGACAAGCACGACTGGCTGCACACCGGCGAGATCGTCAAGGTGGGCCTGGCCTGGCGTTTGCTCGATATTCCGAGCCACCAGGAGAGCCATCATCCGGTCGCGCAGCCACACCCCAGCCAGACGCCGTCCGATCCGGAAGCGGAAAAGCTCAAGGACCAGATCGCGGAGATGGACAAGCATCCGCCGGAATCGCCGCCGCAACCGCAGCCGCACCCTGCCACCGTGCGTTTCAACCTGGAGCGCGCCCAGCTGGTCGAGAAGCTGGTGCCACGCATCCCCGCCGGCAAGGACCGCGAGAACTGGATCAAGCAGCTCTTCGATAATTACAGCGCGGCTGCGCAGCATAGCGACGCCAAGGATCGCCGCGCCTACACGCGCCTGAAGGACCTGCGCGATCAGGCCGCCAAGGACCCTGGCGCCGCCAGCATGGTTTCCTACGCCGACTGGCGGCTCCTGTGGGCTGAGTACGCCCCCAAGATGGGCGAAGTGGAGACGCAGAAGAAGTGGGTCGATGAGATGGCCAAGTTCGTCCAGGCCTATCCGCGAGCCGAGGACACGCCGGACGCTCTGTTCCACCTGGGCATGACTTGCGAGTTCGCCGGCCGCGAAGAGGAGGCCAAGCGCTACTACCATCAGCTCGCCACGAATTTCCCGCAACATCACCTGGCCAGCAAGGCCGCCGGCGCCAAGAGACGACTCGAGCTGGTTGGCAATGCTATCGAGCTGCACGGTCCGGCGCTCGATGGCAGCACGTACAACATCGCTCGCCACAAGGGCAAGGTGGTCGTCGTGTATTACTGGGCCAGCTTCTGCACGAACTGCGCTACCGATTTCGGCAAGCTCAAGCAGCTTCACGCCGCCAACGCGGCGAAGGGACTTGAGCTGGTGTTCATCAACCTGGATGACCAGAAATCGATCTGCCAGCAGTTTTTGCAGAGCAATCCGGTTCCCGGCACACACCTGTTCGAGTCGGCCGCGGACGGCGGGGGCCTGAACAGCCCGTACGCCATCCAGTACGGCATCCAGGGCTTGCCGACGCTGTTTCTGATCGGCCGCGACGGCAAGGTCATCAACCGCACCCTGCAAACCGTGGACCTGGAAGAGGCACTGAAAAAGGCACTGTAGCGATGGATAGCAGATTTGAGATTGAATCTGCAATCCAAAATCAAAATCCCTTGAACCCCCTGTTCCCAGTGGGCCCGGACCGGAATCTCCCCCCGGCCGGGCCCCGTTTTTTTGCTTGCGTCATGGAAACTCGCTTGGCGGTTTTCACGCGCGAACCCGCGCAGCGAGCTTCATTCAAGCACGTCTGAGGTCGGCGCGACTGCATGAAAGTCGTGCCATTCGTATCCATCCGGCAACGGTGCGCCGGCAAACTCCAGATGCAGGATGCGGCGATGACGCACTGTTCCTGGCTGCGAGTGATTGCTAGCATGCGCGAGCAGTGGCTGCATGACCAGCACGTCTCCGGTGCTAACCAGGATGCTGACGGGCGAAACGTCGCCCGGCGGCATGACCTTGCCGAAGCGATGCGACCCGGGAATGACGCGCAGCGGGCCATTTTCTTCCGTCACGTCGTCGAGATGAATTCGCGCGGTCAGCATGTTCTGGAGCACTTCCAGCGGCGCTTCAACGTGCGGGACGCCCGCCTTCGTCGTCGGCTTGTTGAAGCTCCGGCCGGCGAGGCGGTTGTCCTTCACGGCGATCGTCAGGTCCTTGTGCCACGGCAGCGCCCAGGTTCGCTCCGGCGGCTTGTCGAAATACAGGCCACGCACCAGTCCGGCCTGCTCTCCGAGGATGGCGCGAACGAATTCCAGAAGGGGAGCCCGCCGCCAAACCGTTGCTGTCTCCGGCCAGAGCGACAGCACGTTCCGCGCGGCATAGAGCGAACCGCCTTGAGCCCGGATGGCGGTCGCTTGCGGCTGCGCGGCAAAAGCCGTTTGCAGGCCAGTGCGAATTCCATCGGCTTCCGCCGCGTCGAAGACGCCAGGCAGGACCAGAAAGCCCTGGACTTCAAGTTTTTGCCGGCATTCTTCCAGGGAGACAGCCATTCCAGCGATCATCAGCTGATCTCACCTTGCCAGTGGGCCTGAAACATCGTTGCTGAAGCTACTCGCGAATTCATGCACTCGTACACTTCACTACGCCCGGCCAGAGGTTCCCGCCTTCATGTGGCTGTTCTTGCTTGCCGACAAGCCCCGGTTGCGCTGGCTAGTCTGGAGCGCCTATGTATTGCTCTGGACCACGCTGCTCGTCATCCCGATCCCGGATGCCGTGGACTGGTCGCCTCTCGATTCCGAGTACGTGACCAAGAAGGCTTTGGCCAAGACGGGGCACGTCTGTGCCTATGCCCTGATGACGATCCTGACCGCCTGGTTGCGGACCGGCCCAAGGTTGCGGATGGCCATGCTCTTTTTCCTCATGGCCCACGCCGCCGGCACGGAATGGATACAGCTCAACGTCGCCGGCCGAAGCGGCACGGTGAATGACATTGTGCTGGATCATCTCGGGATTCTTTGCGGACTGGTGCTGAGCTGGCGATGGTGGACCGAAGCGGCGTAATCATCGCCACAGCTCACCAACCGCATTGCCCCCCTCGACGAGTCGCAGCGGTCGGCCCACGTTGCTCTGGTTCTCACGCCGCGAGTTGATGCCCAGGGCGCGGTAAATGGTGACGAACAGGTCCGGTACGGACACGGGGCGGTCGGCAACTTCGGTGCCCGCGCGATTGGTGGCGCCGATGACCTGTCCGCCGCGCACGCCGCAGCCGGCCAGCGCGAGATTGAACGCCTGCGGAAAATGGTCGCGCCCGGCGTTGACATTGACGCGCGGCGTGCGGCCGAACTCGCCCATCCAGATCACCAGCGTCCGTTCCAGCAGGCCCCGGGCACGCAGGTCGCCGATGAGGGCGGCCATGCCCTGGTCCACCGGCGGAATCAGCCGCTGCAACGACCGCAGTTCATTGCCGTGCGTGTCCCAGCCTGGCGACTGCACCTCGACGAACGGCACGCCTTCCTCGACCAGTCGCCTCGCCATCAGGCAGCCCTGGCCAAACGGTGATCGGCCATAGTGATCGCGGACACGCGCCGGCTCGCGCTCCAGGTCGAAGCCGCGCACGCGTGGGCTCAGCACGAGCCGGGCGGTCTGGCCGTAGAGCGTCTGGTGGTCGCGCACCTGTGCGCCCGCGCCTTCCTCGGCGAAGGGCTGTTCCAGCTCGCGCATGAGACCAAGCCGTCGCTGTAGCCGTGGGTCGGGGACCGGCGCGGCCAGGTTGTCCGGCGCCCGATTCGGATCCAGCACGATGAACGGCGCATGCTGCACGCCCAGGAAGCTCGGCCCGATGCTGGCCCCCTGGATGCTGACGAAGTTTGGCAGGTCGAAGTCTGCTTGTCCCAGTTCCTTGGCGACGATCGAACCCACGCCTGGATGAACCACGCCCCCCGAGGGCGCGTAGCTGGTGTGCAGCAGATACGTCGCGCGCCCGTGGTTGCCTTCACGGCTGGTCATCGAGCGGATGACGGCAAGGTCGCCGGTGACGCGGGCCACCTGCCGCCAATGCTCGGCGATGGCGATGCCGGGCGTTGCGGTTGGCATGGCGCGCGTCGGGCCTTGCGTCTCGGCGCCGGGCTTCGGATCGAAAGTCTCGAACTGGCTCGGCCCGCCTGCCATCCACAGCAGAATGCACGACTTGCCCTGGCGACGGAGCTCGTCACCGTGTAGCCGCAACTGGTCGAAGAGGCTGAAGCCGGCGCCGGCGGCCATGCCGATGAAACCGCGACGCGTGAGGTGGATGGAGGTTGACATTGATTCGACTTTTACTCCGGTCGCTGACGCCCCCGGCTCGCCTAACGCTTTGTCACAAACTCGGTGGAGTTAAGCAGGCTCCAGAAGATATCCTCGAAGGCTTCGCGTCGATCATTGACGGTGCGCAGGTAACGGCGGCAGGTTTCCAGCTCGCGGCCACGCGGCGAACGGGCCAGCGTCCGCTGATAGAGCGCGACGATCAACTCGTCGTCCGCCATGTTCTTTTCGAGCGCCTCGGCGAGGAACGTCTTGCCCGAGGCGGCGACATAGGTGTTGACCAGCACGCTGTTCATCATCAGCAGGGCTTGCGGGATCGTGCCCTGGACTTCGCCGGGCGACAGCGACGGATCGAACTTGAATGCCATGTAGACCATGTGCCGCAGCCCTTCGTGCCGGCGCGCGGCCGGGGCGGCACTGGGAGCCGGCGCCGGAATCTTCTTGTCTTTCTCGTCGAAGCCGAGAGCGCGGACGAGATTCTCGAATATCTGCTCCGGCCGCAGGCGTTGCGGGCACACCGCGACCGGCTGCGTCGATTCGGAATCCGGGCGCGGCTGCAACTGCCGCTGATAGGCCTGCGTGGCCGTGATCGTCCGGAACAGCCAGCGCATGTCGTGCCCGGAAGCGGCCCACTCCCTGGCAAGCAGATCGAGCACTTCCGGATAGCGTGGCTCGACATCGGTGCCAAGGTCGGCCAGTCCCGGGTAAAAGCCCCAGCCCATGAGGGCGGTCCACATGCGGTTGACGTATGCCTTGGCGAACCATGGGCTCTTCGTGAGCTGCTTCGCCAGGGCGGCGCGGCGCTCCAGGTCCGGCAGGTCGGCGGAGACGGCGTCCCCGCCGAGGAAGCGCGGCGCCAAGGCGATGAGCCGGTCCGGGTTTTTCAGGTCGGGCATGGCATACTGCCCCTCGGCCCGGCCGTCGATGGCGTACGGTGTCCCCCGGCCGTTCACGTCCTTGTGCTGGATCAGCTTGGCCCGGCCGAAGAAGGCAACAAACTCGTGAAACTGCTCGCGCTTCCACGGCTCGTTCTTGGCGTCATGGCACTGGGCGCATTGCAACTGCACGCCCAGGAAGACGCGACTGACGGTGGCCCCGATCTCGATGGGATTGCCGAAGTGCGATGTCAGGAAATTGACCGGCGCCACCTCGTCGTTGATGCCGGTCGCCGTCACCATGGAGGTGACCATGTCGCTGAACGACCGGCCCTCGCGCACCTGGTCCGTCAGCCAGCGGTCGAATAACTCCCAGCGCAGGGAATTGTTGCTCGCCTGCGAATGATAGGTCAGCACGTCGCGCCAGTAACGGCCCCAGTTGACGGCGAAGGCCTCGCTGGCCAGCAGTTGCTCGACGATTAGGGCGCGCTTGAACTTGCCGGCCTGCAACGACTTGGCCAGCTCGGGCTCGGGCAGCTTGCCGGTCAGGTCGAGACAGACCCGCCGCAAAAAGGTGGCATCGTCGGCCTGCGCTGGAAGGGCGGCACTCTTGCCGACGTCCTTGAGCAGGGCTTGATCGACACGGCGGGCAGTTTCCGTCGGCGAATCGGCAAGTGACGGACTCGCGGCAACGGGGAACCCGAGAATCACCGCGGAGACAATGATGTTTAGCATCCGAAACATGCTTGCCTCATTGCCGGATAGTTCAGGCCTCTCTTCGCTCGCCATCTTGTAGACCTTGTAGCGAGGCGTCTAGGATTTCGGATCTTGGTAATGGCAAAGTGCCGGCAATGACGCCTGCAATGAAACCAATCAGACCGCTGGTCAATCCGTTACGTTGCCAGTGAACGAAATCGAGGTAGGACTCGCGGACCCAAAGTGTCATTACCAGAGCGACTGCGACTCCTATGCCACAACTCATGCGCAAAATCATTCGGTCTGCATTCGCAAGTCGCGTGACAAGCCAAGCGGTCAATAGCACCGTCAAACCCGCCGAGATCAAACGCTCTTCAAGAGAGATCGAGGGCATTCCTGCGAAAAGCGTCATGTCGTCGACTCCTGCGATCGCCACGCCAAGCGATTGCTAGGGTTGAAGTTAAAGCATTTGCGGCCTCAGTGCAACAAAAATCCGCCAGCGAATGGGTGTAAATCGGGCGCGCGATCAACTGCTTGTGCGCCAGATCGCGCGAAACACAAGCGGTCAGCAAAGCTTCGGAAACATTTCAATACGCCTTGGCGAACACCACCCGCCCCTCCGACGGCTTGCCGGTCACCATGCACTTGCCCGGTTCCTTGGCACGGCTGAAGGGGATGCAGCGTATCGTCGCCTTGGTCTCCTGAGAGATCTGGTTCTCCGTCTCGCGGGTGCCATCCCAGTGGGCCCACAGGAAGCCGCCCGGCTCTTCGAGCTTCTTCTTGAAGTCGTCGTAGGAGTTGACCTCCAGCGTATTGGCGTCGCGGAAGGCGCGGGCGCGCTCGACGAGCTTGCTCTGCATCTCCTTCAGGAGCGTCGTGATGCGCTCTGGGGCGGAGGCCAGCGGCACGCCCATCTCCTTGGCTTCCTTGCCGGGCAGGTCGCGGCGGGCCAGCACGCAGGCGTTGCTCGCCAGGTCCTTCGGGCCCAATTCGACGCGGATCGGCACGCCCTTCACTTCCCACTCGTTGAACTTGAACCCCGGCTGATACTGCTCGCGGTCGTCCACCTTGATCGACCACGGCTCGTAATTGAGCCAGGGGTCCGGCGGCAGGCTGCGGATGGCGGCGGCGAGCTGCTGGGCGGCCGCGCAGACGGCCGCCTTCTCCTCCGCCTTGCGGAAGATGGGCACGATGACCGCATGGATCGGCGCCAGTCGCGGCGGCAGCACCAGGCCCTGATCGTCCGAGTGCGTCATGATCAGCCCGCCGACGAGGCGCGTGGACACGCCCCAGCTCGTCGCCCAGGCATGCTCGAGCTGTCCCGCCTGGTTCTGGAACTTGACATCGAACGCCTTGGCGAAGTTCTGTCCGAGGAAGTGGCTCGTCCCCGCTTGCAAGGCCCGCTTGTCCTGCATCATGGCCTCGATGCATAGCGTGTAGACGGCGCCGGGGAACTTCTGCCCCTCGCTCTTCGGCCCGGTCAGCACCGGCATCGCCATCCAGTCCTCGGCGAAGCTGCGATACACCTCGAGAATCTTCCGCGTCTCCTCCTCGGCCTCGGCCTGCGTCGCGTGGGCGGTGTGGCCCTCTTGCCAGAGGAACTCGGCCGTGCGCAGGAAGAGGCGCGTCCGCATCTCCCAGCGGACCACGTTGCACCACTGGTTGATGAGCAACGGCAGGTCGCGATAGCTCTGGATCCAGTTTCGGTATGTATTCCAGATGATGGTCTCCGACGTTGGCCGGATGATCAGCTCTTCTTCAAGCTTGGCTTCGGGGTCAACCTGCACGCCCTTGCCGGCCATGGTCTTGAGCCGGTAGTGCGTGACGACGGCGCATTCCTTGGCAAAGCCCTCGGCCATCTCCTCTTCCTTGGTCAGGAACGACTTGGGGATGAACAGCGGGAAGTAGGCGTTGACGTGCCCGGTGTCCTTGAACATGCGGTCAAGCGCTCGCTGGATGTTCTCCCAGATCGCGAAGCCATGCGGCTTGATGACCATGCAGCCGCGCACGTCGCTATTCTCCGCCAGCCCGGCGTGCTGCACGATATCGAGATACCACTGCGAGTAGTCCTTGTCGCGTTTGGTGATTTTCTCCGCCATGAAAGTCTCCCCTCGTCCCGGCTCTGCCTGGGAACGCGCTGCCTTGGAGGCTTCTGTTCGCCTCGCGAGATCATAGGGCGGATAATACAGAGACGATGGCGGAGAAGCGAGAGAGGTTCAGGCGTCGGGCGGCGTCCAGCGTGGTCGGCTACGAATGATTCCAAGGATTCGTCCAGGATTCGTCCAGAAAGTCACATACACCCCCTCGGCACATCCTGAGCTGGACGAATCTCGCTGACCAAAGCAACTATCACCAATGCGATGAACAAAGTCACAATCCCACGGACCGTAGTTCCCCATGCCCCCTCGCGTCAACGGCGTTGCATGCTGAAGCCCGGGGCAACGCCCCGGGAATGCGCAGAACAAAGCGACCACGGATTTCACGGATGGCACGGATCAAGAAATCAAGAAGCCGGTCAATCGTCCGTCAACCCTGTCTTCTTTATCCGTGCCATCCGTGAAATCCGTGGTTCGAATCGCCATGAAATCTCTGCACGCTGCAAAGAAATCACTCGAAGAGTAGTACACGCGCACAGACATTAATAATGCCAGGCGCTCAGCAGCAGCAAGCCCGTCAGCAGGCCGAGCTGGGTGGCGGCGAGGAGAAAGCCGGTGGTGGCCGCGGTCATGCTCGGGCCGCGGGCGCGGATCGCCGACAGGGCCAGGCCCAGCGCGAACAGCGCCGGCAGCATGCTTGCCAGCGTGGTTAGTTTTCCGAGCTTTGCCAGCTCCGGTTTGGGCACGCCGTCCTGCGCAAACGCCAGTGCGATCAGGGCCAGCACGACCATGACCCAGCCGCCCACGCTCAGAAAAACGCTGAGGCCGGCCTGGCGGCCTTGATTCCAGGCGTCTTCCTCGCCGTGCTCGCGGGCGATGCGGGCACGCACCGCGCAGGCCACGCACGTCGGCTTGTCGTTCCAGCGGCTGCGACACACGGAGCACATGATGGCGCCGCACGTCGTGCACGGGCCCACGGCCGCACGGCCGGGGTGCGTCGGGCATCGCGCCTTGTCCGCCTCCAGTTCCTTCTCACGCTCGGGCCGCTCGTACAGCGGCTGTCGGCAGCGCGGACACCGCGCCCCGATCTTCGCCGGGTCGCCACGCAGCCATTCACGACAGGATCGACATTCACGCATCTTAGTTTTCAGTGTTCAGTTTTCAGTTTTCAGCAAGAATGGTTGGTCCACTGAAAAACTGGCCACTGACAACTATTCCTTGAGTGACTTGCCGAGCGCAAAGAGCATCTTTGAGAGCTCCTTCGTTTCAGCCACGATTGCTGTCATTGTGGATTTGTCGATCATGTTAATCCGTGCCGCGATATAGGTCTGTGTGCGGAGCTCCGCGGCGGAGCCGCGCGCGATCGAAAGGAATCGAACAAACTCCTTGCAAGATCGCTCCGATCCTTCGGCAATATTGGAAGCAATCGAAACCGCTGCCCGCTGCATCTGATCGCGCAACCCAAAGTCGCGACAATCTTGCAGCGACTCATACACCTTCACCGCCAGCCCACACGCACGTTTCCAGACCTCGAGATCCTCGAATGACTGATACATACAAAGATTCTTGCTGAAAACTGAAAACTGAAAACTGAAAACTGAAAACTGAAAACTGAACACTGAACACTGAAAACTATTCACCGTTTAATCTTGAACCCCTCGATCAGCTTGCGCAGCTCCTTTTCGAGGGCGGCGAAGCGATTCTTGCGAGTGCCGGCCGCGATGATGAAGATGTCGTCGCCGCCGCGGATGACGCGCATCACGAACGAGCGTGGCTGCCTGCCCGGCTGCACATCGACCACCAGTTCCTGAACTTCACGGCCGTCGTCGGCCGTCATCCTGCTCGACACGACTTCGACCGGCAGTTCGCCCGCGCCGCGCCGCCGTCGGCCCAGCATGCGCAGCAATTCCGAGCGGGCAAACGTGTCGAGGGCCGTCTTGCGGTCGCTGTCCTGCTCTTCCACCAGCTGTGTCTTGACCATCAGATAGCCAATGGCATGAGCGTCCTCGGCCACGTTGACGAGGATGACCTGATCGCTGTTGAGGACGGCCATGGGCTTTTCCGGATCGGTCTCCAGCTGGCCTCGGTAAAGTCCCCAGTCGGCTGTCGGCTTGGTGATGAAGAAGCCGCGATCCGTCTTGACCTCGAGCGACCCGGAATAGTCGAGCTTGCCCGCCCACTCGGCGCCGTGCAGCAAGAAGTCGATCCCGAGAATGTCCGGCGCGAGCACTGCCAGCCCGCTGACGATCGAGAACAGAAAGCCGAGGACGATGCCGGCCAGCGCGTAGCTGCGACCCGCGAGCCGGTCCGGGTGCTTGCGGATGGAACGCAACGCCAGGCCGCCGGCAGCAATGCCCAGCAGCGGTCCGATGAGCGTCAGCGCCCCGGCCACGGACGCGAACAGGCTGGCGATGGCCCAGCCGCTGGTGCGCAGCGGTAGCTTCTCCCCGGGCGCAGCCTGCAACGGCCGGCCGCAATCCGGACACTGGATCATCTGCCCGGCGAAGCGGTCATCCACCTCGAGGAAGGCGCCGCACGTGCATGTGAGGGCAATAGCCATGATGGTTTTCAGTTTTCAGTGTTCAGTTGACCCGCTGGCCTGGTGGCTCTTGTTTCTTCACTGAACACTGAAAACTGAACACTGAAAACTCTCACATAGGTTTAAAGCTCAGCCAGTAACGCATCGGCAACATGCCCAGGCCGATGACTGCGAGTTGACTGAAGATGAAGATGCCCATCCACAGCACGGCGCCCGGAATGAACCCGTAGGCATGCAGGCCGACGCCGAGCATGTTGACGCCGAACCACGACCAGGCGGTGACGATGTTGCCGCCGATCGACAGCACCGCCAGGCCGCGCTGCTTGATCATGCCGGCCCAGCGGGCGTGCAGCACGATGGCGTTCCAGAGCACGATGATGAGCGCGCCGTTCTCCTTGGGGTCCCAGCCCCAGAACCGGCCCCACGACTGATCCGCCCAGATGCCGCCCAGCACCGTGCCGGTGAAGCTGAACAGGATGGCGAAGCAGTTGACGCCATAGATCATCTTGCCGAGCGAGGCAGCGCCGTCGCGCGTCAAGCTGCGTGTGAACATCCCCTGCAAGACGAAGAGAATTCCCAGGATGCCGGCGACAAACGTGGCCGTGTAGCCCATGGTGATGCAGGTGACGTGCGTGGCCAGCCAGAAGTTCGTGTCGAGCACGGCCTGAAGCTGCGCCAGCGTGTCGCCGCTCAGTCCCAAGTTATGGGCAACGATGAGGCTGAGCGATCCGGCCACGGCCGCCGCCACGTTGCCGATTCCGTTGTGGTAATACCATTCGAGGAACAAGCCCAGCCCGACACAGCCCCAGCCGATGAAGATGGCCGACGAGTACAGGTTCGTGACGAACACGAACCAGCGATCCATCAGGTACATGCGCGCGATCAACCCCAGGGTGTGCACGCTCACGGCAACCACGGCCAGCCAGAAAGCTGCCCGGTTGATCTGTGGCGAGTTGGCCAGCCAGCCGATGCAGGCCAGGATGAAGACGAAAATGTACAGCACGCAGCAGCGATGGAACGGCTCGAAGGCGTTGAAGAAGGTCTCGGTGCGGGCACTGGCTGCTTCGCGCGGCATCTCGCGCTGCAGCAGCTTCTCGAAGTCCTTCAGGGCTGCGTTGAATGTTTCGGGATCATTCTTCAGCGTGAATGCCTCGGAATCATCCGCCGGTGCCTTGAATGCTTTCCGGTAGCTTTGCAGGAGGGTCAGGTAAGCCTCCACGGCCTCGTTGCCGTTCGCTCCGCGCTGAAGATCCTCGGCCGCCTCCATCAATGTGCGCCAGCGCTTCTCGCCGTTCATCGGCGGAATCACATGCGGCGCCCGGAAGCTCGACAGTTTCATGAACAGATCGAAGTGATGCGCCAGCTCGACAACCTTGGCCTCGAACAGGCTGCGGTTCTTGGGATCGATGGCGCTGGCCCGCTGAGCTTGATGATCGAAATCCTGGATGCGCGGCGGGTCGATCTCGTTGACGGAGTAGCGAAAGCCGGATCGCGGTTCGAGTCCCAGCAGTGCCAGCACCTGGTCGTTTTCGATGCGGAAGATCTTGTAAGCGCCGGCGGCGGGGTCCTTGGTCATGAGATCGAGCAGCCATTTGATGGCCGGGACCGTCCGGTTCTCCTTGTCGCGCGTCGTCTGCCGGCCGCTGATGATCATCAGGCTGATGCGGGCGGTCGTGTCCAGCGGCTGGACGCGGCCCTCGTGCACCACGGGCAAGGCGGCCACATCGCCCAGGCGCACCGGCCCGCGCCAGGTCGTGGCGAAAATGGCGCCCGACAACAGATACAGTCCCCCGATCCCGGCGACGATCCAGGGGAAGTGCTCCCAGAACCAGTGTTGCGGCTTCATGCTCTTCATACCGCCAACCTCTTCTGAAGAAAGTTGACCAGCACCACGCCAAAGTGGATCAGCAGGCCGATCACCACCATGGCGCACGAGATATACGGCAGCAGCCAGCCCGGAATCAGCAAACCGGGGTTGCGAACCACCTGCAGCACCGTGCCGCTGTCGTCCTGCAGGAAGCTGGATTGATAGAACGTCTCGCCGTCGTAGCGCAGCGGGTTGTTCATGTATATCTGGACCTCGCGGTCTTGCTTCTGTGCGGCGTCGATGAGGCGAATCCGGCTCTGGAAGTTCTTGGGCGTTTTTGTCCCCTCAAAGACCTCGTGCTTGAATTCCAGCAACTGGATCGTGTACGGCTTGTAGATGCGCTGCGGGCGAAACTCGAGGACATAGGTCTTGCCGTCCACGGAGACGTTCTGCTCCGCGAAGCGAATCTGCCGCGAGATCGTGTTCGGATAGAACCATGGCGACAGGGTCAGCGAGGCGATCTTCTCCTCGGTCCCCTTCCTCTTGAAGGTCACGCGGGCCACGGGAATGTCGTCCCGGGCATTGCTGTCGACGCCGGTCTCCTCGGAGCGATGCGCCACCTTGTAGTAGTGCAGATCGCTGCCAGGCATCACGTCCGGCATGTCTCTGCCTTCGGGCTTGACCCCAACCAGCGCCGAGTTGACGTAATACTCGTCAATGGCGATGTCGAACGGCAGCTCCGCGCTCTGGATGAGTTTCTGGTTGCGCAGGATGGCGTCGGGAATGACGATGACCTTTTCCTTCTTGTCGGAACGATCGATGATGGCCAGCTCATTGGCCCGGCTGTTCTCGATGAAGTTGGCTTTCTCGTTGATCGCCAGCGTCATCCGCGACTCGACGGCCCATAGCCCGGTGAACAACTCGCCGAGCATCATCACGATCAGCCCGGAGTGAATCAGCAAGATGCCGGAGCGCTTCAAGGAGATGCGAAAACGAACGGCATGGGCCGCCAGGAGGTTGACGAGCAGCAAGCCGCCCAGCAGCCAGCCGCCGGGGAATGGGAAGCCGCCGCCGACCGGCAGGTCACGCGGCACGAAGATCTGGAACGGCACCCAGATCAGGCCCCACGAGCGAAAGTAATGGTTCACCACCGTCCAGATGCCCGCATCGACCTGGGCCAGCGTGCCGAAGAACACCAGCAGGATGGACAGCGCGAACAGCCAGACCGTGAGACGCAGCGAGGCGATCGGCTTGAGCAGCCTGAACATCAGCGGCTCCTCGCGGCGGCGCGGCTGCGGCGTCGGGGACGGCGTCATGACCGAGGACGGCGGCCCTGCCGGGATGGCTGTTTCTTGCATGGCTATTTTCCGCCTTATTTCCCATCGTCGCCGAAGCGGAACGAACGTATGAAGCCGTCGAAGTTGCGCTTCTGCTCGCTCACCAGATCGGCGGGCCCTATCATCTTAAAGAACAAGGATTGTTGCGGCCCGCGATCCTCCCGCAGGGGCACGATGACGCCCAGGATGCGCGTGGCCGCTTGCGGCGAATGCAGGTCCACGTAGAACGCCTCGACGCCGGCAACCTTTAGTTTCGTCAATTCCCGGCGCATCGCTGTCTCGGTCGTTTCGGGCAAGCCGAGATCGTCGCGCCGCCAGCGGTTGACGTTGCTGAGCAGGTCGCCGCCGGCCGGCGTGGCCGTGATCTTGGCGATCTTGTCCCCCTCGCCGACCTCGAACGACAGCAGTTGCCGCACGAACGGCGACACCTTGGGCCGCAGCGGCCGCCAGCCCGGCGGTAACTCATAGCTGGGCTTGGGCCCGCCCTCCGCTGCCGCCTGCGGACGCGCCCTCGGTTCGGCACGGGCCACCTGGCCCATCGGCGGCATCTTCGAGCGTGGCTTGCGCCCCAGCAGATCGACCAGCGTCGCCTCCTTGCCGTCGATCTTCGCCTTCTTCGTCGTCGCCGCCAGCTCACTCTCGCGAATCGGCGCCAGGCCGATCTGGTCGCGCCAGCGATTCACGTTCTTCAAGAGCCAGTCCTCGCTGTCGCGCGGCAGCGGGATGACCGTCAGCTCCATGCCCTGCTCGGGCGGGCCAAGGCGGATGGTGGCGAATCGAAACTTGCCGTCGCCCGGCTCCTGCCGCCAGCCCTCCGGCAGCTTCCAGCTCGGTTCTGCGCTCTTGTCGCTGAACTGGATTGATTGCACGAACTTGTCGAACCGGTCCTTCTCGTCCGCCAGCGATTTCTGCGGGCCGTCGAGCTTGAAGAACCACACCTTGTCCTGAAACAGGATGATGGCGCCCAGGCGGCGAAAGTCGCGCGTCTCGGCCTCGCGCGGCACCTCGTACTGAGCGATGCGCGGTTCCTCGTTGCACCCTGTCATCATTACGAAGAGCAGGGTGCCGAGGATCGCCGGCCGGCAGCGCCGCCACGTTGTCGCTTGCTGGGTCATGCTCTTTACATGTTGACAGGCCAACGGAGGGTAATCAAGGCGGGATTGCAGGGGGTGGGAATTCACTTTCCTCATTCTCGCCGATTGCCCGGCGGCAGGCAAGGGAAATCTCATGTGTGATTTGCATTCGCACTATCAAGAGTCAGAGGGGCAGGAAGATCACGCGACCTTGCAGTTCTGCTTCGGTGGAGCAAGCCGCCACCATCACGATTTGCTCGATGGCATTGCCAATAGACAAATCCTCATGGACGACAATCAGACCGGGCATGTCGAGCTTCAGCGTAACCCGCTGATAAGCGTGGCCAATCATCGTCTGCCGATCTCGCGTGATGAGCACACGCTTTTCTTGCGCCGCCCATTCGAGAATGACAGGATCTTCCTTGGTTCTCAACCCCACGTCTTGCACACGACATACATCGATTTCTCAAGGCGTTGGCGAAGTCCACGCACGAGTGCGCGCGGCACACCTTCGTCAGTCATGAGGCGACGCATGCTGACTCTCCTGGTCTGCCCAGCGCTGCCGAATCACCTCACCTGTCTGCTGCGAACTGATGCCAGCGTCCTCGAGCTTCTTTTTCAAGGCAGCGGCTTCGTGGCGCCGCGCGTCAAGATATGCGGCAATCTGTTCACCGTGACGGAGGCAGTAACCCAGCGCCGCGTAAATATCAGCCAGGTTGACGGTGTCATATTCCTCGGCTATCTGCTCCGGCGTGACGCCGCGCCTGTGCTCGGCCAGGATCACATCAAGCGTCACTCGCGAATCGCCGACGCGAATCGCCCCGTCCTCATCCACACGCAAAGGCATCGGATCCGCTTCAATCAGGGTCTTCACGATTACTTCCTCCTTCTCATGAGTGTAACCAATCGCCCCGATTGCTACAATTCTCACGGACGTGTCGGTCGCGATATTCCTGACGGAGGCAAACCATGCACAGGCTGCTCGCACTTTCCGTGGCACTACTGGTATCGTTCAGCGCCAATGCCGGCGACGACTTCAAGCTCGAACCCGGCTTCGTGCTGCTCTTCAACGGCAAGAATCTCGACGGCTGGAAGACGCGCAAGGGGGGCGAGGCGCTCGACGGCAAGACCGAGGCCTACAAGGGACGCTTCAAGGTCGACGACGGCAAGCTGATCATCGATCCCAAGGTGCGCGGCGACGTGATCATCGACACCGCCAAGCCGCTGGTCGGCGACGTGCACATCAAGTTCGAATTCCTGCCCGGCAAGGGCTGCAACAACGACCTGTTCATCCGCGGCCTGAAATTCGACCTCGTCAAGCAGCAGGTCAAGAGCATCAAGGAAGGCGAGTGGAACAAGTTCGAGATCGTCATCAAGGGCAAGAAGGCGGAGTTCCTCTGCAACGGCCAGGTGGCGCGGTCCACGACGGTGAAGAACGCCAGCAGCGTCCTCGGCGTGCGTGCGGAGTTCGGCCCGGTGGAGATTCGCCGTCTGCGCGCGAAGATGACGGATTGAGTTCCCGATGAAAGGAGCCCGGCGTGACTGATCCCGATGGTGACCGCTTGCGAGCACGGGTCCGCGTTATGCAGGTTATCTGCATCGCGCTGGTGCTGGGCGTGGTGTTTTTCCTGGCGCTGGCCGGCTACCTGGTCCTGTCGCGCGGCCAGGGGCTCAATCCCCCGGCCGGCATGCCGTTTCTTTCCATGCTGGCACTGGTGATGTTGCTGATGAACGGCCCGCTGGCCCTGATCCTGCCGGCTGCCATGACGAAGAACGCCATCCAGCGCCTGGCGTCGCGCACATCGTCATCGACGCAGGATGATGAAGCTCAGCTGCTGGCCGTGCGGCAAACGTCGCTCATCGTCGGCCTGGCGCTCTGGGAGGGCGTGGCCTTCATGGCCGCCATTGCATTCCTTCTGGAAGGCGACCCCCTCGTGCTGGCCATCGACGGCGTGGCCATCCTGTTCATGCTCGGCAGCCTGCCGAACATGGCGAACGTCCAGCTTTGGCTCGATAGGCAACTGAGCTTGCTCATGGAACTGCGACAGCGCTGACCGGCAGCGCTGAACCGGAACGGCCGCGCTCACTCCTTGTCGCGCAAGCGCTCACGAATGAATGCCAGCGCTCGCCGCCTGGCCTTGTCGACTAGCTCGCGCTTGCCGCCGGCAAGCCCATGGCCGGCGTCCGGCACGGTGACCAGCTCGTGTGCAACCTTGTGCCGGGCCAGCTCGCGGGCCATGTCGGCCGATAGCTCGTAGGGCACGTCCTCGTCTTTGGTGCCGTGGATCATCAGGATCGGCGGATACTGCGCCGTGATATTGCGGACCGGGCAATACGGATCGAGCTTCGACTTTTCGGTGAGCGGGTCGAAGCCGGTGACGACTTTCGTCCACAGGCCGTTTTGCCGCAGATAGCGATAAAAGAGGCCGCGGTCTTTCTGCTCCGGGTCCTTGCCGTCGGTCCCGGTGAGCACCTTCTTGCCGACGGCGCGAAACGCATCGTCCTTGCCAATGATCGGAAAATTCTCGCGATAGAATCTGGCCGGCTTGATGTACCAGTCGCCATCGACGTCGCCGTAACCCCAGTAGGCGACGAGGGCCAGCGGCCTCGGCTTGACCTTGATGCCGGCGAGCATGGTCAGATAGCCGCCCGCCGAACCGCCGGCGATGACAATGCGTTTCGGGTCGGCATGAAAGGCCTTGGGCCCCGTCGTGCGAATCCAGTCGATGGCGTCCACCAGATCGGCGGCGATGGCCCGCAGCTTCACCTCCGGCGCCAGCCGATAGTCAATCGACACCAGGATGTAATTCTCGTCGCGACACAGCTTGAGCAAATCGCCGGGCACGGAAACGCGGCTGCCGACGATGAGCGCCCCGCCATGAATCCACACCAGCACCGGCCGGGACTGCGCGCCGTTGCGCCGATAAACGTCCGCCTGGATGGCGACATCGCCGACGCGCTTGAAGTCATGCGTTTCCTTGGCGAGCGGCCTGGCGTCTTGCTCCCCGTTGACGTGAAGGCCGGCAATCAGCAGCAATGTCGAGACAGCGATGACCAGTTTCATTGGCGGTTACCTCGCGGAACATTGTAGCAAAAGGGACTTCGTCCTGCGGGTTATCGGCGTCCTTTCGTCGCTCCTGGGGCCTGCGCATAGGTTGTGAAGAAGAAGGAGGCGGCTTCATGTGGACCGTGGAACTCCTGGTGATGCTCGCAATGGTCGGCATCAACAGCGTCTTTGCAGCCTACGAGATCGCTCTGGCGTCCATTCCCTGCGGGTCTTGTTGCCTACTCCACGCAGCCGCAGCAGTCGCCGCATCGGCATCCCGAGCAAGTCTTCCACCGTCAGCACGTTGGCCCGGTCCAGAGCGTTAATTGCCCGCGTCCCCAGGCCGATTTCATGGATCGACGAATCGAAGGTAGCCTCATCGAGCAGCCGGCGCAGTTCAGCCTGGTCGACCTCGGAGACGGCATCGGGCGGCCCCAGCGCGGTGAAGCACTCGCGCCATCCGTTCAACATGATCTCGGCGTTGTCGAAACGATCGGCGACATTTCGTCGCAGGGCCTTCGTAAAATAGGGAACCAAGGTGTCTCGCAGGACCGGGTCGAACAATTCGGCGTCCAGGGTTGCCTCGCATTCAAGCTGCGACGGCTCGCTCCTTCCGTCCCCCCAAACCGGCAGCGTGCCGGTGGTCATCTCGAACAGCGTCACGGCGGCGGCATACCGTTCCGCAGCCAGGTCCCAGCGTTTACGCAGCGCCAGGAAAGGGTCGAGATAAGCCTTCGTGCCCGCCTCTACATTCTCCGGAGGTGTGCGGGATAGAGAGAAGTCGAACAGGACAAGGTGCAACAGGTCGCCGCGGCCGATCATGCCCACCGCCATGTTGTCAGGCTTGATATCGCGGTGGGCTATGACGTCGAGGCGGTTTGGCAGGTCTTGACGACATCTGCCGCGGACTTGTTCAATCGCGAGCAAGTCTTTCGCTTGCTGTTGCAGGCTGTCGAGGTATCCAGCCGCAAAGCCCCCGCTGATTTCGCAGGCTATGTGTTTGCGAAAATGCAGGCCCTCGTTGCCTATATGGTGCTGCGCAGTCACCGGCTTTGTCACCGCGCCTTCCGCGGACACGATCGCCACGTGCGCGGCCGGGCGACCCTCTTTCCGCCGCATGATGTCAACAAGGAATTGTTGCCCGACCTGCTCGAACTTCAGCGCCACGCTGCCGAGATCGCCGAGGCGCAGGCTCGGGTGGCACGACTTTGGCGGCTCGCCAAGGGACCCGACGCGAAGCGCGTTCGCCACCCGAGAAGAACGGCGTCGGCGAAGGCGCGTAGGGCGCCGAAGTCCAGTGCGCGCATCCGGCCCCATGCCCATCCAGTCTTCTCGGACATCATTCTGCAAGGAGGGAGGGTCGCCATGGAGGACCGGCATGGTGGATGCTCGTGAGGGTGCAGGTCGAGAGAATCGCTGGATTACCATTCGTCGCAAGTTGGAAAGACACGTCACAACTCTGCGGAAACAAGGAGCCATCGTGTCGAGAATGGCCAGGGGCCGGCGGGTATGGTCGGTACGTTTTCGAGACGGCGGCAGGCAGCGAACGATTTACATCGGCGGCGACAATCAGCCGGAGTTGTTGAAGCGGGCCAGGAGCCTGCTCATGCAGTTCAGAGAGGAAGCCAGTTGGCCCAGGGAAATCGCCCGCTACGCCAAGGCTGCCTCCACTCTTGCCTTGATCGCGCGGCGTCTCACAGGCAGATAGCGTGGAGCACAAAACCCACCTTGGAGCAACTTTTCTACCTTTCAACAGAAGCACGGAGGCAAGACCATGGCCGATCGCAAACCAACTTACCCAAGATCATTTCGACTTCCTCCCGCGATTGCCGCGGAGATCTCGAAGCTCGTCGAGAAGATTCTCGATCACACCGACGAGGATGTGCCCCGCGCTGTCCAGGCCATGCTCTCACCCGACGTCAAGTACGCCTCGCATGACGACATCTTGGTCATCGTGGTCGATCAACTCTTGATCAAGCTTCGCACTGCCAACGAGGACGTGCGCAGAAAAGCAACGATTGCACTCACAGAAATCGGCGCTGCTGGCGTCAATCTGATGGCGTGCCACGTGACCGAAAGCACGGATGTGGATTATCGCATTCGATTGATTGGCATTTTGACTGAGATCGGTCCTCGGGCTCGAAAGCCCGTCGCATTCTGCCTGATTGGAAATCTCGTTAACCAGGTGAATCAACGAATCCGGAAAGCTATCTTGGAAGGAGTGATGCACCTGGAAGCGACTCAGCGCAGAAGTGCCGGGGAGCCCGCCATGAATTAGCGACGATCGCCCGGGTTTGCCGTCCGGCTAATGCAGTTAGCACCCCTAACTGTTGCGGCTGATGCCGAAGCTGGCGCCCATGTTGCCGTCAGGCCCGTGCGACGCTCGGTAAGTCTGGCGATTGGATGCCTATGAGATGGTAGAACCGCTCGGAGCCTGGTGTCCGCTCCGAGCGGATCGCGTCGAGGCAGAATTCCGCCTATTTCTTCCGGATCAGCTTCAGCCCGCAGCACATCTCCTTCGCCGGAGCCCCGTTCTCCCAGCCGACGCCGCTCACTTCCAGCCGGTCATCATCGACGATGGTCAGCGTGGCCTCGTGCATGTGCTTGTCCTTCTTCGGGTCGAGATTGGTGCCGCCGGCGAAGCGCCACACGATCTGGTTGGCCGCAGATTTCGGGTCCGCCTTCATTCGGGGTTGATTACCCAGCACGCAATAGTGCGTCATGACCAAATCCGGACCGTCAACTGTGTAGACGGAAATCATTTCGAGCGGTTGCCCGGGAAAGAGCGTCTCATGCACCGCACTGCCGCCGGCAGTGACCTTGATGATGGAGGCAATCTGGTCCGTCGGCTTGCCGTCCTTGTCTGCAAGCAGCCATGTCCCCGCCAGTTTCTTCATTTTCTCAAGGGCTGCGTTCGTGGGCGGCGGCGGCAGCTTGGGCGCAGCCTTCTCTTCGCCGTGGATTCCCGGCGAAACAGTCAGCGCCAGGGCCATCAGCATGCCGCCTGCAAGAAGTCGTCGCACCATGGTCGTTTCTCCTTCTCTTTGGAATGGCATCGGCGACGTAGTTGCCCATTCTGCGACAGCGAGCGTCTGCAGAGACTTCGAAACTGGCGCAGCTGCGCGGTGATCGGTTTGATAGTCTGGCAGCATGGAGGACATCGAGCGACTCAAGGAGGACGCGCGGGCGG
>Ga0194132_10003813_pt1 | contig 26313 bp, 26 predicted proteins | sample TA2KigOf80mmetaG_FD_148612 | JGI IMG/M metagenome (GOLD analysis project Ga0194132, IMG submission 148612) | Freshwater microbial communities from Lake Tanganyika, Tanzania - TA2015054 Kigoma Offshore 80m | ecosystem: Environmental > Aquatic > Freshwater > Lake | place: Tanzania: Lake... | reverse complement strand
ATCTGCGCACCGAAAACCGCCCGCAGTCGACCGAAGAGGTCGAGCACCTGCGTAGGGACCCCCACACCGATCGTATCCGCAAGTCCGATCTCCACCGGACCTTCTTCAGCGAGCACCCTGGCAATGTCGACCACCCGCTCCGCCGGAACCTCACCTTCGAAAGGACAGCCGAAAGCCACGGCGATCGTGACCTGCGCCCGATGACCACGTTGCCTCGCATCCCGCAGAACGCCACGCGCCATGGTGATGCCTTCAACAACGTCCATGCCCTGGTTGCGCCGCCCGAACGTATCCGATGCCGGTACGACGAGACCGGTCTCATGCAACCGTTCCGTTGCCAGCAGCCGCCGGTAACCGCGGTCGTTGAGCACCAGGCCGGTATAGGTAACGTCGCCTATCTGTGGCAGCAGACGACAAACTTCTTCTGCGTCCGCCATTTGTGGCACCTTAGACGGGTGCACGAAACTGGTGACTTCAATGCGCCGATAGCCTGCCGCAATGGCACGTTCGATCAGCTCGATCTTCTGTTCGGTACTGATCACCTTGGATTCGTTCTGCAACCCGTCTCTCGGGCTGACTTCCATCAGTGTGACGGTGTTCTGCATCGTTACGCCCCAGGGGTCCAGGAGTCTTTGAGGGAAACCGTGCGATTCCAGGTGTTCGGGCGCTCTTCGTCCCGGACGAAATAGCCTACCCGTTCAAACTGGAACCGATCTTCAAGGCTCGCGGCAATCGCCGGTTCTAGAAGGCCTGTTGCTACGCGCAATGAGTCGGCATTCAGTTCTTCTGTGAAGCGTGCGGAATCAGGATTCGGGACAGAAAAGAGCCGTTCATACAGCCGGATCGAAACCGGTACGGCACTGCCTGCATCCACCCAGTGAATCACGCCTTTGGGTTTGGCACCGCTCGTATCCTGGCCACTGCGTGAATCCGGCAGGTAAGTACAAACGAGCTCTGTCACGCGACCGGCCGCATCCTTCACCACAGACTCGCAGCGGATGACATAACCATAACGCAGCCGCACGATGCCCCCGGGTGCCAGACGTTTGAAACCGGGCGGTGGCGACTCGGCGAAATCATCGCGATCAATAAACAGCGTGCCGCTGAATGGCATGTCCCGTCCGCCGAGTGCGGGAAGCTTTGGATGCCAGGGCGCTTGCATCGTTTCCACCCGCCCCGAAGGCCAGTTGGTGAGTACCACCTTGAGCGGATCGAGTACAGCCATGCCTCGCGGCGCGCGGTTTTCGAGATCTGCACGGATACAGAATTCGAGCAGCTCCATCTCGATGGTGTTGTCCTGTTTGGTCACACCGACGCGAGCGCAAAAGTCACGGATGGATTCCGGTGTATAACCCCGGCGGCGCAGGCCGGCAATAGTCGGCATGCGGGGATCGTCCCACCCTTCCACATGACCTTCATCCACGAGCCGGTGCAGCAGGCGTTTGCTCATCACCGTGTATTCGAGTCCAAGCCGCGAAAACTCGATTTGCGGCGGGTGGTAGTTGACGTTGATGTTGTCGATGACCCAGTCGTAGAGCGGACGGTGATCCTCGAATTCCAGCGTGCACAACGAATGGGAAATATGTTCGAGCGCATCGCAAATGCAATGCGTATAGTCATAGGTGGGATAAATCGGCCAAGCGTCGCCGGTGCGCTGATGCGAGACCTTGCGGATGCGGTACAACACGGGATCACGCATGTTGATGTTCGGTGATGCCATGTCGATCCGGGCCCGCAGTACCCGCGACCCGTCAGCAAACTCGCCGGCACGCATGCGCCGGAAGAGATCGAGATTCTCTTCGACCGATCGATTCCGGTAAGGACTGTCGCGCCCGGGCGCCGTGAGCGTGCCGCGATACTCACGCATCTGTTCCTGCGAAAGATCGCAGACGAAAGCCTTGCACACCTTGATGAGATCCGCAGCGAAGCTGTAAAGCTGCTCGAAGTAGTCCGATGCGTGTGTGAGTCGATCAGCCCACTCAAAGCCGAGCCAGCGCACATCCGCCTTGATGGCTTCGACGTAGCGGTCATCTTCCTTGAGGGGATTGGTGTCATCAAATCGCAGGTACGTGGCACCGCCGTGTTCATTCGCGACACCGAAATTCAGACAGATGCTCTTCGCGTGACCAATGTGCAGAAAACCGTTCGGCTCCGGCGGAAACCGCGTAACTACCCCCTGCGGCAAGCGCCCTTCGCTGATGTCTTTCTGCACCCGCGACCGGATGAAGTCGCTCCCGGCAGTGCTGTCTTTGTCACTCATCGAAACGTCGATCCGCGCCTGTTGCCACAGAGGCGCGCAGTGTACCCCAGCGTACGGTGACCCGGTCTTCTGGAACGCCCGGATTCCGGAATCTGGTCTAGTCTTCAGGCATGAGCACCTCAAACGAGAACAAAGAGTCCATCACCGACCTGATCCGACAGGCCAGACGTGCGCAGGAGATCATCTCCCTCGTGGACTTCCAGAAGATCGCCGCCCATGACGCCGAGGAGGTCGACAAACTCGCCGGTGTGACCGAGGCTCTCGAAAAGCTCAACAACGGCGAAGTTGTCGACCGTATCGATGGAGTGGACGAAGTCCGCAACACCGACCCTCGCCAGGCATGGATTGCCGAACTGCTCGAGATGCTCGACGTCGTCGGTTACAGCGACCGCGTGGGCCGGGTGTTCGCGCTGACGGCTGGTGAAGACAAGGGCCATTGGAAGCCGCTGGCGATGGTGCCGCATCGCGAAGGTGTGCCGCTGCACGATCTCTGCCTTGCACCCAATTTCTCCCCTGCTGAAGGTGCACATGGGCTTTTCATATCGGCAACCGGCGTGTTTTCCGCCCACGTCGCCCAACCGTTCAATCGCCATGAAAGGAAGGTGCTGCGCAGCCAACGTTATGACACCAACGCAGAGCTGCTGGCGACCATTGTTCGCTACCTGAATCCTCCGGACGCCTGACGCGGGACGATCACCACTAGAAACGGAGCGGCTTGATCGGCACCTCGCTCATGGGACACGGGTGAACCATGGGACGCGGCAACGGCCATGGGTCATTCCTGCCAGATTCTGCATCTGCACACCGGATTCGCCGGCCATCCATGGATCGCTCAACAGCGTGCTTTTTCAGCAGCCTGTTAGACTGCCGGAGTTTCTCGGGAGTTATTGCGTTTGATCCGCTTCGCCTCAGGCCTGATCGGCACATTGGCGCTGATCCTGCTGCTGACCTGGCAACAATCCCGTGTGCACGAGCTGATTCGCATTACCCGCGGCCTCAGTGGCGATCACTGGTACACGATTGAAACGGCCAACCGACACACCGGCTTCCTGCACACGCGCTCGGGGGGCCTCGCCGATGGCGGCTGGCGCTATCGATCCCATACCCACCTGCTGCTCGCAGCCAATGAGCCGGTCAACATCCGCAAGACCCTCGAATTCGAACCCGTCACGCCTTGGCGCCTGCGAACGGCTGAACAGACAGTTCAACGCGGTGACGCACGTGCCGAACGAACCCGACTTGTCCGCAACACCGAAGGTTCGCTGGTTTTTGATGGCGAATCGCCGATGCATGCCCGATTCGACGGTGACTACACGCTCGCCGATTTCCTGCGTGTGGAACTCTGGCTGCGGGAACAGAATCCTCTCCTGCTGAGCCACGTTCGTGCGCCAGCACTCCAGTTCGACGGCGGCCGCATCCGCAGCACGAACTACACGCTTCGAGACCGCGATGACACAGGATTTACGCTCGAAACCGAAACCAGCATCGGCCCGACCGTTACCCGGCTGAACCCGACAATGCTCCCCGAATCGATCGATGTCGCCGGTGTGTTCTCCTTCCGGCTATCGGATCGATCAGCGGCACTCAACGTGTCGAGCCCAACGTTCAAGGCGGCCTATCTCCTCCCGGTCAGTGCGCGCATTGAAAGCCCGGAATCCATTGAGTCCATGCGGCTGACTGCCATTGACCGCGGAACAACTCGCGTGCTGCTCGAAATCGACGCGCGCCGGCAGCGATTGGCGCGCCGACCCGAATCCACGGTTCCTGATCGACGGCTCCCAGGCGAACGCCTGCAGGCACTCCTGCGCGACGTCACCATGCCAGCGCGGAATGCAGCTGACGCGAACGAAGTCGCCCGGCTCGAAGCAATCCTTGCGCTCCTGCGCTCACACCTCGTATACCGAGAAGGTGTCGAACCGGCGGCCCTCGAAACCGTACTGGATCGTGGTTATGGCGAATGCACGGACTTCGCTGACCTGCTCACGGTTCTCGCCCAGGAGATTGGCCTCAGCGCCCGCACAGTCATCGGGCTCGCCTATCGCGACCAGAAGCCGTTTGGTTTTGCGTTCCACGCCTGGAATGAAATCCGCATCGACGGCACGTGGGAAGTGATCGACCCGACCTGGGACCAGCGACTCGCCGACGCAACCCATCTGCCACTGGACGACCAGGAGCTCACCACGCTGAAGCTGTACGGCAGTGAGCAGAGTGTGCTGATCGAAGTCAGCAAACTGGAACGCCGCAGAATCTGATTGTCCCGGATGGTCTGATTGCTCAGAACGACGTTGGCGCCATCAACCCTATGCCGAGGCGTCCCGTCGCAGCAACCCCTCCTGTGTCACCGAAGCGATCAGTTCACCGCTGCGGTCGAAGAACTGCGCATGACAGAGTCCCCGCGCCGAATCCGCCCAGGGTGTGGTTCGATGAAACAGTATCCATTCATTGATGTCAGGGTCCCGATGGAACCAGATGGCGTGGTCGAGACTTGCCATCTGCAACCCAGACCGCGGTGCTTCCGTGTGGTGCGGCATCGCCGCAGTACCGACGAACCCCATATCGGAAGCATAGGCGAGCAGACAGCGGGATAGCGCCTCGTCTGCCGCATCCACCGGCGCAAGGAAGCGTATCCATACCGGATTCCAGAAGCGGTCCTGACCCCACTCCCTGCTGCCCGGCACGAACACGGAGCGCATTTCAAATGGCCGCGCATGACCGGCCATGGGTGAGAGCCGAGGGTCGGATACACCTTTTTCGACCAGCCGCCGCACATGCTCGAGATCATCCTCCAGGTCTTCCGGACGAGGCACGTTGGGGATCGGATCGGCGTGCTCCATGCCGCTTTCGTCGATATGAAAAGAGACATCCAGATTGAAGATGGCCTCGCCATTCTGGATGGCGACCACCCGACGCGTGGAAAAACTCCGGCCGTCGCGGATGCGCTCCACCTCATAGAGAACCCGGCGGCTCGCATCTCCTGCGCGCATGAAGTATCCGTGCAGCGAGTGCGGCTTGAGCCCGCTCGCAACCTCAATGGTCAGCGTCGCAGCCCGCAGGGACTGCGCGAGGACCTGGCCGCCAAAGAGGCGACTAGGTGCACGTGCCTCATTGGTGCCGAGAAACAGGTTTTCTTCGACGGGTTCAAGCGCCAGCAACTCAACCAGACGTGCAGCCCGTTGAGCGCCGTGTTCACGGGTATCGGTTTTCAGCGGCATGTCTGCTGGAAAACCACTCGTCTCAACTGATCAATCGCAGGGCAAACGGATACCGGTACGCTTCACCGGAGTTGGCCTTCAGCCCCGCCAGGATGATGAACACCAACGCCGCCAAACCCACCAGAGGCAGCAAAACAAAACCGATCAGAAGGAACATGAGCACCCACGCGATGATCGCCGCGATGGTCACCGTGATCTGGAAGTTGAGTGCTTCCTTACCTTGGTCTTCGACGAACGGCATGGTGTTCTTCTTGATCTGCCAGACCAGAAACGGGCCGATCAGATTGCCGAACGGAATGATAAACCCTGACAACGCCGAGAGGTGCGTGAACATTCCCCAAAGGCACTGGTCCGGATCGGTTTCCATCGGCGGTTGCGAGTTCACTTCTGTCATCAGTCATTCCTCCACGTGGATCACCCGGAAGTTCGAGTGATCCTCACAAGCCTTTGCAACAAACGGGACTGGCCACTCAGCGTGGCGGCAGACCCTTCGCTGCACGGGCACGGTTCATGCGCTGCACGTCACCTTCCAAGCGTTCACCGAGTTCACTCTCGGAGATCGTGCCGGCCATGTGTTTTCCTGCCGTAGCACCGTTGTACATGATCTTTTTGACTGGCGTGACGATCAGTATCGTGCGCAGAGGCGAATTCAGCAGGTTGTAGAAGAACTCTTCACCCTGTTTGTTGTCCGGGTTGAGTTTCCGCGACAGCGCTGTATAGAAGAATTTCTTGGTGGCGTCGTCGTCCTTGAATTCGCCATAGCCCTTGAAGGTGATGGCACCACGCGGCAGAGACGGGTCTGCGGCGATGTTCAGCGGATAGCCGCAGCTGCTGACATTTACCGATACCCGGTTGTCACGCTTGATCGCCGCAGCGCGATGACGGTGTTCGGCAAACGTGATCCAGATCTTGCCCTCATGCCAGACGAACGCATGGGTGACTCCGACGGGCCAGCCATCTTTCGTGGCCCACATGAGCACGCACTCACTGGATTTGTTCAGCATCGTGTCCACTTCGGCATCGGTGAACGGATAAATCGAAACGATTTCGTGATCGTGTGTTTGCGCCATGGTGGCCCTCTCCTCAGGTGTATTGATGGTTCTTATTCTGATTGGCTGACAGTTACATACCCCAGGCGGTCGGTCCGGGTGAACTACAGGGGAACCCGCAGCGCCGCAAATGCGGGATGGGGCTCGAGGTACACCTGTTGGTCGATGTAGCGGTCAGGAAAAAGTCGCTGATGATGTTTCATGAGCTGGAGCACCGCAAGTAAAGGCTGTTCTCCCAGACGATAACTCTCGATCAACGCAGCGAGCTCCCGACGGGATTCGCCGTCCAGGTCATCCTTCAGATATCCCTGGATGTGGCTAAGGACGTTGGCGTGCCCGCCACGGGTGGCCGGACGAGTCAGGCCCTTCATCAATTCGCCTATGTAGCCTGCAGCCTTCTGTTCAACCTGGCCTTTGAGGTCAGAGAGCAACCGTCCCGCGCGTTGGTAGGCCCCTGGGTCATGGGCCATCAGCAGATACTTGTAGCGGCTGTGGAAAGCGATGAGACCGGCCGCGGTCATCCCCGTCTTCTCGAAGGCCCGCCAGTGCGCATAGGCGAAAGTTCGTGTCACAAAGTTCTCGCACAGCACCGGATCTTCGAGTCGACCGGATTCCTCTACGGGCAACTCCGGCCAGGCCTTGGTCACCGTGTCGGCATGGATACCGCGCCCCTTGCGCACCGGAATCAGGCGATCCGCAGAAACGGTGCCACCTTCGGGGTAGACCTTGACCCGGAACAGTCCACAGCTCGGAGAGTTCTTCATGAAGACATAACCGGACACATCGGATGCCTTGAGGCGCTCAACGGTTGCGAGCGCATAGTTGTGCAGCTGATCGGTTACGTCCAGAGACGGATCGTCGATGCCCACAGCACGTGCAGCATCCGTGGTGCCTACCAACCGGATCGGCGGTCGCGGTACTGGCATGCCGATGCCGGTTTCCGGACAAATGGGCAGCAGGTCAAAAATCCTGGCCAAACGGGCATGCGGATAGGACGAACGCGCGCCGCTCCCGTCATAACGGATTTCAGCGCCGGTCAGGCAGCCGCTGACGGCAATCTTCAGCGGTGCTTCGGGTCGATCTGGCAGCATGCTGTTCACCGCCCGGTGATAAAGGACCACACGTTGTCAGCCCCATCTCCAGCGATCATGGCGCCGAGCTTCCGTTGCCAGTCGAATTCGTTGCCATACTCATCCCGCCACGCCCACGCCCTGCGGGTGAAATGGTGCAGCCGATGTTCATGTGTATACCCGATCGCACCGAGCGCCTGGTGTGCGGCTTCACCGACAACTGTAGCTGCGTCACCAGCGCGAATCTTCGCTGCGGCAACCTCGGCCTCGAAGCGGGTCGTCCCGGCAGCATCCACGGCGCCTGTCGCCGCACGTCGAGCGGCGGCAACCTCAGCGGCCTGCACCGCCAGTGAATGCTGGATCGCCTGGAATTTACTGAGCGTGCGCCCGAACTGCGCGCGTTCGCCAGCGTATTGCAAAGCGATGTCCAGTACTGTCGACAGTACACCGCCGGTCTGCACCGCCCGGCCGAGTGCCAGCAGAGACCACGCCGACTCTGACGAATTGCTTGTACTGCTCTTGCGGGCTGTACCGGGCACCTTCACCACGTCACGCGGTTCACCGGCCAGATTGACCCGCTGATCGACGACATCGACCTGTTCGACGATCACACACTCACCACTGTCCGGGCGGATACCGATCACCCGCCGTGCACGGCGCCCCCACGGCACATCAACGATCCAGTTGCCATCGAGAATGCCGATGCTCGACACATCATCCGCGGCACCGAACCACGCATTCGCAAGAAGGGTTTCCACCAGCGGCAGCGGTGCCGCGTGGGTTCCGGCGACGTCCAGCAAGGCAAAAAGTTCGGTGAGACCCGTCCCGCTGTCCGCACTGCCTACCACATGGAACCCGGTGGCCACAACCGCATCCCAGAGACTTTGTGCAAACTCACCCCGCTCCGCGGTATCGAGCACCGCCTTGTCGACACCGTCGGCAAATATGCGGTTACCGGTATCGATGATGATGCCAAGCTGTTCGTTCATACCCTGATTTCCGGATGTCTGACTCATCGCAACCCAAGCCCCCGCGCAATCACGCCACGGAGAATTTCACGCGTACCGCCACGCAACGTAAAGGACGGCGACAGCAACTGCGTCTGTTCATAGGCGCTGCGCCACGCCGTTCCGGCACCGCGGGCAGATGATGTTGCGAGGCGCGTCATCTCCGGCAATAACTTTTCAAAATTATTACCGAGTTCTTTTACCAGGGAAGCCTCTACATCCACCTGCTTGCCCTCGTTCAACATGCCGGCAACGGATGCGGACATCTTGCGCAGCGTCATCAGATGAGCCGATGCACGACCAATGACCGCCGCCTCATGCGGCAGAGGATTCGGCCCAACCAGCCGCACAAACTCAACCAGCACCCGAAACGCGGACAGGAACCGCTCCGGGCCGCTGCGCTCATAGGACAGCTCACTGGTCACCTGCTTCCAGCCATTGCCCGGTTCACCAACGATACGGTCGTCCGGCACCAGAACATCCTCGAAGACGATCTCGTTGAAATCTTCACCTCCTGCCATGTTGCGGATCGGTCGCACCTTCGCCCCGTCATTGCGCAGATCAACCACGATCTGTGACAAACCTACATGCCGGTTTTCGCCTTGCGCAGGCGAAGTACGCACCAGCGCGATTAGGAAGTGATTCCGGTGGGCATCCGTCGTCCAGATCTTGGAACCGTTGATCACCCAGCCCCCATCCACTTTTTTGGCCGCGGTTCGAACCGATGCAAGGTCCGAGCCGGTGTTTGGTTCACTCATGCCGATGGAGAAGAACGATTCTCCCCGTGTGATCGGTGGCAGATAGGTTTGCTTCTGCTTTTCACTGCCGAAACGCAGCAGCAGTGGTCCACTTTGCCGGTCCGCGATCCAGTGCGCACTGACCGGAGCACCTGCTGCAAGTAGCTCTTCGGTTATCACGTACCGGTCGAAAAACGTTCGATCGCCACCGCCAAAGGCTTTGGGCCAGGTCATGCCGATCCAGCCGCGCTTCCCGAGTGCTCGGGAGAACTCGGGGCTGTAGCCCGTGGTGAAATCGGAATTCGGCTCACCTACCAGGTCACGGTGTTCTTCAAGAAACCCGCGGACTTCGTGACGCAGCGATTCGCTCGATTCGGGCAGTGATACCCGATCCAGTTCAAGCATGTTGAGACTCCGGGAAGAGCGACGCACCCAGGGAGGGCACGTCAACGAAGCGGTGATGTTAACAGCCCCGGGGGTCGCGCGACTCCAGTGGCTTCGTTATTCTCGGATTGAACCAGATAATCGCGGAGCCTGAATCATGGCAGCTACAGAAAGCGCCAAACCCACCTACCTCGGGCTGCTCAACGCCATCGCCGTCGGTGAGAGCCGGGGCGGCGAACTGCTCTCCGCCTGGACCCGCGCAACACCTCAAGCGGACGTCCGCGCAGTTCTCGAGGTGGTAGCCATCCGGGAGCGGGAACATGGTGCGGCCTTCGCCAAGCGGCTGTGTGAACTCGGCTTCTCTGTTCGTGAGAAGCCGAATGAACGTTTCGGTCAGGACCTCGCCTACGCCAGCTCCACGCGAAGTGACCAGGACAAGTTCGAACACATCCTGCGCTATCACGAGGCCCCGCCGACCGATGTGCTCACCACCCTCTTCCGGGATGAGACCATCGATCCTGAAACCGGCACGCTGCTCGGCCGCTTCATCGCTGAAGAACGCGACAGTGAACGCCGTTTGCGCGCCTATTACAAAGTGGTCTGCGCCCGCCAGCCGGCGGCAGACGAGGCGGACGACGCACTGCTGCGAGGGCTGACTGAACGTCTCGATCGACTCACATCTACCCTTGCCGAAATTCGTGCGCTGCAAAGGAGCGCATGAGCACCCTCAATCACGCCTTGCTCGAGCAGTTTCGCCCGGTACTCGAAGACATCACCGAGCGCAGCGGTCTGGTCGAGCAGTTCATCGACAAGGACACCTACTGCATTCTCGCGGGGACTGTGTGGGCCAATGTGGTGCTCGATCCCGGCGCTGCCGGCGTGGATGAGGACGATCTGCCGGATCTGCATGACGTCCTGAGCCATTGGTCTGAACCCATTCTCGGCAAGGAAGACGGCAACGTTTCAGGCATCTTTCGATTTCTCAACTCGAAGGCAGGCGAACGGGCCATGCAGGCCGCACAGATCACGCCCAACCATCGCGATTTGCTGCTCTTTTTCGCGTCGATGATCCTCGACCCGGAAGGTCACCGTCGCTGGACGGATGCTATTCGCGACCGCCAAGCACGCTGACGATCACTTCCCTGCTGCGGCGCGAGTGCCGGTGTTCCCACAGAAATATTCCCTGCCAGGTGCCCAGCGCCATTGCGCCTCCCATCAGCGGAATCGACAAACTGACGGCCGTGAGCATCGATTTGATGTGCGCCGGCATATCGTCCGGCCCTTCATCGTTATGCGTGTACAGCGGATCGTTTTCCGGGACCAGCCGGTTCATCCAGCGCTCCAAGTCCTCACGAGCCTCCGGTGCGGCGTTCTCCTGAATCAGCAAACTGGCGGACGTATGCCGCACAAACAGTGTGATCAGCCCCTCAGTCACGTGTGCTTCGTCAACAATCTGACGAACCCTGCGCGTGATGTCATAGAGGCCCTGTCCTACCACCGGTAACGTCAATATCGCATTCATGGCGATGCCCTCATCATTCGCGAAAGCTCCCGGATTCTGGCCCGCTGACCGCGTTTTCCGGCCGATGTCGCGTCAACCGTGAGGATAACCGGCTCGTTTATCGGGAACACGAATCAATGCAGCTTGAAAGGCCGCAAGGATGGCGGGAGGCACCCGCTTCGGGGAAGCTGGTCGCGATTATCGCGACTGTAATCCTGTGCGCCGGCTTCGTACTCCACGCGAGCTTCGCACAACCCGATCTCGCTATTCCCGTCTTGCTGGTCGCGCTCGCCGTGTCCAATCTCGCCACCCGTCGTGGCTTGACCCTGATGGTAGGGATCGTCGCCTCGGTCATGCTGGTGATGGCACACCTCGGCACACTGCTCAGCGTGCTCGGCAATGCGCCCCAGTCCTCTGTGCCGGTGAGTCTTCTGGCGGGATTGGGCGCCATCTGGATCACCACCTCAATCCTGCTGTGGGATCCGCGTCGCAAGGCACTCACGCTCGATACCTTCGCGCAGGCGTTCGACAACGCACCGACCTGCAGGCTGCTGGTGAGCGAGACCGACGAAATCGTCAGCATCAATTCGACGCTCCTGAAACAACTGTCTCTCGACGGGCAGGATGTGGTCGGGAACCCAGTTGCATCACTCGGTGGTGGCGTAATCAGCGACGCTCTTAAACGAGGGCGAACGGAGTTAGGTCAGGGCAAGAGCTAGTCCACCAGTCTGGATTTGCAGGCCCCGGATGAAAAAACAACACATCCACACTGCACTGCCGACGGCTCACTGACTCGAGCGGCAGTCCCGGTTATCTTCTAATCCAGCTGCTCGACCTGTCAGAGTCGGTCAGCCGTGAACGGGCGCTGCTGCAAACGGGAAACCGGCTTGAAAAACTCTACCAGCATTCAAACGACGTCATTCTGTTCGTGGATGATGATGGCAAAGTTCGCAACGCAAACCCACAGGCGATGCAGATCTTTGAGCAGACCCTCGATGAACTGATCGACATGGAGGTGGCTTCGCTGGTTGCGAGCGATGAGATCTTCGTATTGGAAGAGACCATCAGCCGCGCCATCGCCTCACCGGGAAAACCGCAGAAACTGAACCAGCTGCGCCTTAACAATCCTGACGGCAGCATCCTCGAAGCCCAGGTGATCAGCCTGGCTGCGGGCACAGGGTTCGCCAGCGTGGCCATCACCGGTCGCGAAATCACTGGATACCTGCAGTCCATCAATCGGCTGAGGGCTTCCGAAGCGCGTTTCTCGCGGATCTTCCATTCCAGCCCCGACGCGATCCTCATTCTCCGGAACAACGACGGCACCATCATCGATTTCAACGCCGGATTCACCAAACTGCTCGGCTATACCCGGGAGCAGGCCATCGGCAACCGGAACTTGCTGCCACATATCTGGGTTGACACGAACGAATGTGACCGCCTCAACGCAGTACTCGAACAGAACGGTGAGGGCTCCGTCCACGGCGCGCGACTTCTGGATACCAGTAACCACACCCTGCATGTTGACATCTCGCTGCGTTACATCGAGATCGAAACGGAGATCTGTACCCTGCTGACGGCCCGGGACATCTCCGATGAAGTGCGTGCCCAGGAAGCACTGCACGAAAGCGAGAACAAACTTTCGCAGGTGTTTACGCACAGCCCCGACGGCGTCGTCATCATTCGACAGCGCGATGGATTCATCGTCGACATCAACGACGCCTTCGTGAAATCGTCTGGGTACCGAAGGAGTGAGTTGCTCAACCGGCCGATTACGGAACTCGACGCCTTTGGCGATGATGGCAGCCGGGCAGCCGCGCGCAACCTGCTGTCCCGCGAGAGCAGTCATACCAACCTAGAAGTGACGTTCCGTACCCGCACAGGCACGCTGATTCCTTTTCTCCTGTCGGCAACATCAATCCGGCTGGGCAACGAAGCCTGCACGTTGTGCATTGCCCGCGATATCGGCATGCAGCGGCTCACCAAAGAGCGGCTTCGGGAGAGTGAAATCCGCTTCCGCGGCACATTCGAAAACGCGCTCGTCGGCATTCTGCTCGCGAACATCGACGGCCAGATCTTTGAAGCCAACCTATTCGCTTCGGTACTGCTCGATTACCGCCACGACAAACTTCCAGGAATGCGCCTTGCGGATCTCGTACCCGGAGAGGACCGCGTTTTCCTCAAAGAAACGCTTGAGCGACTGATCCACGGTACCGACACCACGTCGCGATCGGAACGTCGTATGATCCGCAAGGACGGCATGGAGATCTGGACCACCTTCCATGCAGTCATCCAGCGCAACGAAGACAGTGACATCGCCTACGTGATCATCCAGATCGTCGACATCACGGAAATGAGGAACAGTCAGAAACGCATGGAACGTCTTGCGTTCTATGACACCCTGACCGGGCTTGCCAACCGGACGCTGTTCCAGGAGCGCCTGCTGCATGCCATCGAACATGCGAGGCGACGCAACGCTTCGGGGGCACTCATGTATCTGGACCTCGACCGGTTTAAGCGTGTTAACGACACCCTCGGCCACGAAGCCGGTGACCAGCTGCTGAAAGTAGTGTCGCAGCGTCTGCAGGACCGCGTGCGCAAAGAAGATACGGTGGGTCGCAGCGGCGGTGATGAGTTCACCATCTTGCTCCACGAAATCGCCTCACCTTCCGACGCCGGTTTCGTCGCAGAAAAAATCCTGCAACGCCTGCTCGAGCCCATCAACCTCTCGGCACAGCCACTGGTCGTCACCACCAGCATTGGCATCACCATCGTTCCTACGGACGGCACCGCACCGAATGAACTGATGAAAACCGCCGACCTCGCCATGTTCCGCGCCAAAGAACGCGGGCGCAACAACTACCAGTTCTACAGCGAGGAAATGAACACCAACGCCAGCAGCCGGCTGCGAATGGAATACGAGATCCGTACGGCGTTGATCAACAACGAATTCGAACTGTTCTATCAACCGAAGGTGCGCCTCACAGATCAACGTATCGTCGGCATGGAGTGCCTGATCCGATGGGATCACCCATAGCGTGGCCTGATCGGTCCACACGAGTTTATCCAGGTTGCGGAAGAAACCGGCGCCATTGTCGACATCGGCAACTGGATCATCCGCGCCGCTTGCGAAGCCGGCAGAATTCTCTCCGAGATCAACGGCTCGCCAATCTATACCACCGTGAACATCTCTCCCCGTCAGTTCCGTGATCCGAACCTCGTACAGACTATTCAGCGTGCACTGCGTTAGACCAAGCTCAACCCGAACTTCCTGGAGCTCGAGATCACCGAAACCATGCTGATGCACGACATCGACGTGGCGCTGGTGACGCTCAATCGGCTGGCGCAGCTCGGCCTGCGCTTTGCGATCGATGACTTCGGTACCGGCTATTCCTCGCTGAACTATCTGAAGAAGTTTCCAATCAGCACGGTGAAGGTTGATCGCAGCTTTATCATGGACATTCCCGAGGTCCAGGACGACATGGAGATCACGGCCGCGGTGATCGCCATGGCACACCGCCTGAAAATGGGAGTGGTGGCGGAAGGCGTTGAAACCGCTGAACAGCTCCGATTCCTGCAAGGCCAGTCCTGCGACTACGGCCAGGGCTATCTCTTCAGCCGTCCGGTTTCATTCGACAACTTCAAAAAGCTGCTGGCACCCAATGTCAGCGTGCTGCGAAACGCCTGAACCCAAACTGATTCATCGCGGGTAGAGCTGGGCGTGCGCCTGGCTGAACACGTCGCTGATCCTGCGCGCCGCCGGGTCGTCCTGCGAAAGGGCTCCTTCAGGCTCAAGCCCGCCTTGCCGCCAGCGCCACCGGTAGAACTGTCCGCCCCTCGCAAGAACCGTCAGTCCATCAACGGTCAGTTCACCCACGTGGTAGTCATGTTCGACCAGCACCGGATCATCTTTGCCATCGATGAGAGAAGGTGCCCAGAAGATCTCCTTCGAAGGCATGTCCAGCAGCGACAACAACGTTGCCGGCAAACCGCTCGTCGAACCCTGTTCTTTCACAACTGCCGGTTCTACCTCGGGGTTCGAGATCAAAAGCAGCGGCACACGGTAACTCTCGACGGGAATCAGGCTGTCGCCATGGATGCGCGGCCCGTGATCCGCAACCACCACGAACACCGTGTCATCAAACCAGGGGCGCAGGCGTGCCTGCGTGAAAAACCAGCCAAGGGCCGCGTCCGCATAGTGCATCGCCGCACGCAGCGAACGCTCCTCCGAACCCGGCTCGCCTTCCGGTACGACAAAGGGGCGATGGTTACTGACTGTCAATGTGGACAGAAAAACCGGACGAGGATCTGTTGTCAGCTCATCCATCATAACGAGCACGTGTGCGAACAGGTCGCGATCACTGACACCCCAGCTCGTCTCGAACAAACCGTAGGGGAAGTCGTAGCGGCTGGTCGTCTTTTCAAAGCCGATGCCGCGCCAGTAGGTCGTGAAGTTGGAAAAATCTGGCCACCCGCCATAGGCGAACACCGTCATGTAACCACTGTGCCGAAACACGCGCGGCAAGGAGGGTAATCGGTCAAACCCCTCGCGTTCGGTTGCGGAAATTCCTGGCAGTGGCGGAAAACCGTGCATGATCGATTCCATGCCCCGTGTCGTTCGGGTCCCTGCCGCATAGACGTTGCTGAAGGAGAGTCCCTGTTTTTCCAGCGCTGTGAACGAGGGCAGGTGCACGGCGCGCTGCTGCGGGTCTTCCCAGGTTTTTCCGGCGAAGGACTCTTCGATGATCAGGATCACGTGTTTGGCATCAACCTTCACCTGCGACGGAACTGCTTCCGCCGGCTCAAATCCGGCATTTGCTGCTGCGATACCGGGATAGAGCCCGGCCCAGTGCTTCTGGTCCATTCGCGCGGCGGTGAGTGCGCCTACATAGCCGTTGCTCGCGAGTTGCGTGAGCAGACGCGACTGCTGAATCACCGGCTGCGACGAAACCCAGCCGGCGACGAGTGCGGCACAGAGCATCAGCAGGGTTGCTCTGATGGACGGTTCAGGTGGCGTACCGGTGATCCGAACCAGCAATGCCACAACCAGTACAAACGGAATCAGGATCCACTTGATGTAGAACTGTTCCTCGAGAAACGTCAGTACCTCAACCGGATAGGCGAGATAGTGAAACACCAGGCGGTCGAGACGCGCCTCGAATTCGTGCCAGAAAAAAACCTCGGCGATGGCAATAACCAGCACGATGGCAATCACAACGCCGGACAGGATGTTACGTCCCCGCTCCGCCGCAATGTGTCCTATCAGCCCATAGAGCGCACCGATCATTACCAGCGCAATCAGGTCGGCCCAGAAACCAAGCCACCACGCCTCGGCAGGCACCTGCGGCACTGAGCCGGCCGTATGGATCCGGATGGCGGTCAAGAGCAGCAGGAAAAACAGCGGAAACCGCCAGAGGAATGGCGTCATTGTGTGGACTTGAGCAGAACCGGCAACAGGAAGATCGCAAACAGCAGAATGAGACTCATCGCCAGCGTCAGGTACAGCCCGATGGATGCTGTGCCGACATGGGGCGACAACATCAGTGATGAAAACGCGCCGACCGTGGTCAGCGTGCTCAGAAACACCGCCCGCGGTGTGCTTGAGTGCATCAGCTTGCGTACATCCCCACCCTGGCGATAGCGGTGAAACACATGAATCCCATTGTCGACTCCAAGGCCAAAGATCAGCGGCAGAACGAGAATGTTGGCCATGTTGAGTGGTGCACCCATCAGCTCGCCGATGCTCAGCGTGAACAGCGCCGCCAGAATCAGTGGCAGCGTAATCAGAAGTGCATCCTTCAGACTGCGAAAGACCAGCAACAGGATGATGAGCACACCCGTAGCGGCAGTCAGCGTGGCCTGCAGAAACGACCCGATGACGATTTCGCCGACGCCTTGTTCAATCACCGGTCGACCCGTCGCGGTTGGTGCGATGCTGTGCACGCTGTTGATGAACTCACCCAAAGAGCGCACCCCTGTGATGTCCTCTTTGGGCGTGATGACGGACAGGTATCGCCCGTCCGGAGCGACGAGGCGATGTCGCAGATCTTCCGGGAGGTCTTCAAAAGTCACCGGTTCTGATGCCAGCGCCCGTGACAGCCAGCCAAGTTCCTTCTGCAGCGGCACCACCACGTCTGATTGCCAGTCGAGCAGGACTGCATCGGACAAATCGGCCAACTGTCGCCACACATCGGGTCGGCCAACTCCATGTGCTTCAAGTTGGGTCACAAAGACCTGGATCGATTCACGAAGTGTCGCAGCGTCGGGTTCGGCGGCCACCTCTAGGGGAAAGAGGGCACTCTCCAGCAGGAGATTCAGCTCCTCGACAACGGGAAACTTTTTCTCCTGCTCCTTCGGCACATAGTCCTCAGGCGTCAACACCGAATCCACCATGGGCAAAGACTCAAGCGCCTCCACATCCAGCGCTCCCGGCTCATGCACGACATAAAGCGCGTAATCCGTTGCCACCCCCTCCTTCTGCAGGAACCGCAACATGCGCATCGACTCGACGTTTTCATCACGCAGGGCGAGCACGCTGTAGTCGAAGTGCACCCATTTGACGGAAACCGCCACTGCTCCCGCTGCAAGCAGTGCGACCGCGACAATGACCATTCGCCGCCGCACCAGCAGTTTTTGCACCAGTGCCTCACTGCTCGGCAGTTCCACGGTATGCAGCCGCACCGGCCCGAGGAGTACGTAAACCGCTGGCAATAACGTGAAAGTGAGCCACAGCGCAATCACCATCCCTGCAGCGGAGATGACCCCCAGATCCGCCAGCCCACCGTATCGTGTGGGCCAGAAGGCAAGGAACGCGAGCGCAGTAGTCAGAGCGCAGAGTGCAATGGCATCACCAACACCACGGGCGGCGTGGATCAGCGCCTCGGCGGTATTCTCATGCTGATTGGTCGATTCCTGGTATCGCAACGAGAAGTGGAGGGCATAGTCCACTCCCAGACCAAAAAACGTGACGATGAAGACCAGTGACAACGTATTGAACTCACCCACCGTGGCGAGAGCAAATGCGGTGGTCAGAATCACACCCGACAACAGCATGAGCAACGACGTCAGCACGATCGTGAGTGAGCGAACACCGACGATCATCACCACAGCCAGGAACGCGACGGATATCCAGCCCGCGATGTTGACGCCGCTGGTTGCTGCCTGCATTTCTTCGTGAGTCAGCGCAATTTCGCCGGTCACTCCGATCTCGACCCCAGCAGGTCTTTGCACATCAGCGAGCACCATATCAAGACGACGCAGCAGCTCTGCACTCGGCAGCGACGCGCCGAAGTCCGCCTTGCCCTTGAACGTGATCACCCGGATCTGTGGTGGATCCGGCGAGAAGAGCTCATCGGTCCAGGCGATGGCCGCAGACTCCCCATTGAGCTTCTGCGCTCCACTCTTCTCCACCAGCTCGAGGATCGTGGCGAACTGCTCTGCCTCATCGGCGTTGTCTACCGCATCACCCAGCACTTCGAGCACACCTCGCAGCGATGGGTCCTCAGCAATGGCCGTGAGCACCGGCTGTGAATCGGCGAGGCGTTCGGCCATCTCATCGAGATCATCGAGGGAGAGATAAAGCAGCGCCCGATCACGCAGAAAATCGAGATTCTGCGGAGCGGATAGGGCTACAAAGTCAGGTTGCGCACGGAGCGCCGACTCAACCGTCTTCGCTGTTGACTCAACCGCACCGAATGAATCGCCGTACATCACCACAGCGACTGTACGCAGTTGATCCGGGAAGGCGGCCTCATAGTCGTCGAAGTGAACACGCCACGATGAGGTCTGGTCGATGAGCCCTGACAGATCAGAGTTGATGCGAAAGTTCTGCCATGCGTATACACCGGAGAGAACGGTCAGTCCGACTACAGCAGCCAGCGTCAGTCGCGGGTTGCGACACACCCAGGTTACCCAAGCAACCAGTGCATCAAGAAAGGCTGTAATCATCTTCCCGCCGGTTAGATGCCGAGTGCATGTACAGAGGCTTCGAAATCCTTTTGGAACTCTTCTTCGAACTCCTCGAAGAGGTCTTCTACGGGCGGGTCGCCGTCGAACGTCAGGAACTTCCGCCGTTGATACCATGCATCACGGGTGAAGACGTACGCATCCAGTGCCGTCTGATCTCGTGCATCGGAGAGTGGCAGCGCATCGGCGCGCACCGAGAGAAGGTCAATGGCGCCAACCCAGAAGGTATAACCGCCGCTCAGGACCACACTGGGGATCCAGGACTTGAACGCGGTGCCGGGCGCATCCCGGATGGTCGATGGACCGGATGGAAGATAAACATAACGGGTGCGCGTTACACCCCATACCGCGAGTGTCTGGCCAAAATCTTCATCGTGGTGGCGCAGCCCCATCCTGCTGCCCACATCTAGAAAGCCACCGAGACCGAGCGTTGAATTCACCAGAAGACCAGCCAGGTCCTCGCCAGCATTTCTGGCCTTTCCCTGCAGCAGACTATTCGCGACGCTGTCGATGCGGCGTACGTTGCGGAAAAAGTTACTTACTCCTTTTTCCGCCCAGTCTGGCATGACCGTCCGATACCCACGCGCCACCGGTGTGATCACCTTACTATCCACGGTATCGATGGCGGCATACAAATTTCGATTGGCCGGTTCGAGCGGGTCATAAATCGCCCAAGGGTCACCTTCGAGCGTGACGCAGCCGCTGAGCAGCGCCGTCAGCAGCAATACAAGCGGCAAGAGCCGTGACCTATCTGAGTTCGTCAATGTTGCGCTCGATGTGGGTCAGCAGTGCGGGAAATCCCTCGCGACGCAGGATGCTGCCGTAATCCGCACGGCGCAGCGCCAGATCGCTCACCCCATCAGCAACAACATTGAAGATGCGACCATTACGGAAGTAGTAGTACAGCGAAACCTTCTCACCGTTGCTGCGCAGGATGTGGGTCTTGACCACCGTGCCACTCTTGCCCGTGACCACACCGTCCTGCACAAACGCCTGCCCTTCAAAACTGTCGAAGCGGTCGGCGTAGGTGGCGAGTGAAAGCTGGCGCAGCAACTCCGTGAGCCGCTTCTGGCCATCCGCACCGATTTTCTGCCAATCGCGGCCAACACTGACCCGAGCGATGGTTTCAAAATCAAAACTGCCGCCGACAGTGGCTTCGACGAGTGCGGTGCGTTCCGCCGCCGTACCACCGTGTTTCATCGCCTTGATCAGTACCGCATGCAACGCATCAACTTGTGCACCGGGTTCTGCTCGTGCGGCCACCAATAGCCCCAACAGCAGGAACAGGGCCAATAGCTGCAGGCCGAAACATATTTTTTTCATTGCACGAACACCATCGACAGCCAAGGCACGTAAGTGATCAGCAGTACTGCAACGAGCAGCACCAGGAAGTAAGGTCCGCATGCCGAATACAGTTCCACCATCGACTTGCGAAAGCGGTAGCTGGCGATGAACAGGTTCATGCCAATGGGTGGAGTGAAGTAACCGATCTGCATGTTGGCGAGAAAGATGATGCCGAGATGGACCGGGTTTATGCCATAGCCAACCGCGACCGGCAACAGGAGCGGCACCATGATCACAATCGCCGCAAAAATGTCGAGGATCGCGCCCAGTACAAGCAGCAGCACATTCAGCAGCAACAGGAACATCAACGGGCTTTCGACATAACCCTGCATAAAGTCGAACAGTTGCTGCGGGATCTGTACATCAATGAGGTAGTTCGTGAATCCGAGGGCTACCCCAAGGATCAACAAAATGCCCCCCACCATCACCATCGAATCGATGATCAGCTGCGGCAGCGCCTTGAGTGGCACATCCCGATACAACAACACTTCGGCAATGGTGACGTACACCGCAGTCACTGCCGCAGCTTCGGAGATCGCAAACAAGCCACTGAACACACCGCCAAGCACAACCAGCGGCAGTGGCAGTTCATACCGCGCCGCCCACAACGCCCGCTTCAGCTCAACCATGGAAAACGGTTGCCTCTGCAGACCGCCACCCCGGTACTTCCACAGCGTGTAGGCGATAAGCAGCGACAGCATCAGCAATACAGGCAGGATCCCCGCTTTGAAAAGATCGACGATGGCGAATGGCACGCCGACGTCCATTTGCTGGGCGATGACGCCGTAGAGGATCAGGGGTACCGACGGAAAGATCAGCAGTCCAAGACTTCCGGATGAGGTGACCAGACCTAGGCTGAATTTCTCGCCATAACCCTGGCTCATCAGCGCAGGCAACAACAAGGCGCCGATCGCAACGATGGTGACTCCGCTTGCGCCTGTGAGAGCGGTAAACAACGCACAGGCCACGAACCCCACCAGCGCAAGTCCCGCCGGCATGCCACCCACCAGCGCCTGCACCAGATCAACCAGGCGCTGTGAGGTTCTTGCTGCGGAGAGCACATACCCGGAAAACGTAAAGAGTGGCAGGGCAACCAGCAGTGGCGTATCGACGATCCGGTAGAGTTCGATGGCAACCACACTGAGATCGATTTCCGCAGCATGGAAACCGGTCATCGCCGCCGCCATGATGACGGCAAAGAGTGGCGCCCCGGCAAGCACCATGACCACAACGAGCAGGATGAACAGGAGCGTCATCCTGCCTTGCGCTCCGGCGGTTGGATGACATGCAGCAGATACCGCAGGCACATAACCGCGGCTGCGACCGGCATGATGGCCTCACAGATCCAGGCCGGTACGGAGGCGAAGGCAATGATGCCGTCCTCATACTCAAGCCGGACGAACTGGTAGCTGTACCAGGCAAAGAGACCCAGCACCGCAGCGGTGAGCAGCGAAGCCAGTCGTTGCACCACCTTGTTCACGCGCTCAGGAAACCACCTCGAGAAGAGATCGATGCGGATGTGGTCATCACTTCGGGCTGCCACCATCGCACCCAGCATGGCGATCCACAGCACCATGACCCGCACGAAGGCATCTCCCCAATGCAGCCCACCGTCGAAAAAGGCCCTCGAGATGAACTGCCAAACCGCCACACCGACCATGCCGCCGAGCAGGACTACGAGCAGCCCGGATTCAATGGCGCGCAGGAATCGCATCGGTGTTCCTTGCGCCCCCTGCTGTTCCGATTAAGGTTCGGTCAGCGAGCCGCGCGAAATCGCGCCAGCTCTGCCTGGAAGTCGGCGTACAGCTTCGCATCGACGAAACCATCGGCCGCGAAACGGTCATTGGCGGTATTCGCGAGGCTGCGCCACTCAGCGGTTTGTTCAGGAGTCGCCGTAATCCAGGCGATGCCCTGGTTGCCAACCGCTTCGCGGGCCCCGGCATCATCCTTGCGCGCAAGTGTATCGACCTGCAAGACCGTGTCAGCGAGAATTTTGCGCACGACTGTACGGTCCGCTTCTGACAGTTTGTTGAAGGCGCGACTCTGGATGGCGAGCGTGCCGTAGACATACATCAGCGGCATGTCCACTGCATGTTTGACCTGGGTATACCACTGCAGGGCGATTGCACCGACCGGCGGTGCCGCGACGGTATCGATGAGGCCGGTCTGCAGCCCGGTCAAGACATCGGCGATGGAGAGCGGCGCGCCCTTGATGCCGAAACTGTTGAGCAACCGCGTTGCACCCGGATCGTTGTCCGGCACCCACACCTTGCGCTGCCTGACCTCGGCCACACTGCGCACCGGCACCTGCGACATGATGTTCGCAAAACCGATCTCGGCGATGCCAAAGCCTTCAAAACCGTTGCCGCGAAGGTTGTCTATCAGACGCTGGTCGAACGCCTTGCGCACCGCATCGGCTTCTTCGCGGGAATCGAACGCCAGCGGCAGGCTGTACAGCTGGAAATTCGGATCGACGGAGACGAGCCCACCAGAGGTGAAGGTTGCACCATGCAACTGGCCGGTCCGGATCTTGCGCAGTACCGCTTTGTCATCCCCCATCACACCACCGGGATAGAACTTCAGCTGCACCCGGCCCGCGGTGCCTTCATCGATCGCCTTGCCCGCGGCGCGCAGGTGCTTCATCCACACCGAGCCTTCCGGTGAGACCGCGGCGATCTTGAGCGTGTCCACCGCTGCTGCGTGCATTGGCAATCCGATCGACACGCATAGCAGCATCAGGCCCAACCACCCGATTCTGCGGCGCTGTTCGCTACCCTTTGTAGTTCCGCGGCTAGTTCTCCACAGAGGTAAATCAGAAATATTCATCAGCCGATTCCATGAGTAGACGCGCCCGCCCCTGGGCGACGATGTTGATCAGTGTCAGTCCTTTGGCCCTGGGGTTGGCCGTGAGCACCTCATCTACGAGGCGGTCATGCAATTCACGGTCGAAAACCAGCCGGGCATAGTTCTCTGCGTACATGACTTTCGTCAGCAGATGCCGCCCACCGGAAATGGCGATGGCTTTTTCAAAGTGCTCCCGGCCAAGTTCAGGTTTGCCTCCCATCGCCGGCGGGAAGAGTGTTTCAAACACGCCGAGGTATAGGTGCGCGCCGCCGTCGTCGACAGTTTCATCGAGTTCAACAACCCGCTGCATCAACGCTTTGACGCGGGCAAGCTGCGCAATGGCGTTGAAGTCGTCACTGTGTACCTGCATCCAGCCGGCCCACGTTGAACCGAGTCCGTACAACAGATCGACTTCGTCGTCGTCCCGTTCGCTGAGCCAGGTCTGCAACGTCTCAACGTCCATCTTTTCTAGATCACACCCGCCATCGATTTCAGCACAAACGGCACGGCGCGCGAGCGCAAGCGCTTTGGTATGCATGCGACGGGATCGTTCCTGTTCGTCGATGAACGCGCCGGCGTACGCCGAGTTCAGCCGCGCGGCGGTGCTAAGGATGCCCGCGTCCTCCGGGCTGCCTTCCAGCAAGCCATCGATGAGCAACAGATAGGCGGGCGCGCCGTCACGGACGGTCTCGATATCTTCGCTGTTGAGAATGGCGCTCGAGAGGTTGTCCGTGAACCCCTGCGAAACACCGGAGATGATGGTTGTACAGCCGCCACTGGCGAGTGCAGCCAGCAGCAGCGTCAGCATGCGGAGACGTAACACCTGCGGTCTTCCGTCAGTCCATGAATTTCGGGTGCGGCATTGTGCCATAACCCATCTCGATGTCCGCGACTCACTCTCAGTTCCTGAACGGGCTGATTTAGGGCTTGGCTCGCGCCGCATTCAGGGATGGATGGCTCGCCAGTACGGCACAACATGCCGTATCGGCGCGAGGGGGGCGAAGCCCCCGACCGATGAAAAAGTCCACTTAGGGACTTTTTCGTCGACCTGGTAAACAGTCCGCGACTCACTCCCAGTTCCTGAACGGGCTGATTTAGGGCTTGGCTCGGGTGGCATCCAGTGGATGGCCTGCCGGTACCGCACAACGTGCCGTATCGACGCGAGAAGGCGGAGCCCTCCTAGATGAAAAAGTCCAATTAAGGACTTTTTCATCGATTAGGTAGAGAGACTGATGAAAAAGTCCAGGGACGGACTTTTTCAATAAACAGAAGAACTGCCTGCAACCCGCTCCCGCACCACCTCGAGCACCTCCTCCAACGGCGGCCGCTGGCGGTATCCCAGCTCTGCAAAACGTGCCAGAACCTTGCCTTCCGGGCTGATCAACAGGATGCCTGGATGCGGGATGCCATATGCACTGTGACCCGGTTTGTACTGCGGATTGAGAATACCTAGGGCAACCACATGCTTCGCCGCCTCGTCATGTAACAGCGGATAGCCGAGCTTCGACTTGTCATGGAAGGCCTTCAGCAAATCGACGCTGTCATAGGTCATGCCCGCAACCTTCACACCAATCCCTTCAAACGCTGCACGTTCACTTTCCAGTTGGACCAACTGGCGCTGGCAGAAGGGTCACCAGTCCGCAGAGCGGTTGAAGAAAATCAGCAGGCCATTTGAACCTGACAAAGATGCCAGCGTCTGCGGCGTACCGTTCTGATCTTGCGCGTCGATGACTACAGTCGTCCCGTTAGACGGTCCCCAGGTGCTGCTTTCCGCAGCGTTCGCCGTGATACCCGACCCCGCAATCCACATGAGCACCAGCAATCTGAGTATACGAATTGCGCCTTTCATTCCTGCGTCCCTCATCCCTATTCCTCTCATCACTACGTGTTCTCGTCTTGACCCGTCCTTTACTGTGACCCGCGCACCCCAAAAGGGTTCCATCCATTCGCAATCGCCCCACACACTAGCCCAGCCCGGAACACGCCGCTACCCTGTGGCAAACCCTCCCCACCGGACCCCACAAAGTCATGAGCGAACCACTCGTACGTGTTGAACACCTGGATGGCATCGCCATCGTCACGCTGAACCGGCCGACCGCCCTGAACGCGCTCTCCATGGGTCTGCGCAACGCCATCAGCGATACTTTTCTCGCGCTGCGCGAAGATGCGCGGACGGAAGTGATCATCCTGACCGGCGCCGGTCGCGCCTTCACCGTAGGGCTCGACCTCAAAGAGCTCGGTGGCGAGAAGCCTGCAGATGCGGTCCGCTCCACTGTCGACCTCGCCGACGCCCTCGGCAACATGCCCAAACCCGTGATCGGCGCGATCAATGGCTTTGCCATCACTGGCGGTTTTGAACTGGCGCTGATGTGCGACTTCCTCATCGCCTCTCCTGAAGCCCGCTTTGCCGATACCCACGCGCGTGTAGGGGTGGTCCCAGGCTGGGGACTGTCGCAGCGGTTGCCCCGCCTCATCGGCGCCAATCGCGCCAAGGAGTTAAGTCTCACCGGCAACTACCTCGACGCCGAGACCGCCTGCGCGTGGGGTCTGGTCAACCGGGTGGTTCTCGCCCAGGAACTGCTACCGACCTGCATCCAGCTGGCCCGGGACATTCTCTCCACCGAGCCCGTGACACGCCTCGAGATCAAGCGGCTGATCGACGCAGGCTGGCATGCAACGCTGGCGGAAGGGCTGCGTCTCGAGGATGAGGCGAGCAAAGCCCATGGTCGCCGCGAAGTCAGGCCAGAGAAAGTTGCTGCGCGGCGGGCGGCGATTCAGGCACGGGGGCGTGAACAATCCGGAACGTGAGCTATTCGCCCCTGTTTTTTTCGGGTCTTGTGGGCCTTCAATGCAGGTAGTTGAACATGCGCCTGCGGTAGGTCGTTGCGAGAGGCGCGCCTTTACCGAGCAGATCGAAGATCCGGATGAGGGTGAGACGGCCGA
>Ga0194132_10003812_pt1 | contig 26320 bp, 23 predicted proteins | sample TA2KigOf80mmetaG_FD_148612 | JGI IMG/M metagenome (GOLD analysis project Ga0194132, IMG submission 148612) | Freshwater microbial communities from Lake Tanganyika, Tanzania - TA2015054 Kigoma Offshore 80m | ecosystem: Environmental > Aquatic > Freshwater > Lake | place: Tanzania: Lake... | reverse complement strand
TCGCGCGTGAGCCGGGGGCGGCGCGCCTCGACGACAGTGGCATCGACGATCTGCCCACCCATCGCCAGATAGCCCTTCTCCCGTAGCGCCGCATCGAACCGGGCGAACAGCCGGTCGAAGGCACCAGTCCGAACGAGTTGCTCGCGGTAGAGCCAAATCGTCTTGGCATCCGGCACGGCATCGTGCAGCGCCAGCCCGACAAAGCGCATGAACGACAGCCGATCCCGGATCTGATACTCGGCCTGATCGTCGGACAGCGTGTACAGCGTCTGCACAACCAGCACCTTGAACATCAACACCGCGTCGTATGGCGGCCTCCCGCCCTTGGAGCGGTCCGTGCGCGGCACCGCCGCCTCGAGATCAGGGCGGAACAGCTCGAAGTCCACCACCTTCGCCAGCCGCTCCAGCGGGTCCCCCGCCGCCGACAGCCACGCCAGCCGCTCGTCCGTGTCGAAGAAACCAGCCTGTCCCGCCATCCCCGCCTCCGGCCATCGCCAGAGGTCAGAGAATCAACCCGCGACCCTCAACGCCAGAGGTTCTCGCGGTGTCCACTTGCCTTGAATTGTGGCCGGCGACCTTTCTTTATCTGCCGTTCGAACACAGCGAGGAGCTAGCCGATCAGCAATTGTCGCTGACGCTCTTCGGCCGTTTTGCCGCGCAGCCGGACGCCGAGGCCTGCTTGGCCGCCGCCCGTCGCCATCACGACATCATCGAACGGTTCGGCCGCTTCCCGCACCGCAACGCCGCGCTGGGCCGGACCAGCACAGCCGAGGAAGAGGCCTTCCTGCGCGAGCCAGACTCGGCGTTCTGAGCCTGTTCAAGCGCCTGTCGCCATCCGGCGCAGGCACCATTCGACGACCTGGCGCAACACCCGCCCCAGCGCCTCGTCGAAGGCCAGAACGATCGCCCGCATGTCCGCTCCGCCAGCCGGCAGGTTTGCCTCGAAGCTTTGCGAATCGACGATGCTCCGGCGGGGCTGGCGGATCAGTTTCGCGGTCAGCCGGACACGCACGGTGGGGCTGCCGCCGGCACGGGAATATTCGGCCTGGAACTCGCGCAGTTCGCTCATCAGGTTGAAGTCCGAGCGCAGCCCGATCGCCTGCCGGCCGACCGCGACGATGCGGCCGGTATTCTCGAAGCTCTCGGTCAACAGGATCTGCACCATGCGCGGTGCGCGGTCGGCCCATTCGGCGCCGGCGAAATGGCCGAGTTCGGTGCCGTCGCGCAGCAGCGCGATGCGCACGCTGTTAAGGCCGCCAGCGGCGCTGGGTTCCTCCACCACGAGCTGGCTGGCGACCGTCGGCAGATCGGCGGCAAAATTGCTCTTGGGCGTCAGCGTATAGAGATTGGCCGGCGGCCCCAGCAGCCCGCCCAGTCCCTCGCACCCGGCCAGCGCGCCGCCCATGACGGCCAGCAGGAAGCCGCGCCGCTTCATGGCGTCTTCACCCCGCCGCGCCCGCGCCCGCCGAACAGGAACTGCGCGGGGTCGCTTTGCAAGTCTTCCATGAGGCGTCCCGCCGTTGCCACCAGTTGCCGCGCCTCCTGCACGAAGCGGGTGAACTCCACCAGGCCGTCGGAAGCGAACACCCCCAGCGGCTCGCGGTTCTCCTGCATCAGTTGCACGAACTCGCGCCCCGCCGTCTCGAAATTCTGCGCGCTACGCCGCAGGTCCTGGATCAGCGGCCGGACCTGGCCATCCAGCGTGCCGTCGACCGCGGCGATCGCGCCCCGCGCCACGGCCAGTGTGGCCTCCGCGCTGTCGGCGATGTCGTTGAGGCGCCGCGCCAGTTGCTGCACCTCGGCGATCAGGCCCGGCAGCGCGGCGGTGGTCCGTTCGATGTTGTGGAGCGTTGTCTCGATGCTGCCGCCGCGCTGCGTCAGGTCACTGGTCAGTTTCTCGACATTGCTAAGCGTGTTGGCGAAGGCCCGGCGGTTGTTGTCGTCGACCAGTTGGCTCATGCGATCGACCAGGATGATGATGCGGTTGATCAGTTCGGGCGCGCCGGCGAACAGCTCCTGAATCGCCGAGCGAGCCGATGGGATGACCGGAATCTCGCCGCGCTGCTTGGGCTCCAGCATCGGGCTCGAAGGACTGCCGCCCGAGAGCTGCACGTAGGACACGCCGGTGATGCCCTGCAGCTCCAGCGTGGCGATGGTATCGGTGCGCACCGGGGTTTCGCTGCCGATCTCGACCAGCACGCGGACGCGCGCGGGGTTGTCGCGGTCGATCAGGATCTCCGCCACCTTGCCCACCAGGATGCCGTTGAAGCGCACATCGCCACCGACGCTGAGGCCGGACACCGCACCCTCGAACAGGATGCGGTAGTAGGCGAATTCACGGTCGATCTCGATCTTCGCCAGCCAGACGATGAAGCCGAGCGTTCCCAGCATGATGGCCAACACGAAGGATCCGATCAGCAGATGGTTGGCTCGGGTTTCCATGCCGCTGGCCTAGCTGCGATCGTCGACCGCGGCAAGGCCGGCCGGCGCGCCCAGGGCGGCCCTTGCCCGGGGTCCATGGAAATACTCGCGGATCCATGGGTGCGGATGGGCCAGCATGTCGCGCATTGTGCCGACGACTATAACACGCCGTTCGGCCAGCACGGCAATGCGGTCGCAGATCGCGTGCAGGCTGTCGAGGTCGTGGGTGACCATGAACACGGTCAGGTTGAGGCTTCGCTGCAGACGGCGAATCAACTGGTCGAAAGCGGCCGCGCCGATCGGGTCCAGTCCGGCCGTCGGCTCGTCCAGGAACAAGAGTTCCGGATCGAGCGCCAGCGCCCGCGCCAGGCCAGCGCGCTTGCGCATGCCGCCGGAAAGCTCGGAGGGGAACTTGCCGCCGGCATCGGCCGGCAAGCCAACCAGGACGATCTTCAGGCTGGCGATCTCGTCCTGCAGGGGTTGCGGCAGATGCAGGTGCTCGCGCAAGGCGACCTGGATGTTCTGTGCCACGGTCAGCGAACTGAACAGCGCGCCATCCTGGAACAGAACGCCCCAGCGACGTTCCAGGCGCCGACGCTCGGCCTCGGGCAGGACGGCCAGGTCCTGGCCGAACACTTCGATGCGCCCGGCCGCCGGCCGGTTCAGTCCAACGATGGTGCGCAGCAGCACCGACTTGCCGGTGCCCGAACCGCCGACGATGCCGATCACCTCGCCCCGCCGCACGTCGAGATCGAGGTCGTCGTGCACCACCTGCCGACCAAACCGAGTTTTCAGGCCACGCACCCGGATGATCACCGCGTCGGCGTTCATACGCCCACCAGCGAGAAGAAGATCGAGAACACGGCATCCAGCACGATCACCAGGAAGATCGCCGCGACCACGGCGCGCGTCGTCTGCCGGCCAACGCTCTCGGCGCTGCCGCCGACCCTGAGCCCCTCCAGGCAGCCGATCAGGCCGATGACGAAGCCGAACACTGGCGCCTTGATCATGCCGACCAGGAACGACCAGACCGTGACCGACTGGTTGAGCCGCTCGATGAACAGTCCGGGCGAGATGTCGAGCACCAGCCAGGCCATCATGCCGCCGCCCAGCAGGCCCATCAGGTCGGCGTAGAAGCAGAGCAGCGGCAGCGCGATCACCAACGCCAGGATGCGCGGCAGCACCAGCATGTCCATCGGGTCGAGCCCGAGCGTGCGCATGGCATCGACCTCCTGATGCACCATCATCGAGCCGATCTGCGCCGCGAACGCGCTGCCCGACCGGCCGGCCACCACGATGGCGGTCAGCAGGATGCCGATCTCGCGCAGCACGGATACGCCGATCAGGTTGACGACGAACACCTGGGCACCGAAGCGCTGCAACTGCACCGCCCCCTGATAGGCCAGTACCACGCCGATCAGGAAGGAAATCAGCCCGACGATGGGCAGGGCATTGAGGCCGACCCGCTCGAGATGAAAGACGAACGAGGTGAAGCGCAGCCGGCGTGGCTGCACGATGGTGCGCAGCAGGCCGGCCGATACCGCGCCGAAGAAGCCCAGAAGCTGTTCGGCCTCGCGCCGCACGTCGAGCGCGCCGCGCCCCAGCCGCGCGATCACCGCCAGCAGCGGCGGCAAGGGTTCGGGCACCGCCGGCGCCGGCCGGTCGCCGATCGCGACCTGCTCCAGCATGGCCTGGTGCTCGGGCCGCAATTCGGCGAGGTCGCAGGCAATGCCGGCCGCGGCGAGCTGCCGCAGCGTTCGATGCAGCAGCCAGGCGCCCGCGGTGTCCAGCCGCTCGATCTCGCCCAGCCGGAAGCTGAGCGACCGCATGCCGGCGGGTTCGAGCGCGCGCAGCGCGGCATCGAGCGCGGCGGAATGCTCCACGTCCCAACGGCCGCCGCCGCGCAACACCCAGCCGCCCCGTTCCTGGCTCGTGCTAAACCCGCCCGCCGCCATGTCGATCCTGTCCGCCGAGTGCCGAGCGGCGACCATCGCATGCGGGTTGGAAAACGATCAAGCCGCGCTTGCCGGCCCCTGACCGCCGGTGCCAGAGTGCCATCCTCCACCCGCCGACGCCCGAGGCCCCATGCCCCGCTTCGCCGCCAACCTGACCTATCTCTTCAACGAGCACCCCTTCGCGGAGCGGTTCCGGGCGGCGGCCGAGGCGGGCTTCCGCGCGGTCGAGTACCTGTTTCCCTATGCCTACACCAAGGACGACCTGGCCGCGTGGAAGACCGCGGCCGGCCTGGAACAGGTGCTGATCAATGCGCCCGCGGGCAAGTGGGACGAGGGCGAGCGCGGCCTGGCCTGCCTGCCCGACCGCAAGGCGGAGTTCCGCGAGGGCGTCGACCGCGCCATCGACTATGCCCGCATGCTGGACTGTCGGCGGGTGCATCTGGTGGCGGGCAAGGCGCCCGCCGGCGGGCCGGAACGGGTGCCGTTCGAGGACACCTACCGCGAGAACCTGGCCTTTGCCGCCGATCGCCTGGCGGAGGCCGACATCGTCGGCCTGCTGGAGCCGCTCAATGGCAAGTACGACGCGCCCAGCTTCTTCCTGCAGACGACGCACCAGGCCCGCGCCATCCTGCGTGAACTTAACCGCCCCAACCTGAAGTTGCAGTTCGACGCCTATCACGTGCAGATCATGCAGGGCGATCTCGTCCGCACGTTCCGCGACTGCCTGCCCGATATCGGCCACATGCAGGTTGCCAACCCGCCCGAGCGCAACGAGCCCGACAGCGGCGAAACCGACTACGGCTACTTTTTTCGCGCGGTCGACCAGGCGGGCTATGCCGGCTGGATCGGCTGCGAATACAAGCCCCGCGCCGGCACGCGGGCGGGGCTGGGCTGGGGCCGGGCCTTCGGCCTGAGGACATGAACGGCAGCGTCGACGACGCGCAACACGTCCGCGCCTTCGATCTTGGCCGGCTCGACGCCGGCTTCCTGGCCGATCCCTATCCCACCTACCACCGCCTGCGCCGGCACGCCCCGGTGCATCGCCTGCCCGACGGCTCGGTATTCCTCTGCCGGTACGACGACGTGCTGACGGTCTACCGCGACCGCCGCATGAGTTCGGACAAGCGGCGCGAGTTCAAGCCCCGCTTTGGCGACGGGCCGCTTTACGAGCATCACACCACCAGCCTGGTGTTCAACGATCCCCCGTTGCATACCCGCGTGCGCCGGCTGCTGTCGACCGCCTTCACGCCGCGCGCGCTGGCGGCGCTGGAACCGCGCATCGAAGCGGTGGTGAGCGGGCTGCTCGACCGCGCCGGAGCGGCCGGTGGCATGGACCTGATCGCTGACTACGCCTCGGCGCTGCCGGTCGAGGTGATCGGCGACATGCTGGGCGTGCCACATGCCGAGCGCGGACCGCTGCGAGCGTGGTCGCTCGCCATTCTGGGCGCGCTTGAGCCCGCCATCACGCCCGCGATCCTGGCGCAGGGCAATCGCGCGGTGGCGGAGTTCAAGGACTACCTCAAACGACTGATCGCGGGGCGGGCCGGCCGGCAAATCGAAGCGGGCGACATCCTGCAGGCGCTGATCGACGGCGAGCCCGACGGCGAGCGGCTCAGCGAGACCGAACTGCTGCACCAGTGCATCTTCCTGCTGAATGCCGGGCACGAGACCACCACCAACCTGATCGGCAACGGCCTTGACGCCCTGCTGCGCTTCCCCGCGGAAATGCAGCGCCTGCGGCGCGAGCCAGGACGGATCCGCACAGCGGTGGAGGAGTTCCTGCGCTTCGAGAGTTCGAACCAGCTCGGCAACCGGCTGCTGACCGAAGACGCCGAGATCGGCGGCATGGCTCTGGCCGCCGGAACCTATATCTGGCTTGGCATCGGCGCCGCCAACCGCGATCCTGCGCAGTTCCCCGATCCCGACCGGCTGGACATCGGGCGCGAGCCCAACCGCCATCTCGCCTTCGGTGCCGGCATCCATGTCTGCCTGGGCAACACGCTGGCGCGGATGGAAGGGCGCATCGCCATCGCGCGCCTGTTGGCGCGCTTCCCCGATTTCCGCCCGGCCAGCGATTGCGTGCGCGGCAGTCGCGCCCGTTTCCGCGGGTTCCTCAGCTATCCCGTGGCGTTCTGATCGGTTATGGAAATTTCCGTTCGAATCGAGCCGGCATGTTCGGTTTGAACGGAAGCCATTGCCCTGCAGCCATGACTGCAACGCGGTGGGCTCCGATCAGATGGATCGCTGATCGCGATGCCATCTGATCGGACACCGCGCTAGCGGATACTGCGCCCGCCATCCACCGGGATCGCCATGCCGGTCATGAACGAGGCGTCGCTGGACGCCAGGAAGGCGATCACCGCGGCGACCTCGGCCGGCTGCGCCAAGCGGCCGATCGGATGCTTGGCCACGATGGCCCGGTGCGCGGCCTCGAAATCCGGCGCGCGCCGCAGCGAATCCTGCACCATGGCGGTGTCGATGGTGGCCGGGCAAACGCAGTTGACGCGGATGTTCTCGCCCACATGGTCCATCGCCAGCGCCATGGTCATCGACAAGACGCCACCCTTGGAGGCCGCATAGGCCACCATGTTGGTGTTGCCGCGGATGCTGTTGATCGAAGCGGTGTTGACGATGGCCCCGCCGCCGCGCTTGCGCAAATGCGGGATCGCCTTCTTGGCGCCCAGGAACACGCCATAGAGATTGACCGCCATCACCTTGTCCCAGGTGGCCTTGCCGGTGTCCTCCGCCCGCCCGCCGTCGCCCACGCCGGCATTGTTCACCAGCACGTCGAGGCCGCCGTATTTCCGCACGACGTAATCGATGGCGCGGTCCCAAGCCGCCTCGTCCGACACATCGAGCAAGATGCCGTCGAGATTGCCGATGGCCTTGCGCTGGCTTTCATTCTGAATGCCGCAAACCGCCTGGCCGCCCTCCTCGGTCAGGCGCTGCGCGGTCGCCAGGCCGATGCCGCTGCCGGCGCCCGTGATCAATGCCACCTTGCCCTTGAACCGCTCGACCACGTTCGCCTCCCCAAGCCGCCGCTCGCGACCGTAGCGCGCGGGCAAAGCGACCGTCAAAACGGCGGAATGACTTGGCGGGGGCGTGGCCGATGGCTAGAGTGCGATAACAATGAGAAGAAAACGTAATAATCAACTCCCCTTGGGCCGCACGGCCGGCGACTTGGGGCTAGCAGTGGGAGCGCGAGAAACGACATGCGGATAAACAAGACGATCAGGGGGGCGGCCACGGCGGCTCTCGCCTTCGGGCTGACAGCGGCGGTCGCCGCGTCGGCCAATGCCCAGGACGACAAGAAGCTGCGCTACAAGATGCACGCGGCCTTCGCCAGCAGCCTGCCGGTGCTGGGTCCGGCCGGCAAGCGGATCGAGCAGACCATCAAGGAAGTGTCCGCCGGCAACATGGAGTTCAAGCATTTCGAGCCGGGCGCGCTGGTGCCGGCCATCGCCTATTACGATCCGGTGGGCGCGGGCGCGATCGACATGGCCTATGGCACGCCCGGTTATGGCGTGGGCAAGGTGCCGGCGCTCGCCTATCTCACGGCGGTGCCGTTCGGGCCCAACTTCGGCGAGTTTCATGCCTGGGTCAAATATGGCGGCGGCAAGGAGCTCTACGACGAGATGTACGACGCCATCGGCTTGCGCGGCGTGTTCTGCGCCACCATCCCGCCCGAGTCCTCCGGCTGGTTCCGCAAGGAGATCAAGAGCTTGGACGAGTTGAAGGGCCTCAAGATGCGGTTCTTCGGGCTGGGCGCCAAGGTGATGGAGAAGTTCGGCGTGTCGACCCAGCTGCTGGCTGCGGGCGATATCTACCCGGCGCTGGAACTGGGCGCCATCGACGCCACCGAGTTCTCCATGCCCTCGATCGACGAGGGCCTGGGCTTCTTCCAGGTGGCCAAGCATTACTACTTCCCCGGCTGGCACCAGCCGGCCAGCCTGGGCGACGTCATCTTTCCCAAGGCCAAGTATGATGCGCTGTCCAAGCAGCAGAAGGACTGGATCCGCATTACGTGCGGCTATCAGATCTTCGAGGAATTCGTCGACGGCGAACGGCAACAGCCGGCCGCCATCAACCGCATGAAGGCCAAGGGCGTCACGCTGCACAAGTGGTCGCCGGAAATCCTCGCCAAGCTAGAGGCCGTGTGGAAGCAGGTGGCAGCTGAGGAAGCCGCCAAGGACCCCGTGATGAAGAAGGTCTCCGAGAGCTACTTCAAGTATCGCGAGGAGTATGCGTTCTGGGGACAGAACGGATACCTGAAATAAGTCGTTGAAAACGCGACGTCAGAGGCAAACCCGGAGCGATCCGGGTTTTTTTTCGCGCGCGCCTGGAAGCGGACCGCGCTTGTGGGTAAACTGCGGCGAAACGATGACGACCGCCGCGATGCCGCGATTGGCAAGCCTCAGGCATGGCGGCGGTCGTGGTGCGAGTGGAGCCGCTGCTAGCGCCCCGGGCGCGGGTGCGGCGCCAGGGTGGGCGCAGTAAACCAACCCGCGGCCTTGGGGCAGGCCGGGGAACCATGTTGGCGGAGGAACCGTATGAAGAGCCTGTTGCGGCTGACCGAGCGAGGCGACGACCTCTGCAATTGGGTCGGCAAGGTGGGCGCGTGGACCATGTTGCCGTTGATCGCCTTCGTGGTGTTCGACGTCATCACGCGCAAGATCACACCGCTCAAGATCGCCATCAGCGAGTCGTGGATCAACGCCTACATCTCCTCCACCAAGCTGCAGGAATGGGAATGGCATCTGCACACCGTGCTGTTCCTCTGCGCCTTCGCCTTCGCCTATGTGCAGAACGCGCATGTCCGCGTGGACATCGTGCGCGAGAAGCTGCCGCCCAAGGGGCAGGCTTGGCTCGAACTGATCGGCGGGCTGATCTTCCTGCTGCCGTATTGCGTGTTGGTGCTTTGGTTTGCCTGGAGCTTCGTGGTGCAGGCCTATGTCAGCAACGAAGGTTCGGCGGCGATGACGGGCCTGGGCAATCGCTGGATGATCAAGTCATTCATCCTGCTGGCGTTGACGCTGTCGATCGTCGCCGGGATGAACGCCGTGATCCGCAAGATCGCGTTCTTGTTCGGCCCCGAGGAAGTGCGGCGCAGCGTTAAATTGCACATGCTGACGCCGGAAGGCCAGGCCAAGCTCAAGATCGAGCGTGGCGAACACGTCAACGCGCCGACTCCCGCGCTTGCCGTCCAACCGGGAGTGTGAGCCATGTTCTCGGTCGACCTTCTCCCGGTCTACATGTTCCTGGCATTGGCCTTGCTGCTGTTCTCGGGCTATCCGGTGGCGTTCGTGCTGGGCGGCGTGGCGCTCAGCTTCGGCTTCATCGGCTGGACGGTGGACTATTTCGCCATCGTCGAGTTCTACAACATCCTGCCAAGGATGTGGGGCACGTCCGCCGAGAACCCGGTGCTGGTGGCGGTGCCCTGCTTCGTCTTCATGGGCACCATGCTGGAACGCAGCGGCGTGGCCAACGACTTGCTGGATTGTCTGCAGGTGCTGCTGCGACGAGTGCCGGGCGCGCTGGCGCTGTCGTTGACCGTGATGGGCACCATCATGGCGGCGACCACCGGCATCGTCGGCGCCTCGGTCATCATGATGAGCCTGATCGGCTTGCCCATGATGATGGCGCGCGGCTACGCCAAGTGGCTGGCGACCGGCACGATCTGCGCCTCGGCCGTGCTGGGCATCCTGATCCCGCCCTCGATCATGCTGGTGATCATGGCCGACCTGCTGGCGGTCTCCGTCGGCAACCTGTTCGTCTCGGCGGTGTTTCCGGGCCTTCTGCTGTCGCTCCTCTACTGCGTGTACATTTACGTCTGCTGCACCATCAACAGGGATTTCGGGCCGCCGCTGCCGGACGATGTGGGCCCGGAGACCCAGGCGGAGCTGTGGGGCATCGTCGCCAAGGGCTTCCTGCCGCCGGTGTTCCTCATCGTCATGGTGCTGGGTTCGATCTTCGCCGGCTGGGCGACGCCGACCGAGGCGGCCGGTGTCGGCAGTTTCGGTTCGATCCTGCTGGCGATCATGAACAAGCGGTGCACCTTCGAAATCATGAAGGACGTGCTGGAACGCACCGCGCTGACCTGCGGCATGATTTTCTTCATCTTCATCGGCGCCACCGCTTTCAGCTACGTGTTCCGTTCGCTGGGCGGCGACGACATCATCATCCACTGGATCGAGGCATCCGGGCTGGGCTCGTGGGGCCTGTTGTTCCTGCTGATGTACGTGGTGTTCCAGCTCGGCTTCTTCTTCGACTGGATTGAGATCACGCTGATCGTGCTGCCGGTGTTCGCGCCCATCCTGGATGCGATGGACTTCGGCGCGCACGTTCCGAAGAACGAGATCATCTATTGGTTCGCCATCCTGCTGGCGGTCAACCTGCAGAACTCGTTCTTGACACCGCCCTTCGGTTTCGCCTTGTTCTACATGAAGGGCGTGGCGCCGCCGGAAATCAAGATGCAGGACATCTATCGCGGCATCATTCCGTTCGTTGCCCTGCAGGTGACCGGCCTGGGCTTGGTCATTGCCTTCCCGGGCATCGCCATGTGGGCGCCGCGCTATTTCCTGGGCGACTAGCGCTGCGGTTTTAAGGGCGGGGAAGATCCGTTCCCCGCCCGCGATCCCGACACGAAAGGCCGCCCGCGGGCGGCCTTTCGCTTGGCGCGCCGGCTCAGTGCAGTGTCGGCCGCAAGCCCTGCGGCGGCCGGGCGCCCAGCAGACCCAACATGAAACGCGATTCCGCGTCCGACAGGGCGTCGCCGAACTTGGTCAAGATGACCGCCGCGGTGCGTTCGGCCAGCCGCGCCCGATCGATGTGGCCGACCACGCCGCGCAATTCGCCGGCCACCTCCAGCGCGGCGCGGGCCAAGCGATAGCCGTTCTCGGAGAAGCCGGCCTGGCTGATCAAGGCCTTCAGGCCAACCGGGCCGCCATCATGCAGCAAACGAAAGGCGCTGACCACCGGCACGCCGGCCAAGCGCGCCAGCGCCGCCTCGAAGAACACCAGGTCGCCGGCGCAGAGCGCGCGCAGGCTCAGACTTATGGTCAGCCGGCCGTTCTTGGCCAGGCGATCGACCAGTTCCAGCACGTCGCCCCGCTCCGGCTGGCCGTCCAGCAGTCCGACCACCGCCCGCTCGCGGCTCTCCAGCACCAGCTGCGCGGTCAGGTCCTCCGGCAGGCGGTGATGGGTGACGAGATGCTCGCGCAGATGCTCGGAGACCACGGTCACCAGGCGTTCGGCGATCGCCATCGGCAGCGCCCGCCGCCGGACCATGGGCGAGGTGACGTTCGGATCGTCGGCGAAGCCGTCCAGAACGGCGGCCAACTGCTCCTCCTGCAGATCGGCGCCCTCGTTGCCGACCAGCCGCGTGACCACCTCGCGCTCACCCGTCTCGATCAGCGCCTGACAAACCTGGCTCGGCACCCGTGCCCGCCCGGCGACCGCCAGACGGTGCGCCTGGCTGCGCGTCTTGACGATGGCGATGAGATCCTCGTCGAGCAGGGCGGGAGAGAAGCTCAGCACGGGCGTCGCCACCGCCTCGACATCGCAGGCCAGCGCCATGGCGATGTCGTGCGGGATGTCCGGATTGGCCTTCAGCGCCTCGGACAGGCCGGCCCGCACGCGGACCTCGGCATCCTCCAGCAGGGCGCGGAAGATCTCCTCGGCCAGCCGCTGCTCGGCCGCCGTCAGCGAGCGGTCGTAGGTGCTGGTGACCAGGGCCGCCGCCTCGGTCCGCCGGTCGATCGACGGCTCGGTCGCCAGGCGCCGCACCTCCGCCGCCGTCAGTCGCTTGCGCATCGTCCGTCTCTCACCCTCTTGCCGGGTCAACCGCACGGATCCACGCCATCATGAGGGGGTTGCGCTTAACGCAACGTTAGTCTCCCGGCGGGGTTGCCTTGCGCCGCCCTTTCCCCTTATAGGCTCGGCGCGAAAGGCCCTGGCTGCAAAAGGTTCCCCATGCCCGCGACGCGCTCATTTCTGGTCCTGCTCCTCGCCCAGTTTCTGCTGCTCGGCGCCGCCGCCGCCGGCGACGCGGCAAACGGCGAGAAGGTCTTCGCCAAGTGTCGTGCCTGCCACAGCGTCGAGCCGGGCGGCAGGAACCAGCAGGGCCCGAACCTGCACGGCGTTGTCGGCCGGCCGGCCGGCAAGGCCGCTGGCTTCAACTATTCCAAGGTTCTGCTTCAGTCGGGCGTGGTCTGGACGGAGGACAAGCTCGATGCCTACCTCGCCGATCCCAAGGGCATGCTTCCGGGCAACCGGATGCTTTTCATCGGACTAAAACAGGCGAAGGAACGCAGCGACGTCATCGCCTATCTGAAACAGACGAAATAGCGCCGCTGCCACGGCCGCCGACTTAACAGTTCGTTTGAGTTCGCCCCCTTAGCTTTTGGCCGCGTTCGCGGTCCGAGTTCGAGGGGAAAGCGTCAATGGGGCATTCGACGTCGGCCGCCAGGCATGCGCGGCAACCGACGCGGCTTGTGGAGTTGCTGGATCAGGCCCAAGCGGCGCTCGCAGCGCATGCCCGGCACGCAGCCCGCGGCAGTCTGGCGCGCGGACAGCACCATTGGCTGCCCGCCGGGGCGTTCCTGGGGTTGGCCGCCGGCAAGGCCGTGCCGATCAAGTTCGGCCCCAGCCAAAAGGATGGCCTGGACATGGTGCGCCGCATCGCCGGCGAGGGTGCCAGCGTCGGCTTTCCGGTCCAGCTCGACGACCAGGATGGCGTGCGCCCCCTGCTCAGCCTTTCCGTGAGCCTCGAACTGACCGACGACGGCATTGTCGCCCGTGCCACGCCGCCCCTTCGCCTCAATGTCGGGCTGTTGCGCCAATTCGGCCTGGCCGATGGCGAACTGCGCCGGCTGGAAGCGGCGCTGGGCGGCGACGGCCTGCTGGCGGCCGACGCGGCGCGCCTGATCGCCGGACGCGCCGGCCTGCCTAACGACTGGCCGCAATGGTCGGAGCCGGGTGCCAGCCTGTCGGACCCACCACCGCAGCGCCCGGTCTGGCTGGGGCGGGCCTGCCTGTTGCCGCCCGAGGCGATGGCGGCCGACATGGCGCTGATCAATGGCCTGGACAGGTTGCGCGAAACCGAGCCGGCGCGGCTTGCCGGGGAAACCGCGCTTGCGGGCCTGCTGGCGCCAAGCCAAGCGCCGGTGGGCGAACCGCAATTGGTCTGGGAGATGTCGCCCGCCCAACCCAGCCATCTCGCGGCCATCCAGCGGGCGCTGGCCGCGCCGCTGACCGCGCTGGAAGCCCCGCCCGGCAGCGGCGCCTTTGCCATGCTGCTGTCCCTGACAGCCACCGCCTGCATGCGCAACGAAACCGTGCTCTACCTTGCCAGTTCGGCCGACACGATCGAGCGGTTCGCCCGCGCCTGGGATGGTGCGCTGGGACGCGGTGTGCGCGCGGCCGTGTGCTTCGCCCAGGCGGACGGCCTGACCGCCCGCGCCAAGGCCTTGAGCGACTACCTCTACCTGTTGGCCAAGCCCGCGGGCGACAATGCCGACAAGGACGGCGGCAAGCGCAAGCATCGCGAGAAACCGACGGTGAAGATGGTGCGCGAGCTCGACCGCACACCCTCGCCGGTGACGCCACAACTGCTGGAGCAATACCAGACGGCACTGGCCGCGCTGGCGGCGCAACCCTCGGCGCAGAGCGGCAGCGGTCTTGCGGGGTTGCTGCGCCTGCCGGATATCCGTCAGCTCGACAACCAGCGCCAAGGCATCGCCGCGGCCAAGCTGTCGGCGGTCCGCGAGTTGGTGCAGGACAAGCTGCGCGAGCGCCTGCTGCTCGATCCCTTGGCGCTGCAGCGCGATTGCCGGGAGCTGTTCCGGCTAGCCGGCGGCACGCTCGCCGGACCGGCCGCGGACAGCGCGTTGACGGAGTCGATCGACGCCACGCGGCAGAGCTTGCCGGTGTGGGCCGTCCGGCTCGACCTGGCCGAACGCCTGTTGCCTGCCCGGCCAGCCTTGTTCGATCTGGCGATCGTTGACGAAGCGGACTGCGTGGCTTTGCCCGAACTGCTTGGGGTGTTCGCCCGGGCACGGCGAGTGCTGTTGCTGGGACAGGTGCGAAACGAGCGGCGCGCGCTTTGGCCGCCGCCAGCCGACACCACGACGCCGGCAGGCGATCTGGGTCGTTCCGCCTTGGCAGCGGTCCAGGCGCTGGCGCCAGATGCCGCGCTCCGGCTTGGCGAGCTGGTGCGCCCTCACCCGGTGATCGGCGACTACCTCAGTCGCTGCTTCTATGGGCACAAGCTCCAGGTGCGGACTGATTATCGCAAGCAGAAGCAGGACGGCGAACCGGCGCTTTGCGGCCTCCACTGGCACCCCTGCCATGGCCGTTTGGAGGCCGGCACGGGTGGCCCGGTCAACCGGGCGCAGGCGGGCGTAGTGATCCGCCTGCTGGAAAACTGGCAGGCCGCCCACTGGCTGACCGTCAGCCAGACGCTCGCCATCGTCGCGCAGCTTCCGGGCCAGCCGGCACTGCTCCGCCAGCGCCTGCGCCGCAGCGACCTGACCGACACCCTGCTGCGGCGCATCGCGGTGTACGGTGCCGAAGAAGCGCCGCGCGAGGCGTTCGACTACGTCCTGCTGCTGCCCGGGCCGGTCGGCAAGGCCAATGCCAGCCTGAATGCAACGCTCGCGCGTTCGCGCGCGGTCTTTCACGACGGCGCCGCGGCGGCCCGGCTGGGGCTGCACGTGATCGGCGACCGACAGGCGGCGGAACGCGCCGGAGGCCCGGCCGGCAGCTTGGCAGCGTTGGCCGAGGACTGGCGGCTGCCGGCCGAGCCGCCCCCTCCGGCGATGCGCAAGCCACCCGACCCCACGGCGGTCGCCGCGGAGGCATTGCGACGCATCCTGTCCAGCCAAGGGCTCCCCTGGCAGGAAGGCTTGCGGGAGGGCGAGCGGACCATCGAGTTCCGCGTTCTGGCACCCTTCGGCGGCTGCTACGCCCTTTCGTGGGCGGATGGCGCCGATGCCGAACCGCCGCCTTCCGGCCTGATCTGCCTGCGCCTGTCGCCCGAGGCCGTGGCCAAGCGCGACCGGCAGATGATCGAGTTGCTGCGGCGGCTTGTATGAGCGATCATGGGCAGAATGCGTTAACTCAATGTTGCTTGACTGGCCCAGGGAGCGGCATCGGTGTGGGCGCGCGGCGATCCGTTCGCCGGCAGCGCCAACGCGGTTAACACACGCGATCTTGCCCGAAGGGGCGCGCTATGCGGAATGTGGCGATGGCCTCGGGGTTCGACGATTCGAGCCCGGTGCTGGATTTCCTGGAGTTTGTCGAGCGCCAGCCGCAACAATCGGTGCGGCAGCTGCTGGACAAGATCCTGCTGAAGAGCCGGATGATCACCGGCGCCGAGGCCGGAACCGTCTTCATCGTGCGCCGCAAGGGTCAGCAACGCTGGCTGCAACCGGCCAGCATGCAGAATGAGCGCATCCGCCCCAAGCTGCGCGACCTGGTGGTGCCGATCACGGCCAAGACCATTGCCGGCTATGTGGCGGGTGCGGGCGAGGCGGTTCGGCTGGACGATGTCTATGCCATCCCGCCCGACCGCCCCTTCAGCTTCAATCCGCAGAACGAGTTGAAGGGCTATCGCACCGTCTCGATGCTGGCGTTTCCGCTGAAGAACTATCAGGACCAGGTGATCGGCGTCGTGCAACTGATCAATCGCCGGCAACCGGCCCTGCCCGAACCGGTGCCGTTCGAGGCCGAGCAGACCCGCCTGGTCACGCCCATCGCACGTGCCATTGCCACCCACATCGAACGCGCGGACATGCTGGAGCGAATCCGCGAGCAGAACGTCAAGCTGCATCAACGCAACCGCGAACTGGCCGAGCAGCGGGCGCAAGTGGTGGCCTTGCAGGGCGAAACAGAAGAAGCCTTCATGCTGTCGATCAACCTGCTGGCCCGCGCCGCCGAGATCCACGACGAGGAAACCGGCAATCACATCCTGCGGGTCAACGAATACAGCTATTTCCTGGCGCGCGAACTCGACATGCCCGCGAGCTTTTGCGACGAGATCCGTTACTCGGCGCAGTTGCACGACGTCGGCAAGATGAGCATCAACACCGCGATCCTGACCAAGCGCGGCAAGCTGACGCCCGAGGAACGCGCCGAGATGGATCGGCATCCCCATTACGGGCATCAGATCCTGGCGCACTCGCCCCGTCTGACCCTGGCGGCCGAGATCGCCTATTGCCACCACGAAAAGTGGGACGGCAGCGGCTACCCGCGGCAGCTGCAGGGCGAGGCGATACCGATCAGCGCGCGGATCGTCGCCTTGGCCGATGTCTATGACGCCCTGCGCTCGGCGCGGCCCTACAAGCCCGCCTTCAGCCACGAACGCACGGTCGAGATCATTCTCCAAGGCGACGAACGGATCGAGCCTAGGCGGCATTTCGATCCGAAGCTGATCCAGCTATTCGGCGAACAGCACGCCGGCATGGCGGCGATCTATCAGCGCCTGAAGGACTGACGGAGAGCATGGCCAGCATCGCCGAACCCAGGGTCGCCTTCACGCCCTTCACGCTGCCGCGCCGGCTAGCCGCGACCCTGCGCGGGTTGTGGCCCAGGCGGCAAGGCGCGGCGCCGAAGGGCGGCCGGCCGCGCCGACGCTGGTTCGCCCGGTCGCGCATCTATCTGGTGCCGCTGCTGACGCTGCTGGCCGCGCTGACCTTGCGCGTGCACAACCCTGTATTCTTGCAGAATTTCCAGTTCAAGGTCTTCGACCTCTACCAGCAGCTGTCGCCGCGACCCTACCAACCGGTGCCGGTCAAGATCATCAACGTCGATGACGAGAGTCTGGCGCGGATCGGACAATGGCCGTGGCCGCGCACCTTTCTCGCCAACATGCTGGCAATCCTGTTCAACGCCGGTGCGGCGGTGATCGCGTTCGACGCGGTGTTCGCCGAGGCCGACCGCACCTCGCCAGCGCAGGTGCTGCCGGTCTGGCCCGACACGCCCGACCTGGCGCCGCTCAAGGAGGCGATCCGCGCCCTGCCCGATCACGACGCGATCTTCGCCGAAGTGATCGCGCAGTCGCGCGTGGTGCTCGGCTTCGCCCTCACCACGGAAACCGGCGGGCGCGTGCCGGCCGGCAAGGCCGGCATCGCCATTGCCGGCGACGATCCCAAGCCGTTCATTACGGCGTTTGCCGGTGGCGCCACCAATCTGCCGGTCTTCGAGCGGGCCGCGGCCGGCAACGGCAGTTTCAACCTGGCACCAGAGCAGGACAACATCGTGCGCCGCGTGCCGATGATGGTGCGGCTCGACCAGCAGATCTATCCCGCCTTGGCGGCCGAGGCGCTCAGGGTGGCGCAAGGCGCCTCAACCTATGTGTTGAAGGCTTCAGGCGCCAACATGGAGCGCAGCTTCGGCGAGCGGACCGGGCTCAACCACGTCAAGATCGGCCAGTTCGTGGTGCCGGTGGACGGCGCCGGCCAACTGTGGGTGCACTATACCCGGAACATCCCCGAGCGTTTCATTCCGGCCTGGAAACTGTTCGAACCGGATTTCGATGCGGCGAGTGTCGAAGGCCAGATCCTGTTCTTCGGCACCGACGCGGCCGGCCTGAAGGACCTGCGAACCACGCCCCTCAACCCCGCGGCCGCCGGCGTCGAGGTGCACGTGCAGGCCACCGAGCAGATCCTGCTCGGCCATTTCCTCAGCCGGCCGGATTGGGCGGATGGGGCGGAACTGTTCTTTATCCTGGCATTGGGCCTGTTGCTGATCCTGTTGACCCCCAGGCTGGGGGCGTTGCTGGGCGCGACGATCGGCCTCGCCGCGCTGGCCGTGGCGGTGGCGGTGTCCTGGTATCTATTCAAGCAGGAGCGCGTGCTGCTCGACCCGCTCTATCCCAGCCTCGCCACGCTCGCCGTTTACATGGCCGGTTCGTTGTTGAGCTACCTGCGCACCGAAGCGGAAAAGCGGCAAGTGCGCGGCGCCTTCGCGCAGTATCTCTCGCCGGCCCTGGTGGAACAGGTGGCGCGCGAGCCGGAGCGGCTGAAGCTCGGCGGCGAGATGAAGAACATGACCTTCCTGTTCTCCGATATCCGCGGCTTCACCACCATTTCCGAGCGCTTCAAGAGCAATCCGCAGGGCCTGACCAAGCTGATCAATCGCTTCTTGACGCCGATGACCGACACCATCCTGGCGCGCCGGGGCACGATCGACAAGTACATGGGCGATTGCATCATGGCGTTCTGGAACGCGCCCCTGGACGATCCCGAACACGCTGTGCATGCGTGCGAGGCGGCGCTCGCCATGGTTGGGCGGCTGCATAGTCTGAACACCGAATTGTCGGACGAAGCGACCGGGCAAGGCCAGCCGCCCATGCGCCTGAACATCGGCGTCGGCGTCAACACCGGCGACTGCGTGGTCGGCAACATGGGCTCGCAGCAGCGTTTCGATTATTCGGTGTTGGGCGACGCGGTGAACCTGGCCTCCCGCCTGGAAGGCCAGTCCAAGAACTACGGCGTGACCATTGTCGTCGGCGCCGAGACGTGCCAACAGGCACGACACTTCGCCTTCCTCGAACTCGATCTCGTTGCCGTCAAGGGCAAGAAGGAAGCGGTTAAGATCTTCACCTTGCACGGCGACCGGACGGTGGCCGAGTCCCCGGCCTTTCAGGCCCTGCGGATCAAGCACGACGACATGCTGGCGGCCTATCGTCGGCAGGACTGGACGGCCGCGCGCGCTTCGATCGGCGAATGCCGGGCACTCGATCCGCGGATGGCCGACTTCTATGACATCTACGAGGAACGGCTGGACTATTTCGCGGAGAATCCGCCGGGTCCGGATTGGGATGGGGTCTATGTGGCGACCTCGAAGTGAGGCGTTCGGCCGTTTGTGCGCGGATACCCAACTGGGCTAGCCTTCGGTCCAGCGGCGCGACCGTGGCAAGGCATGGTGGCAGGGCGTGGAAACTGGGGAACAGGGCCAAGACAAGCCTGGGCAGATGAATGGCCATCGTCCGGGCGGCCTGTTGTCGTTTCTGTTCGCGGCCATGGTTTCAGGGGCGCCGGCCGCCGCCAAGGACGCCGCCTTCGATGTCGAGGCGGCATTGGGGGCGGTGGTACGGCTGCGCTCGGAGATCCCAGCCGACGCGCGCACGGCGCCGATCCTGGGCACCTTGCGCGAGGGCAACGGCGTGGTCATCGACAGCGATGGCCTGGTACTGACCATCGGTTATCTCATCCTGGAAGCCATGGCCGTCAGCGTTTCCGGGGCCAATGGCCGGCTGGTGCCCGCCACGGTGGTGGGCTTCGATTACGACACCGGCTTCGGCCTGGTGCGCGCGCAAAGCCCGTTGGGCGTGACCCCGCTCAAAATCGGCAACTCGGCCGATCTGAAGGAACGCACCGCGGTGCTGGTGGCCGGCAACGGCGGGCGCGATCAGACGATCGGTACCTTCGTCGTCTCGCGCCGCGAGTTCGCGGGCTATTGGGAATACCTGCTGGACGAGGCGATCTTCACCGCGCCGCCGCACCCCAACTGGGGCGGCGCGGCGCTGATCGGTCCCGATGGCAAGCTGCTCGGCATCGGTTCGCTGTTCGTCAACGACGCGGTGCAGGGCGAGCAGCCGTTCCCCGGCAACATGTTTGTGCCGATCGACCTGCTGAAGCCGATTTTGCCGGAAATGCTGGCGCAGGGCCGCAGCGGCAAGCCGTCGAAGCCCTGGCTTGGCATGTATACCGTCGAGCACGAGGAACAGCTTGTGATCACGCAGGTGGCGCCGGAGGGACCGGCGGCCAAGGCCGGTCTGAAGCCGGGCGACGTGGTCGTCAAGGTCAGCAGCCATCTGGTGCGCGACGTACCCGGCCTTTACCGGCGCATCTGGGGCTTGGGCCCGGCCGGCGTGGCGGTGCCGTTCACGGTGCTGCGTGGCGACCGGGCGCTCGATCTGATGGTCAACTCGGTCGATCGTTCCGATTATCTCAGGCTGAAACGGAGCTATTAGCGGCAAAGGCGCGGGTCCGGCGGGGCCGGCGCGAGGAGTTCGGTTCATGCCCAGTCGGCGTGAGGTTGTGGGCGGCCTGGTCCTGGCGGGTGGCCTGTTCCTTGGGCCAAGGGCCGGGGCCGAGGCGGCGGAAACCGCGGCCGCCCGGTTCGTGGAGGGTTTGGCGGCCCGTGCGATCGCGGTGCTGCGTTCCGGGGGCAACAGTCTGGAGCAGCGCGAACTGGTGTTTCGCGAGCTCCTGCGCGAAGGGTTCGATCTGGAATTTATCGGCCGCTTCGCCTTGGGTGCGCACTGGCGCAGCGCCTCGGCCGAACAACAGCGCGACTACCAGGAACTGTTCGCCGACTATGTGCTGAAAACCTATTCCCGTCGCTTCGGCCGCTATGCCGGGGAGTCGTTGGCGGTGGTCAGCACGCGTGCCGCCGGCCAGCATGACGTCATCGTCTATACCAAGATCGACCGGCCCGGCGGGGCGCCCGCGATCCAAGCCGATTGGCGCGTCCGCGACATCGGCAGCCAGTTCCGCATCGTCGATATCATGGTGGAGGGCGTCAGCATGGCGCAGACACAGCGCCAGGAATTCGCCGCCGTGGTTCAGCAGCAGGGCCTGGCGGGTCTGCTGCAGGCCTTGCGGGCCCGCACCCAGCGGCTTGCCGCGACGGACAGCTGAGAAAGGGGACCGGCCCGCGATGCGCAAGGATCCTGGCTCACGGCTTGGCGGCCGCTGGAATGATCGTGCTGCTGTCGCTGTCGCCACCGCAGGTGATGGCCGACTATCAGGCGGGGGCGCTAGCCTTCGAGAAAGGCGAATTCGCACTGGCGCTGGGCCACTGGCGACCGTTGGCCGAGGCGGGCGATGCCAAGGCGCAATTCGGCTTGGGCGTGCTGTACGACGAAGGTCGCGGCGTGGCGGAGGACCGCGGACTGGCGGCGCACTGGTTCGGCAAGGCGGCCGAACAGGGCCATGCCCGCACCCAGCACAATCTCGGCCAACTCTATCTGGCCGGCGACGGCTTGCCGCCGGACCCGGCCAGGGCACGCGCCTGGCTCGAAGCGCGCAGCAGCGCAAGGCCTGCCGCAATCGCTCTATACGCTCGGCAAGATGCACGAGGCAGGGCTGGGGGGCGCCCAAGGATCCGAAGGCGGCTTTCGGCTATGTCCGGCGCGCGGCAGAGGCCGGTTTCGACCGGGCGCAATACGCCTGGGCAAGATGTATCGCGATGGCGATGGCACCAAGCCGGACGCGGCCGCCTCGCTCGGCTGGTTCCGTCGGGCGGCCGAACAGGGTTACGTCAAGGCGCAAAGCCGCCTGGGCCAGCGGTTGGCCCATGCCGAACAGGCTCGGCGCAACGACCAGGAGGCTTACCTCTGGTCGGCGCTGGCGGCGCGCAAGGGCGCCAGCGATGCGGCCGGACAATTGCAGATGCTGAAGGCGCGCATGTCGCCCGAGCAGATCGCCGAGGCCGAACGGCGCGTCGCCGCCTGGCAGCCGAAGTGCGGTCCCTGAGCACCGCCGTCGTGTGGGGTGGGCGTTGGCGCGGCCTGCTGCTCGGGTTGGGCGTGGCGTTCGCCCTGCCATTCGGCGCGGCAGCCGCGCAGGACATCCGCCTGCGCCTGGCGCGGGTTGTGACGGAACAGCAGGCAACGCCGATCCTAGCCGAGGGGGCGCGCGGCCAGTCGGCGCGGCTGCACCAGCGCCGGGCGGTGGAGGCCGCGCTCACCGCCGCCGCCAGCCAGTTGCTGATCGAGCGGCCCGGTCAGGCCGCCGAGATCGGTCGCGCCCTGGCCGGTGTCGCGCCAAGCGGCGCCGGCCCGGTGATCGCAACGCTGAGCCAGTTGTTCCCAGGCCTGGCGCCAGCGCTGACCAGCGGCGCCGGCTTGCCGCCGCAGCCGACGCATCCCGCCCCCGCGGCCGCGCCGGGCGCGATGCCGGCGCTGCTGGAGCCGGGCCGGGGCGATGCCCGGCAGAATGCGGAACGCGCCGCCGCTTCGGCCGCGCTCATCGCCGTCATCGCCGTCAGCCCGGCCACGCTGGAGACGGCGGTGCGGCAGGCGATCGCCGAACGGCCGGCCGAGCGGCAAGCGATCTTGCAGGCGGCCCGCAACGCCTATCCCGGCTTCGCCGAACGCATCGACCGGGCGGCGACGGCGATTCCGCCACCCTTGCCCGCCGCGGCGAGGGCAGCGGCCGCGCCGCCTGCCCCGGCTGCCCGGCCCGCCGCGCTGGCCGGTGCCGGCGATCCGCTGGAAGACGTCAACCGGGCGATGTTCGCCGTCAACGACACCATTGACGTGGCCCTGCTGCGGCCGCTCGCCTGGACCTACAACAAGCTGGTTCCCGACCCGGCCATCCTGGCGATCCGACGCTTCTTCGACAATCTCGGCACGCCGGCGATCCTTGCGAACGACCTGTTGCAAGGCACGTTCGCCGACGCCGGCACGACCGTCGCCCGTTTCCTGGTCAACAGCACGGCCGGCGTCGGCGGCCTGTTCGAGGTGGCGGCCGATCTGGGCCTGCCGCGCCACGGCGCCGATTTCGGCCAGACACTGCACAGTTATGGCGTCACCAGCGGACCTTATCTGGTGTTGCCGTTGTTGGGGCCGGCCAATCTGCGCGACGGCATCGGCCGCGCGGTGGACATGTCCCTCGATCCGCTGAGCTATGTGCTGCCGGCCGCCGCCTCGATCGGATTGACGGCCGGCAAGGCGGTTTCGGCGCGCGAGGAATTCCTGCACCCGCTGGACGATCTGAAGGCGACCTCGCTCGACTATTATGGCGCGGTGCGCAGCCTGTACACGCTGCGGCGCGCGGTCGGCCTGAACAAGGGCCGGCCACTGGCACAAGACAAGGAATTGGACGAGCTGTTCGAGGCCGCCGAGTAGGCCGGCCAGCCGCGCCTGGAGGATCGCGCCCGTGTCGCGTTTCGGACCTTTGGTGGACATTGACACCACCGCCTATCTGCATGACAGCGCCCAGATCTATGGCAAGGTGCGGCTGGACGCCGAGGTGTCGGTGTGGCCCAACGTGGTGATCCGCGCCGAGGCGCGCGAGGTCACGATCGGCCGTTGCAGCAATCTGCAGGACTTCGTGATGATCCATGTCGGCGCGGCAACCGACACGCAGATCGGCGCCTACTGCTCGATCGCGCATCGCGCCACCGTGCACGGCGCCACGTTGGGCGATCAATGCCTGGTCGGCATCAATGCCACGCTGATGGACGGCGTGGTGCTGGGCGAGAACTCGATCGTCGCCGCGCATTGCGTGGTGCCGCGCAACATGCGGGTTCCCGCCAACTCGGTGGTGGCGGGCATTCCCGGCAAAGTCATCGCCAGTCGCAACAACTGGGTGGCAAACCGCTTCAATGCCCTGCTTTATGCCCGCAACGCGGCCGCCTACCGGCGCGGCGAGCACCGCGCCTGGGACGAAGCGTCCGAGCCCTGGCAGACGGAAACCCTTGCCAAGCTCAACGTGGAATTCGCTAGGATTGCAGCCGGCTTCCCTTAGCGCCGGGGCCCCGCCCCAACCGTCAGGGTAACGTCAGGATAAGAAGGGTCCGATCATGCTGCTCAAGCCGTATCTCTTGTTCCTCGGCGAGGCCCGCGACGAACTGGCTGCCAAGACGGCGCACGGCGTGGCCGATTGGCGACCCGATTGGTGCATCGGACAGTTGCGCCTGCCGGGCTGCAAGGCCGACACCGGCTTGCCGGACATGGGCGTGGCGGAAGCCGCGCAGAAAGGCGCCAAGACCCTGGTCCTGGGCATTGCGGTCTCGGGCGGTCGGCTGCCGGAAAGCTGGCGGCAGATCCTGCTCGAGGCGCTGGCGCACGGCATGGATATCGCCAACGGCCTGCATACCCGGCTGGAGGAGATCCCGGGCATATCCGAGGCCGCGGCCAAGCACGGCCGCAAGCTATTCAACGTGCGCCACAGCGACCAGGCGTTCGACACCGGCAAGGGCACAAGGCGTAGCGGCCGGCGCCTGCTGACCGTCGGCACCGATTGCTCCTGCGGCAAGAAATACACCGCCCTGGCCCTGGAACGGGAAATGCACAAGCGCGGCCTGAAGGCCGATTTCCGCGCCACCGGTCAGACCGGCGTGCTGATCGCCGAACGGGGCATCGCCATCGATGCGGTCGTCTCGGACTTCATTTCCGGGGCCGCCGAATGGCTGTCGCCCGCCAATGAACCCGACCACTGGGACATCGTCGAAGGCCAGGGCTCGCTCTTCCATCCGGCCTTCGCCGGCGTTTCGTTGGGCCTGCTGCACGGCACCCAGCCCGACCGGCTGGTGATGTGCCACGAACCGACCCGCCGGCACGTGCGCGGTCTGCCCGGCACGCCCATTCCCGATGTCGGCGAGTGCATCCAGATGAACCTGGCGCTGGCCAAGCTGACCAACCCGGACTGCCGGATGGCCGGCGTCTCGATCAACACCGAGGCCCTGGGGCGCGCGGAAGGCGAGCGCTATCTCAAGGCGATGGCCGACAAGCACGGCCTGCCAGCGGTCGATCCCATCGCCTTCGGCGTGGGCCCGCTGGTCGACCGTCTGGCATGAACCGCGAACTGACGTTCGGCCAGGAAGTCTGGCCGCTCAGAGGGCGTTTCGCCATCTCGCGCGGGGCCAAGACCGAGAGCCGGGTGATCGTTGCGCGGCTTGCCGCCGGCGGTCGACAGGGCTGGGGCGAGTGCGTGCCCTATCCGCGCTATGGCGAGAGCATTGCTTCGGTCCTGGCGCAGATCGCGGCCGTCCGCGAGCCCATCCAACGGGGCGCGGACCGGGCCGCCCTGCTGACGCTGCTGCCGCCGGGTGCGGCGCGCAACGCACTTGACTGCGCCTTGTGGGATCTGGAAGCCAAGCTGGCCGGGCGGCCGGTGCACGAATTGGCGGGCTTGCCGGCGCCACGCGCGGTGGTGACCGCCTATACGCTCGGGCTCGACACGCCCGAGGCGATGGCACGAACGGCGGCCGAAGCGGCGCACCGCCCGCTGCTGAAGCTCAAGCTGGGGCGCGAGCAGGTGTTGGCAACGGTGACGGCGATCCGCGCCGCGGCGCCCGCCGCCCGATTGATCGTCGATGCCAACGAAGCTTGGACCCCCGCCCTGCACGACGAGGTGGCGCCCGGCCTGGCGCGATTGGGCGTGGAACTGATCGAGCAGCCGTTGCCGGCCGCCGAGGACGCGGCGCTCGCCGGCCGGCCGCGCCCGGTGCCGGTCTGCGCCGACGAGTCTTGCCATGTCGCCGCCGATCTTGCCGCTCTGGTCGGGCGCTACGACGCGGTCAACGTCAAGCTGGACAAGACGGGCGGTCTGACCGCGGCCCTCGATCTGGTGGCGGCGGCGAAGGCGCGCGGCTTCGCGCTGATGGTGGGCTGCATGATCGGCACCTCGCTGGCGATGGCGCCCGCCTGCCTGATCGCCAACGAGGCCAAAGTGGTCGATCTCGACGGCCCGCTTCTACTGGCAAGGGATCGCGAATCGGGACTGGATTACGCCGATGGCCGTGTCCATCCGGCAAGTGCGGCGCTGTGGGGCTAAGAGAAGCGCGAGATCTTCACCTTTTCTTAGCCATGCCGCAGGTCCAATAGCTGACGTGATTGCTTGCGAGCCAAGCGGAACCTAGCCCGGTTTATTCACGAGAGGCCATGATGTGATGGGCAGGGAGGCAAGGCGATCACGCGGCATGCGTGGTCGTTGCGTCTTTTTCATCGCGGGTTGGTTTGTCGGGTGTCGGGTTATTGGTTTGGGATTGCGGGAACGGGTGTTTTCGGGGCATCGGCCCCGTCGGTCATGGAGCGGCGGGTCGAAGCGCGCCGGCGAGCAAGCGGATGAGAGCGGCATCCGGGCAAACGGCGGCGAAGGCGATGCGCACGCGATGGGTGGTCTCGACGATGCGGGCGCCGAGCTTCAACAAGCGCAGGCGGATGGTTGCGAACTCGGCCTTGGCCAACGGATGTGCGGGCGGGATGG
>Ga0194132_10003810_pt1 | contig 26333 bp, 24 predicted proteins | sample TA2KigOf80mmetaG_FD_148612 | JGI IMG/M metagenome (GOLD analysis project Ga0194132, IMG submission 148612) | Freshwater microbial communities from Lake Tanganyika, Tanzania - TA2015054 Kigoma Offshore 80m | ecosystem: Environmental > Aquatic > Freshwater > Lake | place: Tanzania: Lake... | reverse complement strand
TCCACTACACCCGAAGTGATTCGAGACGCACTGGCGACGGTTTCTACCACACAAGTCCGGCAGTGGTGCCAGCAGCACCTGGGGCCGTCGCTCCAGGCCCAACGCCAACAGGCCTTCCGCCAGCTCACGCTAGCGGAAGAAAAGCAGGTCCACTTTCAACAGGCAGCGTGAGGCGTCTTTGCACCAGGCCAGCGCTGGGCCCCTAAAAATAATCCCAGCTCGAGGGGCATGTTGAACCGTGGTAAACCACTTTCCTCGTCCGGTTCTGTTCGAGAGATGTCATGTATCGCCAGTCGACTGTCCGCGATAATTTGTTCAATTTTCTGAATACGAATTTGGCCTGAATCTTCGATTTCTAGTGCTGATCGGGCGAAGTAACCGCAATCATGGACCGTGAAGACAAGGGCATGGAAAATTGGCTGGTACTCTCGATCAAAAGGACAGTTGATAAAAACACTTTCGTCGTACGAGGCCATCAGTTCTTCAGGTCCTGCTCGGGTAAATTCTCCCACTCGATGTTTCCGTCGCGTTCATGAATGACAAGCTCTACATGCTGTCGCTTGCCAATCGACCGTGCAAATTCGAGAGCCTCTCGTTTGCTGGGGAAATTTTCGACAAGTCGGCGTGCACCTAATTTTTTCACTTCCCACCCACCGCCTGGATTGGGGACAACATGGATTGCTCGTACCGCGGCTCTAATCTCTCGAAGTGGAATCTTGCCCGTCGCGGTTGGTGCTTTTAGCGTTCGTTTCTTTGTTTGCATACAGACTCGCCTCTCTTCTATGCTACGCGGCCTCCTGTGTTTATGGAAACTTTGGCGTTGTTCCTCCCATTAATGTTCCGATCTCCTGCGCCGCGAACCGTAATCCAACATAGAACGTGCCGAACAAGCCGTAGATCGCACTCGCTTCATCAAAGCGCATTTCATAGACCAATTTTTTGAACACCAGTGGATCGTCCGTGAAAAGATCGACGCCCCATTCCCAATCGTCAAAGCCAATCGAGCCGGAGATAACCTGCGTGACTTGCCCGGCGTATTTGCGACCGATCATGCCATGATCACGCATCATCAGGTGGCGGTCGGTGATTGAGGCACTGTACCAATTCTTGATCTCGCCACGTTTCTTATCCATTGGATAGAAGCAGACATAACGACGTGGCGGAATTTCAGACCACAGGCGTGCACTCATCGCTTGTCGTTGTCGCGCCAAATCTGCATCAACTGCTTGTTGCCATTCTGCTGTTCCAGGCTGAATACCTTTCTCTTGTAGTGAGGTGTACAACCGCGTGCTGCCTTCATACAGGCCCATTTCGACGACTGACAAATATGACGTCGTCGGTTCGAGGAATTCGTTGAAGCGGAGTGTTGCAAGTTGTAACTCGGCTTCGTTCAGCTCATCAAACGTCTTGCGAAAATGTAACAGGAGGAGATCGCCTTTGTGACCGAGCATGGAGAACAGCGCACTCTGTCCATCTTTGCGTTGCTCCATTACTGCGAAGGTGGCGCAGGCTTCTTCGATGATGGACTTTTGTTCTGTGGCTGGCAGTGCGCGCCAGGCAGTCCAGCGGATACGAAACATTTGGTGAAGCATGCTCCAGCCTTCGAGAGTGAGTGGGACAGGAGGCATGGTCGCTGTGTCGGGCGTTTCGGATTGAGCCATTCCGTGTTCGTGTTTCATAGAGTGTATCCTTAAATCGCGAGCTTAAGAGCGGTCATCAATTCCCTCAAATTACCACAGGCTAAGACGATGTCACAGGCTGGCTCATACAATTTCATTACGCTGTCACCGGTGTTCCAGCGTGCGACTGGCTCAGGATTGAGCCACACGAGTTTCTTGCCAGCATCACGCATGCGGATAAGCAAGTCTGGACGCGGCGGGCGGCGATTGTTACGTGCATCACCAAGAATCAACACGAGTGTCTGTCGGGTCAGCAATTGTTCACCATCATATTGCCAAAACTGTTGTAAGACTTTGCCGAAGTCAGAGCGCGCATAAAGGTCAAGTTCTGTATGCGGAATCACATGACCATTCTCGAAGGAGACTTCGCAGAGGCGGTCAACATAAGCGAACGAGCGAACGCGACGAAAATACGAAGCGGCTGGGGCAATGAGCGCAAGCAGAAAGTCGGTTACTGTCGCGACCGAACCGGATAAATCACAGAGGACAAGAAGATCTGGCTTGCCTGGTTTACGTCCGCGCAATAGCAGTTCAATCGGCACGCCACCATGACTCATCGAGGTGCGAATAGTACGACGAAAATCGAGCCGTCCATGTTTGCGTGGTTTGTAACGCCGACTCAGCCGCGCACGAAATTGACGGGCGAGTGTTTCGACGAGGTCTTTGGTTTCTTCGACATCACGAGCGTCGAAGAGGTGGAAGGGTTTTTCGAGAAGCGCTTTGCGCTTAGGGGCTAGGGGCTGGGGGCTGGGGGCTGGAGTTCGGAGTTCAGGAGCTGGGGGCTGGGAGTCGGGGGCCAGGGGGCGGAGTTCGGGGTTCGGAGTTGCAGGCTTATTGTCTGTTTTTTGATCTTCATTGTTTGTGGGTTGCTGTTCAGACGGTTTAGAGACTTGACTCTTTGCCTTGCGTGACTCCTCTGGTGGCTCGTCTTGCGGACGACCAGGGTTACCTTGTGTCTTTATGTTTTGTCGCTCACCTTCTCCTGAGCTTGTTTGCAGTTTGCCTTTTCGTCGTCCTTTAGGGCCAGCAAAGAAACGCGCGAAGATTTCGTCAAAGATGAAGCGATCGTCTTCCTCTTTCACCAAGCACGCGGCTAATGCTTCACGCAGAAGATCTTGCTCAACACCAACTGCACCAACCGCTTCCATTGCGTCCATACTTTCAGCGATGGAAATGCGAAGCCCTGCGGCGCGGAGTTCAGTAATGAAATGCAGGACTAACTCGGGAAAAGGGGTCGGGGGCCGGAGGCCGGGAGCCAGTCTGTTCTCTTCTTTCTTATCGACGTACCACGACTCTTTCATTCCAAGTTTTGCTGGTTACGTTGACTTGCGTAGCCTGCGATTTGAGCGAATACATTTTACGAGTGGATGATCAACAAACTTCCGCACTTCCCGATTTGATGCTTTCACCGCGATTGCTCCAGCCGCTTTGAGAAGAACAGGAGAAACATCAACGCTATTTGCCAAGAGCTGGTAAAGTTGGGTGAGCGTCTCGGCCCGGTCAGAGGAGGCACTGGAGTCGATCCCGACAGGTATAGATTTCCCATCAGGGCGACGCTGAAACGTGACTTGCCGTTCTGGCATTCTCGCTTCGACGATCAGTTCTCGTTTCTCTTTGCTTTCTGCAGAGACCCAGGCAAGAAGGTCAGGGTCCTCAATGGTTGGCTTATAGGTTGCCTCGGGAGAAGCTGTGACAGTCTTGCTTGCCATGACTCTTTTAGTACCCTCGTGCACGGGCAAAGTCGATAGCGCGTAGTACGTTCAAGAAACCGAACCCATACCGGTGATCCTGCCCGGACTCCCCTAATTCTTCTACCGCGCCACAGATCAGATCTTTAATCAGAAACGTTCGATGAGCACCGGTTTCTTTGGCTTTGATGCTAGTGGCGCTGAGAAGGAGGGCGATAGCTCCTGCGACATGAGGTGTGGCCATCGAGGTGCCATTAAAAGCTTTCCACTCTCTTCCTGGGACACTCGAATAGATCGCCACACCAGGAGCCGATAAGTCAGGTTTCGAATACACTAACGGCAAGAATTTCGGATCAATGAAATCGCTCTCACGAATAACTTGTGTTCGCCCGCCAGAGAAGCCTGCTACCCGCAAGCGGTGATCGGTAGCGCCAACACTCAAGGCAAAGATGTCATTGCTAGGAGAGCCAGTTGTCTGTTGCCCTTCGTTGCCGATCGCCGCGACCACGGGAATACCAGCCTCCATGCAGGAGAGGATGGCTTCGGTGTAGGTTGGTGGTGTTTCGGCATCCATTTCCAAGCCCCCTAGCGACATGCTGATGACATCAACTCGGGTTTCCACCGCCCAGTCGATCCCTGCTAATACCTGCGCATCCGTTCCGCCTTCTTCACCGTTGAGGACGAGGGCCGCAGCTAACTTCGCCTCCGGTGCTACACCGATAAGTCGACCTGACGCGTTGCCGCCCACCAGCGTCCCAGCGCAGTGGGTACCGTGAGCGTCGCTGTCATGCGGTTTCGTACTCTTGAGCTTGTTGCCAAGTGAATCAAACTCCGCCCAGTGGGCAACTTTCTTTTGCAGATCAGGATGAGTCGCATCTACGCCAGTATCTAACAAACCAATCGTGATCCCTTTTCCACGAGCGTCATGAACACCCCAGGTCGCAAGCGCCTTGATCTGTTCCAGCCCCCATGTAGAAGAAAGGCTGTCTTCGCTTTCGACTGCCAGTTGCTTGACCTCCATCATGGTCGGAACCGTGAGCTGGCGATTACGATTGATAGATTTGATGCGATCAACGGCATTAGGCAATTTATGCAACTCGTCGCGATCCAAACGCAGTGGCATGGCACGCGAGGTCCAAAAGGAACCAGGTTGTGGCTTTTCCTTGGCGCTCTTCCGTGCCGGTTGCACCATACGAGCAAGCGCCGTATTGACGAGCCCGCTCCTGAGCAGTGGGGCCATAGGAGCCCGTGCTAACCGTTGGATTTGCGCAAGCCCTAAGGTTTCTTGTGTGGCTTTACCCAACAAGGCACGGGTACTCGCGGTTTCCTGTCTGACCTGTTTCGAGATCGTTTTGTCATACGGTCCGGGTAAGAGGTCACGTGGAGTGAGTGACAATCGCCGTCGTGACAAAGCTTCCCCAGCCGCCCGCGCTAACTGACGTGAGGTGTCACGCTCGGATTCCATCTGCACGATGACATCGACGTGTTTGTCAGTGGTCTCGTCAAGAATTTTTTCTACTTGACGTTGTAAGAGTTTCGGGTCCACGGTTAGCGTCTCCTTTGCTTACGTGTTAGTGCCTTTGGTTCGCTTTCTTGTGGGTCTCGCCAGAATGCTTCCTCGAAGATTTGCCGATAGTCAGGCTGATCTGATTGCACCATCGCTCTCAGATCGTCGATGCGCGCTTCATTACCATAGGCGATGTCACGAAGACAATGCGCAATGCGTAAGGCTGGCGATTCGACCTCGCGCGTGAGTTGCACCAAGGTCGCAAAGGGACTCTGTTCTCTCTCGTTGTGTGACTCGACCATCCATAACCAGACGTCAAACAGCAACTGGGTTGCAGCATGTAAACAATCGACATCGGTTGCACGGTGTTGCTCGAAGGCTTCCCGTGTACGCTGCCAAACCTGTGGATTGGTTAAGGTAATGCGTGCAGGTACCTGCGGGAGCCCGCGTAACCGGAGTGCTTCCCACCAGTGCGAACGCGGGGTGAGTCCTAAAAGATCACACAACACATCAAGAGTAGGGGAGTAAAGGCTTGTGTCTCTAAGAAACCTTTGCCAGAAGGTCCCTCCAGCCCGAGCTAGATCCAGATCCCGAACCAGATCCAGAGCCAGATCCAGAGCCCGAGCCCGATCCCGATCCAGAACCCGAACCCGAACCAGAGCCCGAACCCGAACCAGAGCCCGAACCCGAACCAGAGCCCGAACCCGATCCAGATCCAGATCCAGAACCAGAGCCAGAGCCAGATCCCGAACCCGAACCAGATCCCGAACCCGAACCAGATCCCGAACCCGATCCAGATCCCGAACCCGATCCAGATCCAGAGCCCGAGCCAGATCCCAAGCCTGAACCAGGAATCTTGCCTCTTCTTCTTGACCTTTATCGATAGGGGAACTGCAGAGGAGGAATGTCGAGAGGTGCAGTAAGAATGGGCCGGTTCCAAGAAAGCAGTTGAGAAACTGGGCAAAAGACGGACACGGAGCGTCTGCTCTAACCGTTGAGCTCAGGGCTGCAAGAACCAGCGCGACAAAATTTGTATAGCTTGACTCCAGGCAAAACCAGTTCTGCACTGTGCGGAACAACTCCTGTTCCGCGGTTGACAAAAGAAGCTGAGCCGGACGGTTGTGAGAAAGTAAACAGGTGGCATAAACCTGGCCGCTCCGTTTGCTGATGTCGTAAAGGAAAGGTGTAACTTGCTTTACCTCCTCATCGTTCCACCCTAAAGAAACCAGGGTAAGAGCTAATGCTATTCGGAGCTGTTCGGCGCGTGATCCCCGAGCAATTTTCTCGGCAGACTTGCCAATCTGGGCACGATTCTCTGGTTCTTTTTCCTGCCAGGTCCGTAAGATGTGCAGTGGTTTGCGTAAAGATTCAACCTCATTTGCATTGGCAGCCGCTCTCAGCAAGCTTTCAATAACCTGCTCCAGCATCTCCTCAGCCGCGTCGACGCTATCGAGCAGGCATCCGCCAGCAACGACGGCACATTCCATATAATAGTCGTGATTCTGTTGCGCGATGATTCGCGCTAGAGAGCCGTGATTGTGCTTCGGGATGATTCTCTCCAAGAGGTATTTTTGCGATTCGATCTGTTCGAGTGAACCGACGAGCAACCGAATGACCTCATGCCAGCGACTATCACCATAGCGATGATCCTTTTGAACGGCTTGCCAAATGACATCCATGCCACCAGCTTCCCCACTTTTCCGTAGATAGGTTGCTGCCAGATATTCCTGGAACGTCAAATGGACGAAACTGTACAACTCATCGCCAGCTTCAATGAGCAAGCCTGCACGTTCTTTGACGAAACGGAGAAATTCTTCTGCCAGTGTAGATGGATCGTCACGAACAGGATTTTCGTTCTGCCTGATGTACTACGCTAAGAAAGTACGAATGCTGTCATATGGGACGACGGAGCGCTTCCCTTGTCCCTCCGCTTCGAACAGGCAGTGCATCCAGTAGGCGATAGCTTCCATGCGAGCACGATTGCGGCGCTCAACTTTATTACGACTGCGCGGTTGTTCGCTGTGAAATTTCCACGCATGCCAGGTGTTCAAGAGGGTCTCGGTGCATTTCTGATACAGCACCACACGTTCATCAGGGAGCACGGCATCAATACGATGGACGAGGCAGATGATGGTCAGAAGCAACGGATTTTCCGCGAGCTCGCAGATGGCGCGACTTTCTGCATCGTTCACGATACGAATCAAGTCGTTGGTGTGGCGCTCACGTTCAGTTTTGTTTTCAATGCGCGCGCCATACCAGTTGCCAACGAAGTTGCTGATGTCGTCTACACTCAGACGAGCGATACGATGGTGAGAGAACCCGAGATTGTCATAGCGGACGTCTTTATCGTAGCCGACAATGCGTGACGTCAAGATCGCGGTATTCCCAGGATATTCAGACAACAACGCCTCAATTCGTTCACGAACTGTTTGCTTAAAGTTGGAGCTAGGAAGTTCATCTAAGCCGTCGAAAAACAGCAGGGCCTGTCCGGCGGCAAGATGGTAGGGGAGAAACTCTTGATCTGCGGTTTCTAGATCGAATTCACTCTTCGTGAGTTCGAAGATGTAGTCGAAAAGACTCAACGTCGGTCGGGATTTCAGTTCATCGGCATAGCGTCGTAGCGTTACTAAGATTGGCAGTCGCTCATCTGGTTGCGCACCATAGCGTTCTATGAGCTGTTGTTGCTGTCCGGCCAAGGCGAGAAACCGTAGGAGGGTAGATTTTCCCGAGCCAGGGTCACCAAGAATGACCTGTCGAGACCCCGGAGTGAGAAGCGAAAGGGGATTGGTCCGTGTTGTCTGAGCATCGGTTTCAACTGCGCCTTCAGGGACGACACAAAGAGGAATGTAAATCTTCTCCATGTCGACACTGGATGATGCCTCCTCTTTATAGACGGACATGCCTACGAAGTTAATTTTGCCGTGAAGCTTAGCGAACTCCTGATTATAGCGGTTCCGATGGGTCTCAATGCTTTGCCGCCGTTCGCGCCCATTGGGAAGGAATGCTGGATAGTAGCGCAGACCAAGCGGAGGAATAGCAACGATCTTTTCTTTAAGTGCGGCAGCGTTCCATATTTCTCTAGTACAATTTTACGGAAGCGCTTTCTGGACAGCGTCAACGAACTGTGTAAATCCTTTGGCGAGAGAAGGAGTTGTGCTCGGTACGATTATCACAAGCTGAGATAGTTGCTTCCCTTCGTTTGTTATCGCGTGCATTCGCCTGATTGCTTCCTGCACGAAAGTAGGAGCGGGGTAGCTCTGATATTGCCACGAAGGATATTGCAAGAGGTATAACGTCTGCCCGACGAGCCAGAAGCTTTGCTCAATAACAAGAACCTGTTGTCGCTGGGAAAGCGAATAAGGTTCCTCAGCGCGTAAGAGTTGCATAACCAGATGATCGAACTCTCGATCTCCAGCTTCGGTTTTGGGTAGCAATTCACTGAGTGGGTGAAATGGGACTTCTTATTTTGCCATACCTCCTCCCGTTCGTGACGATAGCATTCACGAATAGGAGGAGACAAGTAAATAAAACAAACTGATAATTTGGCGTGGCTTACAGCGGTTTGTGGCATGATCTGCCGGAAACGCTTCGCTTATTCCGGCCTACTTTCTCTCCTAAGGGGAGTTGGGAATTGGGACTTAGGATCTGGTTGAGGAAAGGTGGGTGATAGATCGATCCTGCATAAATTTTCTTTTTTTCCAACTCCTAAATGTCAGGTCTCATAACATCGCGCACTAAGAATTCGTCGAATTTCTTGGATTTTTGCACAAAAATGAGTACGCGATGTCATGAGACTCGACACCTAAATCCCAGAGCCCAGATCCCAAAGCCCAGAGCCTAAATCCTTGGCTTCCTCTTCTCCCGATACACTTCCATCGACTCACTAAACTCACTGGTTTCTAACGAAGCCGTACGTCCATGATCGATGCCAGCTACCAGGTCTTGGAGATCCATCGTCCATGATTGGGCGAGGAGATGTTTGACTGCTGCAGCAGCTTTCCAGCCGACTTGTAAGCAGCGTTCGGCGAGCTTTTGCGTTTCTTCGGCCAGACGGCCAGGTTCGACCACTTTGGTTAACAATCCCCATTGTTCGGCTTTTGCCGCATCGAAACGTTCGCCAAGAATAATAATCTCTTTGGCTTTGGCGAGACCGATGAGTTGCGGCAGGCGATAGGTTGCCGTGGCGTCGGCAGGAGAACCGTACAACACTTGTGGTGAGGAGAAGAAGGCGGTGCCTGCAGCGATACGGAAATCGCACGTGAGGATGAGTTCAAATCCGGCACCGAGACACGGACCATGAATCGAGGCGATAGTGAGTTGATCGAGGCTGTCAAGAATCTGGAGCGCCCGCTCCCACGGCGCCCAGGTCGCGCGAATTGCCTCGGTTGTTGTGGGGCGCATGGATGCCGCACGCAAGTCCATCCCCGAACAAAACGCTCGTCCTTCACCTTTGAGGATGACCACGCGCAGACTCGTATCGGCCTGAATTGCCTTACACGCTTCCTCTAAGTCAGTGATCAGTCGATCGTTCACTGCATTTAATGAGGCTGGACGATCAAGGATTAGATACCCAACGGGTCCTTCGGTTTCCAGGCGAATTGTGTCCCATTCCATCAGCGTCTCCTACAGGGGGAGTAATCAGTTCAGCATAAAACGCAAAGCGTGAAACGTAACAACCGTTCCTTCCCCTTTACGCATTACGTATTACGTTTTACTCTCTACATTCAATCCCCAACCCCGAAGGATATTCATGGCAATCACGCTGACACAATTACTTGACAAAATGTTTGCTGGCGACGAAGTGGCGCTGGCACGCTTGATGACTCTGGTTGAACGTGAAGGAAAAGAAGTTGGCCCCATTTTAGAAGCGATTTCTCCGCGCCTTGGGAAGGCGTTTACCATTGGGATTACTGGCCCTCCGGGTGCTGGCAAATCGAGTGTCGTCGATCGTCTGGCTGCCCTCATGCGCAAAGCAGGGAAGACCGTCGGAGTTGTCGCGATCGATCCGTCGAGTCCATTTACTGGCGGCGCTCTCCTCGGTGATCGTATCCGCATGACGCAGCACTATCTCGATAAAGGTGTCTTCATCCGCAGTATGGCGACACGTGGGAGTCATGGTGGTCTTTCGCGCGCGACCAAAGATGTGACGAAACTTCTGGATGCATTTGGTCGTGACTATGTCTTGATCGAAACTGTCGGTGTTGGCCAAACCGAACTCGATGTTATGGGTGCAACGGATACCGTGCTGGTGACTGTGGTTCCTGAAGCTGGTGATGGCGTGCAGGTGATGAAAGCGGGCCTCATGGAAATCGCTGACATCTTTGTCGTCAATAAAGCTGATCGCGACGGTGCGAATCGCATGCAGACTGAATTGACCCTGATGCTCGATCTCAAATACAGTAATTTGCCACATCCAGAACCTGGCCAACTCTTTTGGCGGATTCCCGTGCTGCAGGCTCAGGCACTCAATAATGTCGGTATGGACGAATTGTTCGAGGCGCTTGGCAAGCATCATCAGTATTTGACTGAGAGTGGCGAGTTGCAACGTCGTCGCAAAGCTCGTCGCCGCGAAGAGTTGCTCTCGCGTGTTGAGTACGAGGTACGCCGTCGCCTGACCACCAAAGCAAAAACCGATGCAGACTTCGCGCATTTTCTGGACGAGGTCAGTGAGGGAAAGGTCGATCCTCATGCAGCGTCAGTGAAGATTCTGGAAGGAGCGGTGTTGCGGGAGGCATAACACGTGGTGCGTGAAACGTATTGCGTATTGCGTGTTGCGTGTTGCGAGAACTAAGGGATGATAGTCCACGTAACACGTAACACGCGTTGCATGAAAAGAGACGGCAAAGTGTAGTTGTTTCAGTAACAGGAGGACAGTCCATGAGAGCCGCAGTACTCTACGAACTCAAAACTCCGTTGAAGGTTGAAGATGTCGATCTCGATAACCCGAAGGCTGGGGAAGTGCGGGTAAAGATTGTCGCCAATGGCGTATGCCACAGCTATTATTCGGTGATTCACGGTGTGTTACGCTCACCCTTGCCTGTGGTGCCTGGGCATGAAGGGGCGGGCATTGTTGAGGAAATCGGTCCAGAAGTGACGATGGTGAAACCTGGCGATCATGTGGTGCTGTCGTTCGCTCCGTACTGTGGCCATTGCTACTACTGTTCCATCGGGAGTCCAGTCCTGTGCGACAACATGCGTTTGACGATGGGGAAGGGAACGCTGCTGGACGGTACGACGCGCTTAAAAAAGAATGGCAAAGCAATTTATCACATGGCTGGTGTATCGTGCTTTGCGCAATATACTGTGGTCGCAGAGACCTCGTGTATCAAAGTTGCTAATGACGTGCCGTTAGATAAAGCCTGTTTAGTCGGATGTGGAGTGATGACTGGCGTGGGAGCCGCGATCAACACGGCGAAAGTTGCCCCTGGAACTAATTGTGTTGTCATTGGTTGCGGTGGTGTTGGCTTGAACGTGATCCAGGGCTGCGCGATTGCTGGAGCATCAACGATTATTGGTGTCGATTTGATGGATAACAAGTTGGAATACGCCAAGCAGTTTGGCGCGACGCATACGATCAATCCGACCAAGCAGGATCTCGTCAAAACCGTGCGTGGCCTGACCGAAGGGCGTGGTGCCGATTATGCGTTTGAAGTGATCGGCTTAGGTAAGACCATCGAACAGGCCTATGCATGTGCACGGCAAGGTGGCACGACAATCGTTGTTGGCGCACCATCTCGTGAAGATACGGTTACGATTCCTGCCTCAAGCTTACTGACGGAAAAAATCATCAGAAGGTCAGTCTATGGCTCGGCTCGACCGCATGTCGATATGCCACGGTTGATTGATCTGTACATGAAAAAGAAATTGAAGATCGACGAACTAGTATCCCGGACTTACTCACTTGATGAAGTGAATACCGCCATGACAGCACTTGAACGTGGTGAAGTCGCGCGCAGTGTGGTTGTCATGTAGACATTAGAAACAAAGGCAACCGCGAATCGGAGAGCTACTATGGGGCTTACTCATGTGACAGTGACACTGAAAAGCACGCAACCTTCAAGGAGAAAATATGAAGCAGACTTTCTCGTTAATACAGGTGCGACCGATTCGCTTGCTCCTGCGAAAGCTTTGAAAAAAATTGGAGTCAAACCGGCTGGAAAAATGGCGCACGAGCTGGCTGATGGCACGATACAAGAATATCAGTTTGGGCTTGTGCAAATAGAGTTCATGGGCGAGATCACTGCTGGACGAGTGCTTTTTGGCCCTGACAACGCAGAGCCGTTACTTGGGGTAACGGCTCTTGAATCGGTTGGCATTATGGTTGCCCCGACCAATCGGACACTGAAGCGGCTACCTGCTATTCCATTGAAATAACGATACCACTCCCTCCCTCCTTTCGTGCTACCCGCGCGGATGAAACTTTTTGTGTACTTCCCGTAACCGCTCGCTGGTCAGGTGTGTGTACACTTGCGTAGTGGCGATGTCGACGTGTCCGAGCATAGCCTGCACGGCCCGCAGGTCCGCGCCGCCTTCAAGCAGATGTGTGGCAAAGGCGTGACGTAAAGCATGTGGGTAGAATTTCCCGCCTTCCGTACTTTGCAGTGCATAGTGCCGCAGTAGCTGCCAAAATGCCTGGCGAGTCATCGGCTTGGCGGACCGCGTCAGAAACAGATAGTTACTCGCGCGTCCCTTGAGTAAGGACGGTCGTGCAGTTTTGAGGTAGCGGTTGATTTTGTCTTTTGCCGTCGACCCGAGCGGAACGAGCCGTTCTTTTCCACCTTTCCCACGAACGCGTAAGAATCCAGCTTCTAAGTTGATATGTTTCACTTCCAGATGAATCAATTCGGAGACGCGTAATCCAGAAGCATACAGTAGCTCCAACATCGCGAGATTGCGAATACCAAGCTCTGAGTCATGTTCCGGTATTTCCAATACGGCCTTCACTTGTTGTTGTGAGGGAACCTGCGGTAATCGACGCCCAATCTTCGGCAATAACAAGTTTGCGGTTGGATTCTTCCCGGTGAGCAGCTCTTCGCGTTCGAGAAATTGATAGAATCGGCGCAACGTCGTTAGCATGCGAGCTTGGCTTCGTGCTGACAGCCCACGGTCGCGTAGCATGGTGAGAAACCCAATGAGGTGCCGAGAACCGGCTGCGCTCAGGTCGTCCATCTCTTGTGTCGCCAGATAGCGACGGAGGTCGGCGAGGTCTCGCCCATAGGCTTCGATCGTATTGATTGCCAAGCCTTTTTCAACAGTGATATAGGCAAGAAAACGATCGATCTGGACGTCAGATGGAGTTGCTGAAGATGCAGTTTGCGCCGTGTCACTCATCGTGTTCCTCCATTGGTACCGAGCAGGCGTTGACGAATACGTTCCGTAATGTGGTCGGGGTGGGAAACTTTTGCCCCATGTCTATCTGTGACATAGAAGATATCGAGGACATGATCGACGTTGGTGGTAATTTTCGCCACGTGTATTTCGAGATCAAGGGCGAACAGGGTGTACGTAATGGTGAAGAGAAACCCCATCCGATCGGGGCCAGTAATATCGATGACTGTATAATCGGGAGAGGTTTCGTTATCGACCGTGACGTCGGTCCCGTAGCGTGACTGTTTGTTATGCAGAAACGATGGCGCGCGGGTGGCGCGCAACAAATCGTCGAGTGTGCGCTTGCCATTGAGCACTTCGGCAAGCCGCGAATAGATATGCGTCCAAGTATCTGCATCCATGACGACCTCTTTGCGATCGGCATGCGAAAGCTGAAAAACGTCCAAAGCGAGGCCTTCTTCACTAGTAGAGATACGTGCCCCAGCAATGTTTAACCCGGCGGAACTCAGTACCCCGGTGAGCATCGCGAAGAGGCCAGGGCGGTCGCGGGTCACAATCGTCAGTTCGCTAAACTCCCGCTCAGGGAAATGCGTGAGTGTTGCGCGATACGGCTCCGGCTCACCACTGCCGTTCTGGCGTAGGAAGCGGTGCACCAGCTCGAAGTGGCGTGGAATCGCTTCTTCGGGCGTTGATAACAGGTAGTTTTCCGGAGCGGCGCTGAGAAATGCCGATACGGCTGTCGGTGACCCCAAGGGCGTAAGGGCGTGGAGAAGTCGCTCTTTGCGCCGTTGTAACCGTGCCTCACGATTCTCCTCGACCGGTTCTCCGGTTTCCAGGACTTCCAGGGTGCGGAGGTAGAGTTCATCGAGTAACTCACCTTTCCACGGGTTCCACACTTTCGGGCCGACGGCTTTCATGTCGGCAAAAGTGAGCAAGTAGAGTTTTTTCAGCAATGCTGGGGTTTCAACGAATCGTGCACAATTCGTGATGACCGCCTCGTCGGAGAGATCCTGGCGCTGAGAAATAGAAGACATACGTAAATGGTGCTGCACCAGAAAATGCCACTCGTGGGTGTCATCAGGAGAGAGGTTCCAGCGAGCCGCAGTGTCTTTGACCATTGCCGCGCCACGTTCATCGTGGTCGTGTCCATATCCTTTACCCACATCGTGATAAAGAATGGCAAGAAACAACAATTCGATTTTATCGACTTCTCTAACGACTTGTGTCAGGAGTGGGTGTGTGGCCTTGTAGGCTCCATCACGCAGCAGTTCGATTTCAGCCACGCCCTGTAGTGAGTGCGCATCGACTGTGTAGACATGATAGAGCTCACGTTGCGTACGCCAGTGTAAGCGGCCCAATTCCGGTAGCAACCAATCAAGGACCCCGAGATCATGCATGATATTGAGTGTCGGTGACACCCGCTGCTTCCAGGCGAGGATGGTGAACAGCGCGGTGCGTAACGGCGGGGATTCACCTAAGGCAACGGGGAGTTTGGGGACCGTATCGCGGATGAGTTGCTGAGAGTCGTTGGCTAGTTGTACGCCATGACGCTGAGCGTCGTGAAATAGGGTCACCAAGTTGACTGGCTCGCGGGATAAAATCTCTGGCTTGGTAATAGAGAGGACATTTTCCGCAATACGGACTCCTTCACGAATCTCTCGGCCTCGCACGCGGCCAAGAAAAGATGACAGCCGTGACGTGGTGACGCACCGATCTTGCATCAGACGGGAGAACGCGGAGATGGTCGTGGCATGGCGATAATACTCATGCATGAAACTCGCGACATCAGTGAACCCGAGTCGTGGGGCAAGCGCTTCTTGTCGTTCGAAGGTCAGCACATCTTGTTCAGTATGTTCGAGTAAATGCAGACTATTGCGTACGTGCCACAAGAAATCACGTGCGGCTTCAACTTCATCCAATTGCGCTGCGGTGACGATCCCTTTGGGGACCAGTTCACGAAGAGTGCGAACCTTGAATTTGACTTTGACCAGCCACCCGGCAGTGTGCAGGTCACGAAGGCCGCCTTTTCCTTCTTTGATGTGAGGTTCCAGCATATAGATCGAATCACCGTGCCGACGATGACGTTCTTGACTTTCCTGGGCCTTCTCTTGGAAGAAACGCTCGGAATTCTTCGCCACAATCTCGCGTTCGGTTGCCGTGGTGAATTCGTGCATGAGCTGTTCGTCACCGCATAAAAACCGGTGGTCGAGGAGGGCGGTTTTGACTTGTAAGTCTCGACTTGCCAACGCGACACATTCGCGCACGTTGCGGACTGCGTGTCCGACGATAAACCCCGCGTCGAGGAGACTATAGTAGAGGGTATCACAAATGGTTTCTACATAGGGGGTAATTTTCCAGTGATAAAGAAAGAGCAGGTCGATGTCAGAATACGGATTCAGTTCTCCACGCCCATACCCGCCTTGGGCAAATACGACACAGCGTTGATGGAGTCGCGGATTGCGACGGGTGTACAGTTGCGTTGCTGCGGCAAAGAGATATTGGATCAGCCGATCGATCAGACGGGTGTGGAGACTGACAAGGGTGGTGCCACTCGCACCAGCAAGCTGCTGTTTTTCTAGTTCGCTGTACACACGAGCGCGATAGTCTTTGCTCAACGCGCGAAGGTTAAATTGCGGGTCAGCTTCAATGTCGAGATCTGCCGGTGGCAACGGTGGCAATGGGATGGCAAACGTTTCCACTGGCGGAGGTGTGTCGGTCTCAATCATAGCTATGTCCCCTCACGGTCCTTGGCATCGAGGGGCAATGGTAGCACGCCACAAGGAGTTGTGCATGGCATGAGCGAGGGAAGAGGAGCCGGACCCACTTTCACTCGTATGGTGAAAACGCATACCCCATCATGCTGGACGAGCAACGCGAGACCCGCAGTCTCGGACGATCTCCCAGCACAAGTAACATGCTTGGCTACTACAAGTTCTTCGCTGACGGGCCATTGCGTAGAAATTCGGCAATACCGCGATACAGCCCTTCCGCCAAGGTTTCCTGATAGGTCGTGGAACCGAGGCGTTGCGCTTCGGTAGCGTGAGAGAGAAACGCGAGTTCTACGAGAATACACGGCATATGTGCGCCGACGAGCACATAGAATGGCCCTTTTTTGACTCCCAAATCGTTAGCGTGAGGAACGGCTGTCCTCGCCTGATTGACAAGCGCTGTTTGCACCGCCTGCGCGAGTGAAATCGATTCTTCTTCTTTGCCGGTTTGGATGAGATCGCTGAGAATGTACGAGAGTGATGCTTCCCGTTGCGGTAGTTGCTGCCGAGCCCGGATCCCATTCTCCAGCTTGGCGAGTCTGATGGTTGCACGATCTTCAGTGTTGTTGAGGTAATACGTTTCTATCCCATGTGTCTCTGCGTTGGGGCTTGCATTCGCATGGATCGAGATGAATAGGTCCGCTTTTGCCGCGTTGGCTCGGGCAGTTCGTTCAGGCAAAGGGATAAAGACGTCGGTTGTGCGTGTGAGCGCGACTTCGGCCCCCAAACGAGCACGTAGTTTCTGCGCAAGCCGCTTGCTGACTGCAAGGACTACGGTCTTTTCTTGGAGTCCGCTCGCACTCTGGGTGCCTGGGTCGGAACCGCCATGCCCGGGATCAATCATAATCCGGTATCGTTTCTGGGCTGGGGACGGTATGGGTTCAGGCTCTTCAACTTTCGTCGGAGGTCGAATCGGGGCTGGAAGGGGTAAGATGATTGCTGCTTGTCGATCTGTTGGAGTTGTCGGAGGTGAAGGCAAAGAGGAGGGGAAGGGCGACGGAGCGGGTTCGGAGTTTTTGGTAGCTGTCTGCGCATTGGGCAGCGGAGTGTCATGACGAGGAGCTGGCAGTGACGGAGGGGGCTCTTTTTCGCGCACCCCGCGTTTCGCTTCGTTGGTAATGACTTGAGGAGATGACTTTTCTGACAAGCGTGTCGATGCAGGAGGCAAAGGAACAGGGGAAGATTGGGTCATTGCGATCTGCCGATCTGATACAACTTTCTGTGATGTCGTGAGGTTTGGAAGACGTGGTGGCAGACCGATAGGGGTGATGCTGTGTTGTTGTTTACGTAATTGAATAACGAGTTGATCTGGAGAGCGAAACCTTGTCGCCCGATAGGTTCCCAATCGTTCGACTTCAAGTGAAACGCGGATAACTGAATCCTCGATTAAACCAGTGCGTACTTCCTTGAGAAGACCATCCTCAACTTTGGCAGTTGTACGAACACCTGGTGCCAGACCGGCAGGAGAAAACCGCACATGCAGGCGAGTCGGAGCCGTTGAGACCGTAGCAGACGGCTCTGCAACCAGCTCATAAGAGATGGGGCCTGAAAGAGAGATCACCACCCGGGTGGCGTCCGCTGAAGAGATGGTACGAATGCCTTGAATGACGGAGGAGCGTGGTGCAGCCGCGGCAAAAGAACTGAGCAGGAGCACGAAGAAAGCGGCGTTGAGAACTTTTTGTGTGAAATGGTAAAGAAACGGAAGAGGAAGGCAGAGAGGAACGGAAGGACAGAAGGGAAGAGGGGAAAGAGTAATTGCATTCATGCCGTTGTTCTTTCCTCCTCCGTCCACCTCATTCACCTCCTGTAATAACCAAGGTTCTGCTTATGTCCCAAACTCCCACGAGGAGAGATATTTCTTCTGCTCAGCAGTGAGACGATCACACTTGAGGCCCATGCTGGAAAGTTTCAGCGTGGCAATGTACTCCTCAACTGACTTGGGTACTTGATGGACGCGAGTATCGAGGGCCTTCTTATTATTGATGACCCAGTTGACCGCGAGTGCTTGCGTAGCAAAGCTCATGTCCATCACTGCTGCGGGATGACCTTCGGCAGCGGCGAGGTTAACGAGGCGGCCTTCGCCGAGAACGTAAACCGTACGGTTGCTGGCGATCCGATACGCATCGACATTGGGACGGACCTCTTTCTCAACGGTTTTTGACATGCTCTTCAGAGCAACGAGGTCGATTTCGACATCGAAGTGGCCTGAGTTACAGAGAATGGCGCCGTCTTTCATCTTGGCAAAATGCTCTTTCCGCAACACCGAGGTGTCTCCGGTCAAAGTAATGAAGACATCTCCTTGTTTTGCGGCTTCACCCATCGGCATAACGCGGAAACCGTCCATCGCTGCTTCGAGCGCGCGGATCGGGTTCACTTCGGTGATAATGATTTGCGCGCCCATACCGCGTGCGCGCATGGCGACACCTTTACCGCACCAGCCATAGCCGGCTACGACAACATTCTTACCAGCAAACAAAATGTTTGTTGCACGTAAAATGCCGTCGACGGTCGATTGTCCGGTGCCGTAGCGATTGTCGAACAGATGCTTGGTATCCGCATCGTTGACCGCGACGACTGGGATTTTCAGCTTCTTATCTTGCTCCATCGCACGAAGGCGAATGACGCCAGTGGTGGTTTCCTCTAAGCTGGCGCGCATGCTACCAGCTTGCTGGGCATACTTTGCCTCAGTGTGTAACAAGTTGACCAGGTCAGCACCATCATCGAGCGTGATGACGGGCTTCGTCGCTAAGACGGCGTGCAGATGGGAATAGTAGGTGTCACGGTCTTCTGCGCGGATGGCAAAGGTGGGAATGCCATCATGTTTTACGAGTGAAGCGGCGGTATCGTCTTGTGTAGACAACGGGTTCGAAGCGCATAACAGGACTTCTGCGCCACCAGCTTTGAGGGTCCGCATCAAGTTCGCAGTTTCGGTAGTGACGTGCAAACACGCCGAGAGGCGGATGCCTTTCAGCGGTTTGGTGCGGGCAAACTGTTCACGAACTGAGCGCAAGACCGGCATATGCTGCTCGGCCCAGTCGATACGCTTTTTGCCAAGCGCGGCTAAGGCAAAATCTTTTACGTCTCCTTTAACGGATGCCATTATGGTGTTTCCCTTTTTCCTTTCTTCAAGTTATGCGCTTTGTACTGCACGTTTGAGTGCGTCGATACGATCAATACGTTCCCAGGTGAATTTGTTGCCGTCAGCTGGTCGCCCAAAGTGGCCATACGAGGCGGTGGGGCGATAGATCGGTTGTTTGAGTCCCAAGGTTTTGATGATTTCTGCCGGGCGCAGATCGAAAACGTCGGTGACCGCTTTGGTGATGCGTTCGTCCGGCATGACGCCAGTGCCAAATGTATCGACGAGCACAGAGACAGGTGCGGCCATACCAATCGCGTAGGCGACTTGCACTTCACAACGTGAAGCAAGCCCTGCGGCGACGACGTTCTTCGCGATATAGCGTGCCATGTAGGCAGCGGAGCGGTCGACTTTGGACGGGTCCTTGCCCGAAAATGCACCGCCACCGTGGCGGCCATAGCCCCCATAGGTATCAACAATAATTTTCCGACCTGTGAGTCCGCAGTCAGCGAACGGACCACCGTGCACGAACCGGCCCGTCGGGTTTACCAAGAAGACAGTCTTGTTATCCATGAATTCTTTGGGCACGACTTTCTTGATGATATCTTCGATGACCGCTTCTTTGATGGTGTTATAGGTTGCATCTGGATGATGCTGGGTCGAAATTAACACCGTGTCGGCCCGGGCAGGTCTCCCATCTTTATAGTGAACGGTGACCTGCGATTTTGCGTCCGGGCGCAGAAATGGCAACTGGCCACTTTTACGCGCCTGGGTCAGTGCTTCAACCAAGCGATGCGCCGTATAAATCGGGAACGGCATGAACTCTTTGGTTTCGTCACAGGCAAAGCCAAACATCATGCCTTGGTCACCGGCGCCTTGCTCCTTGTGGAGGCCTTCACCTTCCGTGACTCCTTGTGAGATGTCGGGGGATTGTTGGCCGATGGCGTTGAGGACCGAGCAGGTGGTGGCGTCAAAGCCGAGTTCTGAACTAGTATAGCCAATGTCCTGAACGACCTCACGGACGACGTCTGCGTAGTTTATGTTGGCGCGAGTGGTAATCTCACCGGCAACAACGACCATTCCGGTTTTGGTAAGGGTTTCGCACGCAACACGGCTCTCGGGATCTTGTGCGAGCAAGGCATCTAAAATCGCGTCGGAAATCTGGTCACACATCTTATCTGGATGACCTTCAGAGACCGACTCTGAGGTGAAAAGAAAATCTTTCGCCGGCATACACTCTCCTTCGTTTGATTCTGCACTGCCCTACAGGAAAGCAGGCGCATGTAATAGAATAGCGATATGAGCGTCAATGGGCAAATGTAAAAACGAGGCTGAAGGTGAGAGGCTTGAGGCTTCAGGCGACAATGGTGTTAATGCGTGTGAATGCGTGGAAAACGGTAAGTCAAAATGCAAAAGTCAAAAGTTTCAGAGGCTTAGTTCTCAGCCCTCAGCCCTTCTCTTCTCAACAAGTCCCAAATCCCTCGCCCCTCGTCCCAAGTTCTCACTCCTCATAAAATCGATTTTCTACGACTCTCGTCAGCGCTGCCAGGGTAGCTTCCGCATCAGCTCCTCGTACCTCGACTTCCAGTACGCTGCCGCATGGAGCGCCGAGTGTCATAAGATCAAGGATACTTCTGCCGTTCACCGTACGATTCTGCCAACTGACAGTGACGTTCGCTTGCAATCCACTAATAGCACGTACAAAGGTGGCAGCCGCACGAGCATGAAGGCCTTGTCTATTGAGAAGCGTAAGCTGAGCAGCTGTACTGGGCTCGTCTGCCATGGAGGTGAAGTTGCTCCTAACGCTGCAAATCGCGATGTCGGAGATGTGTGACATAGCCCCATGTCGCTAAGCGACGCCCGAGTTCTTCGACAATCGCAACGGATCGATGCCGACCGCCGGTACACCCAACGGCTACTGTTAAGTAACTCTTCCCTTCGCGAATATACAGGGGCAAGGTTGATTCGAGCAACGCGCTGACTTGCGTCAGAAAGAGGATGGCTTCTGGGCGCTGCAGAACGTAGGCAGCGACGGCTGCATCAAGGCCGGTCTGCAGACGAAGTTCCTCAACAAAAAACGGATTCGCTAAGAACCGCACGTCGAACATCACATCCGCGTCAACTGGAACGCCATATTTGTAGCCGAAGGATTCGAGTGTCACCACAAGCGCATTAGGGGTACGAGATTGGGTTTGGCGTAATCTTTCGCGCAATTCGTGTACGGTAAAGACTGAGGTATCAATGATCTGCGTTGCCATCTCTCGCAGTCCAGCGAGTAACTCACGTTCAGTGCGGATGCCTTCAGAGACACCACCGCTGCCAGCTGCGGGGTGAGGGCGACGTGTCTCACTAAACCGTCGTAGCAAGACGTCGTCCGCTGCTTCAAGGTAGAGAATTTGGACAAGCTGTCCCCGGTTGCGTAAGTCGGCGAGGACATCCGGGTACGTACGGAGGAAGACACGTTCACGCTGATCAATCCCCAGCGCAACGCGAGTAATCGGCTCTTCGCTATTGGCACAGAGTTCGAGAAAGCGGGGAATGAGCGCGACCGGAAGATTGTCAATACAATAGAACCCCAGATCTTCGAGCACGTGAATAGCCGTGCTCTTGCCTGACCCTGAAAGGCCAGTGACAATAACCACCTGCATCGTTGTCGGTGAGGTGTCTTGGGCAAAAGATTCAGAGTCTGGCGTCTTCTTCACAAATCACCTGATACAAGGTGGCCTGATTGGCGCCCTGCAGCAGGCGCTCACGGAAGGCTTTGTCTTTCAGCAGGCGCGACACCCTGGCTAACGCTCTTAAATGAATACCGGCCGCTTCTTCTGGGGCGACCAGTAGGAAAAAAAGTTTGGTTGGTAACCCATCCAAGGAATGGCAGTCGATACCGTGCGGACTCCGACCAAAAACCGCGACGACGTTCTTTAACCCAGGGAGCTTACCGTGTGGAATGGCAATGCCTTCACCAATCGCGGTGGTGCCCAACCGTTCGCGGTCAAGCAAGACGGAGACGAGCTGTTCCGCACGAATATCGGCACGTTGCGTGGCTAAATGCTGTGCAAGTTCGTGGAGCACTTCAGCTTTGGTAGTGCTCTGCAATTGTGGAATGACTAAATCTTCTGCCAAGATATCAACGACGCGCATGTGGTAGGGGTCCTTTCCCCTCGAAGAAACGCCCTGGTGTCGTCCTTTACGTTCCTTGTTTGCGTTTCGCCGACGGCGGGATATTCATGGCTTCACGATACTTGGCCACCGTGCGACGGGCAATGTCAATGTTATTTTGCACTAATCTTTTGGCGATATCCTCATCACTCAAAGGCCGCGTCGGATCCTCGGCGGTGATCATCTCGCGAATCTGCTCCTTGACACTCTCCGCAGCCACATCTTGTTGTCCATGGTGGCTCTTCAAGCCGGTAGTGAAAAATCGCTTCATCGAGAAGATGCCACGCGGTGTGGCCATATATTTGTTGGCGATGGCACGGCTGACGGTCGACTCGTGGATTCCGACATCTTCGGCAACATCGCGTAACACGAGTGGACGCATTTGCGAGACACCATACGTCAGGAAATCACCTTGTAACTTTACAATACTCTGAGCGACTTGGAGGAGCGTATGTTGCCGTTGTTGGATACTTTTAATCAACCAAGCGGCGGAGCGGAGTTTTTCTTGAATGTAATCTTTGGCGTCGCCACCTTCCGCGAGCAACCGTCGATACGACTGGCTCACTTTTAAGCGCGGCAGCCCTTCTTCATTCAAGGTGACGAAGTACTCTTCGCCCATTTTTCTCACGTCAACATCTGGAGTGACGTAGCGGATTTCTCCTTCACCAAAATTTCGTCCTGGCTTTGGTTCAAGAGAGGTGATCAGCTTGAAGGCCTGTGTGACTTCTTCAACAGTCACTCCCAGGTCTTTGGCGAGTCGATCAAAGCGTCGCCCTTCAAGGACAGTGAGATGATCTTGTACAATCCGTATCGCAAGAGCGATGATTGAAGCGTCGTCTGGATCTTCAAGTGCATGCGCGCGCAATTGCAATAACAGACATTCACGTAAATCACGTGCGGCAACGCCAATGGGATCACACGACTGGATGAGCTGCAGCACGTAAGCGGCGAGTTCAACGTTCACTCCGGCACTGGCTGCAAGTTCTTCAAGAGGAGCCTTGAGATAGCCGTCGACGTTCAAGTTGCCGATAATGACAGAGGCGATCCGTTCCTCTTCAAGACGCAGTTCATGAAAACGCAACTGCTCAGAGAGGTGTTCTGCGAGCGATTCGGCGCGAGTTAATACGTTTTCCAGAATGTTGAGCCGATCGTCATCGTCATCATCACTTCCGGTTGCTGGCAAGGCCGGCATGTCGTTACTGTTGTTGTCCAGGTAGGCTTGCCAGTTGATGTCATCTTGGGGAGTGGGCGTCGGACTATCGACCGTTGCGATCTCAGTTTCAGTTTGCGGGCCGCTGGTGAGCGGCTCTTCGCCCTCGGTGCGTTCTAAGACCGGGTTTTCCGCAAGTTCCTCGTCGATAAGCGTATCAAGCTCTTCGCGTTGAAGTTGGAGGATTTTAATGGCTTGACGCAGCTGTGGCGTCATCACCAGTTTTTGCTGCAGCTTCGTCTGCAGTCGTATATCAAGCGCCATGACGATTTACCCTCGGCTTTGCAGACTAAAGCGTTGTCCTAAGTAGGCTTGTCGAGCCTGTTCATTGGCTGCCAGTTCCTCTGGGGTGCCAGAAAGGAACACGGTACCATCCGTGAGCAGATACGCCCGGTCACAAATCCGTAATGTTTCTTGGGCATTGTGATCGGTGATCAAAATACCAATCCCCCGACTGCGTAATTGAGCGATGATTTCTTGTATGTCATTCACTGATAATGGATCGATGCCGGCAAACGGTTCATCCAGCAGCATAAATGAAGGCGACATCACCAGGGCACGCGTAATCTCCACGCGTCGTCGCTCGCCACCAGACAAAGACTCTGCCCGTTGAGGAGCGAGGTGCGTGATATGCAATTCTCTGAGCAATTGACCAAGACGCATACGACGTTCGGCAGCCGTCAGATCTAACGTTTCGAGCACGGCCATTACGTTCTCCTCGACCGTGAGTTTACGGAAAACCGATGGCTCTTGCGGCAAATAGGTAATGCCTTTCCGCGCTCGCATGTGCATTGGTAAGTTCGTAATGTCTTCACCATTATATCGTACATTTCCCTTATCGGGTCGTAGGATGCCAACAATAATCGAGAACGTTGTTGTCTTGCCCGCACCATTTGGGCCGAGGAGACCAACCACTTCTCCCCCGCGGACTTCGATGGAAACATCGTGCAGCACTGGTCGTTTCCCATAGGACTTACACAGCTGTTCGCCGCACAACACCGCCTTGTTGCTCACCGTACCTTTGCCTCTTTCTTGCTTTTCTCGTCACTTTTGGGATTCAGTTGCATCTCCGGCCTTGTATCCGCTCCGCCCTCCACAGCTACTCTGTTCTCATCAAGGTAGACGGTGACCGTTTCCCCTTTCACAACATTGTCGCCGTCGCGCAAGACCGCATCGCCACTGAGCACGACCGTACGCTTCAGTTCATTGAAGATCGCTTTTTTACACGTCGCGTTCCCGTTCTCTGACGTGATCTCTACATTCCCTTCTGCCACCGCATCTTTGATTCGCTGGCGACCTTTGGTGGTAAGTCCTTTATCAGGAGGAGTTGGGTTGGTGGTACTCGCTTGCTCTTCATAGGTAACGGTGAGGAGTTCACTCTTAATGGTGCCGTTGTCACGTGTTGCAATCACCCCACCGCGATAAACGATACGCTTTTCGTTGTAAAAGAACTCTAACTTCCCAGAACGGATATTGATTGGCCCTTTGCCGGACGAAAGGGAAAAAGCATCGAATGGGGTCTGGCTTTTCGCTGCTTGGTTCCCAGCCTCAACGCTCTTGTCGTCTGCGGCAAATCCAATACGGCCTCCGCTACACACCATTACCAACAGTATGAGCCCAACCCCACGGTTGACCATCATCCTCATTAACTCTCTCTCCTACTTAACGTGGTTTGTACGTCTGCGTCCAAGGTCATGGATTTGTTGACCACGTCAACCGCATATCCTTTGCCGGCAACGTTGACGTCTGGCCCGGTAATCTGTACTGCGGCTTGGGAGGAGATGCGATTCTGTTCACTGTCAAAGATTGCCTCTTGGGTCGTAATAACGAAATCGCCGATCTGCATCTCCAGGTCACCATTCAACTCGACGCGTAATACTTCTTCTTTTTTATCAGCGGTCAAGAGTACACGAGCTTCACGACTGCGCAATGAGAAAGCGTCGCCATCCTTTGGATAAAACGAGAACTGTGGCGTATCAACGATGATCAGATGGTCTTCCATCGAATAGCGCGCTTTACGAGCGACAATTTCCCAGGCCTTTTTTCCATCGGGCCGAACCTTGACGCGTGTAAAATCGTTCATCTCCTGCCCATCTTTATTCACAGGAACAGGGGCAGACTTGGTCAGCTCTTCGATTCTCTTGTCCCCGCTTTGACTATTGATGACCAAACGGTGACCAACTATGGCGAGCAAGACGAAGACTAGTGCTGAAACAATAAACCGTCCCTGACTACGACTCATTACTTTTTTCCACCCGTCTCAAAATACCCTACGCCCTTCATCTTGCGCAATGAAGGTGGCAAGTTTTTTGCCTGTCACCTTTCGTAGACTACCCTTTGTTCCATCAAAGGGAAAGCCGATCAGGAATTTCCTGAGGAAGGAAGGGCAACTACGTGATTTTACGTGCTTGTAATTATCCTGGTCGGCCTTTTAGGTCCGAGCATTTGGCTCGCGAAAAACGAACTCCACTTCCCCGAATTGTACTGTCCAGCCGTCTTTGAGCAAATTCTCAGTTCAGCGTAGTGAGTAATAGAGTATCAAAAGTAACGCAAGACTCACGGCCGTGGAGAACGACAGAGAGAACCTCTTTCGACTGAAAAGTTCGAGAGAAAAATGGTTATATGGAACCTGAGACTTTCACCGGCTGTGTTTCCTCTGACTTTTTCAGTGATCTCCTCAGCGAAATGTGAATGCGCCTAGGTCACAGGTTCCTGACACTCGTGGCGTCCCATCAAGATCGACACTGGGACAGTGTGTTGGATCTCCAGCTCCACGTAATACGGAATGTGGCCTAAGAGAGTGTTTTGAAAAAGGGATTGGTAAGCTTGAGGGATGAATACACTGCCGCGAGTTTATCCAACGGACCTGACCATGACCGAATGGACACAATTGAAGAGCTTCTTTCCCCCGGCCTCTC
>Ga0194132_10003809_pt1 | contig 26337 bp, 19 predicted proteins | sample TA2KigOf80mmetaG_FD_148612 | JGI IMG/M metagenome (GOLD analysis project Ga0194132, IMG submission 148612) | Freshwater microbial communities from Lake Tanganyika, Tanzania - TA2015054 Kigoma Offshore 80m | ecosystem: Environmental > Aquatic > Freshwater > Lake | place: Tanzania: Lake... | reverse complement strand
ACCGATACCGAGAAATGCGAGGCCGACAAGCTTCTCGCCTCCTCGAAGTTCGCGCAGTGCCGCCTCAAGGCCGACTCGACCTTCGCGAAGTCGGGGGACGTCGCCAAGCGCGATGCTGCCTATGCGAAGTGCAGCCTCTCGCTCTCGAAGTCCTTCCAGATCATCGAGACGAAGTACGGCATCGCGTGCCCATCGACCGGCGACGCGCAGGACATCGAAGCCCATCTGACGCAGTGCTCGGAGGACGTCAGCGCGGCCTCGGGCGGAGGGTCCCTGCCGGCGTGCGGCGACGACCTGGTCAACGTCGCCGGCGAGCAATGTGACGGGGGCGATCTCGCCGGAGCCACGTGCGAGAGCCTCGGCTTCAACCTCGGCGGCACGCTCGGGTGCGACGCCGGTTGTGACTACGAGACGACGGGCTGCCGCAGCCGGACGTTCCCCGCGACGGGACAGACGACTTGCTGGAACACGGCGGGGACCGTGATCCCATGCGCGGGGACAGGCCACGACGGCGAGATCCGGGCTGGCTCGTACTTCGCCCACGTCGACAACGAGGACGGCACCATCTCGGACCTCAATACCGGTCTGATGTGGGAGAAGCTGTCGGATGACGGCACCCTCCACGACAAGGACAACAAGTACACCTGGTCTGACGCGTTTGCGGTCAAACTCGCGGCGCTCAACGCCGGCTCCGGCTTGGCGGGCCACACGGACTGGCGCCTTCCCAACGTGAAGGAGCTGCAGACCCTCGTGGACTACGAGCTCGGCTTCCCGGGGCCAGCGGTCGCTCCTGCGTTCAATACGCTCTGCTTCTCAGGTTGCCTGGCGGAGTCGAACTGCAGCTGCACGGCGTCCGAGCTCTATTGGACGTCCACGAGCTCGGCGACCTATCTGGGGTCTGCCTGGTACGTGAACTTTTCAGACGGCGGCGTAGTCGGGATCGACAAGACCGAACCTCGCGCCGTCCGCGCGGTTCGCGGTGGGTCGTGATCATCGATCCCGCGCGGGATTCAACGCAGCGCGAGGCTCCGTTCGCGGATGGCCGTCGGTGTTGCGATCACAGCATCGCGCAAAAGCCCAACTCTTGAGGTCAGAGATGCGTACTTTGCTTCGTTGGTGGAAACCTTCCACATCCTTTCTGAGCTTGCTCCTTCTAGTCTCCTGCGGAGGGGGAGGTGGTGGTGGTGAAGAAGGAGGTGGCGGAAATGGAAATGGGAGTGAACCGCCGGCATACGACATCGAAGGAAAATTCCTCAACCTCCAAGATCTATTGAACGATCCGAAGGTCAGACGAGCGATCGCCAACCTTCCTGCGGGAGAGAGCGTAGGCGCCGGCGACTACTACGATGGGTCCACCGCAAGAAATTTCAGCGGGACCTACGTTGTCGACGAGACTCGTGGCGTACCAGGGCGCCTGAGCAGTGGATCTCCCTTCGGCGGGACGTTGATTTTCCGGATCACGAATCCCGGCCAAGTGAATACCTCTGCGGAGGACCAAGCACAGTCCTGCGATGGGTCAGGAAGCTTTTACGTAGGAGACGGCAACTACCTCACGGTGTTCGCCCAAAGAACGTGCGAGTGCAAACGTGCAGATGGCCGAGGCCGATTGGTGGACGTAATACGCTTCATCCTCGGGGCGGATCGCCTACGACAGACGGACTACTCCACCGTCACGATCTCGTCCGAGGGAGGCGGATGCTACCGGTCCGGCTTCGAGGATGCGACCGTCGAACCAGCGGAGTTCGTCCGCGTAGGAGGTGGTGGGGGGGGGGGGGAATGTGACGGCAACCAGATCCGTTGCGGCTTGAACTGCATCCCGGCCGGCTGGACATGCTGCGACTCTGCGACGGGATGTTTCGCGAACCCAGGCGTGAACTGCCAGTGCGACACGCCCGGATGCGAAGCCGACGAAGTGCCGTGCGGTTCGAGCTGCCTGCCCGCCGGATGGGCCTGCTGCATTGAAGAAACCGGTTGCGGCGCTGGCCCTGGTCAGCTTTGCGACTGCGGGCTGTCGCAATGCCCCGCGCAACGCCTTTGCGGCACGAACTGCATTCCGATGGGCTGGACATGCTGTGACCGCAGCCGCGGATACTACGCCTCCCCTGGTCAAATCTGCCAGTCCTGTGGCGACCGGATGCTGCAACCCGGGATCGAGACATGTGACCCGCCAGGCGAGTACTGTGGAGCGGGCGCTCTCTGCGAAGCCGGTAGCTGCGACAACGGAGCATACTGCCACGACGGATGTACTAGTTGCGGAGGCAACTTCCCCTTCGAGCCACCTGATCTTTGAGGCGAGAAGTGTGCCGCGGCACGTCAACGCTCCTCTCATCGGCGACGTGACGCGGCACCTTCCCTCAACCCGCGCCGAGCTTGTCCCGGATCCAGCCGATAAGCATCCCGTAGAGCCCGTGCACCTGCGCCGTGACGTCCGCTTCGGAGACGTCCGCCTTCGGCTCGAACGTGCACGCCCACTCGAGCTCGCTTCGGTCTGCGCCGCGCGCGTGCACCGTCATCGTCGCGCGGTAGTCGGTCACGGGAAGCGGGTTCCCGACCGGGATCGTGTAGGCGATCTGCCTTCTCGCCTCATCGACCGACTCGAGGCGCTCGCGGATCTCCGCGCCGGGCGCGCCGAGGATGCGGACCATGCCCGGTCCCTTCCCTTCGGTGCGCGCGCCTTCGGCGCCGGGGATCCAGTCGATCTTCCCGAAATCGACGACGAGCGCCCAGAGCCGATCGGCGGATGCACCGATCTCTTCCTTCACGGCGGTGTTGGCCATGCGGGTCGGATAGCGCTCGGGTCAGCTGCACGCGAGCCGCTGCGCGCTTCCCTTGCAGCTCGGGCGTGGCTCACCCGGGCCGGCGAAGGACACCGTCGCGCACTCGTCCTCGGCACCGAGTCGAACCGAGAGGTCGAGCGGGCCGAGCGCCGGCATCGGCGCACCGGCGAAGCGCACCAGGAAGGCGACGCGCCCCGGCGTCTTCGCGGACTGATCGATCACGTCGATGCGGGTGATCCCGCCGTTCGCACCGGTCGGATCGTCGAACCGCCAGCGGCGCCCCGACGGCGCGACCGTCCAGCCCGCGCCACCTGCGACGGTGACGTCGAGCAGACCTTCGATCCGGACGCGGATTCCGTTCGCGCTCGGAGCGACCGCTTCCCACGGCTCCGGGATCACCGCCGCACCGTTCACGCGCAGCTTGCCGTTCGCGGCCACGGCGCGGAGCCGCACATTCTCGAGCTCGAGGCCGCTCTCGCAGATCGGACCGGGGGACATCGGCGTCGGAGTCGGGGTCGGCGTGGGCGTCGGACCCGCGGACGCGGTGGGAGTCGGTGTCGGGATCACGGGACCGCCCGCCTTCCACTCCTGGAGGAGCGTGCGGAGCGCTTCCGGCTCGTTCGTCGGGGCCGTGTCTCCCGTCTGGCTCAGCGTATTGATCCCGTGACAGTTCGCGCACACGCGGATCTCGCCAGACTGGAAGCTGAGCCAGTTGCGCTCGCGCACGATGCCCTTGCCGTCGTCGTCCGTGAGCTGCCACGAAAGCGCGCGACGCGCCGGAACGAGCGCCGCCATCGAGCCGTCCGGCGCAATCGAGACGGCGCCCGCGGGCGCGTCCAGATGGGCCGACTGCGACACGCCCGTCCCGTGCATCGGCCGCGCGAGCACGCGCCGGCCTCGATTCGGATTCGCGAGATCGCCGTAGCCGCGAACCGCGTCGCCCTGGAAGATCTGCATGTACGAGACGTCGTAGATCGTCCCGCCGGAGCCGACCGACGACACGCCGCCCGGCACGCGCAGGTTGAACGGCTGATGCCGGTCGGAGCGATCGCGCTGCGTGACGTCGCGGCTCACGATCAGCGCGAGCTGGTTCGCGCGGAGGTACGCGCGGAACGACTCGACGTCGACGTCCTCGTCCACGAAGACCGCCGCCTCGATCGCCGGTAGCACGGATTGGCGCGCCGTCGGCATCGGACGCTCCACGACCTCGACCGGATCGAGCTCCCAGAGGACGCCGTTGTAGGAGGCGAGCTGATCCGGTGTGAACCAGCTCACGTTCTTCGAGATGCCGCTCGTCAGGTTCGCCGCAGGAGCGTAGAAGCCGTTCTGAAGTGTCAAGCGCTTCAAGCGATACTGGTAGTTCCAGTTCGGTGCGGCCGTGCTGCCGCCGTTCGCGACCGGCCCGGTCGCGGCCGTGTGCACGGCGACGAGCGTTCCGTCGGACATCGGCAGTGGGTTCCGGAAGTAGCCCGTGTCCTCGGGGACGTCCGCGTCGTCGTCCGTCGGCGTGACCGCGGTCAGGATCATGTCGTCCGGATTGATCGACGGGGCACCCGTCAAGCGCAGGAGAACGCCGCCGGTCGACGTGCTGAACTCCGGCGCATGGACGCCGAGGAACTCGCCGGGATGCACGGGGTCTTCGCGCAGGTGGAACAGCCCGCCGTCGCCGCGGAGGTAGAGCTCGTTCGCGTGCAGATTGGGGTTGACGAAGTACGTGAGGTTGCCGTCGGCGACGAAGCTCCCGTCGGTATAGCTCCCGCCGAGCTCGTGGCGCCCGACGTGGTTCAGCGTCTCCTCCGCCGTGCCGTCCTGATTGATCTCCCACGGGAAGAAGTGGTTGAACCGGTGCGTCGCGAGAACCGAAGAGTACGCCGGGTCGCCCTGCGTGCGCGGCTCCGGGAAGACCTCCGCGCCGGCGAGCGTCGTCGTCTTCGCTGCGTCGGCCGCCTCGCTCGCCCACGTGAACGACTTGTAGGTCGCCGCGGTCGAGGGCGCGTCGCCCTGCTGGTCGCGCTGCAGGTGGTCCCACTTCGTGAAGATCACGCGCCCGAAGGAGTCGAGCGAGAGCGAGAAGCTGCCGCTCGGCGAGTGCTGGAGGAGCGTGACCTCGCCGGTCGCCTCGTCGAGCGAGTAGATGCCGGCGACGGTGAACGCGGACTCGTACTCGTCGCGCTGTGGATAGTGGTGCGAGGCGCCGCTCGGCGGGCGGTCGGAGGTGAAGAGGATCCTTCCGTCCGTCGCGTAGATCGGCGACACGTTGTTGAAGCTCGCCGGCTGGTTCGCGATCTTGCGGATCGTCGCCGTCTCCCCGACGCCGAGCCCCTCGACCTCGTAGATCTGCCAGTAGAAGGTCTTGATCTGGTACTGCGCCGTCGGCGCGCCGACGATCATCGAGAAGAGCGCCTTCTCGCCGCTCCAGTGCACGCACGGCTCGCGCACGGCGATCGCGCCTGCGCCTTGCATGCCGGAGTTGCCGTAGCCCGCTTCGGCGGTGAGGAAGCGGAGCGACCCGTTCGGGTAGCGGATCACGAGGTCGCCGCCGCGCGGCGCCGACTCCATCGTCGCGAGATGGTTCCCGAAGGTACTCGTCAGCGAGGTGAAGCCGCCGACCGGCATCTGCGTCACGAAGAGTATCGGATGGGAGGGCGTCTGCGCCTGCGCTCGCATTGCCGACAGTGCCGTTGCCACCAATACGAGGCAGAGTACCAGAGTCCTTCGTCCCATCCCGTCCTCCTCTCTCCCGCTGCCGACCCCGAACATGCCGAGGCGAACGACGCTGATGCAATCGATGTTCCGCGAATACCGCGACGAATTTTCGCTTCCGATTTCCGCCATCGGCGCCGTTGCGCCCCGCGCACGCGCAAGCGAGCATGACATCGTGGGATCCGCTTCCCGTCCGTGGACCGCGAGGAGCCCGAAAGCCGGCATTCCGACGACGCTTCCGCCGCCGCTTGTCCGCGCGTCGGGGCAGCTCGCGCTTGCGATCGCGTCCGAGGCGCGGCGCAGCGAGCGTCGCATCCTGCTCCCCGGCGTCGTCCTCGTGACGGCGTGGCTCGACGACGAGGCGCAGCGTCGCCTCGTCGCGGACTTCCGGCGCTGGGCGCTGCCGCCCGCGGGCCTACGTCATCCGCGCATGCCGACGGGACATGCGATGAGCGTGCAGTCCGTCTGCCTCGGATGGCACTGGCGGCCGTACCTGTACTCGCGGACGGCGGACGACACGGACGGCGCGCCGGTGAAGCCGATGCCCGCCGATCTCGCGGAGCTCGGGCGCGAAGCCGTCGTCGCGGCGTACGGAGAGAGCCGCACGGCGCGTGCCTACGCGCCCGACGCTGCGATCGTCAACCTGTATGCACCCGAAGCGCGCCTCGGCCTGCATCAGGACGGCGAAGAGCCTTCCGAAGCACCGGTCGTGACGCTCAGCCTCGGCGACGCTTGCGTGTTCCGGATGGCGGGAGTCGATCGCCGTTCCGCGCCCTTCGTCGACGTCGAGATGCGAAGCGGCGACCTCCTCGTCTTCGGCGGACCGAACCGCAGGATCTTCCACGGCGTGACGAAGCTGTTCCCGGACACGGCGCCGGACGGGCTCGGGCTTCCGCCGGGACGCCTCAGCATCACGCTGCGCGAGACGGGCTTGACGGACTGAGCCGACCCGGTGCGTGCAGAGTCGAGCCCGGACTGAATCGGGCGCCGTGCCCGATCGGCCGAGCAGGCTACGGGCCGATCACCGTTCCGCAGTCGTGGCCCAGCGTCGTCCCGAGGAACTGCGTGCCGGTGAAATCGCACGTGGAGCCTGCGCCGGTCTGCACGGTGGTCGTCGAGCCGGCCTGTAGGGCCTTTGCGCGGCTCTCCGCGAGAGTGAGCGTCGTTCCGGCGGTGTCGAGCAGGATGTCGAACGAAGTGAGGTCGGCGTTCGAGAGGGAGATCGCGCCCGGCGCCGTGAGGTCGATCTCCGAGAAGGGCCTCCTCGTCCTCATCTTCGACTTCGCCGGGCCGCCGACCTGGATCGAGTCTCCCCGGATCGAGAGGTCCGCTTCGACGTCGAGCTTCAGGGCATCGGCGATCACGGCCGCGAAGCCGGCGTCCCAGTCGAGGGTCGATTCCGATGCCTGGAACGCTCCGGTTCCGTGGACGACGATCCCTTGCGTCCAGAACCGCAACCTCGACGTCTGATACTTCGGCTGAGTCATCTCGAGCACGCCACCGGCGTCGATCGACGCGCCCGCGAACGTGTAGGTCTTCACTTGAACCTTTGGTTCCAGAGTGACGCTCCCTGCGGCCGAGATGTCCACCTCGGACCCGAAGTACTTCGTCTTTGCACCGAGCTCGACGTCACCGCCGACCGACACGACTCGCACGGGATGGCAATCGCCCGGATTGTTGCACGACTTGATCACCCGGACTCCGCCGTCAATGGTCACGTCGTCCTCGGCCTGGAGGAGCACGGCGATGCTGGGATCGGCGTGCCTGGACGCGACCATGAGCTCCTTCCCTAGATACAGGCTCCGACCGGACCGCATTTCGATCTGGTCGTCACTCTGTCCGTCGCCCGCGAGAGAGCGATACAGCATCCTCGCGCCGAAGATGAGGATGTCGCTGCCGGCCGCCGTCCGCCAATCCGTCTTCTCCCCGAAGGGGAGCGCAAGAGTCGTCACGCTCGGGGGGCAGACGATCGATCCGGGGTCGGTCGGGAGATCCTCTCCCGGAGGGGACGGGTCGGGGAACCGTCCGGCCTGGAGCGAGGCGTCGATCGGTCCCGTGTCGGTGCCCGCGTCGAAGCACCCGTCGTTGCCGACGTCGAGGTAGCAGAACCCCGGGTCGGACGGGAATCGTAGTCGAGCGCGCTCGCGCGTCCCGGCAGCGAAGCGAGGAAGAGGGTTGCGACCGATGCGATGACTCGAATCCGGCGGCTCACGTGACCTCCGTTCCCGTCCAGAAGAGCCCATGTTTCGGACGGACCCGTTCTCATGCCGCGGCGGGCCATGGACCGTCAAGACACTTCGAGGCTCTTGGCCGACTCGGCGCCCGACGGAGCCAGCCCGCACTGGACACGCGTCGCCGGCTGAGCAAAGGGACGCCATGCGCATCGTCCGCTGGGTCCTCGGCGCGATCGTCGCCGTTCTTGTCCTCGTCGCACTTCTCGACACGTTCGGCGGCTACGCCTTCGACGGACCGCTCGGTCCGATTCCGGGCGGCGCCTTCGTGGGACCGGTCGATCCGGATCCGGATCCCGACTGGTCGAACCTCGAGGAGGTGATCGAGCTCGAGATCCGCCCCGAGAAGCCGTGGTCGCTCAGCGTGTGGAACACCGTCATCGATGGCGAGTTGTACGTGCCGTCCGCGCAGGGCGCGCGGCGACGCTGGACGTCGGTCGCGCTCGCCGATCCGCGCGTTCGCGTCCGTACGAACGGGAGGATCTACGAGCGCCGCATCGAGCTCGTCGAGGACGAGGCGCTCCGGCGGCGCGTCGGCGCTTCGATCGCGGAGCGCTACGACCTCGGCGACAGCGACGAATCCGACCTCGAGACGACCTGGTTCTTCCGCCTCGCCCCGCGTTAGGCTTGGGTCTCGACCGGAGCGGAGGTCAGTCGGTACGATAGGCGGTCTCGCCGCCGACGACGGTCTCGAGGACGCGGAGCCGGTCGATGCCCTCGGGATCGTCGAGCGGCGAGCGGTCGAGGATGACGAGGTCGGCGAGCTTGCCGGGCTCGAGCGAGCCGCGGTCGTTCTCGAGAAACCGCTGTCGCGCGGCGTCGATGGTGATCGCGCGCAGCGCCCGCAGCGGTGTCACGCTCTGCTCGGGACCGAGCACACGAGCGCCGGTCGTGCGCCGGTTCACCGCACTCCACACGATCCGCAGCGGTTCCATCGGCACGACCGGCGTGTCGGCGTGCAACGTGAACGGGATGCCGCGCCGTGCCGCGCTGCCCGCGGGCGAGATGCGCGACGCGCGCTCCGGACCAAGGAAGCGCTCGTAATGCCGGTCGCCCCAATACCAGGTGTGGAGGACGAAGAAGCTCGGGATCGCGCCGAGCGCAGCCATGCGGTCGAGCTGGTCCTCGCGCGCGGTCTGCGCGTGCACGATCACCGGGCGCGCGTCGGCGCGCGGCGCCGCGCGCTGCGCCGCCTCCAACGCGTCGAGGATGTCGTCGATCGCGGCGTCGCCGTTGCCGTGAATGGCGACTTGCAGCCCCGCGCGGTGCACGCGCTCCACCGTGCGCACGAGGTCCTCGCGCGGGAAGCGCGGATAGCCGCGGTACGACAGGTCGTCGACCGGCGGCACGAAGTAGGGCTGCGAAAGGTATCCGGTGTAGCCCTGCAGCGAGCCGTCGGCGACGAGCTTGACGGCGCCGACGCGCAGCCAGGGATCGTCACTCGTCGGCTCGGGTCCGCGGTCCAGAATCGTCTCGCTCGCTTCTTGCGACGGCCACAACACGAGCCGAAGCGGCACGAGGCCGATGCGCGCGAGCCGGGGCAGGCTCGACAGCTGATCCGGCGTGGCGAGCCCGACCTGGGCCGTCGTGACACCCGCTGCGAGGTAGAGCTCGTTCGCGCGTCGCACGATGCGCAGCCCGTCGAGCACCCCGGGATTTGCGAGCAGCAGCACCGCCTGCTCCGCCGCCGTCTCCTCGAGCACGCCGTCCGGGTGGCCGTCGGCGCCGCGCCGAATGCGCCCGCCTTCCGGGTCCGGTGAACTGTCGTCGATGCCGAGCTTCGCGAGCCCGGCCGAGTTGACCGCCGCGAGGTGCCCGGACACGTGGATCGCGGCGACCGGGTGACGTGTGGACACGGCGTCGAGGTCGGCACGCGTCGGATGGCGGCGCTCCGCGAGCAGGGTGTCGTCGTAGCCGAAGCCCGCGACCCAGTCGCCCTCGCTGGTCTCCTCGACGCGAGTCTGCAGCGCCGCCTGCAGGCCGGCGATGCTCGTGACGGCGCCGATCGGCGGTGGGCTCAGGACGGCTGCCACCGCGTCGAGACCGGCGCCCGGGTAGTGACCATGTGCGTCGACGAAGCCCGGCAGCAGAGCGTGCCCGCCGAGGTCTACGGTGCGCGCGCCGTTCTGCGCCGCCCAGGCGCGCAGCTCGGGCGCATCACCGACCGCGGCGATGCGCTCGCCCTCGACCGCGAGCGCCTCGACCACGCGGTCCTGCGGATCCATCGTGAGGATCGGACCGCCGATGTACGGCGTGCGTGCAGGCGGCCGCAGCCAGCGGAGCGCGAGCCCGGTACCGAGCAGCACGACGAAGACGAGAAGGACGCGCTTCGCCACCGCTGATCGGCTCCAGGACGCGCCCTTCATCACCACCCCTCCAGGCTCTCCCGCTGGCGCTCGCTCATCGTCTGCCGGAGCGAGGTGGAGTGCCTCACCTCACGCCTTCGCGTAGCCGAGGGCGTTCATGTCGATCGCGTTCCGGAGCGGCTCGCCCGCGGCGTAGCGGCGCACGTTCTCCTGGAACAGCTCGAAGAGGTCGTCGACGTACCGGTCGATCGACGTCGAGCAGTGCGACGACATGTACGTGTTCGGCAGGTCCCAGAGCGGGCTCGAAGCCGGCAGCGGCTCCTCGTCGAACACGTCGAGGACCGCGGCCCCGAGATGACCGCGCCGCATCGCGTCCGCGAGCGCCGCTGCGTCGACGAGCGCGCCGCGCGCGACGTTGACGAGGACCGCGCCGGGCCGCATCGCCGCGAGCGCGGCCGCGTCGATCAGCCGCTCCGTCTCCGGCGAGTGCGGCGCGCAGACGACGACCGCGTCGCAGCGTCCGAGCATCTCGTGCAGCCTCTCGGGCGGAAAAAGCTCGTCCGCGTGCGGCGACGTCAAGCCCGGCTTCCAGCTCCGACGGATCGCGGCGATCTTCACGCCGAAGGCGCGCGCGCGCTCGGCGACGGCGATGCCGATCGCGCCGAGCCCGACGATGCCGAGCGTCGAGCCCGCGAACGTCCTTCCGTAGAGCGGCGCCCAGCGGTGCGCCTGCTGGTGCTCGTCGAGCGTGCGGAAGCTCTTCCACACCGAGAGGAGCCTGCCGAGAACGAACTCGGAGATCGTCCGCGCGCCGATCCCCGACGAGTTCGTCACGACCGTGCGCGCCGAGGAGACGCCGACGCGCACGAACTGCTCCGTCCCGGCGCCGACGCAGTGGATCCAGCGAAGGCGCGGCGCGAGCGCCGGCAGGTCCTTCGGCGCGTGCAGCGCGATCAGCACTTCGGCCCTCTCGAGCACCCGGCGTCGCTCCGGCGCGACGGTCGTCGCCCACGGCGGCGGCTCGTCGCAGGGCTCCGCGGGAGGCGAGCCGAGCCACGCTCCGGCCGGATCGACCGGAAGTGCGACCGGCTCGATGCGCGGATCGATCGCGCGCAGCGCCGCGTAGAAGGTCTCGTCGTGGAACGCGGGGAATCCGAGGCAAACGACGATCGGTTCGGCCATCCGCTCCTCCTACCGGAGGAGATCTAGGATGACGACGGAACGAAGCGCAACAGCGGGCGGAGCCGCTCGAGGGCGGGCCGGGCCTTCGGCACGCGCCCTCCGGCCCAGGTGATCGCCTTCGCGATGTCGTCTCGCGCGAACAGTCCGCTCGCGAGGAGAGCCGCGGGATAGATCGGCAGGAACATCACCTTGAACGCGATCGAGGCGACGCGCGACTCGAACGTGATCGACTCGGCGAGGAAGTACGTCACGAGGCCGCCGCCGATGATCATCCCGATCCGCGCCCATGGGAACGGGACGTAGAAGAGCCTCTGCGAGTAGTAGAGCGTGACGGACACCTGGAGCGCGAACCCGAGCAGCGTCGCCCAGGCAGCGCCCATGATCCCGAACGGCGGGATGAGGAGCCAGTTCAGGATGATCGCCGCGCCCGCGGCGATGAAGATCGTCACGGTGCGGTAGTACGTCTTCTTGGTGATCAGGATCCCGATCTTCACCATGAAGGTCATGCCGTCGAGCACGAGCGCGAACGCGATGATCGGAACGACGCTCGCCGCCGCATAGAAATCGGGCGTCGCCATCATGTGGATCAGGTCGTCCGCGAAGACGGAGAGACCGAGCCAGAGCGTCATCAGGAACGCGGCGTAGTACGTCCCCATCTGCGCATAGAGCTGCGGCGCATCGGGCTGCTTCTTGTGCTGGAAGATGAACTGCGGCCAGGAGAGCTGGAACGCGGTGACCACGAAGGTCATGATCTCGCCGAAGCGATAGCCCAGCGAGTAGATGCCGACCTCGCTCACCGAGTAGTAGTGCTTGATGAACCAACGGTCCATCAGGTCGAGGCCGAACGCCGCGACGCCGGCCGGCACGAGCGGGAGCCCGTAGATCATCTGGTCCTTGATGCCATCCCAGTGGAAGCCGGCCTTGAAGGCGCGGAGCGCCGGCCACGTGAGGATCAGGCACATCACGAACTCGCCGACGAACTGCGAGAGGATCACGCCCTCGACCTTCATCGAGAACACGACGATGAAGACGACGGCGAGAAGCGTCGTGAGGCCGTTCCGGGCGACGGACCAGAGAGCGTACTTCTTCGATTCGTCCCCGGCGCGCATCATCTGGAAGGGCATGCGCAAGACGACCTTGCAGAGGACAGCCAGCGTCGCGATGACGATCAAGTACGAGTAGGCGCTGTCGTTGAGCAGCCATCCCGAAATCACTCCTGGCCGAAGTAGCGGAATCGCCGCGATCGGCAGCGAGAAGAGGACGAGGATCCAGAGCGACGACGCGATGACCTTGTCGCGCTCCTCGTCCGAGTCGTGCTCGTAGTAGAAGCGGAACACCGAGGTGCTCTGCCCCATGTTGACGAGGATGAAGAGCGCCTGCGTGTACAAGGACACGAGCGACATCAGCCCGTAGTCCTCCGTCGACAGATACCGCGTGTAGAGCGGTATGAGCAGGAAGCCGACGACCTTGATCCCGTAATTCCCGAGACCGTAGATCAGGGTGTGGCCGAGGAGCGTTCCGAACTTGCCGATCACGTGAATCCGACACGCTAACCGACGCGCGCAGGTGAAACGAGCGTTCGGTCAGTCGGTGACGTGTTTCCGAAGCCCACGTAGACCGTCCTGTCCGCGCCGATCGAGACGGCGGCGCGCATCCGCGACGGCGTGCCCGCCTGCCAGGCGACCTGCGCGCGGCCCTGCGGACCGGTCACGCTCGCGCGGCCGGAATGCTGCGCATCGTGATGGAACATCGGCCAAGCGGAGTCGGCGAGGCCGGCGAAGGCAGGCGCCGCTTCGGCGCCTCCCCCGAGGCCGGTCCACGCGCAGATCAAGATCGGAAGCGTCCTTCCACCGGTCATGTCGAGGTCTCCCGTCGGGGTAGGCCCGGATTCGAGTCGTCGAGAAGGCGCTCCCCGGGCGCCTCCTCGAGACGGCAGAGGGAAGCTAGTGCACTAGTCGGTGATCTTGAAGAGACGTTTGCTCGCGCCGATGTAGAGCACTCCGTCGCCGCCGATGACGGGGCCCGACTCCATCTTGCCCGGCAGCAGCATCGACCACTTGAGCGTGCCGTTCGGGTTGAAGGCGAAGACGGTGATGCCCAGGCCGACGTAGATGGTCCCGTCCGCGCCGATCGCCGCCTGGTTGTTGATGTACGCACCAGGCGTGGTGTGGGCGTACGCCCACTCGACGCTGCCGTCCGCGGGATTGAGCGCGTAGAAGTGGCTCGACGCCTTCGCCTTCGAGGCGCCGACGTAGATCGTCCCGTCCGCGCCGATGGAGGGAGCCGACTTCAGCTCTTCCCTCTTGCTGCTGCCCTCCGGGAACGGCGGCACGAACGGCTCGTCCCAGACGTCGGCGCCGGTCTCCGCGTCGAAGGCCCAGAGACCTTCCTTGGAGATGAAGTAGACCACCTGCCCGTCGTTCGAGACGGTCGCAGTGTAGTTCGGCGCCAGGCTGCCGAAGCCCTTGTCGGCGATCTCGCGCCGCCAGAGCTCGTGGCCGTTCGAGGTATCGTAGGCGATCGCGTCCCTCTTGGTCGAGACGTAGACGATCGACTCGTCGAGATTGAGCGCCGGCGAGATGTTCTTCAGGCTGCCCCGGAGGATCACCTTGCCGTCCTCCACCTCCGCGCTGTTCGGCCACTTGAAGGTGCCGTCCGGATTCATCGCGTAGAACCAGCCGGCGCCGAGCGCTTCCGATCCGAGGTAGACGGTTCCGTCCTGCGCGATCGTCGCCGACACGGTCACGTCGCCGTCGTGGGGGACGTGGTACGTCCAGTCGACGTCGCCTGCCGTGTCGCCCGGCTCCGTGCCGGTGAAGAACGCCCAGAAGTTGTTGTCGCGAGCGCCCATGAAGACGCGGCCGTCATCGGATACCGCGGGCTGCGAGTGGTCGGCGAGACCGGCCTTTGGCTTGCCCGTGAACGGCTGGACGTTGGCGTTCCAGATCTCCGTGCCGGTGTCCGGGTCGAGCGCCGTCAGGGGCCGCTTCCCGTTTCCGAGATAGATCGTGCCGTCCGAGCCGATCGTGGGGGAGCTCTTGACGCGCGAGTCGGAGCGGTAGTCCCAGTCGACCTGGGGAGTCGGGCCCTGCGGGCCGTTCACCGTGGCGCGGCCCGAGTGCTGCGGGTCGTGCTGGAACATCGGCCAGACCGAGTTGTCGAGGCCGGCGACCGCCGGGCTCGTCCCGAGAGCGATCGCCCCGAGCGCGAGAAACGAAACGCGGCGGGCGAACCGGACCGAGCGGTTGGAAGTGTTCATGAAGCGGCTTCTCCCTTGGGTGAGTCTGTCCAGCGCCGAAGGGCGCGGTCTGCCGGTCGTCGTGATTCCCACCCTGAGGAGAAGCGAGGGGTTTCGAAGCGGAACGGGAGGTGGCTGGTTCGAGGGGCCGGATCCCTGGGGAGGGACGGACGGGAACGTTTCGATCGGTTGGGCGATGATGGCGCGGCGTTTCGCGACTCGCAACAGACAAAGTGGAGAGTGACAAGTTCAGACAAAGTGCACCCTTCGAAACGCGACCCTCGCAAGAGCCGCGGCGGACGCCTCAGACTGCACCCCATTTTCGAGACTTGTCGGGCCCCCCGCCGGGCAGCTAGGAATGGGTCCCCCAGCTCGCACTGGAGACGCACTGGATGCCCGTTCGCTTGCCCGAGACGCCCGGCCCGAGCCGACTGCTCCTCGTCCTCCTCGCCTTCCTATTCTTGACGTCTCCGCTGCCGGCGGAGGCCGCCGTTTGCGGCAACGGCGTGATCGAAACGGGCGAGGAATGCGAGGCGCCCTTCGGGCCCTGCTGCCGTCCGACGGACTGCCGGTTCCGCGGCCCGTCGCGCATCTGTCGCTTCGGCACTCCGGACAACATCTGCGATCCGCGCGAGAGGTGCTCCGGCACGTCGGCCCAGTGCCCGGCGAACGTGGTCGCACCCGAAGGGACGATGTGCCGCTCCGGCTCGCTCGACGCGTGCGATCCGCCGGAGTTCTGCAACGGCGTCGTCGGCGCGGCGTGTCCCGCCGACTTCGTTCAGCCGGTCGGTGCGGTCTGCCGAGCGGGCAGCGGTGATGCCTGCGATCCGACGGAGACGTGCAGCGGCGTCGTCGGAGAGACTTGTCCCGACGACGTCGTTTCGTCGGCCGGGACGATGTGTCGCGCCGGCTCGGGCGATGCCTGCGATCCCGCGGAGTTCTGCTCGGGCCAGCCGGAGTTCCCCTGTCCCGCGGACGAGCTCGCGGACATCGGCACCCTTTGTCGCGCCGGCTCCGGCGACATGTGCGATCCGGCCGAGACGTGCAACGGGAGCGACAAGACTTGTCCAGCCGACGTCGTGAGATCGACGTCGACGCAGTGTCGCGCGGGCTCGGGCGACCTGTGCGATCCCGCGGAGAGCTGCACCGGAGTCCCTGGACAGGTGTGTCCCGCGAACTCCTTCGCGCCGTCGACGACGGTGTGCCGTCCCGGCTCCGGCGACGTCTGCGATCCCGCCGAGCACTGCCCGGGAGCGATCGGCGGAACCTGTCCGACGAACGTCGTGACGCCCGTCAACACGCTCTGCCGCGCCGGATCGGGCGACATGTGCGATCCGGTCGAGGTCTGCACGGGAGTCGCCGGACAAACGTGTCCCGCGAACGTGATCACGCCCACGACCACCGTGTGCCGCACGGGCTCCGGAGACCTCTGCGATCCGAACGAGATGTGCTCGGGAGTCGCCGGCGCGCGATGCCCGAACAACGTCGTCGCGCCGAGCACAACGACCTGCCGCGCCGGCTCGGGTGACGTCTGTGACGTCGGAGCGACGTGCACCGGCGTCGTCGGTCAAACGTGTCCGACGACCGGCGTCGCGCCGACGTCGACGGTCTGCCGCGTGGGCTCGGGCGACTCGTGCGATCCCTCCGAGAGCTGCACGGGCGTCATGGGACAGGCGTGCCCCGCCAACGTGATCACGCCGTCGACGACCGTGTGCCGCGCCGGTTCCGGCGATCTCTGCGATCCGAACGAGCTCTGCACCGGAGTCGCCGGTCAGAGCTGCCCGAACAACGTCGTCACGCCGAGCACGACGCAGTGCCGCGCCGGCTCGGGCGACCTCTGCGACGTCGGAGCGAACTGCAGCGGCGTCGCCGGGCAGACGTGCCCGACGACGGGCGTGGCGCCCGCGACCACCGTCTGCCGCGCCGGCTCGGGTGACGTCTGCGATCCCGCCGAGCGTTGTACGGGGAGTCCGAACCAGGCGTGTCCCACGAACGTCGTCTCGCCGGCGACGACCGTCTGTCGCACCGGCTCCGGCGACCTCTGCGATCCGTCGGAGACGTGCAGCGGGACGCCGAACCAGGCGTGTCCGACGAACGTCGTCGCGCCTTCGACGACCGTCTGCCGCACCGGCTCCGGCGACATGTGCGATCCGACCGAGCGCTGCACGGGCACGGCCGGCCTCACCTGTCCTTCCGACCAGATCCTTCCGTCGACGACGGTGTGCCGCACCGGCTCCGGAGACTCGTGCGATCCGAGCGAGGGGTGCACGGGCGTCGCGCGAGCCGCGTGTCCCGCGAACACGATCACGCCGGCGAACACGGTGTGTCGCCCCGGCTCGGGCGATCCGAACGGCTCGGGCGTGATCTGCGACACGGCCGAGCGCTGCAACGGCGTCGCCGGCGCGGCGTGCCCGGTCGACGTGCGCGAGCCGCCGACCAAGGTCTGCCGGCCCGGCTCGGGCGACGTCTGCGATCCCACCGAGACGTGTCCGGGTACGATCGGCGGAGCGTGTCCGGTGGACGGGGTCGCTCCTGCGACGACGATCTGTCGCGCCGGCGGCGGCGATCCGAACGGCACGGGCTTCGAGTGCGACGCACCCGAGAGATGCACCGGGGTCGCCCTCTCGACATGCCCTGCGAACTCGTTCTCGCCGGCGGGCACCGTGTGCAACCCGGGCTCCGGCACCCCGAACGGCGGACTTCTCTGCGATCCCGAGGAGATCTGCCCGGGCGTCGGCGGCGGCGTCTGTCCTCCCAACGAGATCGAGCCCCCCGAGACGATCTGCCGACCGGGCCTCGGCTGGGATCCCGTGCTGAAGGTTTGCAACGCGAGCGAGAGCTGCCCCGGCACTCCGGGCGGCGCGTGTCCGGCCGACGTCCCGCCCGCCGAGGGCGGCGTCATCGTGCGGCCGCATCAGGACACGCGTCTCATGCAAACGCACGCGAGCTCGAACGACGGCGCTGCCGGGCTCATGTGGCTGAAGCGCGCTTCGAGCGTGCGCGGGCTGGTCGGCTTCGATCTCTCCTGTCATCCCGAGGCGACCGCGTCGCTCGGCTGCGCCGTCCTCGGCCTCTCGATCAACGAAGGCAGCCCGTCCGACACGGGTACCTATCTCGCCGCGCATCGCATGAACGTGCCCTGGGTCGAAGGCAATCAGGCATTCAACGACTTCGCGTGGGGCGGCGGACAGCTCGGGCCGTTCCCCGGTACCGGGCAGGGCGCGACCTGGGACTGCCGCGTCGACCTGGACCTCGCCGACGGCAACTCGAGCAACTGCTCGGCGACGGATCGCTGGAGCGGCGGCGACGATTGCGGCGGCGTTCCCTGCTACGAGACGCCGGGCACCGAGGTCCTCTACGCCGACCCACTGCAGGAATCCGTCGACTGGGAGGTGACCGCGGACGTCCGCGGCGAGGCGGCACCGGTCAGCTGGCTGCTGAAGGTCGCCGACGAGGCGCAGGGCGCCGGTGCCGTGAAGCTGTATCAGAGCAACGGCGCGCGCTTCATGGCCGAAACGGCGAGCGGCACCTCCGGGCTCGACCAATTCGAGCTCGCGCCGCGGCTCGTTCTCTTCGGACCGCACGTGCGTGCGCCGCAGGCGCGGCTGGTCTCCCCGATCGGCGGCTCGGCCGTGTCTCCCGCGACCGTGACGATCGAGCTCGTCGACGGTTCGCCGGGCCCGAACGCGCGCTGGGAGAACCGGACCCTCGGCCAGTGGGGCTACATGAGCCCCGCGGGCAGCGCCGGCTGGACCGCTTCGATCCCGCTCCGGCTCGGAGCCAACGACGTCGAGTTCACCGTCGAGGACGCGTGCGGCACCGAGGGGCGCGCGAGCTTCATGATCCCGCACGCGATCGGTCAGACGTGCGGAGACGCGGTCGTCAATCCCGGCGAGGAGTGCGACGACGGCAACCGCCTCGACGGCGACTGCTGCTCCGCGAGCTGCGTGCAGGATCCGGACGGGATGTCGTGCGAGGACGGCAACAGCTGCTCCATCGGCGACCTCTGCGAAGCAGGCGCGTGCATCGACGGCGAGACGATGCCGCTCGGCTGCGAGAACGACTACCTCTGCTACCAGGTCAAGCCGAACGAGAGCTCGGCGGCGTTCGCGCCGGTCTTGACGAGCCTCTCGGATCTCGCGGGCGATGGAACCTTCGTCCCTCGCAAGGCGAACCTCCTCTGCATTCCCGGCGCGGTCGAGCAAGGCACGATCGCCGATTCCACCGGCGGCTTGGTCGGCTACGTCGCAAGCGAGCGAAGCCGTCGCTCGCTGCCGGCTGCTCTGCGCGTGACCGATCGCTTCGGCACGAAGACGCTCGAGCTGACCGGTGCGAAGCAGATCCTGGCACCCGCGCGCTGGACGCTCGACGAGCCGGCACCGACGCCGGACCCGAACCTCGAAGAGCACCGGGTCTGCTACGCGGTGAAGAGCCTGGAGAAGTGGCCGCGAGGCTTGCAGGCCAGGGTCGCGGAGGCCTTCGAGAATCGAAAGTACGATCTGCGCAAGCCCTCGCGGCTCTGCCTCGCCGCCGGATGGAACGAGGAGACCGCCGCGAACCCGAACGCGCACCTGATGTGCTACCGCGCGATCTACGCGGCGGGCCACCCGCCGCACGAGCGGCTGCTCGGCCGCGTGCATACGAACGACAGCTTCGGCGAGATCCTCTTCGACACGAAGAGCGAGGAGGATCTCTGCGTGCGCGCGTCGGTCGAGGTCCCGTAGCACGACCCTCGCTTGTCACGTCGGGGCGCGTCTGATTTGAGGTCGGGCGAGCCATGCCCGTCTACGTCTTCGAAACGATCGACGTGATCGGCGCCGGCCGGGGCGCGCTCATCGAGCGCATCCGCTCGAGCTGGTCGGTGCACCTCGAAGAGGAGTTCGGCGTGCGCATGGTCGGCGTGTGGGCGACCGTTGGCAGCACCGCGAGCTGGCCCGAGGTGAACGTCCTCTGGGAGATGGACGACTGGGACGCGTTCGGCCTCTCGCAGCAGGCCCGCTTCCCGGTCGAGGAGAAGGACCCCTACGGCATGGAGCTGAGGCGCCACTCGCTGCCGCTTCGCTCCGGCGGGCGCCACGACCTCCTGGTCGGCGCCGCGTTCTCGCCGAAGCGCGAGCAGGTTCGCGCGCAGGCTCGCGCCGGAGAGGTGATCCTGCGCGAGGGCGTCGTCGCGCGCGCGGGCGGGATCGACGCGTATCATGCGGCCCTCGCTTCGGAGTACGCGCCGCTCGCAAAGTCGCGCGGCCTCGAGCTCGTCGGCGCGTACGCGCACGCGCTTCGGCCGAACCGCGGCATGAACCTCTGGTCCTTCCGCGACTGGGATCACGTCCGCGACCACATGAACGCGGAGGACTCAGACGCGGAGCTCGCGGCGTGGCGCGTGCGCGAGGCCGAGCTCCTCGTCGACGTCGAAGGATGGCTTCTCGCTCCGCCGCCGAGCGGAGCGCTCCGGACCTGAGCGATGATCTACCTGCACGAGATCATCCGCGTCGTCCCCGGCCGGGAAGAGGACTACATGGCGAGCGTCCTCTCGCTCTCGTTCATCCCCGACCGGAAGCGCGAGCGCGTCGGCCACCTGGGCCAGCTCGGCCTCTTTCGCGCGGCAGAGCATTCGGGGCGCTGGCCAGCGGTCGTCAACGTCTGGGAGCACACCGACTGGGGCACGCTGACGCACGCGCTCGCACGGCAGTTCCAGGACACGGCGCGCGACGCGAAGATGGAGGACTGGTGGCGGGCGAACACCGACCTCCGTAGCGGCGGACACGACCGCGTCCTGCTGCCGACCGCGTACACGCGCGACCGCGCGAGCCTGGAGCGCGACGGCGTGCGCGGCCGCCTCTTCGTCCACGAGATCGTCAAGCTGAACCTCGGCGCGGTGCCGCAGTACCTCGAGCGGCTCGGCGACGTCCTGCCCTCGGCGCGAGCGCTCGGCTGGGAGCTCGTCGGCGCCTACCGCGTCGCGTGGCGTCCGCGCGAGGCGCTGATCCTCTGGGCGCTCGACGAGTGGGCGGCGCTGGGACGCTTGTCCGGGGCGTCCGACGCGAAGGTGCGAGCGTGGAACGACCATCGCGCGAGCGTCACGGTCGACCTCGAGGAGATCGTCCTCCTCCCCGGCCGCATGAACCCGCTCCGGCGGCACGAGTGAGCGGTTGAGCCGGCTCGAAGGGAAGGTAGCGATCGTCGTCGGCGCCGGGCAGACTCCCGGCGAGACGATCGGGAACGGCCGCGCCGCGGCGATCCTGTACGCGCGCGAGGGCGGGCGCGTTCTCCTCGTCGACCGCCGGCTCGCTTCCGCGGAAGACACGCGCGCCGCGATCGCCGCGGAAGGCGGCGAGGCTTCCGCGTTCGAGGCCGACGTCACGAGCGAGGCCGCGTGCGCCGCGATGGTCCAGGCGTGCGTCGAGCGCTACGGCCGGCTCGACATCCTGCACAACAACGTCGGCATCGGGGACGGCGACACGAGCGTCCTCAAGATGTCCGAGGACGTCTGGGACCGGATCTTCGCCGTCAACCTGAAAAGCGTGATGCTCGCGAGCAAGCACGCCCTCCCGGTCATGCGCGCGCAAAAGAGCGGCGCGATCCTCAACATCTCGTCGATCGCGGCCGTCTGCGCGACGCCCCTCACCGCCTACAAGACGTCGAAGGCCGCGGTGAACGCGCTGACGCAGCAGATGGCGATCGCGAACGCGAAGCACGGCGTGCGCGTCAACGCGATCATGCCCGGCTTGATGAACACCCCGATGGCGATCGAGACGATCTCGCAGGCGAGCGGCGTGCCGCGCGAGAAGCTGATCGAGGCGCGCGACGCGGCCGTTCCTCTCGGTGGGAAGATGGGAACGGCGTGGGACGTCGCCTACGCAGCGCTCTTCCTCGTCTCGGACGAGGCGCGCTTCATCACCGGCATCGTTCTCGCGGTCGACGGCGGGCAGAGCGCACGCGCCGGCTGATCGCTACGCGCTCACGCCTTCCCGACCGAACGCAGGATCTGCTGCACGTCGAGACCCTGCGCCTGCGTCTCGATCTGCCCGCGCACCCTCGGATAGAGCTCCGTCGCCTCGTTCTTCAGCCGCTCGAAGAGGGCGCGCAGGTCGTCCGTGCTGAGGTTCCGATTCTGCGCGTAGTACTGCCGTGCCGCGTGACCGAGCGCGTACGTCGTCGCGAACGAGGTCGCCGCTCCCGTCGCGGCTCCCGCGACGCCGCCGGCGAGCCCGCCGAGGAGACGTCCGAGCGCGCCCTGGAACACGCCGCCGACGATCTTCCGCGCGAAGTCGTCGATCACCTGCGCGGCCATCCCGATTCCCATGGTGCCGAGGAGGTCCGTCACCTGCCCGCCGTCGAGCGTCTGGCCGTAGGATTGACCGATCGTGTAGACGAGCCGCATCTGCAGCGGGATGATCGCCATTGAAGCAAGCGACTGCGGCAGGAGCTCGAGAGCGCCGGTGAGCTTCGCCTGCTGCAAGATGAGATCGTCGAGCTGGCTCGGCCCGGTCGCTGGCGAGGTGGATCCGCTCGTCGACGGCGGAGGCGAAGTCGAAGCGACGTCCGCGACGCGCGCAACGCTCGCGACTTCCGCGGCCCGGAGCCGCAGCTGCTCCGCCGTCTCTGCGGAGATCCCGAGCATCCCGCGGAGCCCGGCGAGGAAGCGCTCCTCCGCCTGGTTCGCGACTCCGTCCGCGTTGCAGACGGCGACCGCGAGCTCGTAGGCCGCTTCACACGCTTCGTCCGACGGGAGCCGCGCGGCGAGGTCCGCCGGCAGACCGACGCTCGTCGCGTCGAGGACGCTCGCGTCGACACCGCGGGAGCGGGCGATCTCACGCAGCCGCGCCTTCTCCTGCTCGGTCGCCTGGCCGTCCGCGACCGCGGCGGCGAGCCCGATCTGCACCAGCGTCTCCGCTTCCTTCGTCATCACGCCCTCCCGAGGGTCGGCACCCTCGACCGACACCACGCTCATTCTAGGCACGCGCGCCGAGAAGCTTCGAGCCGAGCCTCGGAGCCACCCGGCGGTTCCCGGCGCCGGCCGATCCTGATATAGACCGCCTCCGCGCATCCGCACGGAGGGAGCCGCACGACGCCGCAGGAGATGGAGACGCTCTGGGCCGAGCACATCCCGCCACGAGCTCGAGACGAAGGACGTCGAGGCCACCCTGGCGACGATGGTCGAGGACGCGTCCGTCAACCACCTGCCGATCCGCTCGTCGAGGAAGAGCCGCGCCGCGAGACATGATCGCAAGGCGGTTGTCGCCGGCCGTCGCGCCGGGATAGAAGTGCGCCATGCTGGACGTACTCGCGGGGATTCGCGTCCTCGAGGTGGCCGAGCACGGCTTCGTTCCTTCCGCCGGGACCGCGCTCGCCGACTGGGGTGCCGAGGTGATCAAGGTCGAGCATCCGGGTCGAGGGGATCCGATGCGCCACCTCCTGTCGTGGGGCATCATTCCCGGAACCGATCCGGCGAAGCCGAGCTTCATGACCGAGTCGCTCTTTCGCAGCAAGCGCTGCGTCGCGATCGACGTCGCGAAGCCGGAAGGACGCGCCCTGCTCTTCCGCCTCGTCGCCACCGCCGACGTCTTCCTGACGAACCTCCTGCCGAGCAGCCGGCAGCGCCTCGGCATCGACGTCGAGGAGGTGCGCGCCGTCAACCCACGAATCATCTACGCGCGCGGGCACGGCCAGGGCGCGAAGGGACCCGAGGCGGACGCAGGAGGCTTCGACGCGGTGTCGTTCTGGGCGCGCGGCTCGGTCCAGGAGCGCCTGACGCCGCCGGGACAGGCGCTGATCGGCCAGCGCCCCGCGACGGGAGACTTCACGAGCGGGCTCACGCTCGCGGGCGCGATCGCCGCGGCGCTCGTGAAGCGCGAGCGGACGGGACACGCGGCCGTCGTCGACGTCTCTCTCCTCGGCGTCGCCGCCTGGATGATGTCACCCGACGTCAACGCGGCGATGCAGTACGGGCGCGACCTTCCGAAGCTCGGCAACGCGAAGCCGATCTCGTCGGTCGCCCGCACCTACGTCACGCGCGACGACAAGTACGTGACGTTGATGATGTGGCAGGACGAGCCGCGCTTCTTCCCGATCTTCGTGCGCGCCGCGGGCTGGGAAGACCTCCTCGCCGACGCGCGCTTTGCGACGCCGGAGGATCGCGTCGAGAACGCCGCGCCGCTCATCGCCGAGGTCGAGCGCCGCTTCGCCGAGCGCTCCCGCGAGGACTGGGTCGAGCGGCTGAAGGGGACCGAGTGCATCTGGGGCTTGAACCAGAGCCCGATCGACATCCCCGACGATCCGCAGGTGCGCGCGAACGGCTACATCCTCGAGATCGACCGCGGGGACGACGAACCCTTTCGCGCCGTCGCCGCTCCGACGATTTTCGACGGCGAGGCGCCCGGCGCGCGCCACGCCGCGCAGGAGCTCGGCGAGGAGACCGAGACCGTCCTCCGCGAAGCCGGAGTGTCCGACGACGAGCTCGGCCGAGCCGCCGCGAGCGGCGCGATCGCGAGGCCGAGCGCGGGCGCTCCGCGATGAAGCAGGTCCGCATCCACGGTCCCGGCGACGTTCGCCTCGACGACGTCGCACCACCGGACCCGGGACCACGCGACGCCGTCGTCCGCGTCGTCGCCTGCGGGATCTGCGGGAGCGACGTCGGCTACGCGAAGATCGGTGGCGTCGCCGGTCCCGTCGACGCGCCGCTGCCGCTCGGACACGAGCTCGCGGGCGTCGTCGCGCGCGTCGGAAGCGAGGTCCGCGGGCTCGCACCGGGGACGCGCGTCGTGCTGAACCCGATGGCCGGCGGAAACCGGATCGGCAACGGCTCCGCCGAGGGCGGCTTCTGCCGCGAGCTCCTCGTGCCGAACGCGGCTGCGGGCGACGTGTTGTTCCCGATCCCGGACGACCTGCCCTTCGATCGCGCGGCGCTCGCGGAGCCGCTCGGCGTCGGCGTCCACGCGGTGAACCGCGCCGGCGTCGCGCACGGAGAGCGCGTCGCGATCTTCGGCGCCGGGCCGATCGGACTCATGAGCCTCGCGGCGCTCCGCGACCGCGGCATCGACGACGTCGCGATCGTCGATCTCTCGGAGGCACGTCTCGAGATCGCCCGTACGCTCGGCGCCCGAGCGACGATCCACGCGGGACGCGAGGACGTCTGGGCGCGGCTTCGCGAGGTGCACGGCACCGGACCGTGGCTCGGCATGCCCATGGTCGGGACCGACGTCTACATCGAGGCTTCGGGCTCCGCGCGCGTGCTGCAGGACATCCTCGCGCAGTCGAAGGAGAACGCGCGGCTCTCGGTCGTGGCGCTCCATCGCGACGAGATCCCGGTGAGCTTCCTGATGGTCCTCTCGAAGCAGCTGACGATCGTCGGAGCGCTCGCCTACCCCGAAGACTACGGCCAGATGATCGAGATGCTCGCGCGCATCGACCTCGGCGCGGTGATCACGCACCGCTTCCCGCTCGAGGACTTCCACGCGGCGCTCGCGGTGGCGCAGGACCCCGCCGCCGGCGCGAAGGTCCTGATCGAGATCTCGCCCGAGTAGTCCGCAGTCGCGGCCGCGCGGAGCGCGCTCGTCAGGCGAGCTCGTCGAAGAGCTCTTCCACCGAAATCGCGAGCCCAGGGAGCACGCTCGAGACGATTCCCCCGGTCTCGTACACGAACTGCAGCTCGAGGGCGCCGGCGCGCAGCCGATAGATCTCGACACGGGCCCCCGCCGGGTCGACGATCCAGTACTCGAGGACTCCATTCCTCGCGTAGATCGACCGCTTCTCCTCGCGATCGCGTCGCGCTCCGCCGCGCGAGAGGACCTCGACGACGAGCTCTGGCGTCAATCGGAGACAATGATCCGGAATCGGTCGCGGGACGGCCGCGAGCCGCTCGCGTGAGACGAAGGAGACGTCGGGCTCGAGCGTATCGCCGGAAGGAAACTCGAAGCCGGCGCTGGAGTCGAACACCAGACCGAGGCCGTTCGCCTCCACGTAGCGCGCGAGGCGAGCGACGAGACGTGCGCCGATCGCACCATGGCGCGCGCTCGCGGGCGGGCTCATGACGATGTGTCCGCCGATGAGCTCGTAGCGGTGGACATCCCGCCAGGGTCGCCCCCGCACCCACCTCCAGAAACTCTCTTGCGTGAAGGTCTCGTCCGAAGCGAATCCAGTCTCCATCGCCATCGTCCCTGGACGCTATCACCGTGCACGACATGCGGCTACGGGCTGCGCGTGACCGGAACCATGGCACGCGACGCAAGAGTCGCGGGCAGCGAACGAATCAGGTGAGCTCGCCCATCTCCGGCGCGGGGGTCGTCGGCTCGCCGCGCGACACGACGACGGCGGCAGCGAGGTCTCCGGTCACGTTGAGCGTCGTGCGACACATGTCGAGGAGCCGGTCGACGCCGAGGATCATGCCGATTCCGTCCGGGGGCACCCCCACCGTGCCGAGGATCATCGCGACCACCGGGATCGAGCCCGCAGGCACGCCCGCGGTGCCGATGCCGCCGAGGATGCAGATGAACGCGACCGTCACCTGCTGCGCGAGCGAGAGCTCGACGCCGTAGAACTGCGCGAGAAACAGCACGGTGACGCCCTCGAAGAGCGCGGTCCCGTTCTGGTTCGCCGTCGAGCCGATCGTCAAGACGAAGCGGCTCACGTGCGAAGGCAAGCCGAGCTCGCGCTCCGCGACGAGGAGCGAGGTCGGGAGCGTCGCGTTGCTCGAAGCCGTCGAGAACGCCGTCAGCATCGCGGCGCGAATGCCGCGAAAGAAGCGGACCGGGCTCATCCCGCCGAGCCACGAGACTGAAATGGAGTAGACGACGAACTGCTGGATCCCGAGCGCCAGCAGCACGACGCCGACGTATGCGCCGAGCTGCCAGAGGATCTCGTACCCGAGCCGCGCCGTCGTCGTGAACAGGAGGCAAGCGACG
>Ga0194132_10003807_pt1 | contig 26349 bp, 23 predicted proteins | sample TA2KigOf80mmetaG_FD_148612 | JGI IMG/M metagenome (GOLD analysis project Ga0194132, IMG submission 148612) | Freshwater microbial communities from Lake Tanganyika, Tanzania - TA2015054 Kigoma Offshore 80m | ecosystem: Environmental > Aquatic > Freshwater > Lake | place: Tanzania: Lake... | reverse complement strand
CGACCTCGCCATGCAATACGGCCCGGCGCTCCGCACGGCCTACGCGACCCTCGACGCCATCGAGGAACTGGTGCTGCAGGCCGACCTCGTCGTCGGCGCCGTGCTGGTGCCGGGCGCGGCGGCGCCCAAGCTGGTGACGCGCGATATGGTCCGACGCATGAAGAAGGGCTCGGTGCTGGTCGACATCTCGATCGACCAGGGCGGCTGCTTCGAGACCTCGCGGCCGACGACCCATGCCGATCCGACCTATGTCGTCGACGGCGTCGTGCATTACTGCGTCGCCAACATGCCGGGCGGCGTGGCGCGGACTTCGACCTTCGCGCTCAACAACGCAACCCTGCCCTTCGTGCTGGCGCTCGCCGACAACGGTCACCGCAAGGCGATGGCCGACGATCCGCATCTCCGCGCCGGCCTCAACGTCATGGGCGGGCACATCACCTACAAGGCGGTTGCCGACGTCTTCCGCCTGAAATACATGCGCGCCGAGGAGGCGCTCGGACTATGAGCATGCTCGCACGCTGGACGCTGGCGCTCCTCCTCCTGACATGGCCGGCCCAGGCCCAGGAACAGAAGATCCTGCATGTCTACAACTGGTCCGACTACATCTCGGACGACGCGCTGGAGGATTTCGAGAAGCAGACCGGGATCAAGGTCGTCTACGACACCTTCGACTCGAATGAGATGCTCGAGGCCAAGCTCATGGCCGGCAAGAGCGGCTACGACATCGTGGTCCCGACCGCCTCCTTCATGCAGCGCCAGATCTCGGCCGGCCTCTTCCGCAAGGTCGACAAGGCGAAGCTTCCGAACCTGAAGAACCTCGACCCCTCGCTGATGCGGATCGTCGCCAACCACGATCCCGGCAACGCCTATGGCGTGCCCTATCTCTGGGGCACCACCGGCATCGGCTACAACATCGAGAAGATCAAGGAGCGCATGCCGAATGCGCCCCTCGACTCCTGGCGTCTGATGTTCGATCCGGCCGTGGTCTCGAAGTTCAAGGATTGCGGCGTGGCGATGCTGGACTCGCCCTCCGACGTGATCAAGTCGACGCTCCGCTTCCTCGGCCGCGACCCGAACACGGCCAAGACCGACGACGTGCGTGCCGCCGAGGCGCATCTGATGAAGGTACGCCCGCACATCACCTACTTCCACTCGTCCAAGTACATCAACGACCTTGCTGCCGGCGACATCTGCCTCGTGCTCGGATACTCCGGCGACATCGTTCAGGCGAAGAACCGCGCCGCCGATGCCGGCAAGAAGGTCGAGGTCGGCTACGTCATCCCCAAGGAAGGGGCGATGGTGTGGTTCGACATGATGGCGATCCCGGCCGACGCGCCGCATCCCAACAACGCGCATGCCTTCATCAACTTCATCCTGACGCCCGAGGTCGCGGGTGCCATCTCCAACGCCGTCTCCTATGCGAGCCCGAATGCCAAGGCGCTCGAGTTCGTGGATGACGACCTGAAGGAGGATGCCTCGGTCTATCCGAGCGCGCAGGTCAAGCAACGGCTCTTCGCCGACAAGACCCTGTCGCGCGAAGTCGACCGGGCCTTCACCCGCTCCTTCACCCGCGTCAAAGCCGGTAAATAGGTGAACCAAGGGGCGCTGGCGGTCGAGGGACTGTCCAAGCGCTTCGGCGCGGCGGCGGTCCTCGACAACCTCGATCTCGCGATCGGTGCCGGCAGCTTCTTCGCGCTCCTCGGCGCCTCGGGCTCGGGCAAGACCACGCTGCTCCGCCTGATCGCGGGATTCGAAGCGCCGGACGAGGGACGCATCACGCTCGACGGCGCCGATCTCTCCGGCGTCCCGCCTTACGAGCGCCCGATCAACCTCGTCTTCCAGTCCTATGCGCTGTTCCCGCATATGACCGTAGCGGACAACGTCGCCTTCGGTCTCCGCCGCGATGGGCTCTCCGGGACTGAGCTCGACCGCCGGGTCGCCGAGATGCTGGCGCTGCTCAGGCTCGACGGGCTAGGCGAACGCAAGTCGCGGCAGATCTCGGGCGGGCAGGCGCAGCGGGTCGCGCTCGCCCGCGCGCTCGCCAAGCGGCCGAAGCTGCTGCTGCTCGACGAGCCGCTGGCCGCCCTCGACCGCGGCCTTCGCGAGCACATGCGCATCGAACTCAAGCGCCTGCACGACGCGCTCGGCACCACCTTCGTGCTGGTGACGCATGACCAGGAGGAGGCGCTTGCGCTGGCCGATCGCGTCGCGCTCCTCGACCGCGGCCGGCTCGCGCAGCTCGGCACGCCCGAGGATCTGTACGAGCGCCCGGCATCGCTCGCCGTCGCCCGCTTCATCGGCCAGATCAACCTGATGGAAGGGCGCGTCGCGGCCACCGGAGAGACCTTGACGATCGAGGTGCCGGGCCTTGGCGCCGTGCAGGCGCGATCCGCGCCGCTGTCCGTCGGCGCCGCCGTGGTCGTCGGGCTCCGGCCGGAGAAGATCGATCTCGGTCCCGGCGACAACGCGCGCGAAGCGACGGTGACCGACGTCACCTATCTCGGCGACCAGTCCGTCTACCGGCTGGCGCTCGCCGACGGCGTCGAGCTTCGCACGGCGCGGCCCAATCGCGACGGTCCCGTCGCGCGTCCCGGCGAGCGTGTCACCGTGAGCTGGCCGGCCTCCGCCTCGCAGGTCTTTCCGGCAGGGGCGGGCTGATGCGGCGCCTCCTCGTCGGCCTGCCGGCGCTCTGGCTTCTCGTCTTCTTCGGCCTGCCTTTCGCGTTGATCCTCAAGGTCTCGCTGTCGCAGGCCGTGGTCGGCCAGCCGCCCTTCACGCCGCTCTTCGCCGACGGTGCCTTCCAGGGGAGTCTCGGAAACTTTGCCTTGCTGCTGGAGGACGATCTCTACGTCGAAGCCATTCTCGCCTCGCTCGGGCTTGCCGCATCATCGACCGTCGCCTGCGTCCTGATCGGATATCCCATGGCCTGGGCCATCGCCGGCGCGCCTCGGCGCTGGCGAGCGCCAATGCTGGCGCTGGTCGCCTTACCCTTCGTCACCTCCTTTCTGATCCGCGTCTATGCGTGGATCGGCCTTCTGCGCCCGACCGGCTTCCTGAGCGAACTGCTGCAGTCTCTCGGGCTGATCGACAGCCCGCTGGCTCTGGTACCGGGCAGCTTCGCCGTCGCGATCGGCATGATCTACACCTACCTGCCGTTCATGGTGCTGCCGATCTATGCGAGCCTCGAGAAGATCGATCCCATGCTCTCCGCGGCGGCAGCCGATCTCGGCGCCAGGCCGGCACGGATCTTCTGGTCGGTGACCCTGCCGCTGTCGTTGCCGGGCGTGCTCGCCGGATCGCTCTTCGTCTTCGTTCCGGCCGTCGGCGAGTTCGTCGTGCCCGAGCTTCTCGGCGGACCCGGCACGCCGATGATCGGTAAGGTGATCTGGCAGGAATTTTTCAACAACCGCGACTGGCCGCTCGCCTCGGCGCTCGCCGTCATGCTGCTGGTGCTGCTCGCTGCGCCGATCGCGCTGGCGCAGCGCTCCCAGGCGCCGACGGCGCGGGGGCTAGGATGAGTTCGCGCAGCCTCCGCCTTCTCGCGCTCGGTCTCGGCTTCGCCTTTCTCTACGGGCCGATCCTTTGGGTCGTCGCCTTCTCCTTCAACGAAGGGCGGCTGGTGACGCTGTGGTCGGGCTTCTCGACCAGATGGTATGGTGAACTCGCCGACAACGAGCGGCTGCTCGACGCTGCGGGCCTGAGTCTCGTCGTCGCGATGATCTCTGCCAGCCTCGCGACCATGCTCGGCGCGCTCGCCGGTTTCGCGCTCTCGCGTCTCGGACGCTTCCGTGGCCGCGGCCTGCTTGCCGGCGCGCTCGGTGCGGTGCTGACCTTGCCTGAGGTGATTCTCGGTCTCGCGCTTCTGCTGGCCTTTGTCTCGGTCGATAGCTGGCTCGACGGCCCGGGACGCGGCGCCTGGACCATCGTGGTCGCGCATACGACGCTCGGCATGGCCTACGTCACGCTGGTGGTCCGCGCACGCCTCGCCGATTTCGATCGCTCGCTTGAGGAGGCTGCCCTTGACCTGGGCGCCACACCGCCACAGGTCTTCCTGCGCGTGACCCTTCCCTTGATCCTGCCGGCGCTCGGCGGCGGCTGGCTGATCGCCTTCATGCTGTCGCTCGACGACGTCGTGCTGGCGAGCTTCGTCGCGGGGCCAGGGGCCACGACCTTGCCGATGGTGGTCTTCTCCAGCGCCCGCCTCGGTCTCAATCCTCAGATCAACGCGCTGGCGACGATCATGGTTGGCATTGGCGCGTTCGCGGTGCTGGTCGCGGTCTGGCTGTTCGGACGACAGGAGCGGCGGCGGTGAGCATCCCGAGCATCGAAGGCCAGGGCGGCGTCGTCCGCTGGGTCGAGGCCGAAGACGGCACGAGGCTGCGCACGGCCTCCTTACCGGCGACAGGACCGGGCGAGGGGCGGCTGCTCTTCCTCACCGGCTTCAGCGAGTTCATCGAGAAGCATCTGGAGACGATCGGCGACTTCCAGAAACGCGGCTTCGGCGTCTGGACCATGGACTGGCGCGGCCAAGGCCTCTCCGACCGCCCGCTCGACAACCCGGACAAAGGGCACATCCTCGACTTCGACCGCTTCCTCGCCGATCTCGACATCGTTCTCGCCGAGACGGTGCCGCGTGAGCCGGTGACGCTGGTCGGCCACTCGATGGGCGGCCATCTGGCGCTCCGCCTAGCCCATGATCGGCCCGCCCGCATCGCCCGCGCCGTCCTCGTCGCGCCGATGATCGACCTGGTGCTGCCGCCCTTCACGCACGGGATCGCGCATCTCGCCGCGATCGGCCTGTCTTTCTTTGGCCTCGACGATCACTACGTGCCGGGCGGGCAGGACTACGGCGCGTGGCGCGAGCAGTTCGAGGGCAACATCCTCACATCCGATCGCGATCGCTTCATGGCGACGGCCGAGCAGGTCCGCGCCAACCGCGCGCTCGGCATCGGCGGGCCGACCTATGGCTGGGTCCGGGCCGCTTTCCGCTCGATCGGCGAGATCAAATCCTACGGATATGTCGAGAATGTCCTGGCGCCGACGCTGATCGTCGGCGCGGGCCGCGATGCGCTGGTCGATACCGAGGCGTCACGCGCGCTGATGCGGCGGCTGCCGCATGGCCGTTTCGTCCTGATCGAGGATGCGCTGCACGAGATCCTGAAAGAGCGCGACGATCTCAGGAACCGCTTCTGGCGGGCTTTCGATGCGTTCGTCGCGGAGACGGGGGAAGAAGATGGGAACGAGGCTCAAGGATAAGGTCGCGATCGTCACCGGCGCCGGCTCGATCGGCCCGGGCTGGGGCAACGGCAAGGCCACCTCGGTCCTGTTCGCGCGCGAGGGCGCCAAACTCGTCTGCCTCGACGTCAACAAGGAAGCCGCCGAAGAGACAGCCGGCATCATCGCGGCCGAAGGCGGAGAGGCGATCGCGGTGAAATGCGATGTCTCGTCCGCCGCCGATGTCGACCGCGCCGTCGGCGAGGGCGTAAAGCGTTTCGGCCGCGTCGATATCCTGCACAACAATGTCGGCATCGCGAGGTTGACGCCGATCGAGACGATCACCGAGGAGGAGTGGGATCGCGTTCTCTCGATCAACCTCAAGAGCTTGATGCTGACCTGCCGGCGCGTGCTGCCGCTGATGGTCGCGCAAGGGAAGGGGGCGATCGTCAACATCTCCTCGATCGCCGGCATCCGCGACTCCGGAGTGCCCTATATCACCTACTCGACGACCAAGGGCGCGATCCTTGCCTTCACGCGTACCATCGCGCTGCAATACGCGAAGAAGGGCATCCGCGCGAACTGCGTCCTGCCCGGGCTGATGAACACGCCGCTCATTCATGCCGGCCTGCAATCCGCCTATTCGAACGCCAACGATTCCGCCGAGATGGTGAAGCGCCGCGACGCGCAATGCCCGATGGGGCATATGGGCGATGCCTGGGACGTGGCCCATGCTGCGCTTTTCCTCGCCTCCGACGAGGCGAAATACGTGACGGCGCATGAGCTCGTCGTGGACGGGGGCATCACGGCGAAGTTCGCTTAAGTCTCGCGCTACTTCAGCTCGGGGAAGTCCTCTTCCCAGAACTCGGCAGCGCCGCGCTTGCCGGCCTGGCGCTGCTCTGCCTCGTTCCGGCGCAGCTCGACGCGGCGGATCTTGCCGGAGATGGTCTTGGGCAGGTCGGAGAACTCGATCCGGCGCACGCGCTTGAAGGGCGAGAGATGGTCGCGGGCGTGACGGAAGAGGGCGAGCGCCGTGTCGCGATCCGGCTTGCGGCCGGATGCAAGAACGATGAAGGCCTTGGGCACGGCGAGCCTGAGCGGGTCGGGCGAGGGAACGATGGCGGCTTCAACGACGGCGGCATGCTCGATCATCACGCTTTCCAGCTCGAACGGGCTGATGCGGTAGTCGGACGCTTTGAAGACGTCGTCGGCACGGCCGACATAGGTCAGGTATCCGTCGGCGTCGCGGTGCGCGACGTCGCCGGTGCGATAGACCTCGCCTTCGAGCGGCCGGATGCGGCCGTCATCGTCCTGATAGCCCTGCATGAGGCCGAGCGGGCGGTCGGCGAGCGGCAGGCAGATCTCGGCTTCGGTCTGCTCTTTTCCATCGGGATCGACGAGGCGCACCGTGTATCCCGGCAGCGGCCGGCCCATCGATCCCGCCTTCACCGACTGCCCGGGGCTGTTGCCGACCTGCGCAGTGGTCTCGGTCTGGCCGTAACCGTCGCGGATGGTGAGACCCCAGGCAGCGCGTACGCGCTCGATCACCTCGGGGTTGAGGGGCTCGCCGGCACCGATAACCTCGGAGAGCTTCACCTTCCAGGTGGCGAGGTCCTCCTGGATCAGGATGCGCCAGACCGTCGGCGGCGCACAGAAAGTGGTGACCCCGCAGCGCACCAGCGTGTCGAGCAGCGGCTTCGCCGAGAAGCGTGGCTGGTTGAACAGGAAGACGGTCGCTCCGGCGTTCCACGGCGCGAAGATGCAGCTCCAGGCGTGCTTGGCCCAGCCGGGCGAGGAGATGTTCAGGTGCACGTCGCCGGGCTTGAGGCCGAGCCAGTACATGGTCGAGAGATGGCCGACCGGATAGCTCTGATGGCTGTGCAGCACGAGCTTCGGCTTGCTGGTGGTGCCGGAGGTGAAATAAAGCAGCAGCGGGTCGGTCGCCTTGGTCTCGCCGTCAGGGGTGAAGCTGGTCGAGGCGGTATCGGCGCTTGAGTAGCTATGCCAGTCCGGTTTCTCGCCCCCGACGATAATGCGCGTGTAGTCGCCGGGCAGGTCGTCGAACTTGGACGCGTTCGCCGCGCCGGTGATGACATGGCGCACGCGGCCGCGGCTGAAACGGTCGAGGAGGTCGTCGCGGGTCAGCAGCGTCGTTGCCGGCACGATCACGGCGCCCAGCTTCATCGCCGCCAGCAGGCTCTCCCAGAGCGGCACGACATTCCCGAGCATCAGCAGGACTCGGTCGCCGCGCTTGACGCCGAGGCTCCGGAACCAGTTCGCGACCTGGTTGGAGCGGGCCGACATCGCGGCGAAGGAGACCTTGATCTCGCCGGCACCTTCATCGACCTGCCAGAGGGCAGGCCGCTCGTTGCTCTTCGCCATGGCATCGAAATGGTCGAGCGCCCAGTTGAAACGATCGAGCTTGGGCCAGCGGAAATCGCGATAGGCGGTCTCGTAATCCTCGCGCGTGCGGAAAAGGAAGTCGCGCGCGGCATGGAAGGCATCGGCAGACATGGGCGGGCTCCCCAGGCAGGTCGGTGTATGCTGCCCGAATGAAGGCGGATGTCTATTCAATCTGGCTGATGCCGGAGCCGGCCTGGCAGCGGGAGTTCACGGCGATCGTTGAGGGGCTCGCCGCACGCTACTCCAGCCCGCGCTTCGTTCCCCACCTGACCATCATCGGCGGGCGTCCCTTCGACCGCGCCGATCTCGCGCGCCTGACCGCACCGATCGCCGCATCTACGGCCCCGATCGAGGCACCGATCGTCGGCGTCGCCCTCGGCGCCTCTTTCTTCCGCTCCCTCTATGCGCTGTTCCCGGCCGAGGGCGCGCTGCACGAGCTCAAGCGCCGCACCGATATTGCCGTGCTCGGCGCCGAGGCGGCTGAATTCATGCCGCATGTATCGCTGCTCTACGGGCCGGCGCCGCAGCACCCCAAATCCGAGGCCGCGGTGGAGATGCGGGTGCGACTCACCGACTGCCGCGTGCGCTTCGAGCGGATCGAGATCGTCCGCTCCGGCGATGAGGTGCCAATCGAGGAATGGGAGACGGTCGAGAGTTTTGCCCTTTCCGTCTGATCGCGGCAGCGCTTGCTCTCTGAAATCCCAGCCCCCTACCATCGCGGCCAATGAAGCAGGGGGATGCAGGATGAGCTGGATTAGACGGATCGCGCAGCCGCTCGGCCTCGTCCTTGCCGTGCTCGCCGTCTGGGAGCTGGCGGTCCGCCTGTTCGAGGTGCCGAACTACCTCCTGCCGGCCCCGACAGCGATCCTGGCCGACCTCTCGCGCCGCTGGCCGCGCATCCTCGGCGGCGCCTGGATAACCGGCCTCGAGATCCTGGGCGGCTTCGCGCTCGCCGTCGCGATCAGCCTGCCGCTCGCCACCGGCATCGCCTTCAACGCCTGGATGGCGCGCGTGGTCTATCCGCTGATCGTGGCCTTCCAGGTCGTGCCGAAGATCGCGATCGCGCCGATCTTCGTGATCTGGTTCGGCATCGGCTGGATCTCGAAGCTGACGCTGGTCTTCCTCCTCTGCTTCTTCCCGATGCTGGTGAACAACGTCGCCGGCTTCCGCGGCATCAATGCCGAGATCATGGATTTCGCGCGCTCGACCGGGGCCAATGCCTGGCGGCTCTTCTGGCGCATCCGGCTGCCTTCGGCGCTGCCTTCGATCTTCACCGGCCTTCGCATCGGTGCCGTCAACGCGGTCACCGGCGCCGTCGTCGCCGAGTTCATCGCCTCCGACAAAGGGCTCGGCTACCTGCTGCTAGAATACAATGGCAATCTGCTGGCGAGCGCGGTCTTCGCCACGGTCTTCGTCTTGAGCGCGATCGGGCTCGCGATCTACTACGCGGTCGAGGGCATCGAGCGCCTCGCGATCCCATGGCACACCGCGCAGCGGCGCAACGAGAGCGTGGGCGAGCAGACCTGATGACCGGAACGCTTCCCATCCGGCTCGCCGGCGCGAGCAAGACCTTCCGCCGCGGCGCGCAGACGACAGAGGCGCTGACGCCGATCGACATCGAGATCGCGCCCGGCGAATTTTTCGCTGTGGTCGGCCCGTCCGGCTGCGGCAAGAGTACGCTTCTGCGCATGATCGCCGGGCTGATCCCGGCGACCAGCGGGACAATCACGGTCGGCGCCGGCACCGTGACCAAGCCGGTCACCGAGGTCGGCATTGTCTTCCAGTCGCCCGTGCTCCTGGACTGGCGGACCGTGCTCGGTAACGTGCTCGCCCAGCTCGAGCTGCGCGGCCTCGATGCCACTTCATACGAGCCGCAGGCGCGGCGGCTGCTCGACGCGGTCGGCCTCAAGGGCTTCGAGGATCGCTATCCCTTCGAGCTGTCGGGCGGCATGCGCCAGCGCGTCGCCATCGTCCGCGCGCTGATCCATAACCCGCCGGTGCTGCTGATGGACGAGCCCTTCGGTGCGCTGGATGCGCTGACCCGCGAGCAGCTCCGCCTCGACCTCGAGGCGCTGTGGCTGGCGAAGCCCAAGACCGTGGTCTTCATCACCCATTCGATCGATGAAGCCGTGCTGCTCGCCGACCGCGTCGCGGTGATGAGCCCGCGGCCGGGAAGTATCGAGCGGCTGCTGACCATCGACCTGCCGCGTCCGCGCGGCATCGCCGCCCGCCAGCTCCCGGCCTTCACCAAGGTCGTCGAGGAAGTGACCAACCTCTTCCTCGAACGCGGCGTGCTGCAGGCGACGGGGAAGCTCTCGCTCGGCTAGCGCGCCGCGGCGTAGATCCGATCGCAGAGCTCGACCGCGTCGGCGCATTCGGAGACCGAGCAGGCGGGCGGCCGGCCGGCGGCGACATCCGCGAGCGCCGCCACGACCATCGGCTGCTGCACCGGGATCTTCGGGATTTCCTCGGTGAGGATTTGCCCGTCCGGAAGGCGGATCGTGAGTTGGGCGGCGGTCTCGAGAAGATAGGCGCCGGTGGCGGCGATCCGCCATTCGAAATCGCCGCCGCCGGCGGCATAGGAATAGCCGGCCTCGATGGTGGCGACGGCACCGGACGGCGAGGCGAGCAGTCCGGTTGCGAACTCCTCGACCGCGAGGCCATAGGCATGGCGGGTCAGCGAGGCAGCACGCACCTCGACTTTCGGTCCGGCCAGCTTGAGGAAGGCATCGGCGCCGTGGATGCCGAGATTACGCAAAGCGCCGCCGCCGGACTTCTCCGGCTCCAGCATCCAGCCGACGCCCCAGTCCGGGTAGCGCCGGGGCGGCCCGTTCACGATGCGGAAGTGCGCGTGCATGACGGTACCCAGCGTGCCGGCTTTCCGCATCGAGTCGAGATGCCGCCAGATCGCGTTATGGCGCACGGTCATCGCCGCGGTCGCCCAGATGCCGGAGGCTTCGATGAGGCGTGCCGCGGCGCGCGCCTCATTGCCGTTCAGCCCGAGCGGCTTCTCGACCAGCATCGGGAGCCGCCGATCGAGCGCGGGCTTGAGGGTCTCCGGCACGCGGTCGTGGCGCGGCATGACGATGAGGAAGTCGGGCTTCGCCTTATCGAGCATGGCGCCCGCATCGGCTTCGAAGGGGAGGCCGAGCCTGGCCGCCTGCGCGGCACCGGCCTCACGGTCCGGGTCGGAGGCGCCGAGCACTGGAATGCCTAACGTCTTCAGGATGCCCACATAAATGGGCGCGTGCCAGTGAGCGACGCCGAGGAATGCAATTCGCGAAACCATGCGACTCTCTTGTGTTTTCCGTGACCGGCCTTCTACCATCGCCGAGACAATTCACGATCGGAAACAGAATCCGGACGAACCGGACCGATCCCAGGAGGAAACCATGCGTCTCGGATCACTCATCGTCGCGGCGTCCCTGCTGATCGCCGGCCCGGCCTTAGCCCAGGAAAAGGTCAGCCTTCGCCTCAACTGGTTGCTGAGCGGCTCGCACGGCGCCTTCGTGCTGGGCAAGGAGCGCGGCTACTACAAGGCCGAAGGCATCGACCTCACGCTGAACGAGGGGCGCGGCTCGGCCCGCTCCGTGCAGCAGATCGGCTCGAAGGACGACGACTTCGCCATGGCCGATGCCGGCAGCCTGATCGCCGGCGCGTCGAAGGGCATCCCGGCCAAGTCGGTGATGTCGGTGGTGAACCGCTCGACCTTCGGCGTCATCGCCCGCGCCGATCTCGGCATCAAGACGATGAAGGATCTGGAGGGCAAGCGCCTGGCAGTTACCGCCGGCGACGGCCTGACCCAGCTCTGGCCGGCGGTGGTCGCCGCCAACAAGCTCGATGACAGCAAGATTCGCCTGGTGATGATGGACGCGACCGCGAAGACCACCTCCTTCCTCGACAAGCAGGTCGACGCGGTGCTCGGCGGCATCACCGAGTTCCCGACGCTGTTCAAGGCGAAGGGCGTGGACTCGGTCACGCTCGCCTTCGCCGATTACGGCGTCAACACCATCGGCATGACGGTGATCGCGCATAACGACACGATCAGGGCCAAGCCCGACATGGTGAAGCGCTTCGTCCGCGCCAGCCAGAGATCCTACGAGGCGATGATGGCCGAGCCCAAGGAAGCGGCCGCCGCGGTCAACCGCATGAACAAGGACCTGCCGCTGGATGTGCTGATCAAGACGGTCGAGGAATCGAACCTGGTGACCGCCGCCGGCATCCCGAAGGGCAAGCGCGTCGGCCTCGCCGAGGATGCGGACTGGGCGCTGACGCTCGACCTGATGAAAAAGTACCGCGAGGTCGAAACCAGCCAGCCCGCGACGGCCTTCTACACGAACGAGTTCCTGTCGAACTAGGCAGGCATCCAGCCGATCGCATCGCGAAGGAACGCGTAGCCGAGCGCGGTGAAGGCCGCGCGTTCCTTGTTGTCTTTGCCGTAGCCGTGCCCGCCGGCGGCGGGCTCGTAGAACCAGACGTTGCGATAGCCCATCGCCTTCAACTTCGCCGTCATCTTGCGGGCATGGCCGGGATGCACGCGGTCGTCGCGGCGCGTGGTGGCGATCAGGATCGGCGGGCTCGGCTTTCCGGGTTCGGCGACGTGGTAGGCGGACATCGGTGCCAGGAACGCCCAGTCCTCCGGCTTGTCCGGGTCGCCGTACTCGGCCATCCATGACGCGCCGGCGAGCAGCTTCGAGTATCGCCGCATGTCGATCAGCGGGATCGTGCAGAACAATGCGCCGAAGCGCTCCGGATAGCGCGTCAGCATATTGGTGATCAGGATGCCGCCATTGGAGCCGCCCTCGGCGGCGATCCGCGGGGCCTTGGTCACGCCTCGGCGGACGAGGTCGGCGGCGATCGCAGCGAAGTCGTCGTGGGAGAGGCGCTTGCCTTCGCGGCGCCCCGCTTCGTGCCAGGGGGTGCCGAACTCGCCACCACCGCGGAGGTTGGCGGTGACGGAGGTGCCGCCGCGCTCGAGCCAGAGCTTGCCGATGGCGGAGCTGTAATGCGGCAGCATCGAGATGTTGAAGCCGCCATAGCCGGTCATGTGCACCGGCGCATCGCCGGTCTCGCCGGGCGGGCCGACCTGCACGTACGGAATGCGTTCGCCGTCGCTCGAGGTCGCCTCATGCCGGGTCACGACGAGACCCGCGGCATCGAAAGTCTCCGGCGCGCGTTTGAGGATCTCCGGTGCGCCGCCTTGTTTCACGAGAAAAAGCGAAGCCGGTTTGGTCGGCGTCTGGATCGCGGCGAGAAGGTCGCCGTTCGACTCTTCCTCATCGACATCGAGCGCCCAGACCGAGGCGACGCCGATCTCCGGCATATCGGCGACCTGCGTGCGCGACCAGCCTTTGGCCGGCGTCAGCAGCTCGAAGACCGGACGAAGATTGTCGAGGATCGAGAGCACCAGCGTGTCGCCCGACCAGAAGAAGCTCTGAAGGCTCCGCCTCGGCTCCGGCCGGAAGAGCCTGGTGAAGCGACGATCACCGGCAAGGAAGGCGTCGAAGCCGATGCCGAGCAGCGTATCCGGCGCGTAGGTCTCACCCGCGACCGTCCAGGGCGTGCGCGGCTTGATGGTGAGCCAGCCGCGATGCCAGCCGAGCCGGGCATCGGTCGGCGCGTCGATGCGCATCTTGGCGCCGTTGCGGTCGCCGATGGAGACGATGGTGTCGAAGAAGCCGGGCTTCTCCTCGAAATGGACCCGCTCGCCATTCTCATGGTCGACGCCGCCCCAGACACCCATGTAGTCGGGCTTGGTCTCGTAGATGACGGGGGACGCGAGCGGATCGCGGCCGCGCTGCCAGACGCGGACGGTACGCGAATAGCCGGCCGTGGTCGCCATGCCCTCGCCGATCGCCGAGGAGAGCAGCAGGGTGTCGCGGTCGAGCCAGGTGGTGCCGCCCTTGGCTTCCGGCAGCTCGAATCCTCCAGCGACGAAGCTTCGCGTCTTCAGATCGAACTCGCGCAGCACCACGGCGTCGCCTCCGCCGCGTGACAGGCGCAGGATAGCGATGTCGTGGTCGCGGTGGATCGTCGAAGCACCACCCCAGATCCAGTCTTCACCTTCCTTGGTGGCGAGCGCGTCGAGGTCGAGCAGGACCTGCCAGTCCGGCTTGTCGCGGCGGAAGCCTTCGAGATCCGTCACGCGCCAGAGGCCGCGCGGGTTGTTGGCATCCTTCCAGAAGTTGAACAGGCGGCCGCCGCGACGGCCGGGATAGGGGATGTTGTCCGGACGGTCGAGGATGGCGGCGAGCGCATCGCGGTCGGCGGCAAAGGTCGATTTCCCGAAGCGCGCCATGGTCAGCGCGCTTTCCGCATCGGCCCACGCCGTCGCGCGCGCGCCGTCGATGTCTTCGAGCCAGAGGTAGGGATCGTCGTCGGGCGCAGTGAGAGTCGGGCGCGGATCGACGGTCATGCGGAGGCCTCGGCGGGAGCGGTCGAGGGAAGGGGCGGGACATCGAAGCCGCTCGGCGCCTCGCCGCGCGCATGCCGTTCCCACATCGCCGCATAGGCGCTTTCGAGATGGCGGGTCGAGCGTGCCGTATCGAACAGCGGGTGGGTCGTCCGGTTGCGCTCGAGCTTCGAGCGGATCGCGGCGAGGGCTTCCGGCACTGTCGCCAGCCGCAGGGCCAGCGCCTCGTACTCGGCAAGCGTGTCGGCGGCGAGCTCGGGCAGGCCGATCGCGTGCACAACACTGGTGGCGACGCGGCCGGCAAAGGCCGTGCCCTTGCAGGTGACGACCGGCAGCCCGGTCCACAGCGCGTCGCATGCGGTCGTGTGCGCGTTGTAGGGAAGCGTATCGAGGAACAGGTCGGCGAGGCGATGGCGCGCGAGATGGTCGGCGAGCCGGGCACGCGGCGCGAAAACCAGCCGCGACGGATCGATGCCGGCGGCCTCGGCCTCGCGCTTCAAATTGCGCACGCCGGCGTCGTTGCCGGCGAGCAGCCAGAGCACGCTACCCTCGACCTTGGCGAGGAGCCGCATCCAGACCGCGAAGATCTCGGGCGTGATCTTGTAGGCATTGTTGAAGGAGCAGAAGACGAAGCCGGTGGCCGGCAACCCGGCATCGGCGCGGTCCAGCGTCGCCGAAGCGATCTCCAGCTTGTTGTCGGTGACGAGATAGGCCTCGGGGAGTCGAACCACTTTCTCGGCATAGTCCTGCTCGTCACCGGCACCGGCTAGGATGGGATCGGCGATAACATAGTCGATGAAGGGCGCCCCCATGGTGCCGGCAAGGCCGATATAGCTGACCTGCACCGGCGCCGGCCGCGCCGCGAGGATCGCCGTGCGCGCGCCCTCGGTGTGACCGTTCAGGTCGATGAGGATGTCGGCCTCGATCTCGCGGATGAGCTGGACGACCTCGGCATCGCTCTTGTCGCCGACCTCGATGAAGCGGTCGAAGCCGCGCTTGAGGCGGGCGCGCATCTCGCCGGGATCGTCGGGGCCGAGTGCGATCGCGATGGTCTCGAAGCGCCCGCGGTCATGGTTCTCGAACAGGCCGGCGGTGAGATACGCGATCGGATGATCGCGGAAATCGGAGGACATGTAGACGAGGCGGAGCCGGTCATGCGCGGGATGCCGGCGCGCCGACGGCGATGACTCCGGGAACTTGTCCCGCACATAGGTCTCGGCGCAGATACGCTGGTCGACGGCGGAGTCCGAGATCGAGAGGAAGGAGAAGGGGAAGTCGGCGCGCTTGCCGCTGCGCACGGCGCGGACGAGGCGCTCGGCGACCTCGGCGCTCGCTTTCCAGTCGCAGCAATGGCGCAGGCAATGGGTGAGCTGGCCGAGCAGGTAGGGCCGCTCCGGGTCGATGCGTAGGCTCGCTTGGAAGTCGGCGGCGGCGCGTTCGTACTGGCGCGCATCCATCAGCGCGACGCCGCGATTGCAGAGCGTTTCCGGATCCTTCGGGTCGATCGTGAGCGACTGGTTATAGCTGTTGAGCGCCTCGCCATAGCGCTGCAGCTCCTTCAGCACGTTGCCGCGGTTGGCCAGCGCCTTGGCATCGTTGGATCGGAGCGATAGCGCCTTGTCGTAGTCGGCCAGCGCGTCCTGTGGCCGCTTGAGCTCGGCCAGCACGTTGCCGCGATTGTTGAGCGCGTTGACATGGCCAGGTTGGATCGCCAGCGCCTGGTCGTAGCTCGCGAGCGCGTCGGCGTGGCGCCCGAGCTCGCGCAGCGCGTTGCCGCGATTGACTAGCGCGGCGACCGCCCTCGGCTGATGCGCCAGCGCTTGGTCGTATGCCGACACCGCGTCGGCGAAGCGTCGGAGAGCGAGCAGCGCGTTGCCGCGATTGTAGAGTGCATCGACATGATCGGGCTTGATCGCGAGCGCGCGGTCATAGCTTTCGAGCGCATCCTGTATGCGGCCGAGTCTGAGGAGCGCGGTACCGCGGTCGGTATGGGCGAGGGCGGAACGGCCGTTGATCTTGATCGCGTCCGCGATCAGTCGCTCCGCCTGAGGATACCGTCCGCGGCGGCCGGCGATGATGCCGGCGAGTTGAAGGGCCTCGAAATGCCCGTGCTTGATCTTGAGGATGGCGGCGCAGCAGCGCTCCGCCTCGTTCAGGTCGCCCCGCTGATAGGCGGTGTTCGCCTGCTTCAGGATCTGTGCGAAATCCAAGTCCTTGCGCGCCATCCGCTGCCGACCTCTGCGCCTGTCTTTGCCGGCGCGGAGTGTGCCAGGAATGGCCGATGGGGCGAAGCCCGGCTTCGCCCCATCGGTTGGCCAAGGATGCTAGGCGGCAGCCGCGAGCGGCCGCTTGAGGCCGACGTACTGAAGCTCGGCAAAGAGGCCGACCACCAGCGCCTGGCCGATGACGAAGGCATATCCGAGCGCCGTCGGCGCGAGCAAGATCAGGAGGGCGAAGCTGGCGAGCACCCAGGCGGCATTGCCGAGAATCACCAGCCAGACCAACCCCTCGGGCAGCTGGGCACGCATGCCCATCCATCCGACGAAGGCGGCATAGGGCAGGAGGAAGATGCCGGCCTCGGTCAGCAGCATCGTCGGGAGGCCAAGCAGGCCGGTCAGGAAACTGGCGCCGAGGGCCATCATCAGGCCGGTGCCGGCACTGGCGACGGCGTCGGCGAGGAGGGCGCGGCGGAGGAACAGGGTCGGGGTGATCGTCATTGTCGGCTCCATCTTTGAGCGCACCGTCCGGTGCATGCGCAGGAAGATGGGCCGGTCCTTGTCGCGGGTCGATTACGTGGCAGGTAAGAGAAATGACCTTTGAGGTGCGGCAGGGCGCCGCAGACGTTACGCAGGATCGCGGGCCGGGTTGTGCTTGCAGTCCGGATAGGTGCGGCCGTCGAGGTCGACGGTGGCGATGCCACCCTTCTCCCAGAATTGGGCAGATCCCCGCGCATAGCGGGCACCGGAGCCGGAGATCGCGCGGGGCAGGGAGAGGCGGCGCCCTGAAAGCGCGATCAGCGCCTCATCGTTGCGGTATCGGGCCACCACGTTGCCGAGCCCGGGGCACTCGAAAAGGAAGCCGCGCTCGGCCGGCGCTGGCGCACACCCCGCGAGGAGAAGCGCGCTGGCGATGACGGCCGGCCGCATCAGAGCGTGACGAAGCCGTAGCGGCGGTTGCTCGGATTAGGTCCGCGCTCCTCGTATTCCGCCTTGAGCGTGTCGAAGCGATCGAGGCCGGCTCTCTTCTCGTAGCCGTAGAGCCTGGCGACGTTCTCGCCGAATATCGCGGTCTTGACCGGGCCATCGGCGGCGCCGAGCGGCGCGAAGCCATGCTTCTTCTGCATGTCCTCGGGGATCTCCAGGCGCCGCAACCCCTCAATCTGCCACTGCGGCGATCCGGTCCACACCGCGTCGGTGCCCCAGATCACGTGATCGGCGCCCATGCCCTTGACCATGATGCCCATCAACGCGGCGCAGAGCCGCGGCTGCGACACGGTCGAGTGGGCGAAGAGCTGACCGAGGTCGGCATAGACGTTGGTCACGCCGTACTTCGCCGGGATGTCGGCCATGTCGCTGACCCAGGAGCTGCGGCCGGTATTGTCGAACTCGGCCATCGCCTGGGCAGGGTCGCCGCCGACGTGGCGATAGGCGCCGTGATAGATGATGAAGTTGAGCTGCGGCCAGTCCTTCGCCGCCTGACCGACGTCGCGCACATCGGCATAGGGACGGAGATTGGGAAAGCGCTTCTCGGTCGCGTCCGAGAACAGGCCCTTGTGCACGCAGACATTCTTGATGCCGGCCTTCACGAACTTCTCGTAGGCCCGATAGGTCAGCTTCTCGTCGTCCATGCGCCAGGGATAGCGGCTGGACTCCTTGTGCGTGTTGTCGCCGACCGTGTAACCCTTCATCGAATCCGGCTTGAGCTCGAGCGCCTTGTCGAGGTTCTCGAGCCAGTTCGGATACCCCGGCGTGAACATGGCATGTGCGAGCATGCGCTTGGTGCCAGCCTCGCGGTTGACCTTGTCGCGGGCTTCCGCCGCCATCTCGTTGGTGAGGAACCAGTCCTCGGGGATCTCGGACGGCGATCCGGAGATCAGCGCCACCTTGGTATCGCTGTCGAGATAGACTTCCTTGAAGTAGTTGCCGAACTTCAGGTCCTCGATGGTCTGCGGCTTTTCCCTGAGGGCGGGATTCCATCCGGACCGCCCGACCGCTTCGCGCGCGGCAACGAATCCCATCAGCCGCGTGTCGTCGCGGAGGAAATGCGTGTGCGTGTCCATGATGAACTGGCCCTTGAGGGCCTGGGCTCGCTGGTTCGCCATGTCGGGCATCGCCGCTTCAGCCTTTGAGACCTGGAAGATCGGCCCGTAGACGTCGTTCATGGCGACGAAGGCCGACGCCATGCCGGCGGCGGTGCGGAAGAAAGAGCGACGCGACATCCCCTGATGCTTGGCGAGCCTGGAGCCCATGTCCTTGAGCCGCGCCTCGACCTCGCGCTGTCCGGCCGTCTGCGGCGTCGGCAGGTATTCGTCGCTGGAGACGATCTGCGTCGGGATCGGGCCGGGAAAGGCGATCTCTTCCGCCGCACCGAGCTTCGCGATTTCATCGTCGCTCAGGAACCGCATGGCGCTCTCCTTGGAATGCTTTCAAGCAGCATGAGCGCCGGTCGGACGGCGATCAAGAGGGCGGCGGCTTCGGTCGCGCAAGCTTGAAGACGATCGGCGCGCAGGTGATCACGATCAGGATGCGCACGATGTGATGGGTGGCGACGAAGGCCGCGTCCGAGTGCAGCGCGATCGCGACCAGGGCCATCTCGGCGAGCCCGCCGGGAGAGAAGGCGAGGAGGATGTCGTTGGCGCTGAGGCCGGTGAACGGACCGAGCGTCAGGCTGAAGGCGACGGTGATCGCCATGAGGACGAGCGTGGCGCCGACCGACATCAGCATCGCATCGCGCACCAGGCGTACCGAGGTACCGGCGAATCGTGCGCCGATGGCGCAGCCGAGCACGACCTGGGCGATGGCGACCAGCAGCGCGGGCGGCTTCGCTTCCGAGAGGCCGGTCATGTGCGCGGCGGCGCTCAGGATCATCGGCCCGAGCATGGCGTAGGCGGGTAGGCGTAGGAGGCGCGCCACGATCACGCCGACCACGCCGCAGACGACGAGGATCCCCGCATCGTCGAGCGAGATGCTGCCGCCGCCGATCGCCGGCAGCATCGAGGTGGGAGGCGTGTAGTCGCCGAAGAAGCGGAAATAGAACGGGATGATCATGACGACCAGCAGCACGCGGCAGGCATGGGTCAGCGCGATCAGGCGCTCGTCGCCGCCCATGGCGCCGCCGACCATCACCATTTCGTTCAGTCCGCCGGGCGCGGACGCGAAGTAGGCGGTAGAGGTGTCGTAGCCGCAGAGACGCTTGAAGTAGACGAAGAGAAGCGCGGTTCCGAGGCCGACATAGGCGAAGAGCGCCAGCATCGTCGGCCACCAGCTGGCGACACGGCCGGGAAGGTCGGGTGTGAAGCTGGATCCCAACAGCACCCCCAGCACGACGATCATCAGCGCGCGCAGCTGGCGCGGCACCTTGACGTCCCAGCCCAGCATCGAGGCCGCGGTGTTGGCGCACATGGCGCCGATCATCCAGGCCAGCGGCAGCCGGAAATAGGCGAAGATCGCGCCACCGATGATGCCGATGCCCAGCGACAGTGCGTAGGCGCGGATCTGCGAAATCTGGAAGGGCGGCGGCGAGGACACCGGGCGCCGCCGCGCGCCTAGGCGATGTAGCGGCCGAGGCGGACCGCGGTCAGGCCTTTCCGCAGGCGGCGCGACGGCATGATCAGCACGCAGCCGTCATAGGGCGTGAGCACCGGCTTGCCGCCGTCGCGCGCGATCTCCGTTCCCTTCCGCTCGAACTCCTCCATGCCGCGATAGGGGCCGGCGAAGCGGAAGTCGTCGGAGACGACCGTCACCGCCTCGGTCACCTGGATGACGCGCTGCTTCATGGCCGAGGCCTTGAGGTGGCGCGCGATGAAGCTCGGCGCGACGACATCGGTGTACTTGAGGAAGCGGAGCGTGCAGTCGATCGCGACATCGGCCGACGCCTTCTCCCAGTGCTGGCCGCATTCGATCAGGTAGGCGTTGCGCGGATCGGACTCCTCGCCGAAGAAGCTGTAGTCGCGCATGCGCTTGCCGGCGGCATGGCCCTGGTCGGCGACGACGATCTCGGGCGCGCCGATGCCAAGCGCGAAATCCTGACCCTTCTTCAGCGGACCGGAAAGCCCGAGCGGCGGCGTCTTGTGCTGCATCGAATGGATGTCGAGCAGGTAGTCGACGGTGTCGAGCAGGGGCCTGAGCTCGCGCGCCCTCGACAGCTCGGCCGATCGGCGAGGGCCTTCGAGCACCGACTCCGCCCATACGCGGTTGAAGTCCTCGTCGACGAAGCGCGATGCGCTCGGCTTCTGCGGGTCGAAGGAGCGATAAGCCGCGACATTGGCGAAGCCCAGGGTCAGCTTGCCGCGGCTCGGGCGTACGCCCTCGCGGAACAGGAAATCGAGCGCGATCGCGCCGCAGATCTCGTTGCCGTGGGTCAGGGCCGCGACCATCACATGCGGTCCGGGCTGGCCCGAGTCGAAGGTGGTCACGTAGTCGATGCCGGTATTGCCGCGCTTGTAGGGCTCGATCGACGGTGCGGTCAGCTCGACGGGATAGACGTCGTTGTCCACGGAGTTCGCCCTCATCGCCGCTGGGATAGAAACGTAAGGAATGTCGCTATCCTAGAGGACTTCCAGTCAACGGCGGAAGTGCTTGCCGAGGACCAGTCCCTGGCGCTGGTAGGAAGAACCGATGCCCTGGCCGTAGAGCTTGTCCGGTTTGGCGATCAGCGGCTCGTAGACGAGGCGTCCCACCACCTGGCCGTCCTCGATCAGGAACGGCACCTCGTGCACGCGGACTTCGAGCACGGCGCGCGTGCCGGCGGCGCCGAGGTCGGGATCGCCGAACCCCGGATCGAAGAATCCCGCATAGTGCACGCGGAACTCGCCGACCAGGGTATCGTAGGCCAGCATCTCGGCCGCATATCCGGCCGGAATGCGGACGGCCTCCTTGGAGGCCAGGATGTAGAAGTCGTGCGGGTCGAGGACAATGCCGCGTCCATTATGAGGCGCGCGGATCTCTTCCCAGAAATCGTCGGCCGCATATCCGGCGACGCGGTCGATGTCGATGACGCCGGTGTTGCGCCGGGCGCGGTAGGCGATGACCGATCCCGGGCCGTCGCCTTTGACGTCGACGGTGAAGGCGATGCCGCTGCGGATGTTCTCCGGCTTCTCCATGAGCGTGCCTTCGAACATCTCGATCTGCTGGTCGGAGAGGTCGCGCTCGCCGACGCCGATGCCGACGATGCCGACTTCGCGCTGCAGCTCGCGGAGCGCCTTGTCGCTGAGCGAGGGCGAGCCGCGCTTGACCCGCATCTGCACGAGGCGGCTGCCCTTGCGCACCTTGACGCTGAAGGCGCGTGGGCAGACCTCGACATAGAGCGGCCCGTGGTAGCGCTCGGGGATGCGGTCGAACTCGGTGCCGCGGTCGACGATCACGCGTGCGAAGACGTCGAGCCGGCCGGTCGAGCTCTTCGGGTTGGCAAGCGCCGAGAGACGCTTCTTGAAGGACACGCCTTCAAGTAGCGGAATGATATAGACGCAATCCTTCTCCAGCACCGCGCCCTGGGTGAGGTCGAGCTTGTGCATGGTGACCCGTTCCAGCCGCTCGGCGACGGTGGCGTTCGGGCCGGGGAGGAAGCTGGCGACGACGCGGTAGGCCTCGGCGCCGAGCCGGAGGTCTAGGCTTGCCGGCTGCACCTGCCCTGCATCGATGTCCTCGAGCGCAGTGATCTCCTTGGCCTCGATCATGTGGCGGATGAACTGCGAGGGAACGACGCCGGTGGTGCGCTCCTCGGCCGGCTCATCCGAGACGCGGCGATGGAGAAGGACGGGGTCGCGAGGCTCAGTCATCGGTATGGGTCGGCTCGTCTTTCCGGTTGACCGTGGCGGCGCAGGCTAATAGCCGATAGGGCAGAAACCCGAAAGGGTGCCACGGATCAGGGAGATGAAGTCATGACCATAGCTAAACGAACCGTTGGTGTCGCGCTCGGCGCGGCGCTGGGGCTGGCGGCCGGACCGGCTGCCGCCCAGGATCTGGCGGTCGCGCTCGGCGCCTCGGTTACCTCGCTCGACCCGCATTTCCACGCGCTGGCTCCGAACAACAGCATCGCCCAGCATGTATTCAACAACCTGGTCGAGCAGGACGAGAACCAGAAGCTGATCCAGGGCCTTGCCGTGTCCTGGTCGGCGCGGGGCGACGACAAGTGGATCATCAAGCTGCGCCCGGGCGTCAAGTTCACCGATGGCTCGGACTTCACCGCCGAGGACGTGGTCGCCAGCATCAAGCGGATCGCCTGGGTGCCCAACAGCCCGTCGGCCTTCACCATCTACACCAAGGCGATCAAGGAAGCCGTCATCGTCGATCCGCTCACCCTGGAGCTGAGGACCGACGGTCCCTATCCGCTGATGCCGAACGATCTCAGCAATTTCTTCATCATCAGCAAGAAGTCGGTCGAGGCGCCGACTGAGGACTTCAACCGGCTTACCGCGGCGATCGGCACCGGACCCTACAAGTACAGCGACTACGCCCGCGGCGACCGCATCGTGCTCGAACGCAACGAAGGCTATTGGGATACGAAGCCCGAGTGGAAGAAGGTCACCTTCCGGCTGATCACCAATCCCGCCGCGCGCGTCGCGGCGCTGCTCGCCGGGGACGTGCAGATGATCGAGGCGGTTCCCACCGCCGATATCGAGAAGCTGAAGCGGAATCCCAATCTCTCGCTGGCGCAGGCGGCGTCGAACCGCCTGATCTACCTGCACATGGATCATCAGCGCGACACCACGCCGTTCTTCACCGACAAGGCGGGCAAGCCGCTGGCGAAGAATCCGCTCAAGGATCTCCGCGTCCGCCAGGCGCTGTCGAAGGCGATCAACCGCGACGGCATCGTCGAGCGCGTCATGGAAGGCGTCAGCGTCCCGGCCGGCCAGCTCCTGGCCGAGAGCTTCTTCGGCACCAGCAAGAATCTCCCGCCCGAGAAATACGATCCGGACGGCGCGAAGAAGCTGCTGGCCGATGCCGGCTATCCGAACGGATTCGGCGTCACGCTCCACGGGCCGAACGACCGCTACATCAATGACGGCCGTGTCATCCAGACCGTCGCCCAGATGTGGAGCCGCATCGGCGTCGATGCCAAGGTCGAGGCGATGCCCTGGGCCACCTACGCCGCCAAGGCGACGAACCAGGAGTTCTCGATATTCCTCGTCGGCTGGGGTTCGGGCACCGGCGAGACCTCCTCGACATTGCGTTCGCTGCTGGCCACCTTCAACAGGGAAACCGGCATGGGCCAGGCCAATCGTGGCCGCTACAGCAATCCGGAACTCGACAAGGTGCTGGCCGAGGCGCTCAGGACGGTCAACAGCGCCAAGCGCGGCGAACTCCTGGCCCAAGCCAGCGAGATCGGTATCCGCGATGTCGGCGTCATCCCGCTGCACTACGAGGTGTCGACCTGGGGCTTGAAGAAGGGCCTCACCTATGTCGGCCGCGCCGGCCAGGAGACCCTTGCGATGGAAGTGAGGACCGCGAAGTAGCGCGTCGTACCGGCCCCCGCCCCTCGACGGGGTGGGGGCCGGTGACTAAAGTCGCGGCACCCGGCCGGAAGTGCCGGGGCAGGGGAACAGGGCCGTATGACCGTCTTCATCGTTCGACGCCTGATGCAGAGCGTCGTCATCCTGCTGGTCATGTCGGTGATCGTGTTCCTCGGCGTCTTCGCCATCGGCAATCCCGTCGACATCCTGATCTCCCCCGACGCCGACCAGCTCGAGCGCGAGCGCGCGATCCGGGCGCTCGGCCTCGACCTGCCGCTCTGGGAGCAGTATTTCGTCTTCCTGAAGAACGCGGCCGTCGGTGACCTGGGGCGGTCCTTCGTCTTCAACGAGCCGGCGCTGCGGCTGATCTTCGAGCGCATGCCGGCGACGCTCGAGCTTGCCTTCACCGCGGTCGTGCTGTCGCTGATCGTCGGCATTCCGCTCGGCCTCTATGCGGGCCTGAGGCCGCAGACCGTGACCTCGAAGGGCATCATGGCCGGCTCGATCGTCGGCTTCAGCCTGCCGACCTTCTGGCAGGGGCTGATGTTCATCATGGTCTTCGCGGTGATGCTGGGCTGGCTGCCCTCGACCGGTCGCGGCCAGATCGGAAGCTTCCTCGGCATCAAGTCGAGCCTGTTCACTCAGGACGGCCTCGCGCATGTGATCCTTCCGGCGGTGAACCTGGCGCTCGGCAACGCCGCCCTGATCATCCGGCTCACCCGGGCCGGCGTGCGCGAGACGCTCTTGCAGGACTACGTCAAGTTCGCCCGTGCCAAGGGCCTCTCGTCTCGCCGCGTCGTCGGCGTGCATGTGCTGAAGAACATCCTGATCCCGCTGGTCACCGTGGTCGGGCTCGAGATCGCCGGCCTCATCGCCTTCGCCGTCGTCACCGAGTCGATCTTCGCCTGGCCCGGCATGGGCAAGCTGATCATCGACTCGATCAACCAGCTCGATCGCCCGGTGATGGTGGCCTATCTGATGATGATCGTTTTGCTGTTCATCATCATCAACCTGATCGTCGACGTTCTCTATTCGGTGATCGACCCGCGCGTGCGGCTCCAGGACGTCAAAGGATGAGCAGCCCCACCGTCACCGCTCCCGCCAAGGCGGAGTCGCCGTTCCGGCGCCTGGTCTCCGAGTTCGCCGAGGACAGGCTCGCCGTCGCTGGCGCGGTCGTGCTGACGATCATCCTGCTGATCGCGCTGTTCGCTCCGCTGATCTCGCCGCAGAATCCCTACGACCTTTCCAAGCTCGACATTCTCGACAGTCGGATGCCGCCGGGCTCGAAGAGCATGGACGGCATGACCTTCTGGCTCGGCACCGACGGCCAGGGGCGCGACATGCTGTCGGGCATCTTCTACGGTCTCAGGACCAGCCTCGCTGTCGGCGTCTTCTCCGGCGTCTGCGCGATGATAGTCGGCATGGCGATGGGCCTGATCGCCGCCTATGTCGGCGGGCGCACCGAGACGCTGATCATGCGGCTGGTCGACCTGCAGCTCAGTTTCCCGACCATCCTGATCGCGCTGATCCTGCTTGCCGTGCTCGGGCAGGGCGTCGGCAAGATCATCCTGGCGCTGATCATCGTGCAGTGGTCCTACTACGCCCGCATCATCCGCGGCACCGCGCTGGTCGAGCGCCGTCGCGAATATGTCGAGGCCGCGATCTGCCTCGGCCTCTCCAAGCCCCGGATCATCTTCAGCCACGTCTTGCCGAACTGCATGCCGCCGATGATCGTGATCGGCACGGTGCAGGTAGCGGGCGCGATCGCGCTGGAAGCGACGCTCTCCTTCCTCGGCATCGGGCTTCCGATCACCGAACCCTCGCTCGGCCTGCTGATCGCCAACGGCTTCGAGTATCTGTTGTCCGGAAAGTACTGGATCAGCTTCTTCCCGGGTATCGCGCTCCTGGTCACCATCATCTCGATCAACCTCGTCGGCGACCAGCTCCGCGACGTGCTGAACCCGAGGCTGAAGCGATGACGGGCTTCGCCGGGCCGACGCTCGAGGTTCGCGACCTAAAGACGCACTTCTTCACGCGCGGCGGCGTGGTGAAGGCGGTCGACGGCGTCTCCTTCGAGATCGGCAAGGGGCGCATCCTCGGTCTCGTCGGTGAGTCAGGTTCGGGCAAGTCGATCACCGGCTTCTCGATCCTGGGTCTCGTCGACCCACCGGGTCGCGTCGTCGAGGGCGAGATCCGCTTCAAGGGCGAGAACCTGGTCGATCAGTCCGAGGAGCGGCTGCGCGCGATCCGCGGCAACCGCATCGCGATGATCTTCCAGGACCCGATGATGACGCTCAATCCGGTCCTGCGCATCGACACGCAGATGATCGAGGCGGTGCAGGCGCATCATGGCGTCAGCGCCGACGAGGCGCGCCAGCGCGCCCGTGACGCGCTGGGTCGTGTCGGCATCCCGTCGCCGGACGAGCGCCTCAAGGCCTATCCGCACCAGTTCTCCGGCGGCATGCGCCAGCGCGTCGCGATTGCGATCGCGCTCCTGAACAGTCCCGAGCTGATCATCGCCGACGAGCCGACCACGGCGCTCGACGTCACCATCCAGGGCCAGATCCTCTACGAGGTGCAGAAGCTCTGCCGCGAGACCGGCACCTCGCTGATCTGGATCACCCACGACCTCTCGGTGGTCGCCGGCCTC
>Ga0194132_10003803_pt1 | contig 26375 bp, 22 predicted proteins | sample TA2KigOf80mmetaG_FD_148612 | JGI IMG/M metagenome (GOLD analysis project Ga0194132, IMG submission 148612) | Freshwater microbial communities from Lake Tanganyika, Tanzania - TA2015054 Kigoma Offshore 80m | ecosystem: Environmental > Aquatic > Freshwater > Lake | place: Tanzania: Lake... | reverse complement strand
GGAGCGCTCCACGTCGAGATCGCGCAGTCCGAAACTCCGGAACTCCGGAACTCCTCCCTGACGGAGCGAAGCGACGTCGGGGAGGTGGCTCGCTGGCGAAGCCAGCGAGACGGAGGGGAGGTCCGATCAACGGGTTGCTCGCCTCGCGAAGCGATTGCGCAGCGCTGCGCTCGCAACCCGTCGGAGTTGGTCCCCTCCGTCCTGCTCGCTGCGCTCGCAGTCCACCAACCCCACGGCTCCGCCGTGGGGAGGACTCTCCCTAGCACGCGCTCGCCTCTACCGCGATCCGCCCGGCTCGGCAGGTCGGAGCGCCGCGCGGAGGTTCGCGAGGTTCGATCGCATCACCGCGAGGAAGTCCCGCGAGCCGTCCGCGGCGCCAGCGGGCTCGACGACGACTGGGAGGATGCCAAGCGAGGCGAGCCGCGCGGCGACCTCCGGTCGCGGCGGCGCCTCCCAGAGCATGAACGACGCGCCCCTCGATTCGGCGAGCGCCGTCAGCTCCGCGAAGGCGGCATCATCGGGCAGGTCCTCCGGCTCCCAGTGGACGCTGCCGACGTCGAGCTCGTACGCATGGGCGAGGAAGTCGTAGGAGGGATGCGACGCCACCATCGCAGGCGCCTCGGCGAGGACCGCGGCGAACTCGCCGTGGAGGGTCGAGAGCTCCGCGTCGAGCTCGCGCCAGCGGGCGTCGATCGTCGCCTCCGACTCCGGGCGCACGCGGACGAGCCCGTCGCGGACCGCCCGCGCCTGCAGCCTCGCAAGGCCGAGGTCAAGCCACGCCTGCGCGGCGCTCGCGCCGTGGGAGTGCTCCGCGCCGCCGCCGTGGCGATGTCGCACGCCCTGGCGCTCGGGCGGGAATCGGCTGCGGGCGTTCGCGGTCGAGTCGATCGTCCGCGCCGCGGGCAGGGGCACCACCTCGCCCCACGGACTTGCGCCGGGACCTCCGGAGAGGATCAGCTCCGCCGACTGCACCCGCGAAATCGCCTCCGCAGGCGGCATCCAGTCGAGCGGATCCTCGCCCTCGGGAATCGGACGCTCGACGGCGATGACGCCCTCCGCCATCCGCCGCGCGAAGGTCTCGAGCGGCAGGTTGAGCGCCATCACCGCCTCGACCCGCGGCGGCTCCGGAGGCGGGCGGTCACACCCTCGCGAGAGCGCCGTCGCGGCGACGAGGAGGATGAAGCCGGGCGATTGGATCCGCATCGCGGGCTCGCGGGTCAGGCGGGCTGGCGGCGACCGGCCTCGACGAGGTCGGCGAAGTGCCGCAGGATCCGCTCGTAGAGGAAGTCGCCGAGGATCGCGTCCTCGAAGCCGGCGTCGATGTTCGGGTTGTCGTTGATCTCGATGACGACCGGCTTGCCGTCGAGGACCTTGAGGTCGACGCCGTAGAGCCCCTCGCCGATCAGGTTCGCCGCCTTCACCCCGAGGGCGACGACCGCCGGGGGCGCCTTGTCGATCGGCACCGTCTCGACGTCCCCCGACTCCATGCGGTTGCCGCGCTGCTTGGCGATCTGCCAGTGCTTCCGCGCCATGAAGTAGCGGCAGGCGAAGAGCGGCTGCCCGTCGAGCACCCCGATCCGCCAGTCGAAGTCGGTGGGGACGAAGGACTGCGCGATGAGGAGGTCGGAGTTCTCGAACATCCGCGGCACCGCCACCTCGAACTCCGTCGGCGTCTCGAACTTCACCACGCCCGCCGAGAACGAACTGTCCGGCTGCTTGATCACGCAGGGGAAGCCGATCTCCGACGCCACGAGCCCGGCGGTCTCCCGCGAGATGACCACCGTCCGCGGCGTCGCGATCCGATGCCGCGCGAGGATCTCCGCGAGGTAGACCTTGTTGCCGCAGCGGACGATCGACTCCGGATCGTCGATGACGACCAGTCCCTCGGCGCTTGCGCGGCGGGCGAAGCGGTAGGTGTGATGGTTGACCGCGGTGGTCTCGCGGATGAAGAGCGCATCGAACTCGGCGAGGCGACCGTAGTCGTCGCGACCGATGAGCTCGGCGTTGATCCCGAGCGAGGAGGACGCCTGCAGGAACCGACGCAGCGCCCGCTCGTCGGAGGGCGGGGTCGCCTCGCGCTCGTCGCGGAGGATCGCGAGGTCGAAGCGGGTCGTCGCCCGCGGCTTGCGGGAGCGGGGGGGCTTCTCGAGGAGCCGCCGCGCCTGCGACATCGCGAAGGGGCGGTCCGCGTCGGTGATGTCGCCGCCGCCGAGGATGCGGACGCCGTCGAGCTCCCACGCGCCATCGCGGGTGAACGTCGCCCGCAGGAAGGGCGCCGGGAAGCGACCGAAGATCGCCGCCGCGACCCGCTCGAAGCGGGGATCCTCGCAGCGACCGAAGTGGACGGTGATCTCGTGCCGCGTGCCCTCGACCCCCGCGAGGCTCCGCTCGATCGTCTCCTCGAGCTCGCTCGCGGCGAGGCGGATGAGCGGCTGCAGCTTCAGGTCCTGGATCGTCTCGATCGAGGGGAGCGGGCGGTGCCCGCGGGCGGTCGCAAGGAGGCTCACGTAGTAGCCGAAGGTCTGGTAGCGGTAGCTGCGGCAGAGGTTCAGCACCTTCGCCCGAGGCAGGTTCGCGAAGCGCTGGTCGGTGAGGTAGCGACGCGCCGCGACGACCTCGATCGGATCCTGATCCGCCGCGGGCGCCTCGAAGGGCCACGACTTCGGCTGATCGACCACGATGAGCACCATCGAGGCGTTGGGAACGCGCCGCGAGGCGGGCGCCTCGGTCTCGGCAAGGCGCACCGCGTCCGCGCTCTCCGCTCGGACGATCAACTCACGGGTTGGAAGGGACGCCGGACTGGGAGGCTCCACGGTCGGCACGCTTCGGTCCTCGTGGGACCGTTCCCAAGCCGGTCCTCGGACCGGACGGCGCTGCACGGCGGGAACGAACGCTCGCCTGCCGAGAGCGCGGCGGAAGTCTACCAAGCATCGGGGCGGGTCAAGCCCACTCCGACGGCTCATCCGAGGTCGCTCAACCTCCGGTCGCGTCGAGATACTTCGGCAGCTGCTGGCGGCGCTCGGGAGGCGCCTCTCCTCCGCGGGGAATCCGCTGCTCGAGCCGCTCGAGGGTCTTCCGAAGCGCCGGCTGGCTTCCCGGGTCCGCGTCGAGGAGCGCGAGCCCCTCGATGATCTGCCGACGGGCCTCGGCGTACGCCTCCGCCTCAAGCAGGACCGACGCCAGGGTCGCCCGCATCGCCGGGTCGTCGGGGCTCGCAAGCACCGCCGCCTCCGCCTCCGCCCGCGCCTCCGGCACCCGCTTCAGGGCGAGCAGCACCAGGGCACGAGTGTCCCGCAGCGCCGGGGTATCGGGCATCAGCAGGCTCGCCTCGTCGATGAGCGAGAGGCTCTCCTCGGAGACCTGGCGCAGCTCCACCTGCCGGTAGGCGATGTTGTTGAGCGCCGATGCGGTGAGGGAGTGGACCGAGGCGAGGGATGCCCGCTCCGACTCGCCGAGCTCCGACCACCGCCGCATCCGTTCGCGGTCGGCGGCAGAGACCGCGTCAAGCGCCCTTCGATAGTTCTCGACCGCCCCGGCGAGATCTCCCCGACCGGCGAGCAGGTCGCCTCGGACGAGATGAATCGACGGGATCGCCGGATCCACGCGGGCAAGCAGGGCGTCCGCGAGGTCGAGGCTCGCCGGATCACCGGTGCGGGCGAACGCCAAGCTGATCTGCACCGCGAGATCGAGGTCGATCCGCGGATCCGTCGCCCGGACCTCCTCGGTCGCGGCGAGCAGCCGCTCGATCGAGGGGGCGGCGAGACGCGGGATCGCCCGCGCCGCGATCGCGAGGAGCGCCCGACGATCCCCGCCCAGCGCCGCCAAGGCGTCGTCGATGCGTCCGAGCGAGACGAGCGCCCGCCCCCGCAGGGTCGCCAGGAGCGGATTGCCACCACCGGTCGCGATCGCCCCCTCCGCGACCGCGAGCGCCTCGGCGGGTCGCCGAAGCTCGAGCAGGACGCTCGCCCGAAGGAGCGCGACCTGCGCGGGATCGGCGCCGGGCGTTCGCGCGAGCTCCTCGACCGCGAGCCTCGCCTCCTCCGCCCGCCCGAACTGCAGGAGCGTCTCCGCGAGCAGGACCTTCACCGGCGCGGACTCCGGGAACGCCGCCGCCGCCCGACGGGCGAGGTCAAGCGCGACTTCCCCGCGACCGGCGAGCGAGTGCAGCAGCACCGCGAGGCGCCAGGCGGCGGGCAGCCGAGGATGCTCCTCGACGATCGCCACCGCCCGCTCGAGGTCGCTCGGCGATGGCTCGAGGTTCCCCATCGCGTTCGTCGCCTGTCGCTCGAGCTCCGCGACGGCGAGCAGCCCGGGCGCTGCGCTCGCCAGCGCCTCGCGGAGCTCCGGCGACTCCTCCAGCCGCCAGCCCGGATGGGAGGAGCGGGTGACCGCCCAGGAGACGAGCTCCGGTTGGTCGACGTCCCGCAGGAGACCCTCCCGAACCAGCGCGACCGCCTCGTCGAGGCGATCCCGGACCTCCATCCAGGTGGCGATCGTCGCGACCGCGCCAGCATCGCTGCGGCGAAGCGCGAGGAGCTCGGCCGCAGCGCGGTCGGCGTCCTCGACTCGCCCGCTCTGGAGACCGAGCACCAGCTTGAGGAGCGGCATGTCGAGGTCGCCGCTCGCCTCCTGACGGGCGAGGAGCCGCTGCCACGCGGCGTCCGGTTGACCTTGGGCGAGCTCCCAGTCCGCCGCGGCGAGCACCGCCCGCGAGGTGGCGTCCGAGCGCGATGCTGCCTCGCGAAGCACCCGTCCCGCCTCGGCGGTCGCCGCCTCGCTCCCGGTCTGGGTGAGGCACTGGGCGAGCGCGAGGCGATCCGACTCCTCGCCGAGCTCCGCGACCAGCGCCCGCATCGCGTCCGCCGCCTCCGCGGCTCGACCCGCGGCGAGCATGGCGGACGCCGCCTGCCGACGGGCAACGGGGTCTCGACCCGCGCGGGCGAGCTGCTCCGAAGCGACCTCGAACGCCGCCGCGGACTTGCCGCCGGCGAGCAGGATCTGCACCAGCTCGGGATAGGGGGAGAGATCGTTCGGTCGCAGCTCGAGCCGCCGCCGGATCGCCCGCTCGATGAGCGCCGCGTCCGGCTCGGGCGCCGAGGCGAGGAGCCGCGCGAGGAGGAACGGCACCCGCGGATCCTCCGAGCCAGCGTCCACGAGCGCGAGCAGCGACGCCACCAGCGGATCGCGCCTCACCCGCTCGTCGCGGCGGAAGAGAAGCGTCCATCGGCTCTCCGCCAGGAGCACCTCGGGATGGTCGCGACCGAGCGACTCCGCGAGGCGGTCGATCGTCGATCGAGACGCCTGCTCATCCTGCCAGACCTCGTCGGTGGAGAGGATCGCAAGCGGCGGTCCCTGACCGGCGAGGAGGAGCGCGAGACGCTCGCCGCGGAGGGAGGTCGCCTGCGGGAGACCGGATCGCCCGGCGAACTCGGCGAGCACGCCCAGCTGCGTGACCCGATCCATCGAACGCCCCGGCTCCGCGACCGCTGCCGCGAGCAGCTCGTAGCCCGCGTCCGGTCGCCCCTCTTGGGCGAGCCGCTGGGCTCGAAGCGCGGCGATCGCGAGAGTGGTCGGATCAGCCGCCTCGAGCCGTCGGATCGCGCTCTCGGCGCGGGGCGAGCCGGTGCTCGCCGCGACGCGACCGAGCCGCTCGACGATCGGCGGCGGAAGCACCGCGGGTCGATCGAGCACCGCCAGCCCACGCTCGACGAGCGCCGCCTCGCCGATCGCGGCGCCATGCTCCGCGACGAGGACCGCGACGCGGGGATCCCCCTCGCTCCGCTCGAGGACCTCGACGAGGTACTCCGCGAGGGTCCCGTTCGGTTGGAAGCGAAGCCGGAGGTCGTCGATCGAGCGTCCCGTGGCGGCGAGGTTCGCCCAGAGACTTCCGAAGGTGCTCACGACCGGAAGCTGGTTGCCCGAGCGACCGAGGAGCTGGCTCGCGACCTCGATCGCCGCGCCCGGAGCGCCCTGCGACTCGAGGGCGACCGCGAGGACGAGACCCGCCCGCACCCACGAGCCTCCGGAGGTCTGGAAGGCGACCCGAAGATCGACGACCGCGTCTCGAGCGTTCCCCTCCTGAAGCCGCTGCTCGCCGCGAAGCAGACGAAGCAGCACGTCGCCCGGCGCCAGCTCGAGCGCCGCGTCGAGCGCCTCCGCGAACGCCGGCGAGGAGCGCGGACCGCGCGCGGCGAGGAGGACCGCGTCGAGCCACGCCTGACGGCTCCGCCGCTCGACCGCGGGAAGTCCCGCGATCGACCGCCGATACGCCTCCGCGGCGGCGTCGATCGAGGGATCGGCGACGCCGAGGGCGGCGAGCCGCAGGCGCCACTCGAGGAGGCGGCGCGAGTCCCGACCGAGCAGGTCGGTCGCCCGGGCGACCTCGGCCGACGCGGCGTCGAGGCGACTTGCCTTCACGTGGCGGTCGATCGCGAGGTCGACCAACGCCTCCTTGTCCCGACCGGCGACGACGGCATCCTCGATCACGGTGCTTCCCCGCGCCGGGTCGCCGAGCAGGTCGAGGACGTCCGCGATCGCGGCGACGGTCCCCGGGTCCGTCGGACGAAGGCGGACCGCGGCGTTCACGCTCGCAAGCGCGTCGTCCCGGAGCCCGCGGGTCACCTGCATGTCGGCGAGGATCGCCTCCCTTGCGGCGGCGAGGTTGGCGGGCACCGTCCAGGTCCGCACCCGCCGAATCGCCTCGTCGAAGGTGAGGTTCTCCTGCGAGAGGACCTGCAGCCGCGCGCGGAGGCTCGAGATGTCGGCGTCCTCGAGCGAGGTGAGCCGCGTCGCGAGGCGCTCCGCGTCGGCGGTTCGTCCACGCGAGGTCGCGACGGAGATCTTCACGGAGATCGCGTCTGGATCATCCGGCTCGAGCAGCAGCACCTCGTCCGCGGTGCGGTCCGCCTCGGCGGCGTAGCCCACCATCGCGTAGAGGCGAAGGAGCGCCTTCACCGCGTCGACGTCGGTGCGGTCAAGCTCCGCGATCATCTCCCGCGTGCGGATCGCGGCGAGGAGGTGTCCTCCGTCGCTCGTCGGCACCGACTCCCGGGCGTCGGCGAACGTCTCAAGGAGCTCGCGGTCGTCCGGACGCGCCCGCACGACCCGGCTCAGCGGGGCGAGCGCCTCCGCGACCTTGCCCTCCTCGAGGAGGCGGAAGCCCTCGGCACGCTCCCGGTCGAGCCACGCCTGATGGCGCCACTCCTTGGCGACGAAGAGACCGCCCGCGATGACGCCGAGCAGCACCACCACGGCGAGCACGATGAGGAGCGGTCGGTGGCGGACCGCGAAGGATCGGCGGGCGGCGAGCGAGGATCGAGGCATCCTCGGAGTATGACCTATCGCCCCGGACGGCGGAACCCCGCGGCGACGCTCCGCCTCGGTCGACGGTCAACGACCCCATCTGGACCCGCACCGATCACCCAGACACGCTGCGTGCGAAGCAGCGCCGTGCGCTTGAGGCTCCCACGGCAATGCGTCGTGTCCTGACTCCGCGTGCCCTGATGCCCGCTTGGATCTCGCGGGCGTCGAGGTCAGAAGGGAATGTCCGCGTCGTCGTACTGGACCGCGGTCGCGGTCTCGCGGGGAGGGGTCTTGCTCGATCGATCCTCGCCACCGCCGCCGCCACCGCCGGCATTCCCGCCGCCGCCTCGCGAGTCGATGAACTGGAAGTTCTCGACGACGACCCGCATCTTCGACCGCTTCGCGCCGGACTGATCCTGCCAGGTGTCGAGCTTGAGGCGTCCCTCGATGAAGACCGGGCGACCCTTCGCGAGGTACTTCGCCATGACCTCCGCGGTGCGACCCCACGCCTCGCAGTCGACGAAGGTGACCTCCTCGCGCTCGGCGCCCTCGCGGTCCTTGAAGCGGCGGTTCACCGCGAGACCGATCTCGGCGACCTGCTGATTTCCCGCGGTCTGCTTGAGCTCGACGTCGCGGGTGAGGTTCCCCATCAGGAAGACGCGGTTGAAGCTCGCCATGGAGGGACTCCTTTCTCGACCCGACTCGCCTCGGAGGCTCGCGCGGGCGATGCTCGCCCGACGCGCCGTGCGATCCCGGGATCCTGCACGAACTCAGGCGGCGGTGCCCGACTCGTGATCGGGCGGAGGATACCCGCCTTGGGTCGGGTCCCGACCCAAGGCGCCGAAGTTCCGGACGGGTCCAAGGCGTCGGCAGGATGCATCCCGCCGGGACGCAGGATCACTCCCGCTCTGCGTCGCCCGCGCCCCGGGAGTCCTCCTCGTCCATCGCCTGCTGACCACGCAGCGCGATCTCGTCGAGGAGCCGCTGGTTGCCCTCGGGATTGAGCATGTGCTCGGGGAGGACATGGTCCGCCCGGAGGACCATGCTCCGGAGGATCAGCTCGGAGAGGTTGCAGTCCCGCTCGATGCGGGCCAGGTTCTTGGTCGGCGCCCGGAAGTAGGCGAGCAGGTAGAGACCGCGCTTGTTGCCCTTGATGTCGTAGGCGAGGCGCCGCTCGTCCCACTTGACGAGGCTGATCACCTCGGCCTCGCCCCGCTGGAGGATGTCGCGGACGTGCTGGACGGTCGCCGCGAGGTCGGCCGCCGCAGACTGCGGGAAGAGGAACATGCCCTCGTAGGGGCAGACGCGGTCGATGGCGGGGGTGGTGCTTGCCATGGTGTGCACTCCTTCTAGAACGGGCTGGATCGGGGGCGGTCTGGTTCGACCGTGATGGATGGTTGAGGACGAGAGCCTTGAGACTGGGGACGGGGGGGAACGACGTCGGTTGGAACTCAGGAGGGTGAGCGCCCGGCGGATCCGGGCGACGAGGCATCGGGGGGCGTGGCGGGACGGTCGGGTCGGGTGGGTCGCGGCGTCCCCGCCGACTCCGGACGATCGGGACGGTTGAAGCGGTTCATGGCGGCGGGCAGACCCTCGCTCGCCCAGACCTCGACCGCGTCGGCGGCGAGGGCGATCCCCGCATCGACGAGCGGACGCTGCTCCGGTCGGTGACGTCCGAGGACGTAGTCGGACCAACTCTGCTCGCCCGGACCGTCGATGCCGACCCGGCAGCGCGGGTACCTGGCGCCGCCGAGCGCCCGCTCCACGTCGACGAGTCCCTGATGCCCGCCGGCACCGCCCTCGCCTCGCAGGCGGATCGTGCCGCAGGGGATCGCCATGTCGTCGACGACGACCATGAGGTCCGCGGCGGGGTCGAGCTTGTGGAAGCGGATCGCCTCCGCGGTCGAGAGCCCGGAGCGGTTCATGTAGGTCAGGGGCTTCAGCAAGAGGACCCGCTCGCCGCGGACCGGAACCTCCTCGAGCAGTCCCTGGAACTTCGACCGCGCGAGGCGACCGCCGCTCCCGTGCCGGGAGGAGAGCAGATCGACCACGTCGAACCCGACGTTGTGGCGGGTTCCGCGATGCTCCAATCCAGGGTTGCCGAGTCCGACGACGAGCTTCACGGCTTCGGCGCTGGTCAGGCGCCCTCCTCCGGGGTCTCCTTCTTGGCGGTGATGACCTCGGGGGTCGTGGTCGCGGCGACCGCGGTCGCCTCGCCCTTCGCCTCCTCGGCGACGTACTCGAGGTGCGCGACGAGCGCCGCGGGGTTGCCCACGACGACGCAGCCCTTGGGCATCGCGAGGTCGGCGAGGGTCAGGGCGTCGCCCGGCATCTTCTCGAGGTCGACGCGGACCACCTCGGGGATGTCCCGCACCTTGCAGCGGACCTCGAGCTCGTTCATGACGTGCGTGAGCACCACGCCCGCCTTCGCCGCCGCCGCGGGGGCGCCGACGAAGTTGAGGCGGACCTTCACCTTGACCTCCTCGTCGAGGTTCACCCGGGCGAGATCGACGTGGATCACGTCGTCGCCGAGGTGACCGAACTGCAGGTCGCGGACGAGGCAGGTCTCGGCGCTCGCGCCGCTCTTCACGTTGAAGACGTGGATGCCCTGGTGGAGGTACCGAAGCGTCTCCACCGCGTCGAGCGTCACCGCGAGCGGATCCTGCCCGTGACCGTAGATCACGGCGGGCAGGCGACCGGCGGCGCGGAGGCGCCGAGCCTGGCGGGTGCCGAGGCGGTCGCGGGTCTGGGCGAGCAGGGTGGGGGTCTCATGGCTCATGACGTGGGTCTCCTGACGGAACGGATGAAGGTTCGAGTGGTGGTCCTAGCGCTTGGTGCCCATGCCGCTGCGGAACATGGCGGACACCGACTGGTCGTGATGGATGCGGTGGATCGCCTCGCCGAGGAGCACCGCGACGCTGCGGACCACCAGGCGGTCGCCGAGCGCGGCGAGGCGGTCGCCCGCGGGGATGGTGTCGGTGACGACGACGCGGTCGATCGGCGCATCGGCGAGCCGCTGCGGGGCGAGCCCCGCCATGACGGCGTGGGCGCAGGCGACGTGGATCCCGCGGGCGCCGCGGTCCTTCACCAGCCGCGCCGCCTCGCAGATCGTGCCGCCGGTCGAGATCATGTCGTCGAACATCAGCACGGTGCGGTCGGCGACCTCGCCGATCAGGCTCTTGAGGACGACCTCGGTGCCGCTCTTCCGCCGCTTGTCGATGATCGCGAGGTCGCATCCGAGCGCGTTCGCGTACATGTTCGCGACCTTCACGTTGCCGACGTCGGGCGAGACGACCACGCAGTCGCCGAGCGCCGAGCGGATCGACTCGAAGTAGGAGAGCAGCACCGGCGCCGCGGTGAGGTGATCGACCGGCAGGTCGAAGAACCCCTGGATCTGCGCCGCGTGGAGGTCCATGCAGAGGACGCGGTCCGCGCCCGCCTCGGCGATGAGGTTCGCGACGAGCTTCGCGGTGATCGGCACGCGTCCCTCGTCCTTGCGGTCCTGCCGGGCGTAGCCGAAGTAGGGGATCACCGCGGTGATCCGCTTGGCGCTCGCGCGGCGGAGGCAGTCGAGGTAGATCAGCAGCTCGACGAGGTTCGAGTTCACCGGCTCGCAGGTCGACTGCACCACGTAGCAGTCGCGCCCGCGCACGTCCTCCTGGAGGCGGACGATCAGCTCCCCGTCGGGGAACCGCTCGACCGAGGACTGCCCGAGCGGCAGGTCGAGGTGGTCGCACATCGCCGCGGCGAGCCGCTGGTTCGAGGTGCCCGAGAAGATCTTGAGGTGCTCGCGGTCGCTCGCGCTCATGCCCGGGCTCCTCCGGCGGCGGCTCCGCGGGCGCGGAGGATGCGGTCGACCTCCGCGAGCTGCTCGGGCGTGTTCACGGAGAGGACCTCCTCCGGCGGCACCGCCGCGACGACCTCGACCGCCGGCGACGCGAGGCGACCCGCGTGCTCGTCGGCAAGCAGCAGCGAGAAGACGTCGGTCAGGTAGATCTCGCCCTTCGCGTTCGCCCGACCGAGCCGGGGCAGCGCCGCGCCGAGGACCTCGCCGCGGAAGGCGTAGACGCTCGGGTTGATCTCGGAGATCCGCCGCTGCGCCTCGGTCGCGTCGCCATGCTCGACGATGCCGCGGAAGCGACCTCGCTCGTCGCGGTCGATGCGACCGTAGCCGGTGGGATCGGGCACGCGGCTCGTCGCGAGCGTGGCGGCGGCATGGCTTCGTCCATGCGCCTGCATCAGCGCGGCGAGGGTCGTGCCGCGGACGAGCGGTCCATCGCCGCAGAGGACGATGACGTCCCGCCTCGCCTCCTCGGGGGAGAGCGCCGTGAGCCCGCAGGCGACCGCGTGACCGGTGCCGAGCTGCTCGGACTGAAGGGCGAAGCGGAGGTCGTCGTCGCCCGCGAACTCCTGCCGGACGAGGTCCGCGCCGTGACCGATCACGAGGACGATCGGACCCGCCCCGATCTCACGAAGCGCCCGCACCACCCAGCGGACCATGCTGGCGCCGGCGGCGCGGTGAAGCACCTTCGGAAGATCGCTCTTCATCCGCGTGCCCTTGCCGGCGGCAAGGACGATCGCGACGGGCGAGGTTGTCGGGGAGGACTTCGAGGAACTCACGTGACCCTGACGGCGACGCCGTCCAGGCGCTCTGCGCGGTGGTCCGCGCCACTGGCCCGCCTAGATTCGAACTAGGACACCTTGGACCAAAACCAAGTGTGCTACCGTTACACCACGGGCCATCAAGGACGGTCGGATCGTAGCCGGGGGCGAGGTTCGATCGGCGGTCCGAGACCGTCGCGAACGAATATCGAGCCCTGCGAAGAGACCTTGTCCGGCGGGGATGCACCGCCTCGGCCCGAGGGCACTTCAGCCATGCGTTGGAGGAGGTCCGCCGACCTCGACCGAGGACTCCGACGCGGGCGGAGTCCGGGAGAACCGGCGTCCGGGACCGCGGCTTGACGAAGGCTGGAACGTGCGTCGCCGCGACGCACGCCCCACGCGACGCCTCGATCGAGCGGATCGAGTCAACCGCGGCCCGAAGGGGCGAAGTGTAGCGGTTGGTCCCCCCTGATCAAGCCTCGGCAAGACTGATCACGCCTGACCGAGGTTGGTCGAAGCCGGAGCAAGTTCGATCAAGACCTCACGCAGTGCCTGCCCGGGGGGAGGCCCCCCCCGGCGTGCGGGTCTCGGCGCAGGGGGGATCGCTGGTCTCGTCCCACGGTCTCATCAGGGTCTCATCAGGGTCTCAATATCCTCACCGGCCCGTCCTCACCCGCGTCGCCCTCCCCGAGCTTCTCCATGACCACCGTCACGCCTCCCTCGACCGCTCCCCGCACGGTCCTCGAGTCGGTCGATCCAGCCACGGGCGAGGTGGTGGGCGCGGTCCCGATCACGCCGGTCGAGTCGATTCCTGCGGTCGTCGCCGCGGCGCGGCGGGCGCAGGTCGCGTGGTCCGCGGTCCCCCTCGAGAAGCGAAGGGAGATCCTCGCCCGCGCCGCGGAGGCGCTATCCGCCGATAGCTCGGCGCTTGGCACGCTCGTCACCCGCGAGATGGGGAAGCCTCTTCCGGAGGGGATCGGCGAGGCGAAGCATGGCGCGAGCGCCTACCTCGAGGACCTCGCGGAGATCGCCCGCAGCCTCGCCCCGATCGACCGAAGCGACGCCCGCACGTGCAGCCAGCTCCGCTTCGATCCGCTCGGCGTCGCGGCGGTGATCACCCCGTGGAACTTCCCCGTGCTCATGGCGCAGGACTCGGTGCTGCCCGCGCTCCTCGCCGGGAACGCCATCGTCTTCAAGCCGAGCGAGGAGACGCCGCTCGTCGGTGATCGCTGGGCGGCGCCGATCCGCGAGGCGCTCCGCGCGGCGGGGCATGACGAGGTGCTGCAGGTCGTCCATGGCGACGAGGCGCAGGGAAGGGCGCTCGTCCGCGCCGACGTCGACCTCGTCGTCTTCACCGGGAGCCGCGCCGCGGGCGCGGACATCCTCTCCGCCGCCGCCGGCACGCTGAAGCGGGTCGTCCTCGAGCTTGGCGGCAAGGACCCGCTCGTCGTCCTCGCCGACGCCGACCTCGACGCCGCCGCCGCGTTCGCCGCCCGCAACTGCTTCCGAAACGCCGGTCAGGTCTGCGTGAGCACCGAGCGGATCTACGTCGATCGCGCGGTCTCGGAGCGCTTCACCGCGCTCCTCGTCGAGAAGGCGCGGGGTCTGCGGCAGGGCGCGGGCACCGAGGCGGGCGTCGCGGTCGGACCGATGGTGAACGCGAGGCAGAAGGCGATGGTGCTTCGGCAGATCGAGGACGCGGTCAGGCGGGGGGCGAAGGTCCTGCTCGGCGGCACCGCGGGCGAGGGGAACTTCGTGCCGCCGACGGTGCTCGTCGATCTCGACCACGCGATGCCGATCATGCGCGAGGAGACCTTCGGACCCGTCGCGTGCGTGATGAGCTTCCGCGACGAGGAGGAGGCAGTGCGCCTCGCGAACGACAGTCCCTACGCCCTCGGGGGCGCCGTCTTCGGGAGCGACGCCCGGGCGACCCGCGTCGCGGAGCGGCTGACCTCGGGCATGGTGGGCGTGAACCGCGGCTGCGGCGGCGCCGAGGGAACGCCCTGGGTCGGTGCCCGCCAGTCGGGCTACGGCTTCCGCGGAGGTCCCGAGGGTCACCGGCAGTTCGCGCAGGTGCGGGTGATCAGCAAGACCCGACCCTCGGAGGGCGCATGAACCTCGGCGACGGACCGGCATGGCTTCCGCTCGTCGGCGTGATCGAGGTGGTGGTCCGCGAGGTCCGACCGGTCTCGATCCACGGCGACCAGTACCTCGACTTGGTCGTCTCGCCCGACGGGCGCGAGGTCGCCCTGGTGCGGGCACCGCTTGCAGCCTGCGCGACGCCGCCGCGCGGCGGCGATCGCGTGAGGCTCCATCTCCTCATGCGGCAGGTCGATCGCGTCGAGCGGCTCGCATGACTCGCATGACTCGCATGACTGCGTCCGCGGTGCGGGCGGCGCCGGCGCCTTGCCGCATCGAGCCGGCGTGAGGATCCTCCCGGTCATGACCAAGCGACCCCCGTCCACGGACCGCTCGCTCGGGCGAGGTCGGCGGCTCGAGCTCATCGACCGCGGCGGCTGGGAGTTCGTGACGCGGCTCACCGGCTCCGAGGTGGTCGGCATCGTCGCCTGGACCGCGGAGGACGAGCTCCTCCTCGTCGAGCAGGATCGACCGGCGGTCAACGCCCGCACCATCGAGCTGCCGGCGGGACTCGTCGGCGACGAGCCGGAACTCGCGGGCATCGACACGATCGAGCGGGCGGCGGCGCGGGAGCTCCTCGAGGAGACCGGCTGCCGGGCTTGCTCCTTCCGCCTGCTCTGGCGGGGCGCTGCCTCGAGCGGACTCACCGACGAGATGGTCACGCTGATGGTCGCCGAGGGCGTCGAGCGAGTCGCGGCGGGGGGCGGCGTCGGCACGGAGGAGATCGTGGTCCACGCCGTGTCGAGGAGTCGGCTCCTCGACTGGCTCGCGGAGGCGCAACGGAGGGGCGCCGTGATCGACATCAAGGTCGGGCTCGCGCTTCTCGTTCCTTCCAGCGCCGACGACCGCCGCTGAGGCGGGGTTCGACGCGGACCACGGCGGGGGGAGTCCCGGCTATCGTTCGCCTCCCCGGCGGCGACCTGGAAGGGTCCGCGGGAGGACTCAGGAGCCCGCGACCATGTCCGGATTCGACGATCGGCTGAAGGGGTTCGAGGCGAAGTACTCGCACGACCAAGACGTCCAGTTCCGCGTGACGGCGCGGCGGAACCGCCTGCTTGGTCTCTGGGCAGCGGCGAAGCTTGGGCTCGCCGGCGACGCGGCGACCGAGTACGCAGCGACGGTCGTCAAGAGCGACTTCGAGAAGCCCGGCGACGACGACGTGATCGCCAAGGTCCTCGGCGACCTCGGCACGAAGGGGATCAAGCTCGACGCCGCGGCGATCCGCGCGGAACTCGACAAGTGCCACCACGAGGCGAGGAAGCTCGTCGCGGCGGAACTCCGCTGACGCGTCGACTGGATCCGGCTCGATCGTCGGACGGATGTTCAGCCGCCGCTCGACGCGGCGGGCGTGGTGGGAGCCGCGGGGGTCGCTGAGTCCGTCGCGCCCGGAGCCGCCGCGGGCGGATCGCTCGGGGCATCGGGCGAGGGCACCTCGACCGCCTTCACGATCACGATCTCCTCGATCGGCCAGTCCGCCATCGGCATGGTCTGACCACGCATGGTGCCGGACTTCGTGCCGGTCGGCACGTCGCGGATCAACTCCACGACGTCCATGCCGCGCACGACTCGACCGAACACCGCGTAGCCCGCGCGACCGGGCGCGGCATCGAGACGAGGGTTGTCGACCACGTTGATGAAGAACTGCGCGCGGGCGCTGTTGGGGTCGTTGGTGCGCGCCATCGCGATCGTCCCGCGGAGGTTCGAGAGCCCGTTGGTGCCCTCGTTCACGATCGGGTCGCCGGTCTTCTTCTCGACGTGCTGCTCGTCGAAGCCGCCGCCCTGGATCATGAAGCTCGGGATCACGCGGTGAAAGACCGTGCCGTCGTACTGCCCCTTCTTCACGTAGGCAAGGAAGTTCGCCGTCGTGATCGGCGCCTTCGCGCGGTCGAGCTCGATCACGATGTCGCCCTTCGAGGTGGTCATCCGCACGAAGGCGGGCGCCGCGGAGTCCGGGGACCCCGGCGTCGCCGCCGGCGGCGCGTCTTGGGCAAAGGTCAACACGGCGAGGGCGGACGCGAGCGAGGCGGCAAGCGCGGCGAGTCTGGATCGCATGCGTGGTCTCTGGAGGGACGCGCGAGGAGACGCGTATGGGACCTCGGGCACCTCGAACCGGCGAGCGCCGGATCAAGCCGCGAGCTCGCTCGCGGAAAGGAACGCGGAACGATACCGATTCGAGGGACTCCCGAGGCGTGCTGGGCTGATCGAGCTCCGCCGCTCGAGCTCCTTCGATCAAGCTCCGGTCCCGCCTCCGCGTCCCTCAGGCTTGCTCGAGGTCTTCGAGCACCGCGCGGTCGTGGGCGAGGCTCGACTCGAGACCGCCCGGTCGAGCGCTGCGAAGCCAGAGCTCCCGGCGCTCCTCGATCGCGTCGCGGAGCGCCGCCGCAAGCGCCCGGCGGGAGGCGCGGTCGCCCGGTCTCCCGCGGCGGATCGCGCCCCGCGTCGCCGCGATCGAGGCGAAGCGAAGCCCGCATCGAAGCTCGCGCTCGACCAACGCCTCCGCCGGAGGCATCGACCGAGCGAGGTCGTCGATCGTCGCGGCGACGGACTCGTAGTCGCCCGCCGCCCCCGGCGCAGGCGCCGACCAGGGCAGATGCAGGTCCACGAAGAGCTCGGAGGCGTTTCGTCGCCTCGCGAGGGTCCGAAGCGATCGGTCCGCGTCCCCGAGCGCGTCGAGCCACGGGCCGAGGTCCGCGTGACCGAATGCATGCACGCCGCTTGCCCGCGGGTCGAACGGCGTCTCGCCCGACCAGGCGCGGTGCGCCGCCTCCGCGAGCCCATGCAGCGTGACCGGCGGGGGCTGGCGATGCCCGAGGTCGCCCCACGCCGTCACGAGGAAGCCATCGGCGGGCACGCGAGCCGCGGCGAGCAGGTTCTCGCGGCGCTCGGTGGTCCGCGCGGTCCAGGTGCGCCAGCAGGAGGTGCCCGGGCAGACCCAGGGCGAGCGTCCGACCTCCCGCACCTGCTCGACCCAGCGAGCGAACGGAGCATCCGGCTCGTAGCCCCAGCAGAGCGCGACGAGGTCCTCCGGCAGCTCGCCGAGCGACTCCGGATGCTCGAGGGCGATGTCCGCCCAGAACTGCGGTCGCTTGCCGAGCTCGCGCACGATCGCGGCGACCTCGCGCACCCAGGCGAGGTAGACCGCGGCGCGACCGCGCGTCCTGATCACCTCCCGCGAGCGACCCTGCCCGAGATCGAACGCCTCGTCGCAGCCGATGTTCGCAAGCCGCGAGGGAAAGAGCGGCAGCATCTCCTCGAGGAGACCCCGCACGAACGGCAGGCTGCGCGGATCGGACGGGCAGAGGCTGAACGGACCTTCCTTCATGACCAGCCCGTTGAAGTCCCACGGCTCGCCCGGCTTCATCTCCGCCATCGCCGCGTACTGCGGGAGCCGGAACCAGCGGTGCAGGTGCCCGAGGCAGTTCTGGTTCGCGGCGAGGTCGATGCCGCGCGCCTCGCACCTCGCCGCGACCGCCGCGACGTCCTCGTGGGTCAGCGGATCCCAGCCCTCCCACGCCTCGCGGTGCCCTCGGTAGGCAAAGGCATGCTCGACGTAGAACTGAAGATGGTTGATCTTCCACGAGGCGAGGAGATCGACGAGCTCGAGGAGCGACTCGCGGGTCGGCACGCGGTCGCGGCTGATGTCGAGCATCACGCCGCGTATGGGGAACCGCGGCGCATCCTCGATGCGGAGGCAGGGTCGATCCGGCAGCTGCGCAAGCGTCGCCTCGGCGTGCCTCCGACCGGCGTCGTCGGCATGGATGAGGCGGATCTCGCTCGGGTCGATCTCGAGCCGATACGCCTCCGCCGCGATGGCTTCGTCGCGGATCACCCGCCGCGGCGCGTCGGGAGCGGCACGCCCCGGACGGCGCTCGAGTCGGCGAGGCGCCGGAAGCAGCAGGAGTTCCTGAGGAGAATCGGAAGGATCGCTCGCGACGTGGGGTTCCGACCTAGACACGAGCCGTCCGACCTCCCGCGCCCGGACCCCCGCGCCCGAGCTCCCGCGCCCGACTTTACACGTCCGACCTTCCACGCCCGGAGCAGCGCGTTCCACGCGACGCCGCGACCTGCAAGCGGGAGACGGGACTTGAACCCGCGACATTCAGCTTGGAAGGCTGACGCTCTACCACTGAGCTACTCCCGCGAACGGCGAGAGGGTAGCAGCGGGCGGAAGGACGCGGCAAGACAGGACGCTCCGAGACCGGACGCAGCACGAAGGGACCTGCGGCGGAGGAGTGCCGCACGCCGCACGCGAGGTCGCCGCGGGAGAGCACGCGGCGAGTGGACTCGGTCGGGGAAGACCGGTCGCGGCTTCGCTCCTAGGCTCCGGGGTTCGGCGCGATGTCGCGCCGAGTCCGGAGGCTCCTTCATGCCGATCACCTGCGTCGATCCGTGCTCCAGCGCCACGTCGGTCGGTCGGGGTCGCGACCGTCACGCCGGACTCCTCCGGCTCGTCGGCTCGCTCGTCGGCTCGCTCGTGAGCCCGATCATGAGCCCGCGGGCGAGCTCGATCGCGGTCTCGCTCTCGTTCTCGTTCTCGTTCTCGTTCTCGCTCGTGGTCGCGGCGTGGGCAAGCGCGAGCGCCGCGTCGGCGGTCGCGACCCCCGCGCGAGATGACTCGGTCGTCGTCTGGGAGGGACGCGGTCGCACGACGCCGATCTTCAACCTCGCGAAGGACACCTTCTGGGAGGGGCGAGGTCGGACCAAGGCGCTCGCGAACATCCGGGGCAGGGTGCTCTGGGAGGGTCGCGGGGCGCAGACGGCGATCCTCTCGGTCGACTCGAACAAGGTGGCGTGGGAGGGGCGAGGTCGGACGAAGGCGCTCTTCTCGATGGACTCGAACGGCGTCTTCTGGGAGGGGCGGGGTCGGACCAAGGCGCTCGCGAACCTCGATGGTCGGACGCTGTGGGAGGGACGCGGTCGGAGCAAGGCGATCGCGAACTGGGATGGCGATCTTCCCGGGGAGATGGAGCTCTTCGCCACGGTCTGGCTGATCCTCGAGGAGCCGTGACGGAGCGCGGGTCGCCCCGCGTCCCCGCCGCTACGCTGCGGGCATGACGCCCCATGCCACGACCGCGCCTTCCGCGACCGCCGCTTCCCGGGTCGCCGACCGATTGAAGCCCTTCGGCGCGACGATCTTCGCCGAGATGAGCGCGCTGGCGCTCAAGCACGGCGCCGCGAACCTCGGGCAGGGCTTTCCGAACTTCCCGGCTCCGGACTTCATCAAGGACGCCGCCTGCCGCGCGATCCGCGATGGTCGCTTCGACCAGTACGCCCGCATGGCGGGGACGCCCTCGCTCTGCTCGGCGATCGCCGATCGGTACCGGACCCACGGGCTCTCCTTCGATCCGGACCGCGAGATCACCGTGACGATCGGGGCGACCGAGGCGATTCCCGCGTCGATCCTCGGGCTCGTGAACCCCGGCGACGAGGTAGTGCTCATCGCGCCCTTCTACGACAGCTATCCCGCCGCCGTCGCCATGGCGGGAGCGACCGCCCGCTACGTGACGCTGCGACCGCCGGAGTTCCGCCTCACGCCCGAGGCGCTCGAGGCGGCGTGCTCGCCGCGGACGCGGGCGATCCTCGTCAACAGCCCGCACAACCCGTCGGGGCGGGTCTTCGACCGGCGCGAGCTCGAGGCGGTCGCCGAGTGCGCTAGGCGTCATGACTGCCTCGTCTTCTCCGACGAGGTCTACGAGGACCTCTTCTTCGAGGGCGAGCACGTCTACTTCGCGACGCTCCCCGGCATGGCGGAGCGGACCGTCACGATGTCGAGCCTCGGGAAGTCGTTCTCCTGCACCGGGTGGAGGATCGGCTGGACCGCGGCGCCCGAGCCCCTCACCCGCGGCGTGCGCTCGGCGCATCAGTTCCTGAACTTCACCGCCACGACCCCGATGCAGGAGGCGGCGGCGGTCGCGCTCCGCGAGGGGATGGGCTACGTCGCGGAGCTCCGCGAGCGGTACCGCCGCTCGCGCGACCGGATCTGCGCCGGGCTCGCCGAGATCGGCTTCACCGTCTACCGACCGCAGGGAACGTTCTTCGTGCTCGCGGATCACTCGAGGTTCGGCTTCGAGACCGACCGGGCGTTCTGCTACCACCTCGTCGAGCACTGCAAGGTCGCGGCGATCCCGCCGAGCGTCTTCTACAGCCGACCGGAGGATGGGCACCGCCTCGTCCGCTTCGCCTTCTGCAAGACCGACGAGACGATCGACACGGCGCTCGAGCGCATGCGCAGCCTGCGGACGCGGCTCGGATGATCCTCGCCGCCACGGGCGACGGGTCCGGCGCCGGACTCGGGCTCGTCCTCGGCGACTGGCTCGTCATCGCCGCCTACCTCGGGGCGACGCTCTGGATCTCCCTCTTCTTCCGCCGCCGCGCCGCCTTGAGCGGCACGGAGTTCTTCCTCGCGGGGCGGAGCCTGCCGTGGTGGGTCGCCGGCACCTCGATGGTGGCGACGACCTTCTCGAGCGACACGCCGCTGCAGGTGACCCGCATGGTCCGCGACGGGGGCGTCGGCGAGAACTGGTGGTGGTGGTCGCTCGCCGCGGGGCACGCCGCGGGCATCTTCCTGTTCGCGTCGATGTGGCGGCGAAGCCGCATGGTCACCGACGTGGGGCTGATCGAGTTCCGCTACGACGGGCGCTCCGCGCGGGTGCTCCGCGTGGTCGAGGGCGCCTACGAGGGGCTCCTCGTCGGCTCCTGCGTGATCGCGGGGATCTCGATCGGGCTCGGCAAGGTCCTCGCGGTGATGCTGGGGCTCGCGCCGGGGGCGGCGTGGACCATCCCGCTCGGCGCCGCGAGCATCGATCTTCCGATCACCACCACCATCGTGGTCGCGGTCGCGCTCTTCACCGTGCTCACCTCGCTCCTCGGCGGTCTCCACGGGGTGGCGTGGTCCGACGTCGTCCAGTTCGCGATCGCGATGCTCGGGGCTGGCTGGCTCGCCTTCGCGGTCGCGGGCTCCTTCGGCGGGCTGGGACCGATGATCGACGCGGCCTCGGTCCACGTGCGCGATCCGGAGCGGGCGTTCGGCGTGCTGCCGGACTCCTCCTTCAGCGGCGCGATGCAGTTCACGATCGCCACCTGGTTCTTCGTCGCGTGGTGGGCGCGGGCGCCCGGGCACGGCGCGGTCGCGCAGCGGATCCTCGCGGCACGGGACGAGCGGCAGGGGGTGCTTGCGCTCCTTTGGTTCGCGGTCGCGCAGTACGCGATCCGACCCTGGCCGTGGATCCTCGTCGCGATCGGCTCGCTCGCGGTGCTGCCGCCCGGCACGATCGACGCGGAGGCGGCGTACCCGACCATGATCGACCGCTTCTGCGGACCGGGACTCAAGGGACTCCTCGTCGCGGCGATGCTCGCGGCGTTCATGTCGACCCTCGACACGCACCTCAACCTGTCGGGCGCCTACCTCATCAACGACGTCATCGGACCGATGCGGCGACGGGGGAACTCCGGCGGGCTGCCCGCCGAGGAGCGCCTCGACGCCGACGCGCGGGAGCCGCAGCTGGCGAGGCGCGACGTGAGGCTCGGGCGGCTGCTGATGCTGCCGGTCGTCCTCGGCGTGCTGGTGATCGCGTCGGGCTTCGACGACATCCTCGCGATCTACAAGTTCCTCGCGGTGGTGATGTCCGGCTCCGCGGTCGTCCTGATCCTTCGCTGGTACTGGTGGCGGGTGAACGCGTGGTCGGAGGTCGCGGCGATCGTGGGATCGCTCGCGATCGGCTGGCACGTGACCTCCCTCGACTCGATCGCGATCGTGCCGGGTCGCCCCGACGAGCACTTCGGCACGCGCCTCGCGCTGACGCTCGGGTTCTCGACGGCGCTCGCCCTCGCAGTCACCTGGCTCACCTCGCCGACGAGTCCGGAGGTCCTCGACCGCTTCTATCGGCGGGTCCGCCCCTCGGGACCGGGGTGGCGAGCCGTCGCGGCGAGGTGCCCGGAGGTCGCCCGAGGCGGGGGACTCGGTCGACCGCTCCTCCTCGCCGCGAGCGTCACGATCGGGATCTGGCTCCTCGTGGTCGGCGGGGGCACGATCCTCCTCGCGCGGGTGGACGGGGGGGCATCCGCCGCCGGCGTCCCGGGCGAGCGGTGGTGGGGTCTCGGGCTCCTCGTCGCGGCGGTTCCCTGCCTGTGGCTCCCGCTTCGGGAGATCAGGCGGGGTCGGGGGGTGGTCTGACCGGGCGACGGGGATTCCCGCGCGAACCCTTGGCAGCACCCGGGCATTCCCTATACTCCGCGATTCCCCTTTCTCGGGGGAGGTCCCAAGGGACCCACGCCGTTCGACGAGAGGACCCGACCGTGTACGCGATCATCGAAGACAGCGGAAGCCAGATCAAGGTGTCCACCGGCGACGTGGTGGACCTCGACCTCCGGGAGCTCCCCGAGGGCACCCGGGAGATCGTCTTCGAGAAGATCCTCGCGATCGGCGGCGGCACCGGCACGGCGACCATCGGTCGCCCCTATGTCGCCGGTGCCCGCGTGGTCGGCGAGGTGCTCGGCGAGGGACTCGGCGAGAAGCTCCGCATCGCGAAGTACAAGCGCCGCAAGGGCTATCGCCGCAAGATGGGGCACCGGCAGGGCTACCTGCGGGTGAAGATCGGCGAGATCAAGGCGGCGTGAGCCGCGGGGCGTCCGCGTCGGAGACGCGGTTCGCGGTCGCGCGTGTCTGGTCGCGGGGGTCCTCCCCGCGTACAGTCACGACGCTAGACAGGCGACCGCGTCCGGATCACTCCGGCCGAGGAAAGTCCGAACACGAAAGGACGACGGTGGTGGGTAACGCCCACCGACCCCGCTGCGGGTCAGGGACAGTGCCACAGAGAACAGACCGCCTCCGCTTCGGCGGCGGCAAGGGTGAAACGGTGCGGTAAGAGCGCACCGCCCGGACGGCGACGCCCGGGGCACGGCAAACCCCACCGCGTGCAAGCGCAAGCAGCCCCTCGGAACGACCTTGGCTTCCAAGAGCGTTCCTCACCGCGGTCCGCGGGACATGGGCGGGTCGCGTGCTAGAGGGCGTCGGCAACGGCGCCCCGAGAGAAATGGTCGCCACGGGATCGCCTCGGCGGTCCCCGCACAGGATTCGGCTTACGTCTAGCGGCAGCACCCACCACCCCCGCTCGCCGGGGGTGGTGGCTTGGTGTCACCATCCACCCCCAACCTTTGGAGGTGGTGATTCCCTGGAACGCCACCGGTGGGGGTGGCAAAGTTGGATGTTTGTGCTTGTGTTCACGAAGTCGGTCGCAAGAATGCCTCCCTCGGGCACGGATCGTCCTCGCCCGTCGACCGCACGGGTCCCCATTTCGAAGGAGTCGAGATGTCCCTTGGATCCAAGATGACGAGCCTCCAGGCGTACAACATGCTGCTGTACCGCCGCGCCCTCCACCCGGAGTTCTTCGCCATCGAGGGGCGGCGTCGTCTGGTCCATGAGGGCTACGAGTTCGAGGCGTGGATCTTCCGCGGCGGTCATGCCCTGCGGATGCAGCACGAGGGGGAGTGCGTCTGCGAGCTCGTGACCGACCAGCTCGAGCACCTGCCGGAGAAGGGGCTCGCGACCACGCTTCCCTGCGCCGGCGAGCGGGACCACGAGGAGAAGCTCTCCGACGCGGTCACCTTCATGACCTCGATGCAGACCGAGACCCTCTCCGAGCACCTCTACGTCGGGACCTACCGCGAGATGCTCGACCACGCCCGGTCGGTGAACTCGCTCATGGTGCAGTGGCAGGACGAGCAGGGGAAGAACAACCTCTCCGTGCTCGACATGCAGCGCTACCGCGACGAGGTGCACATGCAGGGATATCACCTGCGGAGCGACTGCGGACTCGTGCTGCGCACGCAGTCGATGTTCCAGTTCTCGAGCGCGAAGGACGAGCAGGACTGACTCGCCGTCGGCGCGGGACGACGTGAGGTCGCGTCGGACCTTCGACGCGGCAGGCGCGGATCCTCATGAACGACCCGAGCGCGCTGGTGCCGCCGTCGATCGCCGGACAACTGGCGGGACTCGGCACGGCGCTCTGCTGGGTCGGCACGAGCTTCTGCTTCGCCGCCGCCGGACGCGCCCTCGGCGCCGGCACCGTGAACCTGATCCGCAGCTTCCTCGCGCTGATTCCGCTGCTCGCGCTGAACCTGCTGATCCTGGGATCGCCCTGGCCTGACGCCACGCCCTCGGCGATCGCCTGGCTCGCCGCGAGCGGTCTGGTGGGACTCGCGCTCGGCGATCAGTTCCTCTTCGGGGCGCTCGTCGATCTTGGTCCCCGCCTCGCGGTCCTCTTGATGACGCTCGCGCCGGTCTTCGCGGCGCTCCTCGGCTGGCTCATGCTCGGCGAGGTCCTCGGTGGGCTCGCGCTCCTCGGGATGGCGACGACGCTCGGCGGCATCGCGTGGGTCGTCTCCGAGCGGACCCCCGAGGGCAGCGGTCCGGTGCGCTCGAAGGCGGTCCGCACGCGGGGACTGATCCTCGGCGTCCTCGCGGCGGCGGCGCAGGGCTTCGGCGTGGTGCTCGCGAAGGAGGGGATGGTCGGCGGCGACATCGAGCCGCTCGCGGCGCAGCTCGTCCGGATGACCGCGGGCGCCTCCGTGCTCGGGCTCGCGTGGATCGCGATCGGTCCGCGCTCGTGGCTCGTCGGCTCGAGGCGCGAGGATGGTCCGCCGCGGCTCGGTCGCCCCGCCGTGCTCGGCATCCTCGGCGGCACGATCCTCGGTCCGGTCGTCGGCGTCTGGCTCAGCCTCATCGCGGTCCGACGGCTCGACGCGGGCGTCGCCAGTACGCTCATGGCGATGAGCCCGGTCCTGGTGCTTCCCTTCTCCCGGCTCCTTGATCGCGAGCGGCTCGGCTGGCGGGCGATCCTCGGCGCGGCGGTGGCGGTCGCGGGCGTCGCGATCCTCGCCCTCGCGGAGGGAAGCGACGCGACGGTCGCCGCCGAGGTCGGAGGTCTTGATGTCCCTTGAGCAGCGATCGAGCCGGCGCCTTGCGAGGCAGGTCGTCCGCACGGACCTCGACTTCGGGGTCTCGGCGGTCCTGCTTCCCGCGACCTCGGCGACGGCGACGACGACGGAGATGACTTCGCCGAGCCGACCGCCCTCGCAGGCGTCGACCGTGACGGTGACCTCAGGCGGGGACGGCTCCAAGCAGGCGCTCCTCGAGGAGCTCCGCGCCCGGCACGACCGCGAGTGCCCGCACTGCACGACCGCGACCGCGCACACCCAGACCGTCTTCGGCGAGGGGAGTCCGGACGCGGCGGTGATGTTCGTCGGCGAGGCGCCGGGGGAGACCGAGGATCAGACGGGGCGGCCGTTCGTCGGTCGAGCCGGGCAGAAGCTCGACGACATGATCCGGGCGATGGGCTTCGCCCGCGAGGACGTCTACATCGCGAACGTCCTGAAGAGCCGTCCGCCCGACAACCGCACGCCGCTGCGGCACGAGGTCGAGGCGTGCGGTCCCTACCTCGTCGAGCAGGTCCGGATCGTCCGTCCGCGGGCGATCGTCGCCCTTGGCGGTCCCGCCGCCAAGCTCCTGCTCGACACCGAAGTCGGCATCACGCGGCTCCGCGGCATCTGGGCGAGCTATCGCGCCGGCGACCTCGAGGTGCCGGTCATGCCCACGTTCCATCCGGCGTACCTGTTGCGCAACTACACGCCGGAGACGCGGCGGCAGGTCTGGTCGGACCTGCAGGCAGTGATCGATCGCATCCGTCCCTGATCGGGGTCCGAGAGGCGACCGATCGATCGCGGCGCGGTCGAAAGTCGCGCGAGCGCTGCAACAACCTCGAGCGAGGGGCGTAGTCATTGCCGGACGCGGCGACGCGTCCATCACGCCCGAGCCCCCACGAGGAGCCTGTCGCGACCACGCGTTGCGGCGGGCTCTTTTTCGCTGTTCTCGACGTGGCGAACCATCGGGTTCAGCGTCGCACCGTCAGCCCCGCGGCTCGCGCGAGCGGAGGACGAGCGTCACCGGTCCCTCGTTCACGAGCGAGACGAGCATCTCGCGGCGGAACCGACCGGTCTCGACCGGCACGCCGTGCTCGGCGCGGATCGACGCCGCGACCGCCTCGACGAGCGGCTCCGCGACCTCGGGTGCCTCCGCCTCGACGAAGCTCGGTCGATGCCCGCGGCGGCAGTCGCCGCAGAGGGTGAACTGGCTCACGAGGAGGATCGATCCCTCGACGTCGCGGACCGACCTGTTCATGCGCCCCTCCGCGTCTGGAAACACCCGCAGGCTCGCGAGCTTGTTCGCCATCCATGCTGCGTCGGGAGCGCCGTCGCCTCGCTCGACGCCAAGGAGGACAAGCAGACCTCGTTCGATCTCGCCCACCGCGGTCGCGGGATCCTCCGCCAGCGCGACC